>Ga0265337_1000345_pt1 | contig 24838 bp, 21 predicted proteins | sample 42122metaG_FD_192441 | JGI IMG/M metagenome (GOLD analysis project Ga0265337, IMG submission 192441) | Rhizosphere microbial communities from Carex aquatilis grown in University of Washington, Seatle, WA, United States - 4-21-22 metaG | ecosystem: Host-associated > Plants > Roots > Rhizosphere >... | reverse complement strand
CAATAAAAAGACGACAAAATTCAGCCCTGCGGGACCCATCCCTGCAAAAAGTGCATGGCTAACAAGGCGTTAATGCTCTTTTTTGCGGCAAATGCTGCAATAAATGCTGCGGCGTTTCCTGCAACACTGAGCCCGCCATAGCTTATGGGCGATTTACAGAAGACACAGTTCACCCTAGGTCTCGCGGCAAGCCGCGCCCGGCCTGCAAAGCTCTCCGGCAACACTCCGCTCGCCTGGTTCGCAATGTCCTAGCTTCATGCCCGACACCTTCAGCACGCGCTACGCGGCACTCATCGCCGCCGGCAAAATTGAGGCCGATCCCGGCCAGGCGATGCTGGCGGCGCAGCTGACGGCGCTCGCGCACCGCCTCGATGAGCGCCGGCTGGCGCGAAAATCGTCTTCGCTTGGCTGGCTTTTCGGCAAGCGCGGGCAGGTCAGTCCGCCGCTGAAAGGGCTTTACGTCTGCGGCGAGGTCGGCCGCGGCAAGACCATGCTGATGGACTTGTTCTTCGCGACCAGCGCGGTGCAGCGCAAGCGCCGCGTCCATTTCCACGAGTTCATGGCCGATGTGCACGAGCGCGTTTACGTTTATCGGCAGGACATCAAGAACGGCGCGCTGCCCGAACAGGATCCGATCCAGCGGACCGCCGCGGCCATCGCCGAGGAAACCTGGCTGCTGTGCTTTGACGAATTTCACGTCACCGATATCGCCGACGCCATGATCCTTGGCCGCCTGTTCACGCGGCTGTTCGAGCTCGGCATCGTGGTGGTGGCAACGTCGAATCTGGCTCCCGGCGAGCTGTACAAAGACGGGCTCAATCGCGCGCTGTTCCTGCCTTTCATCGCGCTGCTGCAACGGCATTGCGAGGTCGTCCGGCTGGAAGCGCGCATCGATTTCCGGCTCGAAAAGCTCACCGGCATGCCGACCTGGTATGTGCCGGCCAATGCGATCGCTGACGCCGCGCTCGACGATGCCTGGCGGCGTCTTGCCGGCGAACATGCAGGCAGCCCGCATGAACTGGTGGTGAAGGGCCATATCGTGCGGGTGCCGAAGGTGGCGATGGGGGTCGCGCGTTTTTTATTCGACGATCTCTGCGCGCAGCCGCTGGCGGCCACCGACTATCTCAAAATCGCGCACGAATTCCACACCGTCGTGCTCGATCGCATTCCGGTGATGGATCACGCCCGCCGCAACGAGGCCAAGCGTTTCATCATCTTGATCGATACGCTCTATGACCATGCGGTGAAGTTGCTGGCCTCGGCGCAAGCGCCACCGGACGAGCTTTACACCGCCACCGAAGGTTACGAGGCGAACGAATTCAAGCGCACCGCCTCGCGCCTGATCGAGATGCGTTCGCAATCCTATCTCGGCCTGCCGCACGGTCCGCGCCAGGCGCAAGGCTTGGATTGGTCGGATAAGATCGTGGAAACCTGAGTCGTCAAATCGCTCTGGACTCGCGACCAAACGTCTGCTGGTATAATGTATACACGGCTCATTTACGTACTGGGCCGTATTGCTGCAATACAGCAAACTCGATAAGTCACGCTTGGCCGCGGTCCGCGGTTTCAGCAAGTCGAAAGTTTTCCCACCATGGCGCGTAACAAAATTGCGTTGATCGGCGCCGGTCAGATCGGCGGCACGCTCGCCCACCTCATCGGCCTCAAACAGCTCGGCGACGTCGTGATGTTCGACGTCATGGAAGGCATCCCGCAGGGCAAGGCGCTCGACATCGCCGAATCCTCGCCGGTCAACGATTTCGACGCCAAGTTCACCGGCACCAACAGCTACGAAGCGATCGAAGGCGCCGACGTCTGCATCGTCACCGCCGGCGTGCCGCGCAAGCCAGGTATGAGCCGCGACGATCTGCTTGACATCAATCTGAAGGTGATGGGACAGGTCGGCGCCGGCATCAAGAAATACGCGCCCGATGCCTTCGTGATCTGCATCACCAACCCGCTCGATGCCATGGTGTGGGCGCTGCAGAAATCCTGCGGGTTGCCGCAGCAGAAAGTGGTCGGCATGGCCGGCGTGCTCGACTCGGCGCGCTTCCGCTATTTCCTCGCCGACGAATTCAACGTCTCGGTGGAAGACGTCACCGCCTTCGTGCTCGGCGGTCATGGCGACACCATGGTGCCGCTCATCCGTTATTCGGCGGTGGCCGGCATTCCGGTGCCCGATCTGGTGAAGATGGGCTGGACCACGCAGGCCCATGTCGACGAAATCGTCAAGCGCACCGCCAATGGCGGCGCCGAGATCGTCAACCTGCTCAAGACCGGCTCGGCTTTCTACGCGCCGGCGGCCTCGGCGATCGCGATGGCGGAAAGCTATCTGCTCGACAAGAAGCGTGTATTGCCCTGCGCCGCCTGGCTGAACGGCGAATACGGCGTCAAGGACATTTATGTCGGTGTGCCGGTGGTGATCGGCGCCAAGGGCGTCGAGCGCATCGTGGAGATCGAGCTCAATGGCGCCGAACGCGGCATGTTCGAGAAATCAGTGGCCTCGGTGCAAGGCCTGATCGAGGCCTGCAAGAAGATCGCCCCCACGCTCGCCAACTAGGACAGACCGGCCGCGTCCGGGAGCATTCTCATGAACATTCACGAGTATCAGGCTAAAGCGGTATTGCGCGAATTCGGCGTGCCGGTACCGCGCGGGGTGCCGGCGTTCTCCGTCGACGAGGCAATCAAGGGCGCCAACGAACTCGGCGGTCCGGTTTGGGTGGTCAAGGCGCAGATTCACGCCGGCGGCCGCGGCAAGGCCGGCGGCGTTAAGGTGGTCAAATCCGTCGACGACGTGAAGAAGGAATCCGCGCGCATCCTCGGCTCGACGCTGGTCACCCATCAGACCGGCCCGCACGGCAAGAAGGTCAACCGGCTCTATATCGAGGAAGGCTCGGCCATCGACCGCGAATTTTATCTGTCCGCGCTGATCGATCGCGAAACATCGCGCGTTGCTTTCGTGGTCTCCACCGAAGGCGGCATGGATATCGAGGAAGTCGCCAAGAGCCATCCTGAGAAAATCATGACCTTCTCGGTCGATCCGGCCACCGGCATCATGCCGCATCACGGCCGCCGCGTGGCGCAGACGCTCAAGCTTTCCGGCGATCTCGCCAAGCAGGTCGAGGTCATTCTGCCCAAGCTCTATGCTGCCTTCATCGCCAAGGACATGAGCCTGCTGGAAATCAATCCGCTGGTGGTGACCAAGGACGGCAAGCTGATCTGCCTCGACGCCAAGGTCGGCTTCGACGACAACGCGCTCTACCGCCATCCGGATATCGTCGCGCTGCGCGATCTCAGCGAGGAAGACGAAAAGGAAACCGAGGCTTCGAAATTCGACCTCAATTACATCGCGCTCGATGGCGCGATCGGCTGCATGGTCAACGGCGCCGGGCTCGCCATGGCGACCATGGACATCATCAGGCTCTACGGCATGGCGCCGGCCAACTTCCTCGACGTCGGCGGCAGCGCTACCAAGGAAAAAGTCACCGCGGCGTTCAAGATCATCACCTCAGATCCGAACGTGAAGGGCATCCTGGTCAATATCTTCGGCGGCATCATGAAATGCGACGTGATCGCGGAAGGCGTGGTGGCGGCGGTGAAGGAAATCGGATTGAAGGTGCCGCTGGTGGTTCGCCTGGAAGGCACCAATGTCGATCTCGGCAAGAAGATTATCGCCGAGTCCAAGCTCGACGTGACGTCGGGCGATGATCTCGACGACGCTGCGCAGAAAATTGTCAAAGCCGTGAAGGGGGCCGCGTAATGGCCATCCTCATCGACAAAAAAACGAAAGTCATCTGCCAGGGGTTCACCGGCAAGAACGGCACCTTTCATTCGCAAATGGCTATTGCCTACGGCACCAAGATGGTCGGTGGCACCTCGCCCGGCAAAGGCGGGGCGACCCATCTCGATTTGCCGGTGTTCGACACCGTCGCCGAGGCCAAGGACAAGACCGGCTGCGACGCCAGCGTGATCTACGTGCCGCCGCCGGGCGCCGCCGACGCCATTTGCGAGGCGATCCAGGCCGAGATCCCGCTTATCGTTTGCATCACCGAAGGCATCCCGGTGATGGACATGGTCAAGGTCAAGCGCGCTCTCGCCGGCTCGAAGTCGCGGCTGATCGGCCCCAATTGCCCCGGCGTGATGACGGCGGGCGAATGCAAGATCGGCATCATGCCGGGCAATATCTTCAAGCCGGGCAAGGTCGGCATCGTCTCGCGCTCCGGCACGCTCACTTATGAGGCGGTGTTCCAAACCACACGCGAGAATCTGGGCCAGACCACCGCGGTCGGCATCGGCGGCGACCCGGTCAAGGGCACCGAATTCATCGCGGTGCTGGAGATGTTCTTAGCTGATCCGAAGACCGAGTCGATTGTCATGATCGGCGAAATCGGCGGCTCGGCCGAGGAGGATGCTGCGCAGTTCCTCAAGGACGAGGCCAAGCGCGGCCGTAAGAAACCGACTGTCGGCTTCATCGCTGGGCGCACCGCGCCCCCCGGCCGGCGCATGGGCCATGCCGGGGCGATCATTTCCGGCGGCAAGGGCGACGCCGAATCCAAGATCGCCGCCATGGAATCGGCCGGCATCAAAGTCTCGCCCTCGCCGGCGCGCATCGGCAAGACGTTGCTTGATCTATTGAATAGTTGATTTTCCTGCGGTATTTGAATTTTTTGACTGTCGAAATGGCGCCGCCAGCGGGCGATTTGCTATGACGATTGGTGTGTAGATGTGCTGAATCGGCAACAGCCAAGGCGCCTGAGGCGCGCTATGGTGTAGGCGCGATGGTTGATGAATTGACCATCGGATCGGCCGCCCGGCGGTTCGGTCATTGCAACAGGACATAATTTGGGGTGGTTCCATGAAGAAAATTGCGATCGCTATCACGGGTGTTGCCGCGCTCACCGGCTCAGCCATTGCCGCTGACATGCCGGTGAAGGCGCCGGCCGCGCCTATGGTTCGGGCCGTGAGCTGGACCGGGTGCTATGTCGGCGCCGGCGGCGGTTACGGAATGTGGAATCAGGAGAATACCGTTTATAATGCTGGCGGGGTTGTAATCGCTCCTCAGACGACCGCCGGCGGCCGCGGATATTTCGGCACCGTGCAGGGCGGCTGTGACTACCAGTTCGCACCGAACTGGGTGGTCGGCGCATTCGGCGATTACGACTTCGGCAGCCTCAAGGGCACCGCTACCGTCCTCGGCTTCTACGGCGAAGAAAAGCTTTCGTCGTCGTGGGCGGCGGGTGGCCGGATTGGTTACGTAGTTATGCCGCAACTCCTGGCGTACTTTTCTGGCGGATATACGCAGGCCCATTTCGACCAACTCAATGTTGTCAACGCGCCCGGTTGGTCCGTGGCTTCACACACCTATGACGGTTTCTTCCTGGGCAGCGGTTACGAATATGGTCTGGGCTGGTTGCCGGGCCTGTTCTGGAAGACCGAGTATCGCTTTGCCGACTACGGCACTGACCGTAACGCTATTCTGGTTGGCGGCGTACCGTCGGGCTTTACGGCCGATCAACACAAGTACGTCCAGACCATCCGAAGCGAGTTGGTCTATCGCTTCAATTGGTGGAACTGATGTGACGGTTGAATCGTCGCCTGCCTCGTAGATCGAAGCGTTTGGGGCCTCGGCTTTAGTGCCGAGGCCCTTTGCGTTTTCGGTCATGGAATCCGCGGGAATTAAGGTATCACCCTCGCCGGCCCGAATCGGGAAAACCCTGGTAGAAGTATTGAAATCCTGATTCAGTCCTTAGGTCTTTCGTAGACTTACAGACGTCATAAATAGCGTTAAAACAGCAGTCCGCCGTTGGATGCCGGTCCCTCGGGCCGTTGCCGTTAGCGACGCGCCATTGCCGCGCAAGGATCGAACAGCCATGTCCCGCCAGGACGCCAATGCCGCCTTCGCCCGCACCTCCTTCCTCTACGGCGGCAACGCCGCTTACATCGAAGACCTCTACGCCAAATACGAGCGCGATCCGGCCGCGGTCGACGCCGAGTGGCGGGAGTTTTTCACCAGCCTGAAGGACGCGGGCGCCGACGTCGTCAACAACGCGCGCGGCGCCTCCTGGAAGAAACCGAATTGGCCGCTGCGCCCGGACGGCGACCTGGTGGCCGCACTTGACGGACAATGGGCGGAAACCGACAAGCGCCTGGGCGAGAAAATTTCCGCCAAGCTCGGTAACTTGGCGCAGGGCAAGGGCGTCGAGATTTCCTCGACCGAAGTACAGCAGGCCACGCGCGATTCGATCCACGCGCTGATGTTGATCCGCGCTTACCGCATGCGCGGCCATTTCCACGCCAAACTCGATCCGCTCGGGCTCGAGCCGGAAAAGAACGAAGAAGAGCTCGACCCGCGCTCCTACGGCTTCACCGAAGCCGATCTAGACCGCAGAATTTTCCTCGACAAGGTGCTCGGACTCGAATTTTCGTCCATGCGCGAGATCGTCGCCATCCTGCGCCGCACCTACTGCCAGACGCTTGGCGTCGAGTTCATGCACATCTCCAATGCCGCGCAGAAAAGCTGGATCCAGGAGCGCATCGAGGGCCGCGACAAGGAAATCAGCTTCACCGTGCAAGGCAAGCGCGCCATCCTGAACAAACTGGTGGAATCCGAAGGCTTCGAGAAATTCATCGACGTCAAATACACTGGCACCAAGCGTTTCGGTCTCGACGGCGGCGAATCGCTGATCCCGGCGCTCGAGCAGATCATCAAGCGCGGCGGTAATCTCGGCGTGCGCGAAATCTGCATCGGCATGCCGCATCGCGGCCGCCTCAACGTGCTCACGCAAGTGATGGGCAAGCCGCACCGCGCGCTGTTCCACGAATTCAAGGGCGGCTCGTCGACGCCGGACGAGACCGAAGGCTCCGGCGACGTGAAATATCACCTCGGCGCCTCGTCGGACCGCGAGTTCGACGGCAACCAGGTGCATCTGTCGCTGACCGCCAATCCATCGCATCTGGAAATCGTCGATCCGGTGACGCTCGGCAAGGTGCGCGCCAAGCAGGACCAGCACGGCGCCACGCCCGACGAACGCCGGATGGTGTTGCCGCTGCTCATGCATGGCGACGCCGCCTTCGCCGGCCAGGGCGTGGTGGCGGAATGCTTCGGGCTGTCGGACTTGAAAGGTTACCGCACCGGCGGCTCGATCCATTTCATCGTCAACAACCAGATCGGCTTCACGACTTATCCGCGCTATTCACGCTCGTCGCCTTATCCGTCCGACGTCGCCAAGATGATCGAGGCGCTGATCTTCCACGTCAACGGCGACGACCCGGAAGCGGTGGTGTTCGCGGCCAAGGTGGCGACCGAATACCGGCAGAAATTCCAGCGGCCGGTGGTCATCGACATGTTCTGCTACCGGCGCTTCGGCCACAACGAAGGCGACGAGCCCTCGTTCACCCAGCCGCTGATGTACCAGAAGATCCGCTCGCATCCGACCACGCTGGAAATCTACAGCAAGAAGCTCATCGCCGAAGGCGTCATCAGCGCCGGTGAAGTCGAGAAGATGAAGGCCGACTGGCGCGCCCATCTCGATGCCGAATACGAGGCGGCGCTGAGCTACAAGCCGAACAAGGCCGACTGGCTCGACGGGCGCTGGGCCGGGCTCAAGGCCGCGCGCGGAGTCGAGGATCCGCGCCGCGGCAATACCGGCGTCGACATCGCCGAGCTGCGCGAGATCGGCAAGAAGATCACCGCCGTCCCGCAAGGCTTCCACGTCCACAAGACCGTGCAACGTTTCCTCGATCATCGCGCCAAGACGATTGAGTCCGGCGAGGGCGTCGACTGGTCCACCGCCGAGGCGCTTGGCTTCAGCACATTACTCAAGGAAGGCCATCCCGTTCGCCTGTCCGGCCAGGATACCGAGCGCGGCACTTTCTCGCAGCGCCACTCGGTGCTGTTCGATCAGCAGACCGAGGAACGCCATACCCCCTGCAACCATCTGGGCGAGGGTCAGGCGCGATTCGAAGTGCTCAACTCGAGCCTGTCGGAAGTGGCCGTGCTCGGCTTCGAATACGGCTATTCCGCCGCCGAACCGAACGCGCTGACGCTGTGGGAGGCGCAGTTCGGCGACTTCGCCAACGGCGCGCAGGTGGTGTTCGACCAGTTCATCTCCTCCGGCGAACGCAAATGGCTGCGTATGTCGGGCTTGGTCTGTCTGCTGCCGCACGGCTATGAGGGCCAGGGCCCGGAGCATTCCTCGGCGCGGCTCGAGCGCTTCCTGCAAATGTGCGCGGAAGACAACATGCAGGTGGCGAACCTCACGACGCCGGCGAACTACTTCCATGCTTTGCGCCGGCAACTGAAACGCGAAATCCGCAAGCCGCTGATTCTGATGACGCCGAAGAGCCTGCTGCGCCACAAGCGCGCGATCTCCAAGCTCGACGAAATGGGGAGTGGCACCGCGTTCCACCGGCTGCTGTGGGACGACGCGCAGGCGCTGCCGAACGAAAAGATCAAGCTGGTATCCGACGATAAGATACGCCGCGTCATCATGTGCACGGGCAAGGTCTATTACGACCTTTACGAGGAGCGCGAGAAACGTGGGCTAGACGACATTTATCTCTTGCGCGTCGAGCAGCTTTATCCGTTCCCGACCAAGGCGCTGCTGTCCGAGCTGTCGCGCTTCAAGCAAGCGGAGATGGTGTGGTGCCAGGAGGAGCCGCGCAACATGGGCGCCTGGTTCTTCGTCGACGTGTTCCTGCAATGGATCCTCAACCAGATCGGCGCCAAGCATCGCAACCTTCGCTACGCCGGGCGTCCGGCCTCCGCCTCGACCGCGGTCGGGCAGATGCCGAAGCACCTCGCGCAACTCAAGCAATTGCTGGAAGAGGCGTTGGGGTAAGGCACATATCGTGGCGCGTGAATTGAAAAGGTTGAACCATGGCTGACATCCGCGTGCCCACCCTCGGCGAATCGGTCACCGAAGCGACCGTCGGCAAATGGTTCAAGCAGCCGGGCGACGCGGTGGCGGTGGACGAGCCGCTGGTTGAATTGGAAACCGATAAGGTCACGCTGGAAGTGCCGGCCCCCGCCGCCGGCGTTTTGTCCGACATCGCCGCCAAGACCGGCGAAACCGTGGGCGTCGCCGCGCTGCTTGGCCAGATAAAGGAAGGCGCCTCGGCCACGGCCGCGCCCGCCAAAGCCGCGGCCCCCGCCGCCAAGCCGCCCGAAGCACCGAAACCAGCACCGGCTCCTGCGGCTAAGCCTGCTGATATGCCGTTACCCCCGTCGGTGCGCAAAATAGCGGCGGAAAGCGGCATCGACGCCGCCAAGGTCGCCGGCTCGGGCCTGCACGGCCAGGTCACCAAGGGCGATATGATGGCGGCGATCGAGCGCGCCGCGGCCCAGCCGACGCCGGTTGCGGCCACCGCCGCCGCGGTGCAGATGCGCGCGCCATCGCCGGCCGACGATGCCGCGCGCGAAGAGCGCGTGCACATGACGCGGCTGCGCCAGACCATCGCGCGCCGGCTCAAAGACGCGCAGAATACCGCCGCCATGCTCACGACCTTCAACGAGGTCGACATGGGCGCGGTGATGAGCCTGCGCAATCAATACAAGGAGCTGTTCGAGAAGAAGCACGGCGTGAAGCTCGGCTTCATGGGCTTCTTCGTGCGCGCCTGCATCCAGGCGCTCAAGGAAATCCCCGCGGTCAATGCCGAGATCGACGGCACCGATATCGTGTACAAGAATTATTATCACATCGGCGTCGCGGTCGGCATCGAGAAGGGTCTGGTGGTGCCGGTGGTGCGCGATGCCGATCAGATGTCGCTCGCCGGCATCGAAAAGGCGATCAGCGATTTCGGCAAGCGCGCGCGCGACGGCGCGCTCAAGATCGAGGAGATGCAGGGCGGCACCTTCACCATCAGCAACGGCGGCGTCTACGGCTCGCTGATGTCGACGCCGATATTGAACGCGCCGCAATCCGGCATCCTCGGCATGCACAAGATCCAGGAGCGGCCGGTGGTCGTCGGCGGCAAGATCGAGGCGCGGCCGATGATGTATCTCGCGCTCTCCTACGACCACCGCATCGTCGACGGCCGCGAGGCGGTCACCTTCCTGGTGCGGGTGAAGGAATGCCTGGAAGACCCGGCGCGCATCGTGCTGGATTTGTAGTTCACTCTGTCATGGCCGGGCTTGTCACGGCCATCCACGTCTTGTTTCCTTGAACAAAGAAAGGCGTGGATGCCCGGCAGCGCAGATAAGTTTACGCAATCTGCGCAAGCTTGATTGCTTTTGCCGAGCATGACGAAGGAGGGGTGTCGTGTCATGGCTTACGACCTCATCATCATCGGCACCGGCCCGGGCGGCTATGTCTGCGCCATCCGCGCGGCGCAGCTTGGCCTGAAAACCGCCGTGGTCGAGAAGCGCGCGACCTTCGGCGGCACCTGCCTGAATGTCGGCTGTATTCCGTCGAAGGCGCTGCTGCATGCCTCCGAGCTATTCGAGGAGGCCGGGCATACCTTCGGCAAAATGGGCATCGGCGTCTCCGCGCCCAAGCTCGACCTGCCGGCGATGATGGCGTTCAAGGATCAGGGCGTCGACGGCAACGTCAAGGGCGTCGAGTTCCTGCTCAAGAAGAACAAGGTCGACACTTTTCACGGCGCCGGCCGCATCGCCGCGCCCGGCAAGGTTGAGGTCAAGGGCGACGACGGCAAGACGCAAACGCTGGAAACGAAATCCATCGTGATCGCCACCGGCTCCGATGTGGCCAAGCTCAAGGGCATCGCGATCGACGAGAAGCGCATCGTGTCGTCGACCGGCGCGCTCATGCTCGACAAGGTGCCGGAGCATCTGCTGGTGGTCGGCGCCGGCGTGATCGGGCTCGAACTCGGCTCGGTGTGGCGCCGGCTCGGCGCGCAGGTGACGGTGGTGGAATTTCTCGACGGCGTGTTGCCCGGCATGGACGGCGAGGTACGCCGCCAGGCGCAGCGTCTGTTCGAGAAGCAGGGCATGGCATTCAAGCTCTCGTCCAAGGTCACGGCGGTCGACAGCTCCGGCAAACGGCTGAAGGCGACGATTGAGCCAGCCAAGGGCGGGACTGCGGAAATCATCGAGGCCGACGTAGTACTGATTGCCATCGGCCGCGTGCCTTACACTGATGGCCTCGGCCTCAAGGAAGCCGGCGTGACGCTCGACGAGCGCGGCCGCGTCGTAGTCGATCATTATTATGCAACAAACGTGCCCGGCATCTGGGCGATCGGCGACGTCATCGCGGGGCCGATGCTGGCGCACAAGGCCGAGGATGAAGGCGTGGCGCTGGCCGAGATCCTGGTCGGGCAGGCCGGCCACGTGAACTACGACGCCATCCCGAACGTGGTTTATACGTTCCCGGAAATCGCGTCGGTCGGCAAAAGCGAAGAGGAGTTGAAGGCCGCCGGTGTCGCCTACAGCGTCGGCAAGTTTCCGATGATGGCCAACGGCCGCGCCAAAGTGAACCTCACCCCCGATGGTTTTGTGAAAATCCTCGCCGACGCCAAAACCGACCGCGTGCTCGGTGTGCATCTGGTCTGCGCCGACGCCGGCAACATGATCGCCGAAGCTGTTATCGCCATGGAATTCGGCGCCTCGGCCGAAGACATCGCGCGTACCTGCCACGCCCATCCGACGCTGCCCGAGGCAGTGAAGGAAGCGGCGATGGCGGTCGCCAAGCGCGCGATACATATGTAATAAAAAATACCGAGGGAAGAGAAATGGCCAAAGGTCACAAAGACAAAGTCGCCGTGATCACCGGCGCTGCCGGCGGCATCGGGCAGGCGTTCGCGAAACGGCTGGCCGAGGACGGCGTACACATCGCGGTGGTCGACGTCACCGACGGCGCCGAGACCGTGAAGCTGGTGGCAGCCGCGGGCCGTCAGGCGATCGCCGTCAATTGCGACGTGTCGTCGGAGCCATCTGTCGCCGACATGGCCAAGGCGGTCTGCGTCAAATTCAGCCACGTCGACATCGTGATCAATTGCGCCGGCATCTTCCCGCAAAAGGAGTTTTCCGAGATGACCTTTGCCGACTGGCGCAAGGTGCTCGCGATAAATCTCGATGGCACATTCCTGGTCACCGCCGCCTTCGTCCCCGGCATGCGGGCGCGCAAATGGGGCCGTGTGGTCAACATGGCGTCGTCGACGCTCGGCTCGGTGGTCACCGGCTTTGCGCATTATGCGGCGAGCAAGGGCGGCATTGTCGGTTTCACCCGCGCGTTGGCGAGCGACCTCGCTGGCGACGGCATCACCGTCAACGCCATTTCCCCGGGGCTCACCCGCTCGCCCGGCACGCTGGTGCGCGCGCCGCGCCCTGGCTTCAAGTCCATGGATGAGGAGTACGCCGCAGTCGCCCAGATGCAGGCGATCAAACGTCCGGAAGTGCCGGAAGACCTGGTCGGTGCGGTGTCGTTCCTCACCAGCGACGATGCCGCCTTTATCACCGGGCAGACGCTGAATGTGGACGGTGGCAGGGTACGCTCATAAGTGCCTTAATTAGGGCAGGCGCTTATCATAGAATTACACCATGCGTCGCTGGCTTCGCCCGCTCTGGGTTGTTCTCGCATTGCTGTTCCTATTGGAAGCGTGGCTGTGGGACCATCTTGAGCCCATCGTCGCGCGCGTCGTCAATCTCGTTCCCTGGGGCACGCTCAAAGTAACGCTGGCGCGGCTGGTCGACCGCCTGCCGCCCTGGGCGGTGCTGTTCGTCTTCTTCATTCCCTTCATCGTCATGTTTCCGCTGAAAATTATCGGAGTCTATTTTCTGGCGAAAGGTAATTGGTTCGGCGCGATCAGTGTCTTCCTCCTGGTGAAGCTGCTCGGCCTCGGCCTCACCGCCTTCATCTTCGACGTGACGCGTGGAAAGCTATTGCAAATGGCGTGGTTCCGCCGGATGTACGACTGGTTCTTTTGGGCGCGCGATTGGGCGCATGCGCAGACCGATCCGATCCGGAAACGCCTGCATCGATTGACCTGGCTGCTGAAGCCGCAGCGCGCCGGAAGATTTCTGCGCCGGCTGATACGGCTGCGCCGCCGCGCCTATCGCAGCCGCGCGGCGTAAGCGTAGAGACTTAACGCTGCGTCAGTGAGAAGCGTGAGTCAGAAAATCCAAAGCGTGCGGCGCCCACAGGCCGAAGGCGGACAAAGCGAGCCCCGCTAGGCCGAGCGCGCCGGAAAGCCACGCCAGCACTATCATGCCGGTGATGATGGTGGCTGATGCCAGCACGATCCCGATCTGGAACGCGGCCGAGGCGAATTCGTAATTGTGGTAGCGCGCCAACGCCTCGTCGCGTTGATGCTCGGCCTCCTTGGCGCGCTCGGAGAGCTGTTTGCGGCCTTCATGGGTTTCCGGCTCGTCATTGTAACGCGTGGCCGTCTTCTTCCAGGTGTCGATGGTCTTGAGCAGGCGCGCCTTGGCGTCCGCCTCGGTGGTGCGATCGGCCTCGATCTGCATCTGCTCCGCCGCCGTGCTCAGCACGGTCATGCGAATGGTCTTGGCCTGGAAGAACGCCCACAGGTCGTTGGAGGTGACGTTCAAGGTAATGGCGGAAGTCTGCGCGCTCTTGCCCAGTGTTTCTGAGAACGCCAGGAACAGTGCCAGCACCGAGATCAGCAGCGCGATCTTCTTGTTGGAATGTGCCGCATGCTCGGCATGCTCGGCGGTTTCCAGATTTTCGTGTGGCCCGGCCATCGCCCCCTCCGCATTGGACAACGGCCACGATGATAGCAAAGAGCGGCCGTGCGCAAGAGGCGCTATAGGGACTGTGCGACGAATTTATTACGCGCGCGGGTGGGCGCTGGCGTAAACCTCCAATAAACGCTCGGAATCAACCGCCGTATAGATTTGCGTGGTCGACAGCGAGGCATGCCCGAGCAGTTCCTGGATGGCGCGCAGGTCGCCACCGCGCGCCAGCAGGTGGGTGGCGAAGGAATGGCGCAAGGCGTGCGGCGTCGCCGTGTCGGGCAATCCGAGCGCGCCGCGCAGGCGCGCCATGGCCAGTTGCACGATGCGCGGTGACAACGGGCCGCCGCGGGCACCGACGAACAGCGCGCCGTTGTCCGGCAGATCGAGCGGGCAGAGCGCGACATAGTCGGCGATCAGCTTGGCGACCTGCGGCAGCACCGGAACCATGCGCGTTTTGTTGCCTTTGCCGGTGACGATGATGGCGTCAGGAGCGCCGAAGTCCGTGCGCTTGAGCGAGAGTGCTTCCGATATGCGCAGGCCCGAGCCGTAGAGCAGGCCCAGCACCGCGGCGTCGCGGGCGATGATCCACGGCTCGCGTTTCTCGCCGGCGCGCAAATCCGTATCGGCGATGCGTTTGGCCGCGGCGATCGCCAGCGGCTTCGGCAAAGTCTTGCCGACTTTGGGCGCGCGCACGGCGGATAGCGCGCCGACCTTGCCCTTGCCGTTGCGCTCGAGGAAGCGCGCGAACGAGCGGGCGCCGGCCAGCACCCGCATCAGCGAGCGGCTGCTCAGGCCGTCGCTGCGCCGCGCCGCCATGAAGGCGCGCACATCGGCGGGCGAGAGCTTGGCCAAAGCTTTAAGCGAGGGTGCCCCGTCCAGATGCCCAGCCAGGAAATCGAGGAACTGGCCGACGTCGCGCCGGTAAGCTTCCAGCGTTTTCGGCGACATGCGCCGCTCGGCGCCGAGATAGCCGAGCCAACGTGCGATTTCAGCGGCGACGTCGGGGGCGACGGAAAGCGTGCTCATGGCGGGGAGAGTGTCACCGCTTTCTTCACCCTTCCTTAAGCGCCCGGAATCGGCCAAACCAAACCCTATGGCCGCGCGCTTTATCGACGTTCTGGTGCCGGTGGCGCTGGACCAGACCTATTCCTACCGGGTGCCGGACGGGCTCGAACTGAGCGTCGGCGACCTGGTGAGCGTGCCGCTCGGCGCGCGCGGGACGACCATGGGCGTGGTCTGGGCGGACAACGCCGCACCCAATCCGCGCCTGCACAACCGCATGAAAGACGTGGCGGACAAGCTCGATGTGCCGCCGCTGAAAACCGAGCTGCGCAAATTCGTCGATTGGGTCGCCGACTATACATTGTCGCCGCGCGGCATGGTGCTGCGCATGGCGCTGCGCATGGGCGAACATCTCGGCCCGGCGCGCGAACGCGTCGGCGTGCGGCTTGCGGGGCCGCAGCCCGCGCGCATGACGCCGGCGCGCGCGCGTGTGCTTGCGCTGTTCGCGGATAGGCTCACGCGCGCCAAGGGCGATGCCGCGCGCGAAGCGGGCGTCAGCGCCGGCGTGATCGACGGGTTGATCGACGAGGGCACGCTGGAGACGGTCGCGCTGCCGCCCGCACCGGTCACGCGGCCGCCCGATCCGGATTTCCGCAAGCCCGAATTCTCGCTCGGCCAGCTGGCCGCCGCCGACGCGCTACGCACCACGGTCGATCAGGGCGGCTATACGGTGACGCTGCTCGACGGCGTCACCGGCTCGGGCAAAACGGAGGTCTATTTCGAGGGCGTCGCGGAAAATATCCGGCGCAAGCGGCAGACGCTGATCCTGATGCCGGAAATCGCGCTTACCGCGCAGTCGCTCGACCGCTTCAACGCCCGCTTCGGCACGCGGCCGGCCGAATGGCATTCACAACTCACTCCGCGCACACGCGCACGCACATGGAGTGCGGTGGCGGCGAACGAGGTGTCGGTGGTGGTCGGCGCGCGCTCAGCGCTGTTCCTGCCTTACGCCGATCTCGGGCTCATCGTTGTCGATGAAGAGCACGACCCGGCCTACAAGCAGGAGGACGGCGCGCATTATCACGCCCGCGACATGGCTGTGGTGCGCGGCAGCGTGGCGAAAATCTCGGTGCTGCTCGCCTCGGCGACGCCCTCGGTCGAATCGGAAGTCAACGCGCGGCGCGGGCGCTACAAGCGCATCCACCTGCCGGAGCGTTTCGGCGGCGCGCATCTGCCGATGATCGAGGCGATCGACATGCGGCGCGAGGGCCCGCCGCGCGGCCGCTTCATCGCGCCGCGGCTGGCCGAGGCGGTGCAGATCTCGCTCGAACGCGGCGAGCAGGCGCTGCTGTTCCTCAACCGCCGCGGCTATGCGCCGCTCACTTTGTGCCGCGCTTGCGGCTTCCGCCTGCAATGCCCGAATTGCGACGCCTGGTTGGTCGATCACCGCTTCAAGCGGCGGCTGGTCTGCCACCATTGCGGCTTCGCCATGCCGCCGCCTATGGAATGCCCGAACTGCCACGCCACCGAAAGCTTCTCAGCCGTAGGCCCCGGCGTGGAGCGGCTGGAGCAGGAGGCGGCCGAGCTGTTCCAAGGCGCGCGCATTCTCGTGTTGTCGAGCGACCTGGTGGAAACGATGGAGCGCCTGCGCGCGGAGCTCGACGACGTGGCGCAAGGCCGCTTCGATATCGTCATCGGCACGCAGCTGGTCGCCAAGGGTCATCATTTCCCCAAGCTCAATCTGGTTGGCATCGTCGACGCCGACTTAGGCCTCGGCAACGGCGATCCGCGCGCGGCCGAGCGCACGTTCCAATTGCTGCATCAGGTGGTCGGCCGCGCCGGCCGCGAGGAGGGCAGAGGCGTCGGATTCCTGCAAACCCATCAGCCCGAGCACCCGGTGATGAAGGCGCTGATCCTGGGCGATCGCGAGGCGTTCTATTCGAGCGAGATCGCGCTGCGCGAAAAAACCGGCTATCCGCCGTTCGGGCGGCTCGCGAGTCTTGTCATCACCGCCAACGATCGGCACGCGGCGGAATCTTACGGCCGCACGCTGGCGTCCGCCGCGCCCAAGAACGAGCAGGTGCGCGTGCTCGGGCCCGCCGAGGCGCCGATCGCGGTGGTGCGCGGGCGGCATCGCTTCCGGGTGCTGGTGAAAGCGCCGCGCGGTTTCGATCTGTCGGCTTATTTGCGGGCGTGGCTCGCCGCCGCGCCCAAGCCGCGCGGCAACGTGCGGTTGGAAGTCGACGTCGATCCGCAGAGTTTTTTCTGAAAATTATTCCGGCATCTCGGTGTGCTTCACATTCGGCTGCAACAGTACGCTGGCCGCCGCGGCGAAAATCAACACGAAGCCGATAATGTCGGGCGTGGTCAGCCGCTCGCCGAGCAGGACGGCCGAGGCGCTGACGCCGATCACGGGCGTCAGCAGCGAGCCGAGCGAAGCCGTCGTCGCTGGCAAGCGTCCGACGATCGACCACCACAGGAAATGCGCGAGGCCGACGCCGAACACGCCGATATAAAAGATGGCCACTATCGATTCGGTGTGCAGCGGCCACAGCCGCGGATAGTGATCGATCGCAAGCGTGCCGGCGGCGATGAAAAAGAAGCCGAACAGCAACTGCCAGGCCGCGCTCGCCAGCGGCTCGATCGTGGCCTTCACCCATTTCATGTAAACGGTGGCGAAAGCCCAGCTCAGCGCGCAGCCGAGCGCGTAAAGCGCGAAGAGCGGGAACCCGCCGACGAATAGCGGCCACACCAGGATCGTCACGCCGGCCACGCACAGCGCGAAGGCCAGCGCGCGGATTGCGTTCAGTCGCTCGCCGAGCGCGAAGCGGCTGAACACGGTGGCCCAGATCGGCATCGAATAGATGATGATGATGGTACGCGACGTTGCCCCGCTTAGCTGCGCGAAGGCCGAGAGGATTTGGAACGCCGCCACGTTGAAGAAGCCGGCCACCATGACATGCAGACGCTCGCCGCGCGGCACCCGCAAATTATGCCCGGTGAGAATGGCGGCGGCGAACAAGATCGCGGCGCCGATGCCGACGCCGGCAAAGCGCATGCTCCAGGGCGGCACCTCGCGCAGCGCCACACTCGCGGCGATCCAGTGGAAACCCCAGGCGAAGGCCAGCAGCACGACCAGCAGCTTGGCCTTGGCGGCAACGTCGCTCTTGGCATCATTGTGCGACATTGTGCCGTTCGCTCCTGACCCGGAAAACACCGCGCAAGCTATAGGGAGCGTGCTCGCCTGGCGAGGCAGCCCTGCGATGCAAAATTGTGGCCTGCGAGGCTGCGTGCCGCGGGATGGCGCTGGCGCGTACACCGCGCCGTGTTGCGCCGCCCTCGCCCCTATGTTAGCTAGCGCCTCGAATTCATGGGGGTTTCCGCGGGCTCCCGCGACGTCCTCATGAATCGGAATTCCCTCTTGGATTCCAATAATTTGCGCCGCCGTTCTGCGACGGCGCCCGGCCTGTGAAAAGTAACGAAAACGAGCGTCAAGTGGCTGGCAAAGACACGATCATTTCCGGCATGGCTGGGCGGTACGGCAATGCCTTGTTCGAGTTGGCGCTCGACAATAAGGCGGTCGATGCCGTCAAAGCCGATCTCGACCGGTTCGACACCTTGATCGCCGACAATCCCGACCTCAACCGCTTGGTGCGTAGCCCGGTGTTCGGTGCCGACGAACAGTTGCGCGCGCTAACCGCGATCCTCGACAAAGCCGGTATCAAGGGGCTCGCCGCCAACTTCCTGCGGGTCATCACCACCAACCGCCGGCTGTTCGCCGTGCGCGACATGATCCGCGCCTACCGCGTGCTGGCCGCCCGCCACAAGGGCGAGGTCACCGCGGAAGTCACCGTCGCCGAGCCGCTCAGCGACAAGAATCTCGACGCGCTCAGGGACGCGCTCAAATCGGTGACCGGCGGCAAGGACATCGACTTCGACGTCAAGGTCGAGCCCGCCATCATCGGCGGGCTCATCGTCAAAGTCGGCAGCCGCATGGTCGACAGTTCGCTCCGCACGAAGCTCAATGCAATCAAGTTCGCGATGAAAGAGGCCCGCTGATGGATATCCGCGCCGCAGAAATTTCCGCCATCCTGAAAGAGCAGATCAAGAACTTCGGCCAGGAAGCCGAAGTCTCCGAGGTCGGCCAGGTCTTGTCCGTCGGCGACGGCATCGCCCGCGTCTACGGCCTCGACAACGTGCAGGCCGGCGAGATGGTCGAGTTCGAGAACGGCACGCGCGGCATGGCGCTCAACTTAGAGACCGACAATGTCGGCATCGTGATCTTCGGCAACGACCGCGAGATCAAGGAAGGTCAGACCGTCAAGCGCACCGGCTCGATCGTGGACGTGCCGGTCGGCAAGGGCCTGCTCGGCCGCGTGGTCGACGCGCTCGGCAATCCGATCGACGGCAAGGGCCCGATCAAGAGCGACGAGCGCAAGCGCGTCGACGTGAAGGCGCCCGGCATCATCCCGCGCAAGTCGGTGAACGAGCCGATGGCGACCGGCCTGAAGGCGATCGACGCGCTGATCCCGATCGGCCGCGGCCAGCGCGAGCTGATCATCGGCGACCGCCAGACCGGCAAGACCGCGATCGCGCTCGACACCATCCTCAATCAGAAGCCGCTCAACGCGCAGACCGACGAGAAGATCAAGCTCTATTGCGTCTATGTGGCGGTCGGGCAGAAGCGCTCCACCGTGGCGCAGTTCGTCAAGGTGCTCGAAGAGCAAGGCGCGCTCGATTATTCCATTATCGTCGCCGCCACCGCTTCCGATCCGGCGCCGATGCAGTTCCTGGCGCCGTTTTCCGGCTGCACCATGGGCGAATATTTCCGCGACAACGGCATGCACGCGGTCATCATCTATGACGACCTGTCGAAGCAGGCGGTCGCCTACCGTCAGATGTCGCTGCTGCTGCGCCGCCCGCCCGGCCGCGAAGCCTATCCCGGCGACGTGTTCTATCTGCATTCGCGCCTGCTCGAGCGCGCCGCCAAGATGAACGACGACAACAAAGGCGGCTCGCTCACCGCGTTGCCGATCATCGAGACGCAAGCCAACGACGTGTCGGCCTATATCCCGACCAACGTGATTTCCATCACCGACGGCCAAATCTTTTTGGAGACCGACCTGTTCTATCAGGGCATCCGTCCGGCGGTGAACGTCGGCCTGTCGGTGTCGCGCGTCGGCTCCGCCGCGCAGACCAAGGCGATGAAGAAGGTCGCTGGCCGCATCAAGGGCGAGCTCGCGCAGTACCGTGAAATGGCGGCCTTCGCGCAGTTCGGCTCCGATCTCGACGCCACCACCCAGCGCATGCTGGCACGCGGCTCGCGCCTGACCGAGTTGCTCAAGCAGCCGCAGTTCTCGCCGCTGAAGATGGAAGAACAGGTTTGCGTGATCTATGCCGGCGTCAACGGCTATCTCGACAAGTTCGAGGTCGCGCGCGTGCGCGCCTTCGAGCAGGGCCTGCTCACGCTGATGCGCACCAAGAACGCCGATTTGCTCGACAGCATCCGCAAGAGTTGCGACCTCTCCGACGCCGACGCGGCCAAGCTCAAGGGCGTGGTCGACGGCTATGCCAAGACGTTCACCTGAACCTTGAAAGCGTGATCCGCAAGGATTGATCCCGGATGGCTAGCCTCAAGGACATGCGCGTTCGCATCGCCGCTACCAAGGCGACGCAGAAGATTACCAAGGCCATGCAGATGGTCGCGGCATCCAAGCTGCGTCGCGCGCAGGTGGCGGCGGAAGCCGCGCGTCCTTATGCGGAAAGAATGACCAAGGTGCTGGGTTCGATCGCGGCGGCGGTGGCCGGCAGCGATTCCGCGCCCCGGCTGTTGGCCGGAACCGGCAACGACAAGGTGCAGCTGCTGGTGGTCTGCACCGCCGAGCGCGGCCTGTGCGGTCCGTTCAATTCGTCGATCGTGCGGCTGGCGCGCGAGAAGGCGAATGCGCTGATGAGCCAGGGCAAGGACGTCAAGATCCTCTGCGTCGGCCGCAAGGGCCAAGATCAGCTGCGCCGGGTTTACGGCAAGCAGATCATCGAGACCATCGAACTACGCGGTATCAAGCAGATCGGCTTCGAACAGGCCGAGATGATTGCCAAGAAGGTCGTCGCCTTGTTCGATGCCGGAGAATTCGACGTCTGCACGTTGTTCTTCTCGCGTTTCCGCTCGGTGATCGCGCAGGTCCCGACCGCGCTGCAGATCATCCCGCCGCTGTTCGAACTGTCCAAGGAGGCCGGTCCCGCCGCGGCTTACGAATACGAGCCGGAGGAGGAGGATATCCTCGCCGATCTGCTGCCGCGCAATCTGTCGGTGCAGGTGTTCCGCGCGCTTCTGGAAAACGCCGCCTCCGAGCAGGGCGCGCGCATGAGCGCGATGGACAACGCCACCCGTAATGCCGGCGAGATGATCCGCAAGCAGACCCTGACCTATAACCGCACGCGCCAGGCGATGATCACCAAAGAGCTTATCGAGATCATCTCCGGAGCAGAGGCGCTCTGACCCGAGCAATCGAGTTTCTAAGAGGATTAAACATGGCCAAAGCCAATCAAACCGGACGCATTACCCAGGTCATCGGCGCCGTCGTCGACGTGCAGTTCGAAGGCGAATTGCCCGCCATTCTCAATGCGTTGGAGACCAAGAACCATGGCAACCGCCTGGTGCTGGAAGTCGCCCAGCATCTCGGCGAATCGACCGTGCGCACCGTCGCCATGGACTCGTCCGAGGGCCTTGTGCGTGGTCAGGAAGTCACCGACACCGGCGCGCCGATTTCTGTGCCGGTCGGCCCGGGGCTGCTCGGCCGCATCATCAACGTGATCGGCGATCCGGTCGACGAAGCAGGCCCGGTTAAAGGCGAGGCCATGCGCGCGATCCATCAGGATGCGCCCCTCTACACCGACCAGTCGACCGAGGCGCAGATCCTGGTCACCGGCATCAAGGTCGTCGATTTGCTGGCGCCCTACGCCAAGGGCGGCAAGATCGGCCTGTTCGGCGGCGCCGGCGTCGGCAAGACCGTGCTGATCATGGAGCTGATCAACAACGTCGCCAAGGCGCACGGCGGCTATTCGGTGTTCGCCGGTGTCGGCGAGCGCACGCGCGAGGGCAACGACCTCTATCACGAAATGATCGAATCGGGCGTCAACAAGGATCCGCACAAAGGCTCGGTCGAGGGTTCGAAATGCGCGCTGGTGTACGGCCAGATGAACGAGCCGCCGGGCGCGCGCGCCCGCGTCGGCCTCTCGGGTCTCACCGTCGCCGAGTATTTCCGCGATCAGGGCCAGGACGTGCTGTTCTTCGTCGATAACATCTTCCGTTTCACGCAGGCAGGCTCGGAAGTGTCGGCGCTGCTCGGGCGCATTCCCTCGGCGGTGGGCTATCAGCCGACGCTCGCCACCGACATGGGTACGCTGCAGGAGCGCATCACCACGACGCACAAGGGCTCGGTGACTTCGGTGCAGGCGATCTACGTGCCGGCCGACGACTTGACCGACCCGGCGCCGGCCACCTCGTTCGCGCATTTGGATGCGACCACCGTGCTGTCGCGCGACATCGCCGCCAAGGGCATCTATCCGGCGGTCGACCCGCTCGACTCCACTTCGCGCATGCTGTCGCCGCTGATCGTGGGCGAGGAGCACTACGCGGTGGCGCGCCAGGTGCAGCAAATTCTGCAGCGTTATAAGGCGCTGCAGGACATCATCGCGATTCTCGGCATGGATGAGTTGTCGGAGGAGGACAAGACCGCGGTGGCGCGCGCGCGCAAGATCGAGCGTTTCCTGTCGCAGCCGTTCTTCGTCGCCGAAGTGTTCACCGGCTCGCCCGGCAAGCTGGTCGACCTCGCCGACACCATCAAGGGCTTCCAGGGCCTTTGTGAAGGTAAATACGACAATCTGCCGGAAGCCGCCTTTTACATGGTCGGGACCATCGAAGAGGCGGTCGAAAAGGGCAAGAAGCTCGCAGCGGAAGCGGCGTAACGTCATGTTAGCCCGATCAAATCTCGTCGCATTTCTGGTCGTCGGGTTGCTAATTGGCGCGCTGTCCGGCTATCTCACGCGGCCGGAGTCGGCTGAGATCAAGCTTGGGCCGTTGAGCATCGAAGTGAAGGGTGACCGGGTCGCGCATGACAACGGGCCGCTGACCAGCAGCCAAGTTCAGCACATCGCCATCCTTACGTTGATCGGCGGCGTCATCGGGCTTGGTGTAGGCTTCGCGGCCGGCAGAAGCAGAGGCTGAGTAAACAATGGCCACTTTTCATTTCGATCTGGTCTCGCCGGAAAAGCTGCTATTCTCCGGCGACGTCGAGCAGGTGGATGTGCCCGGCGCCGAGGGCGATTTCGGTGTGCTGGCCAACCACGCGCCGTTCGTCGCCACGTTGCGGCCGGGCATTCTGACTGTGCACGGCACGGGCGGCGCACAGAAGATCGTCGTGCTCGGCGGCTTCGCCGAAGTATCGGCGCAGGGGTTCACCGTGCTCGCCGACGTGGCCGAGGCGGTCGAGGACATCGACCGCGCGATGATTTCGACCCGCATCAGCGAATTGGAGAGCCGCATCGAAAAGACGGAGCCGGGCTCCGCTCTCGACAAGCTGATCACACGGCTCGATCATTTCAAGACCGTCGACCGGCATTTGACCGGCACGGCGATGCATTAACGGGCACGCGCGAACTTCTCGAATTCCTTCACTATCCGCTCGTAGGTCTGCCGCTTGAACGGCACCACCAGGTCGGGCAATTCGCTGATTTCCACCCAGCGCCAGTCGATGAATTCCGGCTCGTGTCCGCCAGCTGGATTGGCGATATCGATTTCACTGTCGCCGCCGGTGAAGCGCAGCGCGTACCATTTCTGCTTCTGTCCGCGATATTTTCCGCCCCAGGCCGCGCCGACGATGTCGCGCGGGATGTCGTAGGCGAGCCATTCGGCGATTTCGCCCATTTTCTCCACCGCGCGGATATTGGTTTCTTCGTAGAGCTCGCGCAGCGCGGCCTGATACGGGTCTTCGTTCTCATCAATGCCGCCTTGCGGCATCTGCCAGACATGCGTCGCGTCGATATGCTCGGGGCCGCTCGATCGCCGGCCGACGAAAACGAGGCCGGCGCGGTTGAGCACCATCATGCCGGCGCAGGGACGATAGGGCAGGGATTCGAAGGGGGGCATTTTGTCTCCGTCATTCCGATTGTGTGCGTTTGGAATGACGTTATGACGACTTTTCCTTCACCGCCACCATGGTGATCGGAACCAGCACGAAGCCGCGTGCTTCCACTTTTTTCGCCCATTCGGCGATGCGCGTTACGGTTCCCGGCAGCGCGTTGGCGAGCCCGACAGCGGTTCCGTGATCGCGCGCCGCCATTTCCAGCCGCGCCAGCGCGCGGTCGATCTCGACCGGCGTCGGCACGGTATCGATCACGACGTCGGCTTTGGCGAAGGGCAAGTTATGGCTGCCGGCGAACTGGCTGGCGACGCTGCGCGGCGAGGCGCCGTCATCCACATAAATTAGCCCGCGTTTGGCGGTCTCGCGCAGCACCGGCGCCAGCGATTGCTCCGACGCGGTGAAACGCGCACCCATATAACTCACGATACCGACATAACCCTGGAAGCGGCTCATCTGCCAGTGCAGCCGGTCGATATTCTGGTCGGGAGTGAGCGAGGTCAGCAGCGTCTGCGGTCCGGGATCGTTGTCGGGATAGTCGAACGGCTCCATCGGCGCCTGCAGCAGGACTTCGTGATTTTCCGCCCGCGCGCGCTCCGCCAGTTTGTCGAGATCCGCGCCATAGGGCGCGAAGCCGAGCGTCACCGGCGCCGGTAATTTCGCCAATGCGTCGGCGGTGCCGGTCGCGCTGATGCCGAGCCCGCCGATGATGATGGCGATGCGCGGCGCGTCGGTCTTGTCCGCCGACAGCTTGCGCGGATGCGCGTAGAGCGTGAACGGCCGCGCGCCGTCCGGCGCGATCTTCGGGATGGCGCCGTGGCGAGTGGTTTCCAGCAGCCGTTGGTCGACCGGCGCCTTCGGCGCGCTGCCGCTCGATTTACCCGGAAGGACCACGTCCTGTTGCTTGCCACTGGAGCCATCGATGATGGTGATGGTCTTGCTGCCCGGTGGCGGGGCGGCGGCGGGTATGACCACGGTCGTGGATGGCGCCTTGTCGGATGGCGGCCCATCGCGGTGGGATTGCTGCTGGCCGCCGCCGGCCGGC
>Ga0265337_1000341_pt1 | contig 24875 bp, 13 predicted proteins | sample 42122metaG_FD_192441 | JGI IMG/M metagenome (GOLD analysis project Ga0265337, IMG submission 192441) | Rhizosphere microbial communities from Carex aquatilis grown in University of Washington, Seatle, WA, United States - 4-21-22 metaG | ecosystem: Host-associated > Plants > Roots > Rhizosphere >... | reverse complement strand
TCCTGAAGGACGCCGGGGTTCAGGATATCTGGGTGGAATGCCAACCCCCGTTTTCCCAGGAGGATCTTTCCGCTTTCCTGCAGCGACTGAGGGTCTTGTCGGAAAACCACCGTTGCTTTCCGATCATCGGAGACCTGGATCTCCTGGCCGCGATCTTGAAGGACAGCTCGGGAATCGGGCGCCTCGTCCTGAAAGGCTGCGAGGCCTCTGGATTCGTGAGCGGGGAGACGGCCTTGGTTCTTTATTCGGCGGCCAAGGAAATGCTGCGGGCCGGCTCAAAGTCCATGGACATCCTCATTTGGGGAGGCGTTTGGACCCCTGAGGCGGCAGCGGCATTCCTGTCCACAGGAGCCACCGGCATCGTCTTCGAGAGTGTCCACTGGCTGACGGACCTGGTGGCCATTGATGATCTCCAACGCCAGCAGCTTGCCAAACTCCGCATGGATTCCACCGCCTTGGCTGGCTTGGACCTCAAAGTTCCTTGTCGCCTTTTCAACAAGGGAAACTCGCTGGCGTTCAAGGAAATCAAAATGCTGGAGGACTCCCTATGCGCAGGAGAAATCACCGACGAAAGCCGTCGGTCGTTCGTCAGCCAGGTGCAAGCCCGGGCTCTCCATCCCTTGAAAAGCCATTTCACCCAGGATGAGGTCATCCCTCTGGGTGTGGAGGCGGCCTTTGCGGCGTCGTTTGCCGAGCGTTTTGGGACCGGAACCGAGAAGGCCGTGAAAGTTTTCATGGAGGAGATTGGAAAATTATGCCGCTCGGCCGAGGCGAAAAAGGATTGCTTCCTGGACAGCCCGGTCGCCAGAGAGATGGGAATCAAGTACCCCTTCATTCAGGGCGCCATGTCCTGTATTACAGATGTTCCGGAGTTTGCCTTGAGGGTTGCCGATGCCGGCGGATTGCCCACCATCGCCCTCGGCCAGATGGACGCGGGAGCCTGTGACCATAAGCTGGGACACTTGCCGGAGATCATGGGCGGGCGCCCGTATGCGGTGAATGTTGTGTCTTTGGCAGAGAACCCGTTCCGTGAGCCTCATCTGGCCTGGATAAAACAACACCGGCCCCGTTTTGTCTGGATCGCCGGAGGAGACCTCTCCCCCATACGAGAATTGGTGGAATGCGGTATAGAGGTCGCGTACATCGCCCCCGATGGAGACCTGCTCAGGCTCGCCTTGGAAGCGGGCGTCCGCTACGTGGTCTGCGAGGGGTACGAGGCCGGCGGCCACGTGGGACAACATAGCACACTCACCCTGGCGCAAATGGTGTTGGGCCTCAAACGGCGCAAGCCATCCCTGTTCCAAGGATGTCGTGTGATCCTGGCGGGGGGGATCTTCAATCGGGAAACCGCATTCATGGCCGCCCTGCTCGGCGCCGACGCCATCCAGATGGGCACGGCCTATCTGGCCACTCGAGAGATCGTTGAAACGGGCGCTCTGACAGCGCTCTATCGCCGGATGATCGTGGAATCACCGCCGGGGGCAACCGTCATTTCGGGACATGTTACTGGTCTTCGGGTGCGCTCCTTGAGAACCCCGAGAGTGGCCGCGGTCTTATCTCTGGAAAGAGAGTTCGCAGCGGGCCACCAGGACGAGCGCTCCTTTCGGACGAGAATGGAAGAGATGACCGCAGGGAGCCTGTTCGCTGCGGTCCGAGGCATGGACAGACCAAGCGGGATGCTTCTGGATGAGCGGGTCTGTTTGGAACGCGGGCAATTCATGAGCGGGGCGTGCGCCGGCCTGATTAGCAAAGTCCAGAATCTGGAGTCCTTTCACCGCGAGTTGGCCGAGGGCCCGCTCTTCCATCAACCCTTTACAGCATTGCCCGCAACAGCCGCGGCGCCTTCACCCGCCGCGCCGCCACCTACGGAAACCCCAACGCCCGGGGTGGGCCGGAGACCGAAGATCGTCGCCCGCCTGAGAGACGATCGCGACCGGGTGGCCATCAGCGGAATGAGCGTCCTCAATTCCCTCGGCAAGAGTCCCGAGGAGATCTGGGCGGCAAGCCTGGCCATGAAAAGTGGCGTTGTTCCGGTGCCGTCTTCACGATGGAATCACGACCGCTTTTATGATCCGCAACCGCGCGCCGCGGACAAGACCTACTGCCAGGTGGGCGCCTTCGTGGACTTTCAAGTCTCACGCAATGAACTGGGGATTCCCCCACAGGATTTCCGGACCATGACCTCGGCCACCCGGAATACCATGTGGCTGGCGCAACAGGCCATCCAAACCTCCGGCATCCTGGAGTCAGGTATCCCGCGCGAGCGCATCGCGGTCCTCATCTCCCAGAACTCCGGCGAGGCGGCGGGCACCCTGACCAATATCATCATCCGGGCGTATATGCATGACATTCTCTCCGACATCAAGCGGGCCATCCCCCTCACCCCGGATCAGGAGATCGCCATCGAACGGGAGGTGAAGTCGAGACGCATGGCTCCGGACGACACCACGCTGCTGGGTCGGCTCAACTGCACCGCCGGTGGATTCATCTGCAACCGCTATGGCTTCATGGGACCAAGCTTTTCGGTCTCCGCCGCCTGCGCCACCTCCCTGGTCGCGCTTTATAGCGCCCTGCAGATGATTCGCAACGGCATCATCGATGCCGCCATCGTCGGCGGGAGCGAGGATAATCTCACCCACCTGCATTTCCTGGAATTCTCCGCCCTGGGCGCACTTTACGGATTGTCGGGACGGCCGCGGCCGCCTCATGAAACCTCCCGCCCCTTTGATGCCGAGCGAGACGGGATGGTCCTCGGCGAAGGCGGGGGCATGATTGTCATCGAACGGGAAAGCCTGGCTCGCGCGAGAGGGGCGCAGGTCCACGCCGTCATCACCAACATGGGAGCAAGCAACAACCATCTGGGCATGGTCGAGTCCTCCAGTGTCACCCAGGAGATCGCCATCCGCAGCTCGTTCCGGGGGATACCTTATGGGCCCGATGCCGTGGACCTGGTGGAATGCCATGCCACGAGCACCCGGCAAGGGGACGTGGAGGAGGTGCGGGCCTTGAAGACGTTCTTCAATTCCTCCAATCGCACGGTGCTCACCTCATTCAAATCCCAGATCGGACACACCTTGGGCGCCTCGGGCGTTAACAGCCTCATTCGAGGAATCATGGCCATGAAGGCGGGGGTTTTCCCTCCCACCCTCAATTATAATTATAAGCAGCCAGACCCGGAAATCTCCCTGAACGGCTCGGGTCTCCTCATCGCCCCGGAGCCGCTGGATTGGAAGAGCAGGGACCATCAGCCCAGGAGGTTTCAAGTCAACGCCTTCGGATTCGGCGGTTCCAACTATGTGCTCCAGGTGGAGCAGGCCCTGGATGGCGAGGATACGATCTTGGTCTCCCCGGGCAGAGAGGCGCATCTCGCCGCGGAGACAGCCGATGTTCCGGCGGCGCTCCAAGGCGTCTCTTTTTTCCGGACGGAGTTGGACGGCCGTAACTGCCGGATGGCTGTTGTTACACCATCCAATGAAGAGGCGCTCACGGTCATCGAGAGGTCAGCCGCTCTTGCCGAAGCTGGAATCGCCTCACCCAAGGCATTGCGGTCCCTGGCACAGCAGGGAATCTTCATAAGCCCCGAGGATTTGCCGGCGCCGCCGCTCGCTTTTGTATTTCCCGGACAGGGGGCACACTATGCGGGAATGGGGCGAAATCTCTACGAGTCCTTTCCCGTTATCAAGGAGTGGATGGATCGGGCGGCAGCGGCAGCGGACTTCGACCTCCTGCACTTGTTGTTCCATGATCGAGAGGAGAATCTCCAGAAGACCCGCTGGCAGCAACCTGCCCTGTTTTCCCTGGAACACGCCATGGCTCGACACCTCATCACCCTTGGCGTCCGCCCTATGGCCGTGGCCGGCCACAGTTTGGGCGAACTGACCGCCTTGTGCCTGGCGGGTGTCTATTCCGTGGAGGACGGGTTTCGCATCGTGAACCAGCGGGCCCTTTGCATGGATAAGGCCGCTGCCTGGCACGGGGATCCCGGCATCATGGCGGCCACGGACGCTCCCTTGGATTTGCTGAAAGAGATGATCCAGACCCTGAAGGATGTCTACATCGGCAATATCAATTCCCCGAAACAAATTGTCCTGAGCGGCGACACCCAGGCGGTCAAACGTCTTGGCGAAAGACTGAAGGGGAAGGGATACCGGTTCACCCTATTGCGGGTCAGCATGGCCTTCCACTCTCCGATCATGAGGGTCATCCATGATGAGCTCGATGCGTTCGTTGCTTCCATCCCATTTCATTCCCCGCAGATCCCCGTCATCTCCAACACAACCATGGCGCCGTATCCATCGGATACCGGTGAGATCCGGCGCATCCTGATGGCCCACTTGGAATCTCCCGTCCATTGGATGAATAATGTCCAGGCCCTCTGGAATGACCATGGCATCCGACACTTCGCGGAGGTGGGCCCCGGCGATATATTGAGCGATCTCATCGCCGACACGCTCCCTGAATCGGCATGTGTCCAGACCTGCATTCCCCCCGCAGAGAGAACCATTTACACGGCCGCCCTTGCCCAACTCTTCGTTCAAGGACATCTGAAGGTTCAAGGGGAACCGAGGTGGGTTTCCCTCTCTGCATTCAGGAAGCCTCCCGAATCTCACCCCATCGCTCCGGCACCCACGTTACGACCGTCGGAACACGGAGGATCCGGGGTTGCTGAAGTCCAGAAGCAGGTCTCTCCCAAGAACCCGGGATCCGCACCACTCGATCCCGCCCCTGCCATCAGGGGAACGGTCTCGCCTGCCAGCGATGAGACGCCCGTCAACCAGAAACTTATGGAGAGGCTGATTCGAATCATCATGGATGCAACCGGATTCGAGAGGGACGAAATCAAGCCGGAGATGGATCTCAGGAAGGATCTCTCTGTCCGCTCCAGTCGCCTTCCCATAATCATGGATGCCGCGGAACGCCAATTCGGGATTACGATTGACTTGGAGGAGTTTATGGATGCCCGCACTGTGAAGGACATCGCGCAGAGGATATCCGGGATAATCGCCAGGCATCCCGGCGGCAGCGTGTCGCCAATCTCCAAGGCGGTTGACCACGGGCCAGTGCAGGATGAAGTGCTGGAGCCTTCAGAGGATGAGGAGAGTGTAAAACGACTCGTATTCGACCGTGTCCCCCTGGAGCTGCCGGCCTCCATTCCCATGGAGTTGAGCCCAGGCGAGTCGGTCCTCTTTCTTTCACCTGACACGGATGACGCCATTGCCGGAAGGGCGGGAGAAATCCTCCGGCGGGATTACGGGGTTGACACGATTCCCATGCGATTCATGCAAAGCGCGTCGGGTCCGGGCGAAGAGGGTTACGACATTCTAACTGATGCAGGGTCCGGCAGGGCAGCAGAGAGAATCTCGGGTCTGGCGTCCCTCGCCGGGATGGTCATCACCTTGCCTCAAGGCGGGTCAGGAAAGATCAGAGGTATGACGGAGGTTGCGCGGCTTTTACGGGGGTTCTTTCTTCCCTTGGAGGCATTTCTCCAATCACCGAAAAAGAAATTCATCGTGCTGATCCATTCCCGGGAGGATGCCGAAACTCCCGGCCGGCTGCTGGCGGAGGGGATGCTCGGGCTGTTTCTGAGCGCGGCGCAGGAGTATTCATCGGTCCAGTTTCGCACGCTGGAAATCGAGCCGGATACTGACCTTCGTGTTGCCTTGCGTGGGGCTTTGGACAAAGGTTACACCCCGGTGGAGATCATGCATCGTGATGGAAGCTTCTTCACCTCTGAGGGGCACGTAGCCCCTTCGGTCTTCGGGGCTGCGTCCAGCATGATTCTGAGCCCTGGAGACGTTGTCGTCATGTCCGGAGGCGCAACCGGGATCAGCGCCCACCTGGCGCGCAGTCTCGTGCCTTTCATGCCCCGTCTGGTCTTCCTGGGGAGAACGTCTCTGGATCCAAACATCGCTTTGGCAAAGCCGCACCCCGGGCATTTGCCTTCTGAAGAGTTCGCTGCCGATTCCAGGGCATCGGAGATCACCCAAGACGAAGGCGTATTTCCCCCCGCATTTCTGAAAGCGTTCACTACCGACCTCAAGGCATCGGAGATCGCCCGGACCTTGGCCGATCTGCGCGCCTCAGGGATTGAGGCAACGTACCATGCCTGCGATGTAACGGACCCGGACGCGGTCCGTGCTGTAATGGGCGAGGTGACAAGCCGTTATGGCAGGATTGACGGGATCATTCACGGTGCCGGCGTCCTCAGAGATGGTCTCCTCAGCCAAATGACTCCGGATGATCTTTCCACGGTGGCGGACGTCAAGTTCCTGGGCGCTTGGAATCTATTCTCGGCGGCGGAGCGGGCCGGTTTGAAGTTCTTTGTCGGCCTCTCCTCGGTGGCCGCGATCCAGGGAAATCCCGGGCAGACCAACTACGCTGCCGCCAACCGGATGATGTCCGCGTTGCTCAGATATCTTCGCCGGAGAAACGGCGCCATCCGGTTCAAGGCTTTGATGCTTCCTCCGGTCGAGGGGGCGGGCATGGCCGAGGATCCGGATGTCCGGGAAATGATGAGGCGCAAGGGCGCGGCGTACCTCCATGTAAATGAGATTGCAGAGCTTTTCTGCCGGGAACTCTCCGCCGCCCCGGCCGACGACGATTGGGTGATGTTCATGAGAAGACTGCCGTCCGCGAAGACGGCACGGCTGAATGAAACCATTCCACCTGCGCTCAATGGAGAATTGAATGGCGGCGGCATGGCTTTCAGGGCTGCGGAATTCCCCATGATTGAAGCGCTTTCTTGCCTGGACATCCGCCGGGGGCAACTGGAAGCCTCCAGATCGTTTTCCCGGGAGAAGGATCTGTGGATTGCGGATCACAGGCCCTTCACGTTCGTCAAGCATCCTCTGGTCTCAGCCACCATGGTTCTGGAGACATTCATGGAAGCCGCCCGGATGCTATACCCCCACCTGCACGTGCGAGGAGTTCGCCAAGTGCGGCTTATGGATATGATCCAATGTCCGCCTGCGCTTCCGCGGCCTTCGATGATCTCCTGCCGCCGGACCGACAATGGTCTTCGGGAAATATTGTGCGAAGCCTCTCTGTCAACACAGGACATCTCCCCCGCCGGAAGATTGACGGGGGGCTACATCCCACATTGCAAGGGACAGGTGATCCTCGATGGCGGAAGTGGAGATCTCGGCGAGGGGTTTAAGGATTTCCCCGTCCGGCCCGACGAACTGCGGACGGGGCCCATGGACCACCAGCAGGTCCTTAAATGGTACAAAAACCACAGCGGCCTCGAAGGCAGATATCGGGTGATTGATCTTCTTGACGGTGCAGGTCCGGGAGTGGTGCGGGGCCGAACCATCCACCGGGAGACAAGTGATTTCGCGAATCTGCAGAATGCGCGGTACCAATATTCGCCCTATCTTCTCGAGGCCCTTTTACAGTTGGTTATCTTTTACATCGCTGCAACGGACCCATCGGAGCGCCGATCCATGATTCCCACCGAGATCGGGGAGATGAGGTTCCTGCGACCATGCCGGGCGGGGGAACGGGTAACCCTGGAGGCCCGCAGGCGGGCGCAGGATGAGAAAGGTTTCGCCTGGGATGCCAGAGGACTTGACGATCAAGGACGCGCCATCATGCAGGTCCAAAATATGCGCATGCACTGGGTTTTGGAATGAACCGCAGGAACAAACAGATGAGAGCAAATGTGGAAAAGGATCGCGCAGAAGTAACCGTTCATACGATGAATCCCGTTCACCGAAGCGGGCCGGTCTTCTATGCATCCCTGCCACGTGACACCGAAACCCCCGAGGGACATGAGACGAACGGAGCAGAAGCCCGGCACCGCCTGATTTCCATCCTGTGGGATCACCTGGTGGCGATGGACAGTCCTCTCTGGACATCCTGCCTTACCGCCAACAGAGTGGCGTTCCCGATTCAGGTGGTCCGCGACCCGCTGGGCAAGCCCCATCTCCGGTTGGGTGCACATCGGGGGCCGGCCATCTCCTTCAGCGAAGGTGGAGGGAAAGTCTGGGCCGCTCTCTGTGTGGATGAGTCCGATATGGGCATCGACGTGGCAGAGGCCGCCGAATTCCGGGGAGAATACCCCTTTCACCGGGTGTTTAATCCACAAGAGCTTCGACCTGCCTTGAAGCTAGCGGGTGGACATATGGACGAGGCATCAGCCTTGCTCTGGTCGGTCAAGGAAGCCGTGGTCAAGGCCCTCGGATGCGCATTCCACTTTGTGGATCCGCTGCAAATCCACGTCTGTCCATCCGCAGGGAGAGATGACGGGTTTACCTTCTCCGCGCGCTTATCCGGGAAGGCTCAGGCGCGTTTTCCAACAGGTGCCGGCCAGTCCCTCTGGGTGCGTTCGTTTCCTCAGGTGAAGACATGGCTTTCCATTGCCGTTTTGAATCGCCACATGGATACGACTGTGGGTGGAAGCGTGCTTTGCGCGCGCCCCGGCTTGGCGGCCACACGACGAATGCCTCACTGGCCGCCCCTCACTAATCAGGTGGATCTGCTGTCCGGCCAAAGGGAAGATCTGGGATGAATAACCTTGCCTGCAAATGCCTGCCGCGGTTGGACGGACTGCCGGCGGCGGAACTGGGACGGCTTTTTCCGGAGCCTTCCAACACCGCCCCGCTTCTGTCTCTATTGCAGGAATCGGGTATTGACGGTTTTAACCTGCGAAGCATCGTGGTATCAAAAGATGAGGTTCCCATTCTCTTGCTGCCGTTGTTTGAAACCCGTTTTGATTTGTCCACTTTTGTGGAGGGATGGATCCAGAAATCGCTGAAAGTGGCAGGCCGTCTTGTCCCATCGATTTTTCAACCCCGTATTTTGGGGGTGGGGTTGCTGGTAGGGGAATCGAGTGAACTCGGGATTGATCCTCAAATCGATGCAGTCACCCTTGATTCGGCGTTCAAAATGGCCTTTGACGCGTTGCAAAGGCTCGCGGCCGAACTTAAAAGCGACATCGTGGCGCTTTACAACTTTAGCCAATACGGTGGACTTCCCGCGGACGTGCTCAAGACCTTCCACCGGGCGAAATGTCAGTCTTGTGCCCGAATGCAGATCGATTTTAAGAACCTGGAGGAATTCCTGGCCCGCCGTTCCCGGGCCGCGAGAAAAAACCTGCGCCGCAAAATGCGGGTTGCTCCCGAAGTCCGGGTAATCCGAACCCGCGACATCTCTTCGTTTCAGGACCGGATCTACCAGCTTTATCGTGCCACAGTCGAGCGCAGCCCCATGGCGTTTGGCGCGCACAACCGTTTGTTTTTTGAAAAAATCTGTGAGCGAGTCCCCGGCGCCGAATACACGCTTTATTTTGTGCGGGAAGAACTCGTCGCTTTCAACCTTCTCGTCGTAAACCCGGAAGCGATGGTGGACAAGAATTTCTGCATGGATTACGAGCTCGGCCGCAAATATAATCTTTATGTTTTGTCCTGGCTCGAAAATATTCGCACCTGCGCGGAACGGGGAATTCCTCTCTATGACGCGGGCCAGGGCGCGGAGAAAACCAAAGCGCATCTGGGGGCGGCGTTAATCCCGATGTATGTTCTATTCAAACACCGCCAGCCCGTGATTCACCGCTTTCTGGTCGCCTCGCCGGCGATGAGCGAAAAGGTGCTCAGCCTCCTCGGATTCTGGCCCGCCGCCCCGGATGTGCCGGCCCAGGGCTGACAGGAGCACATGACGAACCAAGCTGAACACGTAATCGAAGTCGAGCATCTGACGAAACGCTACGGCGGGTTGCTGGCGGTTGATGGCATATCGTTCTCGGTCAGGAAAGGTGAAGTGTTCGCCTTCCTGGGCCCGAACGGCGCCGGCAAGACCACGACCGTCGAAATCATCGAGACCATCCGCACGCCCACGTCGGGAAACGTGCGCCTCCTCGGGATGGACGTTACGAAGAAGAAACACGATATCGTCCCCCGCATCGGCGTCCTGCCGCAGGGGTTCAGCTCGTTCGACCGGATAACAGTCCGGGAAACCCTCCAGTACTACTCGAGGCTCTTTTGCCACGGGAAAACCGATATCGACGGACTGATCGATCTCGTGAACCTCAAGGACAAGACCCGGGAGCAGTACCAGAACCTCTCCGGGGGTTTGAAGCAGCGCCTCGGAATCGCGATTGCGCTGGTGAACGACCCCGAGGTCGTGTTCCTCGACGAGCCGACGACCGGGCTCGATCCCGCGGCAAGGCGCGAGGTATGGGAAGTTCTGCAGGGCCTGAAAAACAAGGGGAAAACGGTGTTTCTGACCACGCACTACATGGAGGAGGCGGAATTTCTTGCGGACATGGTCGCAATCATTTCGAAGGGGAAAATCATCGCGACGGACTCTCCCGCGAAACTCATCGAAAAGAACACAAATTACCTGCTCCTCACGTTACAGTCCGTCGATGAAAAAGCCTTTGAAATCATCCGGAAGATGGGCTTCGAGCCGGTTCTCAACGACCACAAGGAAATCAAGACCAAGGTGGAGCATACGGACGATGTGCAGAAGATACTTGGTGCCATCACGGATGCCGGGGTGTTGTACCTCGGCCTGGATGTTCGAAAACCCAACCTTGAGGAGGTCTTCCTGAAGCTTACCGGCGAGGCGCTCCACGACGGTCAGGTCGTGGGAAAGGGGGCGGAATGAACCTGCGCGTCGTCGGTGCAAATCTCTGCGTGAAACTTCTGAGCGTCTACCGCGAGAAGACCGCCATGTTCTTCACGATTGCATTCCCGATAATACTGATCCTCGTGTTCGGCACGATCTTCATGAGCCAGGACAACGTGGGCTTTCACCTTTGCGTGCAGGATCTCGATCAGACGAAGTCGTCCGTGGATTCTGTCAAGGCCCTCGAACTCAACGGAAAGTTCAAGATAACCAGGGTCGATCCGGCGGTTGACGCTACGCAGTATGTCAGGGACAACAAGGTGGACCTTGTCCTCGTTATTCCCGAAGGCTTGGAAAAGGCCCTCACGCGGAGGAAGTCTTCCAAAGACTTCAAAGCCTCCGTCACCATCACGTATGTATACGACCCCAGCTCTTCTTCGGTCTCAACGAAGATGGATATCCTGAACGGAGTGCTCGCCGGGATAAACCAGGAGATATCCGGGAATCCGCCGTTCATCAGGTCGGCCGAAAAATCCATACTCACCAGGAAATACCGGTTCATCGAGTACTTCATTCCCGGCATCATCGCCATGTCGGTGATGACTTTGAGTCTGTTCGGCACGGTAAACTTGAACACGGAACTGCGCCAGAAGGGGATCATCAGGAAACTCTCCACGACCCCCATCACCCGAACCGACTGGATACTGTCGAACATCCTGTACCAGTTTATCATCGCGATCATCTCCACGACTGCGATGCTGCTGGTGAGCTACGCCGTGTTCAATGTCAACCTGCATCTGGACGCCTGGCTCCTGGCGTTCATCTTACTCGACGTATTCGCGTTCGTCGGAATCGGGATGTTCCTTACCCGCTTCGTCCAGGAGGCGCAGAGCGCCGCCGCCGCCGCAAACGCCATCAGTTTCCCGATGATGTTCCTCTCGGGAAGTTTCTTCCCGATCGAGCTAATGCCTGGTTTTCTGCAGAAGATCGCCAAAATGCTGCCGCTCTATTATGTGAACGAGGGGCTCCGGGCCGCGATGGTCTTTGAAGACAACCTGGCCGCGCTGAAGGACGCCGCGGTCATAGGGGTTTTCGCGGCCGTGGTTTTCATTTTGGGCGTCATGGCCACCAAATGGGAAGAGAGCCAGTGACGGCAATGCACCTCCTCAGCGCCATCACCCAGGCACCCTATCCCCGTGCCATGACTGCCCTGGTTGCGGCGACGCTCGCTCTCCTCATCGATCTCATTTTGAGGTTCCGCGATTACCGTGCCCTCCTGAAATCGCTTTCGGTGGCCGACATCATGAAGTTCCTGGGTACCTTCATGCTGGTCTTCCTGCAGGTGGTTGCGCTCTTCTATCTCATCACCCTCCTCCCGGGCCCTCTCCGCTCCGTCGCCCTCCTTTTTTCCGCTTTCATTATCGTTGTCCAACTCTCCTATTGGCTGACTCTGTCCCAGTTCATGACCGGCACCGACCTGTTTCTCGCCCTGACCGTCAGTGGCGACCACCGGCTGGCAGCGATCTTGAGCTTCTTCAAGCCAATCGTCCTCTTCCAGGCTCTCCCCTACTTGCTCGTTCTGTTCGTGCTGATCTTCGTACCCCCTGGATTCGCCTTCCGAGAGACCCTTCTCCTCAGTCTCCTGCCGGCGCTCTTTCTCCTCGCTTCAAGTTATGCCCTCTTCCTCCACGTGCCGGAACGCAGCTTCCATCTAAATCCCCTGACCTCCTTCCTCCGTTCAGCGCTTCAATGCAAGTTTGAAAGCCTCTGCGAATATCATGGACCGCGAGACGACCTCCCCCCGTTTCACGCCTCCCCTCGGCCACACGACAGCATCATCTATGTAATCGATGAGTCAGTTCGTGGCAGCAATCTCAGTTTGAACGGCTACCCGCGCGCCACCACACCGTTCCTTCAATCCCTTGAAGCCCGGGGCCGGCTCAAGAATCTCGGCATTTGTGTCGCCGCAAGTTCCTTTTCACACGTCAGCAATGCCTATCTGATTAGCGGTCACAACGCATTTCCCGACAATGCCTTCCGAACCGACAAGAACCCGACCATCTTCGATTACGCAAAGAAAATGGGATACGAGACGATTTGCATCGACATCAATGAAACCTGCCTTTATTCGCTCAGGAAAGCAGCCGGGGATGGTCCCGTGAGAGCCTTGGACCAGTGGATGAACGATCAGACTTTCAAGGAACGCCACATCGATCTTGAAACGACGAAAGATTTGGGGGTGGCCCGCGTTCTCAGTAACCTTCTGAATAAAAAAAGCGGCTATTTCATTCTCGTCAACAAGAAGGGTCTCCATTTTCACTATCGCGATAGATATCCGGACGATCCGGCCTCTGCGATCTGGAAGCCGGTTATGAAAGCAACGCAAGCCATCGACCCCAGCGCGGTCGGACGTGAGAAGCTCGTCAATACCTATGATAACGGGATCCGCTTTCAGGTGGATGAATTCTTCCGGCTGTTTGTTTCCGAAACGACAAATCAGAACTATGCCATGCTGTACACATCGGACCATGGCCAGACGCTGGCCGAGCATGGGCAAGCGTATACGCATATGAAGCCTGACCAGGAGATCGTCGATGTGCCTGATTTCCTCGTCTCTGGCGAGGGCTACAGCAACAAAGGGCTCTTGGATGGCATCGCCCCCGGCATCAGGGTTTCCCATCTCAACAATTTTGCGACCCTTCTCGACCTGATGGGCGTACCGATCTCTTTGAGGGTTCGTCATTACGACAAATCGATTTTCGCTTTGACGGAAGAGGACAACCAGGAGCGTCTCTATATGAGCGGCTCTCTTCACGGATTGGGCGATTACGTGGTGAAAAGTATCCCAGCACCCCAGGATGCGGGGTGGGGCGTTTCGAGACCTGTCGGCAATGATACGAGGCCGGAAGATGAAAATAAAAATTATCGCTCCGCCTGAACATGGTGCGGACGCTTTCTCCAGCCCTTTCCGGCTGCAGAGGGTGAGTCTTCCTCTTTTGGCGGCGCTTATGCGGCCTTGCAGAAGAGACGTAACACCAATAATATGGCAATTCTTTTGGGGGTGGAGCATGAATGAATGACGACGACCGAGCATCTTCTGATCAGCGGGAATGAGGCCGTGGCGCTGGCCGCGTTCGAAAGCGGCGTGGCGTTTGCCACCGGCTATCCCGGCACTCCCTCGACGGAAATCCTGGAGCGCTTTTCGGCGCTGGGCGGCCCGGCGCGCTGGGCGCCCAACGAGAAGGTGGCGTTGGAGGTGGCGGTGGGGGCGGCGTTCGGCGGAGGGCGCGCGCTTGCGGCCATGAAGCACGTCGGTCTCAACGTGGCGGCCGATCCGCTGTTCTCGGCCGCTTACACCACCGTCAACGGGGCGCTGGTCGTCGTCTCGGCCGACGATCCCGGCATGGCCTCGAGCCAGAATGAGCAGGATAACCGTCGTTACGCAGTGGCGGCCGCGCTGCCGATGCTCGAGCCGTCGGATTCGCAAGACGCCTACGATTTTACGGTCGCGGCGATCGAGCTATCCGAGCGTTGGCGGCTCCCCGTCCTGTTGCGGATGACGACGCGAGTGTGCCACTCCAAAACCGTGGTGCGTGCCCGGCGGCCCGCCGCGCCGCCCGCGCCCGCCCGTTTCGAGCGCGATGTGCGCGGACGGGTGATGATCCCGGCGTATGCGCGTCCGGCGCACCGGCGGCTGCGCGAAAAACTGGCGCGCATCGCCGAGTGGAACGAAACCGGGCCGTTGACCCGGCGCATCAGCGGCGATCCGAAGCTGGGCATCATCGCCTCGGGCGTGGCCTTCATGCATGCGCGCGAGGTGGCCCCGTCCGCGAGCATGCTCAAGCTGGGACTGACCCATCCCCTGCCGATCGGAGCGATCGCCGATTTCGTGGCGACAGCGGAGCGTTGCGTCGTGATCGAAGAAGGCGACCCTTATTTGGCCGAGGCGATCCGCGCTGCCGGCATCGCCGTCGAGGACAAGCCCGAGCCGTTTCGCTTCGGCGAATTGAACGTGGGGAGGGTGCGGCGCATCCTCGTCGGCGACGACTCGCCCGAACCCGAGCCGCTGCGCGGCAAGCCTCCCGCGCTGTGCGCCGCCTGCCAGTACCTGCCCGTCTTCGAGATCTTCCGGAAGCTGGACTGCATCGTCTCGGGTGATATCGGCTGCTCCACCCTGGGCGCGCTGCCGCCGTACGAGGCGGTGGATTCGACCCTTTGCATGGGCGCGTCGATCGGCATCGGGCTGGGGCTGCGCCACGTGCTGCCCGCGGCTGAAGCCCGGCGCGTGGTCAGCGTCATCGGCGATTCAACCTTCCTCCATAGCGGCATGACCGGGTTGGTCGAGATGATCTACAACCCGCCGCCGACCGGCCACCTCCTGATCATCCTCGACAATTCGACGACAGCGATGACCGGCTTTCAGGAACACCCCGGCAGCGGCCGCACGCTCGACCATCAGGCGACGGGCAAAGTTGTACTGGAGGATCTGGCGCGGGCGTTCGGCATTGAGGATGTGTACGTGATCGATCCGGTTGCCGAGTCCGGCAAACTGGCGCGCACCATCTCGGAATGCCTGGGCAACGGGCGGATCAATGTGATTGTCGCGCGGCACACCTGCGTCCTGGGGGCGAGGCAGATCGAGAGTTGGGCGCGTGCTGTCATGCCGGTGGAGACCGCGCCATGAACGACCCAGCACCCGTGACCAACATCATCATCGCCGGCCTGGGCGGGCAGGGTGTGGTTACCGCCTCCGCCATTCTGGCCGAGGCGGCCTTCCGCGCCGGACACGACGTCAAGCAGAGTGAAATTCGCGGCATGAGCCAGCGCGGCGGGTCGGTCTCGACCGACGTGAGGTTCGGCCCGGCGGCCTACAGCCCGATGACGCCCCCCGGCGAGGGCGATTACCTGGTGGTGTTGGCTGAGGACCAGCTCGAGATCCACCGGCCCAGCCTGCGGCCGGGCGGGCGTCTGATCGCGCCTGATTGCCTGGATCGCACAGCACTGGAGAATAAAAAAAGCCTCAACGTGGGACTGCTGGGCGCGCTGAGCACCTGTCTGGACATCCCCGAGGCGGTCTGGCATGAAGCCATTCGTGCTGTCCTGCCCGAAAAACTCCACGCGGCGAACTTGCAGGCATTCGCCATGGGCCGGGCGTATCGGTTCCCCGGCACGTCCGACGCGTCCGGTCGCTGTCGGATTCCCTTTGTTTCGCTTCTTTAATAGTTTAATAGAAAGGCCCAAAAGGTAATGAAAGCCCTCATCAGACTTTTCATGCTGATACCAGCCCTCCTAATCGTTGGTTGCGCCCACCACCGTGGAGTTATCTACGGTCCAATGCAACCCGATGGTTGGAGCGCCCAGCCAATCTCAATCAACTGCCGTTTTGCCCCTGATGCTGACCTTGATCCAGCCACCGGAACGCCTGTGGGGGACGAGGGATATTACCTCTATATCCTGACTGAAGCTGCCAATTGGGACTACAGCCACACGACGGCGCTTCTCTTCTCAATTTGGCAGCGTCCGTGGGGGCATAGTTGGCTCATCCTGGCAAGTCCCCAGGATCGCCTGGAGTGCGGCCACACCGGCGACCTTGGGAAAGCGACACCACGTTACCATGAGGGCGTGTTTCAAAGGATTCGGAATGGGGATCCCAATCCTATCGCTTATTTGTGGGAAATCAGGTCCGATGGCGAATTCCAGATCGGCAAGCCCAATCGCCCCCCCACGTTCGTCTGGCGAATGCCGATTACCCGGCGACGGTATCAACTGATCCATGAATACTTGATGCAGCGGAATTACGACCAGTTTGGCATAAGGTCCTACGACTGCACTGATTTTGTGACAGAAACAGCGGCGCTGGCAGGCATCAACCTGATTCACCGCATTCGCCTCACCCTGCCGCCGGAAAAGAGGTTTTGGGGTCGGACGGTGCGTGCCTGGACGGATCCCCAATACCGCATACTGGAGTATAGCGTGCCCGATGTACTGGAGGTGGATCTGCGCCAACTTACCCAGTTGGGAATTGGAACGGACGCCACGAAATGGTATTTCTCACTTCCTGCCCAAAAACCAACGAATTTCCCTCCGCCATTCGTAAGATCACAATTACGGATAAAGTAAGAATGAACTTTGCACGCCAACCAATGGCACGCGTGATGCCAATGAAAATCAAACGCTGGAATGGCTTCTCGGCTACGAACCAAGTGAAAGCTCGCCTACATCAAACTGAACCGCCAAACGCCTTGCCCGCCTCGTGGCGCTGTCCCGGTGAACCAGGGGTGTTGTAGGAAGCTCTTTCACTCGCAACACCCGGTTCGCTTTCGGTCATGGCGGCGACCATCCCAGCTATGCAACCCCTTGAATGAGGCAATACTGCTTCCCTGCCAAATTTGACATGGCTAACAAAATGGCTAACAAACCAAGTGGAAACCGGGCGTTCCAATAGTGACACAATCTGCTTGAATACCCTGTAAAATCAGGCACCATATCCCTGTCGTCCGCCCTCAAAGGCGCTCGATTCCGACCCTCGCCTCCAATAACATATTGGAGTGGAATTAGTTACAACTATTTCTGGCGGTTCAAAACCGACCCTCGCCTTGAGCCGCTCCCGTAGTTCCATGAAATCGCAACTGGTTTTCTGCGTTCCACGCCCTGATAATGGGGACAAATCCTTCCACACCACATGAACGTGAATGAGATGGCACTTCGGATCAGGGCAAATTGGAGATATAAGATCATGCTCAGTGTCGTGCAGACTTTTTTCGTGTGGGCCGCCTAGGAATCACGCTCGGAGCCTGCGTGTCTGGTTTATGCGAATGTCCGACATAACAATGTTGAATTGGGTAACGAATCTGAAGCGGTTTGAAGCCACGCTCGTTTCGCCTCGCGAGGCGATGCCGGCAACCAAAAGTCCAGTGAGCGTGTAGTTGGTCAGGCGGAAGGAAATTTGATTCTGGCAAAGGCTTCCAGCGCCAACTCGCGCGCCAGCGCGTGGCTGATGATGCGTTCGGGATAATCGCGGCCGGGCTGCATGCCGGCTCGCGCGAAAATTTCCACCGGCGCTTCCCAAGGACGATGCAACCATTCGTCCGGCAGCTTCGCGAGTTCGGGACACCAGCGGCGGACGTAATCACCGTTCGGATCGAATTTCTCGCCCTGACTCACGGGATTGAAAATACGGAAATACGGCGCGGCGTCCGCGCCGCAACCAGCGGTCCACTGCCAGCCGAGCGTGTTCTGCGCGAGGTCGGCGTCCACGAGCGTGTCCCAAAACCACCGTGCGCCGTCCTGCCACGGCAGCAGCAAATCCTTTACGAGGAAACTCGCGGCGATCATGCGCACACGATTGTGCATCCAGCCCGTCGTCCACAACTCGCGCATTCCCGCGTCCACAATCGGATAGCCGGTGCGGCCTTTTTGCCAGGCGCGCAGCCACGCCGCGTCCTTGCGCCACGGAAAATGTTTGAACTGCGGACGCAGCGGCTCGGCGGGTGTGCGCGGAAAATGAAACAGCAGGTGATGCGCAAACTCGCGCCAGCCAACTTCTGCGAGAAATTGCGAATTGCGCCAGGCGGCCACAGCCAAATCCCGCCTTGCGGCCAGCACGCGCAGTCCGTGCCAGATTTGACGCGGACTAATTTCGCCGAAGTGCAAATGCGGCGAAAGGCGCGACGTGCCGGCGACATCGGGGCGATTGCGTTTTTCCGAATAGTCGTCGAACGCCTGCGCAAGAAATTCCCGCAAGTTTTTCATTGCGCCGGCCTCGCCCGGTTGCCAGGTCGCGCGCATTCCTGCGGCCCAGTTGATTTCCGGTTCCAGTTTCAATTGCGCCAGCGCGAGCGACTTCGGCCATTTGGCCCGAACGGGAAGATTTTTGGGCGCGGGCAGCGGCTCGGCGGGTTCGGGTTCGTTCAGGCAATGCTTCCAGAATGGCGTGAAGACTTGGAACGGCTTGCCGCTCTGGTTTTGAATCGTCCAAGGTTCGTGCAACAAGCCGGCATTGAAGCATTTGACTTCGAGACCGGCAGCGTTCAGCACCTCTTTTACTTTTGCATCGCGCGCGATAACGGCGGGTTCATAGCGGCGATTCCAGAATACCGCCGTGGCGCCGGTTTCCTTCACGAGTGTGTGCAAAGTCGCGAGCACCGGGCCGCGTCGGATCACGAGCCGTGAGCCGCGTTCGCGTAATCGGACGTCAAACTCACGCAATGATTGATGCAACCACCAGCAGGAAGCGCCGCTGGGCAACCATGGCGATTCCTCTTCGGGTGCATGAATGAAAACCGGAATGACCGCGCCGCCGCGCTCAACCGCCGCCGCCAGCGCCGGATTGTCGGTGAGCCGCAGATCAAGGCGCAGCCAGACGAGGTTCGAACTATTGTGACCGCTTGAAATCATTTTTATTTTCGGGATGCGGACTTGATCCAGTCATGCTCTTTGGGTGATGACAGCGTTCGGCATCAGCAAGCCTGTTCGCCAATTCGCCGAATAAGACCGCTGAAGATCAGCGCGTGAACCGGATATAGCACATACCAGTAAAGCAAACCGAACAAACCCTTCGGCTCAAAGAACGCCGTTTGCGTGAGCAGCGTTTGCCCGTCCGGCTGCGGTAGCGACTTGAACTCCAGCCACGCCCGGCCGGGAACCAGCATTTCCGCCCGCAATCAGATCAATCGGCCCGGCTCGACCGTTTCCACGCGCCAAAAATCCAGCGGGTCGCCGACGCGCAATGCTTCGGGATCACGTCGCCCTCGCCGCATCCCAACGCCACCGCACAGCCGATCCAACAGCCCGCGAATCTGCCACGCCCAATCCATATACAGCCAGGCCCGCGCGCCACCCAGCCGCGAAAAACTCCGATACACCGCGTCGGCCGGGGCGGACACCATTCGTTGTCGCCGTTCGATGATCATGCCTTCGCTGCTGATGAGCGTCACCGGCGGCTTGTCACCCTGGCTGGAAGTCAGCGCATCCGTCCAAGCGGTTTCGACATCCCGCGCGTCCATTTTAACCAGCGCCAGTCGGACGGCGGTTTCATAGTCGAGCGGTTGAATCGCCGGAAAAAGTTTCAATGCCAGCGCATCGCGCACGATGACTTCATTGCCCAGACCTTTGATGAGCGGTTGGGCGATGTTGGCCGGAATGGGCGTGACGAGATGCACCCAGTAAGATGACAGCCTCGGCGTCAGCACCGGCACGGCGAGCAGCTGCCGCGTGAGTCCCCGCGCCCGCGCGTAACCCGTCATCATCTCGGCGTAAGTCAGCACGTCCCGCCCGCCGATTTCGAGAATGCGCCCAGTGCTCGCCACGCAATCCAGCGCGGCCACGAGATAGTCCAGCACATTGCGAATGGCAATTGGCTGGATGCGCGTGAACACCCACTTGGGACAAATCATCACCGGCAGCCGCTCCGTCAGATAGCGAATCATTTCAAACGAAAGACTGCCCGAACCGACGATGATCGCCGCGCGAAATTCCGTCACCGGCACGCCCGCCGTGCGCAAGGCTTTGCCTGTTTCGTGACGTGAGCGCAAGTGCGGCGACAAGTCGGCTTGCGGATCGCCGAGGCCACCAAGATAAATGATACGTTCCACGCCGGCAGCCTTCGCGGCGTCGGCACAGTTGCGAGCGGCGATCAGGTCGCGTTCCGAGAAATCGCCCCCGCCGCCGAGGCTGTGAACGAGGTAATACACCACGCTGACATCCCGCACGGCCGCGACCAGCGAAGCCGGTTGCAGCACGTCGCCTTGCATCAGCTCCACCTGATTCAGCCACGTCCGGCCCTGCAACCGCGCCGGATCGCGCACGAGGCACCGCACGCGATAACCCGCCGCCAGCAGACGCGGCACGAGCCGCCCGCCGACATAGCCCGTTGCCCCCGTGACCAGAATTAATTTGGAATCAGCCATGGGCATCAAATCAGCACTTCGCAAAAATCATAAAAGGTAATAATCATCCGCTTCACCAAGTCAATCTAACTCAGTCGCGGCTGGCTGGCGAACAGAGAAGGCGCACGAGCACATTTCCGCCGGTGCGCGCGGTGGCGTTAATCTTGCCGCGTTGAAAATCGGCTGCGCAATTCCCGCGTGCGGAACGAATTCGCGGACGCGCATGGTGGTTCAGGAAAACTAATTACGCTGCGCTTGTGAGAGTTGCAACTTCAATTCAAATCTTCCAGCAACAGCTTTGAGCTGATGCGTGCCGATTCGAAGATGACCGGCAGGCCGCTGCCCGGATGCGTGCCGCCGCCGACGAGATACATACGGTCGAATTCCTCGAAGCGGTTTTGCGGGCGCAGGTGAAGCATTTGTGCGAAACTGTGCGACAAGTTGAAAGTGGCGCCGCGATAGATGTCCAGTTTGCCCTCCCAATCCGCCGGCGTCACGATGCGCTCGAAGCGGATGCGCTTCTCAATGTCCGTGACGCCAAGTTTTTCGAGCTGGCGCAGCGCCACGCCGCGATACCGCGCCCGCTCCTTGTTCCAGTCCACGTTCGGATGCTGATGTGTCACCGGCAGCAGCATATACAAGGCGTTGTGGCCGGGCGGCGCCATGGTGGCGTCGGTGCGCACCGGGTTTTCGACGTAAAACGACGGGTCTTCGGACAAAACGTGCTGCCGCTCGATCTCGTCAAGGTTGCGGCGATAATCTTTCGCGACGTAAATGTTATGGTGCGCGAGTTGATCGAATTTTCCTTCCACCCCGAGATACAACATGAACGTGGAGCACGAAAAATCCTTCTTTACGATCTTCGCGTCGCTCCAGCGGCGGCGCAAATGGTTCGGCACGAGCTTGGTCATGGCGCTGGCAAAATCGGCGTTCACCATGACCGCATCGGCGTGCTGTTCGCCCTGCGCGGTGCGCACGCCCACGGCGCGGCGGCCTTCAAAGAGGATTTCTTCGACCGCAGTGTCGAGCTGGATTTTCACGCCGAGTTCCTGCGCCACGCGCGCCATGTTGCGCGTGATGGAATTGCAGCCGCCCGTCGGATGCCAGATGCCATGTTCGTATTCGAGGAACGACAGGATGGAAAACAGGCTCGGACATTGGAACGGCGACATGCCGAGATACTTTGACTGAAAGGTAAACGCCAGTTGCAGGCGCGGGTCTTGAAAGAAACCAGCGAGTTCTGCATGAAGCGATTTCCACGGCTTGAGAAATGGCAGACACGCGAGCAGGCGCAGACTGATCAAGCTCTTCCAACCCGGAAAAGGCACCTGCAGACACGGCGCAAATTTCTCCAGCTTCACGCGATTGTATGCCATGAACCGCCGGAACCCCTGTGCGTCGTGCGGTGACAGTTTTGCAATCTCCACGACCATGCGTTCGATGTCTGACGTCGCGTTCAACTCGCCACCGGCGCCGAACGTCAGCCGATATTGCGGATCGAGCCGTGTCATCGGCACTTCCTTGAACAGGTCGCGCCCGACGGATTGAAAAATCTCCTGCAAGATTTGCGGATACAGGAAAAACGTCGGGCCCAGATCGAAACGGTAGCCATCGCGCTCGATGGCCGAAGTGCGCCCACCCACGCGCGGTTGCTTTTCCAAAACGGTGACTTCCACGCCTGCCTTCGCCAGCAACATGGCTGTGGCGAGTCCGCCCGGTCCTGCACCCACTATAATCGCTCGTCTGGACATGTTTACTGTCTAAACGGAAACCGCAACCACCGCAAGTTCAGGACAATGTATCATTTTAAAATTCAATCGCATTTTTCACCGCCGGCCATCCAGGCAAGCAACTCATCATTAAACCACCGCTGATGCCAACTGCAATGGGGTGATCACCCCATATGAATCAAACCAATACCCGGCCACATTCAGTCGCTTAACAAAAACTTGATCGCTCGCTTGAGTCCTGCCAGTGAGAGCTTCGGGGGCGGATAACGAAATGGTGGATCCAACCACAGCGCCCGCCGCAGGACCGCGCGTTGATGCGTGAACTCATCAAAGCCCGCTCGCCCGTGATACGCACCCATCCCGCTTTCGCCCAATCCGCCGAACGGCAGGCCTGTGCCAATCATATGTGAGACCACGTCGTTGACGCACGCGCCGCCGGACCGAGTCTCCGCTAAAACGCGCGCCTGCGTCGCCCGATCGCGCGTAAAGACATACAAAGCCAACGGCGTGGGCCGCTCGCGGAGCAAAGCGAGCGCGTCGTCAAGTTTGTCAAAATCCAGCACCGGCAAAATCGGCCCGAAAATTTCCTCCTGTATCACCTCTGCCGCTAGCGACACCTCTGCCAGAATTGTCGGTGCAATAAACAAATCCTTCGCATCGTGTGCGCCGCCGTGAACAACACTTCCCTCGCCAAGATAGCCCACCAACCGCTCGAAATGACGCGCGTTCACAATGCGTCCATAATCCTCGCATTGATCCGGATGCTCGCCGTAAAACTCCTGAATCGCCTTTTTCAGCGCGGTCACGAATGCTTCGCGCACGCCGCGTTGCACCAGCACAAAGTCCGGCGCAACGCACGTCTGCCCCGCGTTCATGAACTTCCCCCAGGCAATGCGGCGCGCGGCTTGTTCAATGGAAGCGTCTGCGCAGACGATGGCGGGGCATTTGCCGCCGAGTTCCAAGGTTACCGGCGTGAGATGTCGCGCAGCAGCAGCCATCACGACGCGCCCAACGCGCGTGCTGCCGGTGAAAAAAATTTTATCGAACCGTTCGCGCAATAGCGCCTCGGCCACTTCGGCTCCGCCGTTCGCAACAAAGATGAACTCTTCCGCAAAGCTTTCCCGCACGAGCGCCGTTATGGTTTCCGCCGTGCGCGGCGCGAGTTCGGAAGGTTTCAACATGACGCAATTTCCCGCCGCGACGGCACTCACCAGCGGCGTGAGCAGCAGTTGCACGGGATAATTCCACGGGCCGAGGATGAGCGCGATGCCGAACGGTTCGGGCTGCACCCAGCCGCGTGCCGGCGCAACAAACCACGGCGTGCGGCGACGTGACGGCGTAGTCCAGTTTGCAAGACGTTTCAGTGCGCAACGGATTTCCGCCTGAAGCAATCCGATTTCCGAAGTGTAGGCCTGGCCGGGAGACTTGCGCAGGTCGGCGTGCAGCGCGGCGAACAGTGTGGCTTCGTGGCGCGCCAGCGCGGTGGATAATTTTTCGAGCTGCGCCCGCCGGAATTCGATTGGCCGGGTAGCGCCAGTTTGAAAAAATGCGCGTTGGCGATGGACGATGACGGCGAATTCCATAAACAACTTGGTTCAGGCTTGCCCGCTGGTATAACTTCGTCAAGCGATGATTCGTGTTTTAACCATTCTGCTGCTGCTGGCCGCGCCGGTCGCGCGGGCGGATTCGGCAGCGGACAAACTCACGATGGCTGGCATTGCGGAATTCACCAACGCGTATCAGGCTTGGGACGGCGCGCGTTTTGTCAAGGTGGAGAACCTTTTCCAGCAAGCCTGCACCAACGCCACGGCCACGGTGACGAATTATTATTGGCTGGGCGCGGGTGAGTTTCATCGAATGCTGCAATTGCTGGGACTGCCAGAGTGCAAAACCAACAAGCTCGCCGCCGAGGCTGCGCTTGATGCAGCGGTGGACGCTCTGACGCAGGCAGTGAAACTTGACGCCAGTCATGCCGAAAGCCACGCGTTGCTGGCCACGCTTTATGGCATGAAGATCAGCGACAACATGCTGTCCGCCGTGTGGCTTGGTCCCCGCGTGCAACGCGAACAGAAGCTGGCATTTGCCAACGGCGCAAAAAATCCGCGCGTGCAATATTTGCTGGGCATGAGCCAGTTCTACACGGCGATGCGAACCGCGTCGCGTCGCGAAGCACTGACGAACCTGCTCGCGGCTGAAAAACTTTTTGAGGCCGAAGCCAAAACAGCGGCGGCCCCGCTTGATCCACGCTGGGGCAACGACAGTTGCCTGACCTTCATTGGTTTGTCCTACGAAAAACTGGGGCAGCGCACGGCAGCGGCGGAGTATTTCCGCAAGACACTCGTAATGCACCCGCAGGATGGTCTGGCGCAGGCAGGTCTCAAACGGGTCACGAAAAGCGAAAAATGAGCCGCAAAAAGATCATTATCATTGGCGCGGGCCTGGGCGGCTTGTCCGCCGCCATCTCTCTGAAACAAGCGGGCTATGATGTCGAGGTGTTTGAAAAGAACGCACAGATCGGCGGCAAGCTGAATGTGCTCACCGAACGCGGCTACACTTTTGATTTGGGACCGTCCATTCTCACGCTGCCGCACATTTTCGAGCGGTTGTTCGAGCGGTCGGGCAAAAAAATGGGCGATTATTTTTCCATCCGCGCCTTGCGACCGCATTGGCGGAATTTTTTCGAGGACGGCGT
>Ga0265337_1000340_pt1 | contig 24951 bp, 26 predicted proteins | sample 42122metaG_FD_192441 | JGI IMG/M metagenome (GOLD analysis project Ga0265337, IMG submission 192441) | Rhizosphere microbial communities from Carex aquatilis grown in University of Washington, Seatle, WA, United States - 4-21-22 metaG | ecosystem: Host-associated > Plants > Roots > Rhizosphere >... | reverse complement strand
TGAGCGTAGGATGGACCCCGCTATCTGAGTCAACGGCTGGCATTTTCCCAAGATTAGCCTAATTTCAACGTCCGCAAAGCACGCTTTCGTCCGACTTTCTGCATTCCGTTTGAACAAACCTCCGCACAAGCTCCATTACGAACTTCTGACCATTGGCGACGAACTCCTCCTGGGTCTGACCGCCAATGGCCACCTGACGTTCATCGGATCACAGCTTGGCGCACGCGGGGTTGAGCTGCGCAGGAATGTCACGGTAACGGATGACGCTGAGGATATTGCAACGCAGTTCCGTGAAAGCTGGGTCCGGTCTGACGTCGTGCTGATCACCGGCGGCCTGGGGCCGACCTGCGACGACCGCACCCGCGAGGCCGTGGCCCAGGTGTTGGAGCAGAAACTGGTGTTCGATGCAGAGATTGAGCGGCACATCTTCGAGCGTTTCGCCCTTTTGGGACGGAAGATGACGTCGAACAACCTCAGGCAGGCGTATCGTTTTGAGCGGGGCCAGGTGCTTTCGAACGCGAACGGGACAGCCCCAGGCCTTTGGGTTGAGCAGGACGGCAAGGTGCTGTGCATGATGCCGGGCCCGCCAAATGAGCTGCAACCGATGTTCACCGAGCAGGTGATTCCGCGGCTCGCGCAGCTCGGCCTCCTGCTTGACTGCAAGGCCTACGTGCAGCTTCGGACGGCGGGGATCGGGGAATCCATGCTCGAGACAAAGCTGCAGCCGGTCTTTGGTCGCCATGCCGTTGGCCTTGGCATCGCGTTCTGCGCTCACTCGGGCCACGTGGACTGCAGGCTCAGCTCGCCGGGCGGCGAGCTTGGAGCCACCGAGATCGCCGCGATCGCGGCCGAGTGCGCCAGTGTCCTGGGCGAGGATTTTGTCACGTACGGCGACGATTCGCTGGCCAAGGTGTGCGCCGACCTCCTGCGCGCCCAGGACAAACGGCTAGCGGTCGCTGAGACAGCGACGGGGGGCCTGCTCGCGAACGCGTTCACCGACATATGCGGCGCCTCGAAGTTCTTTTCGGGGGGATGCGTCTGCTATTCGAACGACTCCAAGATGCAGCTTCTGGACGTGCCCGAATGCCTCCTCCTCCAGCATGGTGCCGTGAGCGCCGAGGCGGCGGTCGCCATGGCCACCGGCGCCGCGGAGAAGCTCGGGGCGGATTATGCCCTCTCGATCACGGGTTTTGCGGGGCCCTGCGGCGGCGCTAACGAGAACCCCGTCGGGACGATATTCGTGGCCCTTCACGCCCCGCATGGAGTCTGGTCGCGCAAGCTCAGCTTCCCGGGACCGCGCACCACCATCAAGCGCCGCGCGGTCAATTCCGCCCTCGACTGGCTTCGCCGCGAGCTTGTTCGCGGCCAGAACGGCGCGACCGTGCCGCAGCGGCGCCAGGGCGTCATGCAGTAGAAGCGCCCCCGGCCACCAAGTTCCTTAGTGCGGCCAGGTATTTTTCGCAGGTCTTTGCGATCACATCGGTTGGAAGCCGCGGGGCTGGCGGCTTTTGGTCCCAGGAAAGCTTGAGCAAGTGGTCCCGCACGAACTGCTTGTCGTAGCTTGGCGGGGAGCCTCCCGGCACGTAGCTTCCCACCGGCCAGTATCGCGACGAGTCGGGCGTCAGCAACTCGTCGATCAGCACCAGGGAACCGGCGGCGTCAGTGCCAAACTCAAATTTAGTGTCGGCAAGGATCATCCCGGCCTCTCGGGCCCTGTCGTGGCCGAATCGGTAGAGCGCCAGGCTGACCGCCTTCACCTTGTTGTAGAGCTCCTGGCCCACGGCTGCGGCACCCTCGGCGTCATCGATCGCCTCGTCATGGCTGCCCTTGGGCGCCTTTGTCGTGGGAGTGAAGATCGACTCGGGCAGCCGGTCCGCCTGGCGCAGGCCCCGGGGAAGCGGGATTCCACACACGGACCCCGATTTGGAGTAGGAACTCCATCCGCTGCCCGCAAGGTAGCCTCGCACGACGCATTCGATAGGAAGGGGGCGGAGCTTGCGAACCACCATGCTGCGCAGGCGCAGGTCGCGCCCCAAGATCCCCCGCCGGTCGAATTCCGCATCCTGGTTGGGCAGGAGATGGTTCGGGATGATCCCCTCCGTCTTTTCAAACCACCAAAGGCTCATCTGCGTCAGCAGGATGCCCTTTCCCGGGATCCCGTCGGGAAGGACGACGTCAAACGCGGACAGTCTGTCCGATGCCGCGAGCAGCAATGCGTCTCCCAGGTCGAATATCTCCCGCACCTTGCCCGATCCGATCCTTGGAAACGGCAATTCGATTGAGGTCACAGCCTGGCTGGGCAGCGCGGCTTCGATTTCCGAGAATGTCATGCTTCTAGAATTCCCCGACATCGACTCGCGTCCAGAAGGAAAAATGCTCTTGCTTGGTCAGGCCTGCCGCCTAGCTTGCCCGATCCCGCGCTACGTCCCCATCGTCTAGCCCGGTCAGGACACCACCCTTTCACGGTGAGAACCGGGGTTCGAATCCCCGTGGGGACGCCAGCGTAAGACGTTCATCATTAATATCTAGAAAATTATCTTTCAACCCTCTTCCCGTGAGGTGCGGGCCGTCGGAGGGAAAACATCGGGATAGGTTGCCAAGAATGCTGGCAACCTTGGTAAGTTTTTGAGGGCTTGCATCACCCCTTTTGTGCGACCAATGCGCGAACTGCCTGCCGTTGACGTTCGTCAGCCAACTCGATCGCAGCGGCGACATGCATGTCTCGGCGCCACCCCTCAAAGTCATCGATGGCGTTGACCGCCAGCCGCGCATATTCCTCCGAATTGGCGGAACGGGCCAGACACAGGAACCAAGCGTGCAGGACCGGCGGCCAGTCGATTCCGAGAATCCACACACCTCCTTCATCGGCAAAGAATACAATCTCATCGTCGGTCTTGTCCACGGCCCTCAGTAGGGTGAGTAGGATATCAAGAGCGTTGCGGACCGCGACCAAATCACCCTGTCGGGCCTCCGCGACGCATCGCCCAAGAAGGCGGCAACACTCCGCGGCAAAGGCCGCCGTACCCTTCGATAGATCCGTGTAGTTCCTCGAATTCCTGAAGAAACTAACGAAGTAATCGCCGCGCCGCGCCTCAAGGTCAAAAGCTTGGACCTCCGCAACGAGTCCTTTAGGAGAATCACCGGCAGGACTGAAGCTCTCTTTCGGCAGAAAGCGTGCGGCAAGCGCAGCCAATTCCGGTTCGGACAGCCATTCAATCGCCTCATAAAGCATCGCAAAGACATACTTGTCCTCCAATTGGCGTAGAGCCGCCCGCAGCCGTGCCCGGTCGATTGTGGGAGCTGACGTACTCATTGGGAACTCCGAGACAGAGCGCTTGCACCCAATCCCTTCAGCAGTGCCAAACCTTCACACTCGAACTCAATCCGGTAGCCCATTTGCCGGTATCCCACCGACCTTCGGGAAAACATGGCCCTGGTCAGGGGACTGTTTTCATCGAGGTAGTCGTAGATTCGAGCGGAGGCCTTGCCCTCGTGGGTACGATGAATCCTGCCGGCGTACTGAATGAGCCTCCCCTTGAACGACAACGGCATCGCCAAGACGAGCGTGTCGAGCTGCGGCACATCGAATCCCTCCCCGACAAGCGACGCCGTTGCCAAGAGAACAAACCTCTCTCTATTCTCGTAATGAGCGTCGATCCTGGCACGGATCTTCTTTCTGGCTTTCTTGCCCACACCACTCTCGAGCCTGTACCTGGCGATGTCATGAGTCGACGGGTCTTGCTTCAACGCGTCCTCAATTCGGTCTAGGTAGACCTTCCGGTCCGCCAAGATGAGGGGCGATCGGCCTTCGACCGTACAGCGACCGATATCCGCGACGATCCTTTGGAGGCGACCCTCATCTGCTACCATGGCGTCCCAGACTTCGTGGATCCCAGGCTGATTAGGTCCAGGCGGCAATGTGATCGAAGTCTTCCGAACAAGGACCACCCGATCGGACTTTGTCTCCTTAACCTGCGCCAGGGTGTGTCGAATTGGACCGCATTGGAGGTGCATGAGCTTCTCCAGCCGATCCTTCCGCTTCGGAGTCGCCGTAAGGCCGATGATTCGGCGCACCGGACATGCCTTCATGAGCAATTCGAAGGTTGCCGCGGGGACGTGGTGGCATTCATCGATAACGATCAATCCATAACCTGCGAAGGCCGCCGTGTAGTCCACGGCACGCGCCAGGCTGGGCAACATGGCGATGTCTAGGCGGTGGGTAAGACGCGGTTTAGCTCCGCGCCAGACGCCCACTTCCTTCTTCTTGAGGCCAAGAAAGTTCACGGCCGCTTCCTTCCATTGTTCAAGAAGCAACGACCGATGAACCAGCACCAGCGCGGAGGTCCGGTGTCGGGCAATCAAAGCGCAGCCCATCACGGTCTTCCCTGCCCCCGGCGGCGCGCAGAGAACGCCAATGTCGTGACGCTCCATTTCGCGCACTGCGCACTGTTGTTCAGGTCGAAGGTGACCGTTGAAGGTCCAAACGCAGCGCCCTCCGTTTGCCCGTTGGTCATGAACCACGACGGCTGCACCGGCAGCCTCCAGGATCCGAAGGGCGGGCTCGAGAACTCCTCGGGGCAGGACCAACCTGTCCGCCCGCCACTCGCCCGCAAAGAGAAAGCGAGGGGTGTCAAATGTAGCGAACCGCAGGCGAAGTTTCTCGTGAAAAACAGGGTTGGCAAACGATGCCAACCGCTTGAGGGCGGCAAGGACCGGGATTGGAACGGTCCTGGGGATGTGGAGCCTTGAATCGAGAGTGACTGTCAACTCCCCGGAGAGCATCCCTCTCAGGATCATCGGCCGGGATAGATCCAGGGTTGCCTCCTCGGATTGAAGAACGAGATCGGGAGTCTCTCCTGAATTAGGCTGGTCCAGCGAAGACAGGGGCGAAAGCCTGGACACGATTTCCTGGACCTCCTGCAGGGAGAGCCGACGCAGCGATGCGAGATATGCCCATTGATCCGGCATCGGATCAAAGGCTTCGTCGACGAAGAGAGTGTTGCCCGCCTGCCTCGGCTCCTTGGCAAGCGGTAATGCAATCAGGTTTCCAAAACCGCCCAAAGGGAGCGCATCTTGGTTGGGAAAGAACCGATCGAAGGCTTTGAGTCCCATGCTCGGTCGCATTGCGCCTGCCTTGGCCAGCAGGAGAGCCCCCAGTCTGCGGGCCGAAACGGCGGGCACCGGTTCGGCAAAGAAAATCCACGCATGGGCTCCGTTTCCGGAACGCGACCGCTCCACGGAAATCGAGACTCCCGCCTTTTCGCCCGCCCTGCGGTAGGCAGCGACATTCTCGCGCCACCCGTCCCCGTCAAAGTCAGCGGCCAGGAATCGGCAGCAACCGTTCTCGTCAATGGCATATACGCCCAGAGTATCGAGGCCGCGGAGGTGCATTTCCATCGCATGGGAATCTAGCGCAGGAAACTTCTGGTGCGGACATTCCGAGCACTTGACCTGAGGTTTGTGGCAGATCCCCGGCTGCCATTCATTGTTGCAGGCCGGCGAATACCCGGAGCGGCCAGTCTTGCCGTTCTCCCATCTCCTTGGAAAGACCGAGCGCCTGGTCCCGAATAGATCAAGAAAGAGGGCTACCTTATCTGCCGGAGTCGCGGGCGCGGGAGGAGTCGGCGCCCGCGCCGTTCCCGGTAACTGCATCTGTCCGCGGGATTGGATCCACTCCATCTCCGCCGCAACCTTGGCCTCCTGGTCATGAAGCTCCTCCAGCCTTCGGCGAAGTTCCTCAATCCGATCGGCTGGCTTGTCCGTGCTCACGTCTGATAGCGTTCGAGGATTTTCGCACGGGACGCGATTCAAGAATCGGGCTGCATGGTAGGGATGAATCGATGTTCAAATGCCATCAAAGGCCTTCTCGTCCGACTCTGCCGAGAACGGATCGGTCTATAACTAGCGTACGCGGTTTCCGGATTTTTTGTGTTAATAATTTTAGCTTGTTTTATTAACACTTATGATCAGATTTCACCCGTGACCCTCAAGGAGCGCATCGCGGCCCGCATCCGCCGCAAAGAACCCGGCTGGGTGTTCACGCCCGTCGATTTCCTCGATCTCGGCACCCCACAGGCCGTGGGCATGTCGCTGCTCAGGCTCACCAAGACCGGAGTGGTGCGGCGACTGGACAGGGGGCTCTATGATGCGCCCAAACAACACCCCGTCCTCGGCATGCTGCATCCCCGGCCCGAAGCCATCCTGGCCGCCATCTCGAGGCGCGACGGAACCGAGTTCCAGGAGCATGAGTCCTATGCCGCCAACCGGCTTCGACTGACCGAACAGGTGCCCGCGCGCCAAATCTACCTCACTTCGGGCCGCAGCCGTACGATTGAAGTGGGCCCCACTACAATTGAGTTACTGCACCGTACCCCCCGTAAGCTCAGCTCCCCATCTCCGATGAGTGCCCGGGTCTTCGCCGCTCTTCGAAACATCGGCCAAGCCAACCTTACGACGGAACGGCTGACTCCACTCCGCACCCTGCTCTCGGCCTCCGACCGCAAGCGCCTGCTATCGGACCTGACCAAGGCGCCGGCGTGGATGCATCGGCATCTGCGAGTAATCGCTGCGAAGGAAAGAATGGAACCGTGAACAGCTTTGCCCGTGAACCGGCAGAATCGCGCGCCGATTTCATCTACCAGTACGCAGCCACAGCCCAAGTGCCAGCCTACATCATCGAGAAGGATTTTTGGGTATGCTGGCTGCTGGGTCGCATCTTTTCGACGGACCGCCTGGGCCGCGATTGCGTCTTCAAGGGTGGCACGTCCCTTGCCAAAGTCTTCAATGCCATCCATCGCTTTTCCGAGGATATCGATCTCGGATTAAGCCCCCAATCTTTGGGATGGAAGGAGGCTGACCTGGATGAGGCGCCGTCAAAGACGGCCAGGATGAAACGCGTCGCCCAAATTGAAGCGGATTGTGCCCAAGCCGTGCGTGAGAACTTCCTGCCCACGCTTGAGAAGGTTATCCTAGGGGAACTCGGCCCACCCACCTCGGCAGCTTGGTTGAACTACGAGTTGGAAGCGGCTTCACGCAGTCCGATCATTCTCTTCTCCTACCCCAAGGCGGTACCATCCGGCACGTACATCGCCCCGACAGTTAAGATCGAGTTCGGATCCCTTACAGACCAGCGGCCGACGGGAACCCATCCGATCACCCCCATGGTCGCTACGCTAGCACCGGAAGCGTTCACGGATTTCAGGTCGGAAGTCGTCGCCCTTGAGATCGAGCGCACGTTCTGGGAAAAGGCCACCATTCTACACGCGGAGTATCACCGCCCTGAATCCCAACCGCTACGAGACCGGTACGCCCGGCACTATGCTGATTTCGCCTCGCTCTGGCATCACCCGCACGGACCGGCTGCCGCAGCGAGACTCGATCTACTGGACAGGGTTCGGCTGCACAAGAGCCGCTTCTTCGCCTCCGGATGGTCCCATTTCGAGACGGCCAAGCCCGGTTCAATGCGTTTGGTGCCACCCAATTCGCGCATTCCGGAATTGCGGAAGGACTACACCTCCATGAAGCCCATGTTCCTGATTCCACCACCCTCATTTGAGGATGTTCTGTCAACGTTGCACCAAGCTGAAAAATCGATCAACAGGACTTGAGTGGGGGGAACCGAACCTCAGTCTGCCCCGTCCATGCGTTCGTCGAAATCGCCTGTAAGACAGCACGGATTTTGCCTGATTGCAGGTTGCCACAAGGTTGCCGGAAATCATGTTTCAGGCTTCTCCTCGTTTCCATTGTCTGCATCTTGTTTCCTGTTCGAAAAGATTAACCATCAACTAAGTCCGCGTTGTCTAGCGACTTAGCTTCATTTGGCCACCGTGGTTCGAATCCCCGTGGGGACGCCAGCTAAGAAACACCCTAATTTCGAATGAGTTGTGGGTTTCTCGTATTTCCGGCTGGCAACTCGACTGGCAACGGCGTTTTTCGTTCATGACTTGCGCAAACTCGCTGGAGAACAGTGGATCCGATCGCTTTAGCCGCTCTGGATAACAAAGCGACCCGTGGTGCCTAACGTTGGGGGACCATCTCACGAAACCTGCGAGCTCAGAGGTTAGCCTTGGTCTTCTCGAAAATGGCCCGCGCTAGGGTCTCATCGCCAACAAGGATTGCCACCTTGGTCACGTTATTGGAAGCCGCTGCAATCCTGAACTCGACCGGCTTATCTTGCGTCGTCCGAGCGATTATCACCATGGAAGACGCTGCCCGAGTCTCGCTGACCTTGGAAAGCTGGAATTGAGGGATAACGCTATCAAATGCGTTTACGACGGAGTCGAGGCTATTGCTCAGTGAAGCGTCTAGTTCGCCATTCTTGTAGGATGCGGTTCCCGACCCCGCGGTTACCGAGGGCACGAGTTGATCGGTTGTGAGCGCTTTCTCTACCGGAGGGGAAAACCACCCATAGCCGAATAAGCCACCATTTTCCGTGTTCGGATGGTATTGCTGCTTTATTACGAGGAAACCCGCAAAGGCGCAGCCAACGAGCGCACCAATGAATATGAGGGGTGGGATTTTGACTGCAGCCATAGCGCCGGAATATAAGACTAATCGCTGGTCAGCGGATATGGGGTGTTTTCATGCCTTCCTGATGTCTACTGACCCGCCGGATTCGAACAATAGCCAGGAATGCAGCCCTAACGCCGCGCACCGATTCCCAGGCGGTGGCCCATTCTTGTTAGCGATGTGACCGATGCCGCAAGGCGGGTTGGTGCCGATTCACCTTTCGACCGGGTCGTTTTCGGAGTGAGGTGTAACCACGATCCGGCGGAGGTTTATGCCCCATAGCGAATGGCCGGCGCTCGGCGTAGCCTCAGCCAACATCCCATGTCGACGGATTCGATATGGTATTAAACCCAACAATCGGTGAAGTGAAAATTAAGGCGAACACTAGAGGAGACCCATGGAATCGGTGATGCCGATAGACGCCGCCAGGGTGATCACCATTCGCATTCTTGGTGTGCCTGATCCCACGGCGCCGGGGAGCAACAAGCTTTCTGACGTGCCATCGGATAGAGAGCTTCCACATCACAAGGGACCCCGAAACCCTGAGGCTTGAGTGATACGGCACCCCAATGGCGCAGACCCTCTGGGAAATCGGTCACGTCCCTTGGCAATCTAGATCCCACGGCACGCAAATCCATGATACGTAAGCTTTCGCACCAGCAGTATGAAATTGGCATGGTCGGTTTGGGGGTCATGGGGAGAAATTTTGTGCTCAACCTTGCGGACCACGGCATCTCCGTGGCGGGTTATGACAAGGACCCATCGACAGTCGCAGCCCTGCGTCAGGAAGCCAAGCAGGGTGATACTCGCGGCGCCGTGGACATCAGAGAGTTCATCGCTTTGCTCCGTCGCCCGCGCACGGTCATGCTGCTCGTGCCCGCAGGCCCTCCGGTGGACTCGGTGATCAACGACCTGCTCGCGCATCTGCAGCTGGGCGATCTCATAATTGACGCTGGCAACTCCCACTTCAAGGACACCGACGTGCGCGCCCACAATCTGGCGGCAAGAGGAATTCAGCTCCTAGGCGTCGGGATATCGGGGGGCGAGGAAGGCGCGCGGCGCGGCCCGAGCATCATGCCCGGTGGACCTAAGGACGCTTACGAACGGGTCCGCCTCATATTCGAGGCAGCTGCCGCGCTATTCAACGGCGAGCCCTGCGTGGCCTACCTCGGCCCTGGGTCGGCCGGGCATTTCGTGAAGATGGTCCACAATGGCATCGAATACGGCCTGATGCAGCTCATTGCCGAGACGTATGACCTGATGAAGAGGGGCCTTGGCCTGAGCGATGACGAGCTGCATGAGTTCTACGCTGGATGGAACCATGGCGAGCTGGAAGGCTACCTACTGGAGATAACCAGCCATATTTTCTCCACTAAGGACGGGAAAACCGGCCCCCGATTGATCGACGAGATCAGGGATGTGGCCCGGCAGTTGGGCACCGGAATGTGGACCTCGCAAAGCGCGATGGAGCTGCAAGTGCCGGTTCCCACGATCGACGTGGCGGTTGCCATGCGCAATCTGTCCGTGCTGGAGAGCGAGCGCACGGCAGCGAGTGCCGTCTTGCAGCGGCCCACACTTCCCTTTCCCGGTGATCGCGGGGCCTTTCTGAGGCAACTTGGCCACGCACTTTTTGCAGGAACGATAATCACCTACGCACAGGGCCTTGCGTTGCTGGCGGCGGCGTCGACAAAATACGCCTACAGCCTCGACCTTTCCGACGTGGCCCGGATTTGGCGCGGGGGCTGCATTATTCGTGCGGCCGTCCTCGAGGACATCCGCAGAGCCTATCACCGCCAACCCCGGCTGCCCAATCTCCTGCTCGACCCTGAGCTAGCGGCAAAGATAATGGCCCATCAGGAGGATTTGCGCGCGGTCGTCAGCGCCGCCGCCCAGTTGGGCCTGCCCGCGCCCGGCTTGATGACGTCACTAAGCTATTTGGACGGCTACCGCAGCTCATGGCTTCCGGCCAACCTGATCGAGGCCCAGCGGGACTATTTCGGATCGCACACCTATGAACGCGTCGATGCCAAGGGTACTTTCCACACGGTATGGGAAAACACACGAGACCCATGAAAAACAACGAGCAACTCGATCCAACGGTGTTTGTAATTTTTGGCGGTGCCGGCGACCTGACCTGGCGCAAGTTGATTCCGGCGCTATTCGACCTCTCGCAGGACCGCAGCCTTCCCGCCAAGTTTGCGATCATAGGCGTGGACCGTATAAAGCTGCGCGATGACTCGCTGCGCCGTCGGTTGCACGAGGGAGTCAACCGATTCTCCCGGTTCGGGAAAGCCCGGAGTGCCGAATGGAATCAGTTCGCGCAGCATATTCATTACCAGCAGGGCGACTTCAATAAGCCGTCGACCTATGCCGCGCTGGGCGTCCAATGCGCGGGGCTGGAGAAACAGTGGGGCACAAAGGCGCACCGCATCTTCTACATGGCCACGCCGCCGTCAATGTTCGGCGAAATCCCCAAATATCTCGGCAAAGCCGGGCTGGCACGCGATCGCGAATGGGCGCGGATCGTGATAGAGAAGCCGATCGGCTACGATTTGGCATCGGCGTGTTCCCTAAACGCCGTCCTCGCCGCAAGCTTCCTTGAATCCCAGATCTTCCGGATCGATCACTATCTCGGCAAGGAAACGGTGCAGAACATTCTGGCCTTTCGCTTCGCCAATCCCCTCTTTGAGCCGATCTGGAACCGACGCTATGTGGACTATGTGACTATCACCGTCGCCGAATCCGTGGGCGTCGAGCATCGCGGCGAATACTACGACAAGGCAGGCGCGCTCCGCGACATGGTGCAGAATCATCTGATGCAGCTGCTCTGCCTCGTCGCGATGGAGCCGATGGTCTCCTTCGACGCCGACGAGATCCGCAACAAGAAAGTGGACGTGCTCCATGCGGTCCGTCCGATTCATCCCGACGCGGTCTCTCAGTGCGCCGTGCGCGGACAGTATGGCCCCGGCAACATCGCCGGCGCAAGGGTACCCGGCTACCGCGAGGAAGCCGGCGTGGCGCCCGACTCGCAGACCGAGACGTTCGCAGCACTGAGGCTGTACCTCGACAATTGGCGCTGGCAGGACGTCCCGTTCTACCTGCGCACGGGCAAACGGCTGCCCCAGCAGGCTTCGGAAATCTCCATCCAGTTTCGCGCGGTGCCTCATCGATCGTTTCCGCCCGGGGCCTCGCTTGGCTGGCAGCCGTCTCGCCTAGTCATGTCCATCCAGCCCGACGAGGGCATCGTGCTGGGCTTCCAAGCAAAGTACCCTGGGCCCAAGATGCAGCTGCGGCCGGTGGACATGCGCTTCAGCTACCGCGAGAGCTTCGACGCACCCTCGCCCGATGCGTATGAGACGCTGCTGTGGGACGTAATGAAGAATGACGCCACGCTCTTCATGCGCGCCGACCAGGTGGAGGCGGCTTGGCGGCTGCTGACGCCCGTGGTCGAGGCGTGGAACACAGCCCAGCCGGGTGATTTTCCCAACTATGACTCCGGAAGCTGGGGGCCGGAAGCGGTGCAGGGACTACTCGCGCACCAAGATCACCGTTGGCCGCAAATCGCGGTATTGGTAAAGCATGGCGATGAGAGGGAGAACAGAGCGGGGCCGGCCTCAAAATGACCGCTGCGGACCGCCGCGGCCAGCGCGAGCCGCATTCGATCAGGCCATTCGGACATGAGTGATTTCTTTTTTGCCCGCTCGCAGATGGCGATGTCCCTGGCCTTCCATATCGTGTTCGCGGCCCTGGGGATCGGGATGCCGTTGCTCATGGTCATGGCGGAGGGAGCGTATCTGCGCACCGGGACGGCGGTCTACCTAGAGCTCAGCAAACGGTGGGCCAAGGGCACAGCAATTCTCTTCGCGGTGGGAGCGGTCTCCGGCACTGTGCTGTCCTTCGAGCTCGGCTTGCTCTGGCCCGGTTTCATGGGAAAGGCCGGGGCGATCATCGGCATGCCTTTCTCGCTCGAAGGCTTTGCCTTCTTCACCGAGGCGATCTTCATCGGCGTGTACCTTTACGGCCGAAGCCGCCTGCCTCCGCTTCTGCACTGGCTGTCGGGAGTGGTGGTCGCGGTTAGCGGCATCTTCTCCGGCATTTTCGTCGTGACGGCCAACGCGTGGATGAACGCTCCGTCTGGCTTCAAATTCGTCAACGGCCAGTTCACCGAAATTGACCCGGTCGCTGCCATGTTCAACCCGGCCAGCTTTCATGAAATTTTGCACATGACGCTGGCCGCCTTTGTCGCCACGGGATTCGCCGTGGCCGCGGTTCATGCGTTCTTTCTGCTGCGAAATCCAGGCAGTCATTTCCATCGCTGCGCCCTGGGCCTCGCGCTGGCCGTGGCGTGCATTAGCATCCCGCTGCAGATCTCGAGCGGCGATCTCAGCGCCCGCGCCGTGGGCCGGCTGCAACCGGCCAAGCTCGCGGCAATGGAGGCGTTGTACAGGACTCAGGAGGGGGCGCCGCTGCTGATCGGTGGTCTTCCCAATGATGCGAAGCGCACAACTGATCATGCGCTTGTGATTCCGCGCGGCCTGAGCCTGTTGCTCGCCAATAGTGCGAGTGCGAGGGTCGCAGGCCTTGAGGAGTACCCGCGCAAGGACTGGCCCAATGTGCGGATAGTTCATTGGTCGTTTGACCTGATGGTTCTTTCGGGCTTCGCGATGCTGGCGCTGGCCGGATGGTCGGCCTGGATTTGGTGGCGGCGGCCGCGCCTGGCGGACCATCCATGGCTGTTGCGCGCGCTGGTCGCCTCGGGACCGCTGGGTTTTGTCGCCATCGAGGCCGGTTGGGTCGTAACCGAGGTTGGGCGCCAGCCGTGGATCATCTACAATGTCATGAGAACGCAGGACGCCGTCACGCCGATGCCCGGAATCGCGGTCCCCTTCCTCGCCTTCACGGTCCTGTATGTCTTTCTCGCCTTTGTTGTCGTCAGCCTCTTGCGGCGCCTGTTTCTCGAGACCTCGGGCGCCGTCCCGGAATCGCCGTCTGCTTGACGCCATGTTCCCACTCGCCGCAACCGTGTCCTTGTTGTTGTCGCTGATCCTGTATGCGCTTTTGGGCGGCGCGGATTTTGGCGGTGGCATGTGGGACATTCTTGCCGTTGGGCCGCGCGCCACGCAGCAGCGAAAGCTGGTCGCAAGGGCCATCGCGCCAATATGGGAAGCCAATCACGTCTGGCTCATCCTCGCCGTGGTGGTGCTGTTCACCGGCTTCCCCACCGGATTCGCCGCGATGATGACTGCGCTGAACATTCCCATCACCGTGATGCTCATCGGGATCGTCTTGCGCGGCTCGGCGTTCATCTTCCGCAACTACGACTCGCAGTCAGGCCTCGAGCAGCGGCATTGGAGCATGGTGTTCGGCATCGCCAGCATTCTCACGCCGTTTTCCCAGGGCGTGATACTCGGCGCCCTGGCAACCGGCCAGATTCGCGTCGCGAATGGCCACGTAACCACCGGGTTTCTTGCGGGCTGGCTGACGCTGTTCGCGCTCGCCTGCGGCGTTTTCGCGCTCGGTCTGTTTGCGTTCCTGGCGGCCACCTACCTCACGCTTGACGCCAAGGACCAGCCCGATCTGCAGGAAGATTTTCGGCGGCGGGCAATCTGGTCCGGCGTGGCCCTCGTGCCAGTTGCCGGCGTGGTTCTCCTCACGGCTAGGCATGGCGCGCCGGAGATGTTTTACGGACTGACGCGGTGGTGGGCGCCCTTGCTGTTCGGAGCGACGTGCCTCAGCGGTCTTGGTGCGCTCGGGGCTCTGTGGCGGAGACATTTTGCCGCGGCGCGAGCCGCAGCCGCTGGACAGGTGACGCTCATCCTCGTCGGGTGGAGCTTGGCGCAGTACCCGAATCTCGTCACGCCAGACGTCACAGTCGCAAATGCCTGCGCGCCGGAAGCGACTTTGCGCCTCCTGATCCTGGCGTTGGCGGCCGGCGCTTTCGTGCTGCTGCCGTCGCTGATCTTTCTATTCCGCCTTTTTAAGGGCAATCGGCCCTATTGAGGGACGAATCTGTCCAATTATCCCTAAGAAACGCGTGATGCCGAATATGCCCGCCCGTGGAACCGCCGGCCTTTCCGGTTGGGGGAGGCTTTCAATTCCCGCAGGATAACGTGGGAATTGGACGCCGACATTTGGACCGATTTAACGATCGGCAACCCGGCAAAGATGTCTTTCTAGGCCCCATCTCGATACCGCGTTTGCTGGTGTCCCTATAGGCGTCCTTGTCGGGCCGTTTGTCAGCTTAAGCCGACATTAGACCGTCACGGACCGAACTCATCAACCTAACCCAATCCAATTCCCCTAGGGATGTCCTCCTTCATTGATGCCAAAGCGGCGCTTTCGCGCAGACTCAGAGCATTTGACAGGCCTCGTCGAACTCCAGGCGCGGGCCGCGCGGATGGAGCTTCGCAGCGTCTCCATAGCCGAGATTGCATAGGAAGTTTGATTTCACTGGACCCGCTGCGATGAATGCCCCGGCCGTCGAACCCGTCCCTAATGCCGCAGTGGCGAAGAATTCAAGATCGACCTTCGCGTTGTCGAAACCCGACATGGGGCCGCAATCGAGGCCGAGCGAGCGAGCTGCGATCATGAAATAGGCGCCTTGCAGGCTGCCGTTTCGCATCGCAGTGGAGGCCGCCAACTCTGGCGACTTCGCAAACATGTCCTGCATGGTGGGCGCCGCAGGGAAAAGCCTTGGCAGCAGCTTATAGAAGCTCGAATCGTAGGCGATGATGGCAGTGACGGGAGCGCCCATCGTCTTGTCTATGTTTCCCGGCATGAGCGCCGGTCGGAGCCTTTCCTTTGCCTCCCGGGTGCGCAGGAAGACTATTCGAGCAGGGCTGCAGTTGGCGCTGGTCGGACCCCATTTTAGCAGGTCGTAGAGTTGCTTCAGTATGCCGTCCTCGACTGGCCGATCGAGCCATGCGCTGTGCGTCCGGGCCTTGCGGAAAAGGACATCGAAGTCGCGGTCACTGAGGCGGGTTCCCGTCTGAACTGGCGTGTTGTGAATCATGGTGGATTGCATTGTGGGTTCTTGTCACTTGCCGATCGCCTTCTTGAGCGCTCCAATCTCCTTCTGGACGGCGCCTTCGAACTGCTTGTAGTCGCCGCGACCCTCCAGGCCGGGATTTCCAAGCGCCTTGCCCAATCCTTCCTTGACCTTGCCCGCGAGTTTTTTGGCTGTGCCCTCGACTTCATCTCGGGTGCCCGACTTCTCATCAATTGATTGTGGGTTCTTCATAGGCGGCTACTGTAGACGAAAGATCCCATCTGGCCCATGGGGTGGAACCCGCCCTTCAGGTTATCATGCGCTCAGGAGTCCCGTCGTGCCCCATTTGTCGAATAGCGCCTGCCCAGATCGTATAGCACCTAGCCGGGAGCTGTTACGCCCATTCGTGGTTGGCCAGGTGAGCCAATCTCAGGCCGCCGCCAGAAGATATGACCGGTAACGGACTTGCCTTCTTGAGTTCGGTGTTCTTCTCGCCTGAATCTACTGCCATGGACAACCCCCGGCTCGACAAATTGCTCTGGAGTCTGCGGGTGTTCAAGACGCGCCCCCTTGCCATGGCGGCCTGCCGCGCCGGTCATGTACTTGTCGGTGAGTTCGAAGCCAAACCGGGCCGCGATGTCCATCTCGGGGAGGTTCTCGTAGTGCGCATCGGTGCGATCACCCGCACGCTCAAGATAATCGCGATTCCGCGCTCGCGCGTCAGCGCCAAGCAGTTGCCGGAATTCATCACAGACCACACCCCCGCGGCCGAATATGAGCGGGTGATACAGGCCGGTATTGAGCACAAGCTCGCCCGTCAACGGGGCATGGGCCGTCCCACAAAAAAGGAGCGCCGCGATATTTCGGAGCTATTCGGGTTCGGATGAATCGGCAATTTGGGTAACGTCCAGCACACAACGCGAATGAGCTGGAGCTCCTCTTCGGAGACGAGGGGCCTAGATCCAGTCTTGAAGAAAGTTAAACACTCGGGTCGTGCCTCCCCCCTTCATTGCTGTCGCGGTCGGCTCATCTTACACCGCTCCCGCCGGGAGCAAGCGTGCAGTGAGGATAAAACCCCATGGCGGCAAGGGCGACCACACGTGTACGCTTGTCGCGTGAAAAAAAGGACTTCCGCGAGAATTCGAACCCGTCTACCTGAATCCCCAGCTACAAAGTTACGCCTGCTTAGGAAATGTCTCGTCGAGTTAAGGGCAATCTATGCCGAAGCCCTTCGCATTCTGAACAAACTCTTGAGCACGTCTGCGGCCGAAATTGTCCATACCCTGTGCCAGCGTTTCTACATAATTCAGGAGTACTTCGTTATGCGATACCATGAGGCGAGAGCCCATGCGATTTCCGCGCTGGGGCACGTCGAGGCTGCTCTATACTTAGGCTGATCTCCTATGGGAGCTTGAATGTGACCTCTCCGGCCGGCTGTCGGCTTTCGTCTCAGGCCGTTACGACCCGCAGGCGCCCAAGCCGGCATTCGATACCCCGCAAGTATCCAAAGGCGGGTTAGACCCCATTTCTTGGAGGACAGGTCGGTGGTAAGGTCGTCCCACGAAATTGACCATGGAGTTCTATCGAGATGCCCCTATGCCGACAATCCAAGTTTCCAAGAAACCCGCCACAATCAGCGTGGCAACTGGCTCGGCTGCGCCCGATCTCCTCGGCGATTTGCTAGGTGCAGATTGACCGTAAACCGCAATTAACCGCGATTGGTGTTGGATCACCATAACTTTCCCAATGAAAAATAAGAATACAGAAACTATCCGCATCTCAAAAACGATAAACTTCTTCCGACCGCTCGCTCTGGTATTGATCCTGGCAGCGGGTACCACCGCGATTTACGCTCAAGATGCGTCGACTCCGACCGCGCTACCTGGCTCAGCGACACCCAAGGGAGCGGAAACGCTCTCCCATGGCGACAAACACTTCATCATGAAGGCTGCGCGAGCGAGCACGAATGAGGTGGCGCTCTCCCAGCTGGCCGACAGCCGTGCTTCGAACCCCGAAGTCAAACCCTTCGCGCAAATGATGATCACCGACCACAATCAAGCAAACTCCGACCTGAAGGCACTCGCTCTTAGCAAGGGGATCGACATCAGTAGACCGGTTGACGAGGGCAAGATGGACAACATATCGAGCCTTTCTCCCAAGTCGGGCGCCGATTTTGACAAGGCTTTCGCCAAGCTCATGGTGAGCGCCCACAAGGGGGCAGTGGATCTCTTCAAAGAGGAGGTTGCGAATGGCAAGGACCCCGACGTCGTAGCCTTTGCAAAAAAGTATGTCGATACCCTGAGCATGCATCTCGAGCACGCCACGGCCCTCGAGAAGACGATCGAACAGTAGTTGTCCGGAACTCACATATTGACGTTTCAGCTACGGCGGTAGGTCAAAGGCGAGAACACGTAGCGAATTGAAATCATGCCGTTCCCCTTGAACGAAGAAGCCACCAATGCCTCAAGGCGATAAATCCGGCTATACTGACAAACAGAAGCGTCAGGCGGAACACATCGAAGCCGGCTACGAGAAAAATGGGGTCAGCATGAAGACCGCGGAAGCACAGGCTTGGGCTACCGTCAACAAGCTGACAGGCGGAGGTAAAAGGAGCGGCTCCGGCAGGAAAGCAGGGTGATATGAAACTGCCATCGTCAATCCAACCGATTTCCGAGCGATTCCCCACCTTGGAGGAACAAGAAGTGATGCTCACGCTTTATGCTCCAGGGGCCAAGGATGTGCAGGTGGCTGGCACTTTCAATAGTTGGCGCCCGGACGCCAACCCGTTGGAGAACAAAGGATCCGAAGGTTGGACCACACACCTGATGCTCAGGTCGGGTCAGTATGAGTATCGTTTCGTCGTGGACGGCGTCTGGACTAATGATCCGCAGGCGACGCAAAGCGCGACCAATCCTTACGGAGAGCTCAATTCAATTCTAAAGGTGGCACTGGATGACAGGGTAGACCAATTGTGAGACTCAAGATTCTCTAGCGCTTTTCGTCCTGCCCCCGGCCCTGGTCGCTCTTCTGCAGTAGCCTTTGCCTGGCAGCGACCTTATCCCGGACGGTAGCCATGCTCCTGAAAACCCGGCGCGCTGGAGTCCCCTTATGATCGGCTGACAGTTTCGCATCAGGCGCCAAATCAGGCCAGAACGGAAATTCTCTATCATCAGGATCAACGGGCCGTGGTTTAAGCCATAATTGTGCTTCGATCGCCAAAAACCCTGGGGAGTTGAGTCGCTGAACACAGGATTGAACGAAGCGGAGAATCCACACGGGTCACGTCTTCCAACCTCCGTCTTCAGGAAATATTCGATCGTCGGCAACACAATCTCCGGCGCGAACGGAAGCGACGCCACAGCTGCTCCCGCGGAGACCGTCCCGTCGTCCGGCCCAAAAGGTACTCCGCGCGCATGGTAGCCGAAAAAGCGCATCTCTCGGTGCTTGATTCGGCGCACACAGGGTCCGGGACCGTCGCAAGCGGTGATACCCCAGCTCAGATCTGAGCGACACTCAAAACCCCGTGAATTTCTCCGACAATATTCCCGCTGAACATACGTGGCGCGACGGCTGTTCTCAAAATAATCTATGGACTTCTCCCTCATGAAGTCGTCCTGCAGCCCGCGAAAATCGATCCAGGCGTGCATGAACTGGTGAATGAACAATGGTCCAGCGTAAAGATACTCGTAACCATAGACGCATTTCCATCGATAGGTTTGCGTCCATGCGCGGTAGCTCTCGCCGGATAAAGAATGTGCTGCCGAACCAAGTGCCAAAAGATAAAGCGGCAATCCCTCGTTGTAACCCCGCCAGCGAAACTTCAAGAATCCCCTTTCGGGGGAATATCCATGACTCAAGGTATGAGCGCGGTTGCAGGCCCAATCCCACTCCACTCTTTGGTAAAGCTCGTAGACGTGTTCGCGCACTTCCCGTTCCTGAGCATTGTCACCGGAAAAATATTCGGCGGCGACCAGCATTCCAAGGATCAAGAAACCCGTGTCCATCGTGGACAGCTCGCACGCCCAGGCGCGCCTGCCTTCTTCCATATCTAGAAAATGATAGTAAAAGCCGCGATAGCCGGTTGCGCCAGCCACCGCGTCCTGAGAGCTGCCGGCAAAGAACCTGACTGCGGTCAGTGTACGTCTTAGCGCCTCGCTCCGGCCTATGAAGCCGCGTTCGACTGCGACGATGTAGACCGCAAGCGAAAATCCGGTGACAGCAATGCTTGAAGGGGATAGTCCCTCCGTTTTGTCACGCACCAATCCGTTGGATGGATTATATTCACGAGCAAAATAGCCGAATGACTCCTTCTGCAGTCGGTGCAGCATATTGTCATAGGATTGCGCCATTGGGGTTGTGTGGATAGATGTGCGCGGGCAACCTTCGGCCTGACCGGGCTGGTGTCTGCGTAGATGCAGTGTGTAGACCCGTTCACCGTAAGACGTGGCAAAATCAAGGTAAACGTGCCTTGGACACGAGCCGGAAAATGGGCAATTTATTCATTGCAGTCCGGTTCGATGAATTCCGACAGACAACAAGGCGGACTGAATAACTTGTGTGGCTTGAGAAAAGCAGGACTGCCTCGCGCGGATTCTCCTCTTCGTGCAGGCGGACAAGCGCTGCAAGAATCTCAGCGCGTTCCAAGTAGCCAGATGACTCGCAATAGCTCGAGTATTTACAGAAGCGATCGGCCGGCCCGCCTTGAAGACCTACAACGATCGGCGCGGCATCCTCTCGACATTCCTAAAATTCGCATTTCAGCGGAGCTGGATTGTCGATAATCCGATCTTCAAAGTGCCCCATCACCGGATCCGCCGCCGGAGCGGATCCGCGGCCACGCTTACCGCCGCCCAAGCGCGCGACCTCATGGAGCACCTTGAAAGCTTCGAGGGGGGACGGTGGGCGCCTTATTTAGGCCTCTGCCTATTTGCGGGCGTCCGCCCTGGGATGCCTGATGGCGAGATTTCGAAGCTCCGACCAGAAGCCGTCGACTTCAACGCTAACACGATTTTCGTACCGGCCGAGGTATCTAAAACCCGCGAGCCCCGCAGGGTGGTCATTCAGCCGAACCTTGCGGCGTGGCTCCGAGCCTATCCTCTCGAGAGATTTCCCATCGTTGTAGCGGACTTTCAGAAACGTCGGGCCAAATTCGCGAAGACGTTTCACCTCACCCATGACGTGCTTCGGCAAGCGTTTATTTCTATGTTCGCCGCCAAATACCGGTCGATGGGCGAGGCAGCGCTCCAAGCGGGCAACTCCGAATCGATTATTCGTAAACACTACCTCGATCTTAAAAACGCGTCGGAGGCCGAGGAGTTTTTCAATATCATGCCCAAACAGGCTCATGCAAACGTGCTGGCTGCCGGAGCGGAATTCCCCAACCTGAAACGCGACGTGTCGGTCGTCGCCCTACCCCGCCATCCTCGACGGCATGAGTTGATGGACTGCTTAGGGTATGGAAACACCCTCAACACGAGCCAATGGAAGCCAGCTTACGGACATCAACGGACTGCGCCTCGGAGGGATTTTCCCCAAGGGCAAGGAACCGTCTATCTGCACCCTAATACAATGGACAAAGCTACGCCGCATTCCCCATCACCGCATCGGACACTTCGTCTATTGTGACCTGGCCGAGGTCGGCGTGCATATACGCACTAAGTAGGTGCTCCCTGCTCGAGGCTAGAAACCCGCCTTCCGGGCCCACACAAAGCGTCGCGCCGGCCCGATACTCCATGCTTCGGCGGCTTAGCCACAACCTCTTGTGCGCCACAGACCCTAGGACTCCAAATTCTTCTCTGGCAAGTAGCTGACACGCTATATCGCTATGAAAGCGAATGGAATCATTGCCGTCGCCTTTGATGTGGCCGGGGATGCTTGAGTGCCCGAGATCCACGGCGCCCTTATCTCGGGCGCAGGCCCGCGTCCGGATCAGCGGCCGCCAACCCGCCCTACCGGCCCGACGGCCTCTCAGACGCCTGGAACCGCAAGGGGGCCGGTAGGTCATCCGGCAAGGCGGCGGCGTCCTTCAGCCTGATCAACCGCATCGAGATGTCCCCTGAGCGCAGGATGGCACGCTGCCGGGGCGTGAAGCCCTCGTATTGGAACGGGCGGTAGGACAGCGGATTCTCGGCCCTGAGGAGCGTGTCGCCTGCCGGGAGCCCGATGTAATCGCGTATCGGATATAGGTACTGGGCGTTGACGAGCGCCAGGTCGGGCCTCGCAACGGGCATAGCGAGCGGGGTGTAGAGCGAGCCCGACACGCTCAGGCTGCGCTTCGGATTCCCCCACCCGCGAAGGACGGATATCTCAAACTCCCTGGGGAACGCGCGCGCCAGGTGGGGCGCGAGGTTATGGGCGCTCAGAAGGACCACGCCTGCAACGGCGGCGGCCCCGAGCCACCCGCGCCCGCGCAGGTGGAGACCCAGGGCCCATCCGCCGGCGAGGCAAAGGAAAGGCACAAGCGGCTTCACCGAACGCGCGTAGACCACGAACCGCCCCAGGCCAGACGAGAGGAACACCAGCAGCCCGTACGCCGCGACCAGAGCGGCGAGGGAGGCAAGCACCCGGTCCTCAATGTGCGCGCCCGAGCGCAGCCTCCGCCAGAGGGCAGCGGCGACGGCGGCGGCGACCGCCGCGCCCAGCGCGCCCTCGGATTCCCACAGGTACGCCCACGGGAGTGACCAACCCTCGGCGAAGAGGCCCTGTGTCACCGTCCGGCTGAATGCGGCCATCGTCCGCCAGTACCCGTATCCACCCGCCAGCGAGCCGACAAGTAGGGGGGCGGCCAACCCCAGGGCGAGGCCCGCCGCCCAAGGGGCCGCCGCGCGCCAGGCGCCAGGCACGCGGCGCCGGGCGGCAAGAAGTAGCAACGCAACGGTGGGGGGGAGGAACCAGTAGCCGTTGTACAGGTGGTAGGCGAAGGCTGCGAGAACGCCGCAGGTCGGGGCGCGCCAACATGCGGGGGAGCGAAGGCCAACGACAAGCGCCAGAAGGGCCGCAGAGATCGCGCAGTCGTACGGGAGCAGGTGCCGGGCGTAGTAGAACGAGGTGTTCGAGGCCGCCATGAGCAGGGCCGCCCAAAGGGACTCCCTACGGTCCGCCTCCAGTGTCCGCGCGAGCCGGTAGACGAGGAGGATGTTCGCCGTCGAGAAAAGCGAAAGCACGCACGCACCAAGACCTATGGTGAACAGAGCTCCCTCCGGGTGGCGGCCCCAGTCGCCAAAGGGCGTGGCCTGCGCAAGCGCGTGCTGGACCGCCGTCGCCACGGCGCCGACCCAGACAAAGAGCGGGTGCTCGGGCAGCGCAAGGACGCCGCGCACCGCATGCCAGTCGCCGTGAATGGCGGCCAGATAGAGGCGCACCGAGCGGTCGTAGCGCTCCTCGTCGCCGATGAAATACTGCCCGCCCCGGACGCAGATGGCGAAGCGAAGCGCCGCGGAGGCCGCGAGGATTGCAGCAAGGGCGCCGCTCGCCCTGCGCGCCTCGGTCATGGCCGGCCTCCCCGGACGGGGCCGCACCCCTTGAGTGTGCCGTGGGTCATCCGTTCGCATGGGTGATACCACCGCGCCTGTCCGACGCAATCGGCCAATGTCCAGCCGCCCGGGGCCGCGTGCGCGGCCCCCTTTTGACAGAACACTCCGGCGCCGCTTGGGTGCGTGCCACGGCTATGCAACACACCCTCTTTTCCACGGCAATTGAGACGTGTGGGATAGCCGATGATGCCGATATGCATATCACACTCGTCATCAATGTAAGTTGTTGTTAACCATCAATGGGATTCGGCGCCGGGGTTCGAATCCCCATTAGGACGCCAGCTAACTTCTTCTAATCAAATAAGTTGGAAAATGATGCATAACATGGTCTTTAGGCCAACATAGCTGTCATTGCCGTTTGGCCAATTATCGCGTCACTTCAGCTCCAAATAATGGCCGCGACAGCTTTGAATCGGCATTCTAGGCTAGCCTGGAATAGTTCGAGAGCATGGCTCAAAGGCTAAAGATCCCCGCACAAAAGACGCATTCGGGTCGGAAAAATCGAAACTCGGCTATGAACCCCAAACCCTTCCATCATCCGCAGCGAGCGCGGGATCGTGCGGTCGGACACCTTATTGAAAATGGCGAGCTACGGCGAGGGCGATTGAAGAGTACGCGAAGTTCGTCCTTTGCGGCCTCAAGGCGAGCCCGCTGCTCTGCTGCTAGCTCACGTCCGGCCCGATTCATATAGAACGTGAGCATCGACATTGCCGACCGAAACGCAGTGGACTTTCTACGGTCGCTGGCCTCAGCAGAGGCCTTGAGCGACTGGGCAATCGCCACCGGGTCTTCCCAAGTGAATACACCTGACTCGAGATCCAAGGCATTGCTGTACTGGGTGACGCGCTGAGACCACTGCTTTTGCTCGTCCGATCGGGCGCTATCTACCTCGCCAGTCTTTCCGTGCTGCGCGTGCAGTTCGCGTTCGGCTTGCAGCCAGTGCGCCGTCTCGTTGCCGTCCCGCCGACCGGTTTCTTCCCAGATCTGATAGGCCCGCCGACCGATGTTTTCGTGACTGATTGAAGGATTTAAGTTCATTTCGGTCCCACAGGAATTCGTGATTTCCGGGCAAAAAAAGCGGTTCGGCTGAGTGCTTTTAACCTGCCACAAGGCAGGGTGTGATCCCACCTCTTGCGAACAGGACGGGGTGTTGTATTACCCCTTGCGCGTCCGAAACGAGAAGGCCGCGCCACAAGAATGGGCGCGGCCTCACATTGAATCGTTGCCCAAGGCCCTAGGCGGCCTTGGATCCCTTTGGGGGCTGCTCCTGGAACCGTTGCCACGCAGCGCGCGAAGCGGGACGAGCCGCGTCCCAAGCTAGTTTCGGTTGGGTCGCTTCGTAGCTCTTTCGCAGATCCACTTCGCGATCCTCGAATGTGCAGCCCGTGACGCCATATAGAGCATAACCTTCGTATCCGGTCCTGTACGCTGGGCCAAAGTCATCGTATGACCGGCCCTTGGCGTAAGATTGGCGCCGATGATTCTCGCGCCAGTAGGCGTCTTCAACGGAGGGGTTCACGGCTTTTGCCACACTGTGGCCGGCTAAACCGCCGACGACAGCTCCGACGGCTGCGCCTGCGATGGTGCCAGCGGGTCCAGCGACAGTTCCCACAGCGGCGCCGGCTGCAGCACCACCGGCGACCGCGCCAATTCCAGTCCCTACAAGATGTGAACTTTGGGTTTTGGTAATAGGATCGGGATTCCGTGATTTGTCGTTTTTATCGAATTCTTTTTTGGTAACATTCATGGGTTATTGGGCTAACTATTGGACTAACGGTTGAGACGAAAAAAGGGTAGCTACGGTGCTTTCGATCCACGAAGTAAGCCAACCACCCCAACAACGGCTGCAATGGCACCGCCTATGAGCAGCCACATGGTTCTATCGGTCGGATTTCCGGAAAAAAAGCGGGAGAAGTCAGAGGC
>Ga0265337_1000334_pt1 | contig 25123 bp, 49 predicted proteins | sample 42122metaG_FD_192441 | JGI IMG/M metagenome (GOLD analysis project Ga0265337, IMG submission 192441) | Rhizosphere microbial communities from Carex aquatilis grown in University of Washington, Seatle, WA, United States - 4-21-22 metaG | ecosystem: Host-associated > Plants > Roots > Rhizosphere >... | reverse complement strand
GGCCCCATGCTGGCAAATTGCAGGGCCGCCGTGGCACCCGTAGCAGCGCCGAGAACGTCGTTAGCCGCGTAAGCGTTGGTGTCGGCCGTGCGTGTCAGTGTGACTGATGCGCTATAACCGTCGGAAAGGCCTGCCGCGGCAGTGAGCGCAACGGGCAGCGGGTTCGTTGGTGTGACCGCTGCCGCATCGCCGCCGCCCGAAGGCTTGAACTTGATCTCGACTTCCTGCGACATGGGGCGGTCCTTAGATATTCTTGATCAAAAAGCCAATGGCAGCGACTTCAAGCCCGCTGCCATTGACGATGTTGATGTTGACCCCGAAGAACTTCAGCACGCCGACGATGATGATGGCACTGCCGATGTACTGGATGATCTGGCGAAGCGGGACTTGGTTGAGATCCATTACGCAAAGGCTCCCTGATCATGGCTATCGGGCCGGTACTTCTGCAGCTTCTCAAGGGCCTGAGCCGCGCTCGAAGACATCTGGCCACGGAGCGCGTGGGTCTTGCGCAGCGCTTCCTCGCCGCGCGGATCGAGGTAGTTGGTCACGTAGGTCGTGTTGTCGGGCTCATGGCCCCACAGCTTGCGGTAAATGCTCCGATAAGCGCGCGAGAAAAACGACCAGCGCCGGCGGTTGCCGGAAAGCGCAAGCTGGGCAGCTTCATCGCGCATCGAACCGAAGCTGATGAAGATCGAGATGACCAGCACCGAGATCAGCCCCGTCAACTGCTGGGCGCGCGATTCCGACATGCCGCCCCAGTCGGTCAGCATGAACAGGTCGGCGCGGTCTTCGCTGGTCACCACCGCGGTATTGGAAGCAACCGAGCTGGCATGCTGCAGCTCGGCCTCGAGGCGGGAAACGTCCTTGTCGGCGTCGTTAGCGGCTTCGATCAGAGCGGGGTGTGTATCGGCCCAGGCGAGCGACGCCTTGGCATCAGCGAAGTCCTTGCAGAAGGCGCGAGTTTTCGGGCCATCGGTCTTCGTGCATTGCTCGGTATAGTCCCAGAGCCGGGTCTGGGCCTTGATGCCGTCGAGCACGGCCTGGGCCTGGGCGCGGTCGGTGATCTTCTGGCCGGCAACGACCGGGATCGTCTCCCAGGCGGCGTTGTGCTTCTCCTCGGCGGCCTTGCGGGCTTTGGCGAGGGCATCCCGCGCCATATCGAGGCCGGTGCGGGCGTCGGCCGAGTGCATGAAGGCGGCCTTCTGAATGTTGGTTTTCTGGGCCTGGCCCTCGGCGGCCGCCCCGATCCAGTTGAAGATCGAGAACGAGAAGGCGGCGCACCAGATGACGCCGTTGACGAAAAGGGCAAAGGGGTTGGCATTCCACCAGGCGCGCATCATCGAGCGCGAGGCGCTCATCTCATAGAGCAGCCCGGCAAAACCGAGCGCGCAGCCGAAGATCAGCATATACTGGGGGACTTCGGCGCCGTTCTTTTTGAGAATAGCGACGACGCCGGCCAGAAACACGAGGCCGATGGCGATACGATCGAGGTTGATCGAGGCGGCGGGCTTGGTGACGGCCGAGAACAGACCGGCAAGAGCGGGCACGAGGCCAGTGTGGCGCGGAGCGGCAATGGTGGACATGGTGCGGTCCTCCTTCTGACGTGAAGTCTGGGGGGCGGAGAGGTTCATTTGCGGACGTGATGAAGGGGCAACCCGGCGCCGCACACGTGGGCAAGACGTGCGAGCCTGGGAAAGACTGCAGGGGCGGCCGGCGCCGGGTATTTCAGGAATGGGACGGCGCGCGCGAAAGGCGCAATTCTGACGGGAGCTGAATTCGATTTTTCAGCGAAGGCGAGCCGACTGCCTAAGCGGGAACGTGGCTTCTCAAGCTCTTTCAGCCCTGACGCCGGGCCTGACCTGGAACGCTACTGAATTTCAGAAAGACTGATTTGCTGGTTTCGGGCAAGCCGATAGTTGGCGGCATCTCGCAGCAAAAATCAGAACTGCGGCTTTTGAGTCACTTTCGCTCCGGCTTTTTCAATGACGGGTAGCGCTTGACAATGCGGCGCAGCATTTCCGAGCGGGTCGGGATGTCCTCTTCCTCGCGCCGCGCATTATCGATGATCCGATAAGTCTCGTCATCGGCTCGAAAGTTCAAAAGCGGATGCTGGGCCGGCGCTTTAGGCTTCTTGCTCATGTGGCGAGTAAGACGCACGACTTAGGCAAAGACAAGGCGTCTGTGGATATCTTGTAAGACGCGCTTTACTCGACGCCGTTTTGTGTTATGGTGGCTTTGTAAACGAGTTGCCCCGGCTAACCGCTGTAACGGCGCCGGGGCAAGGTGAAGAAACCCGGCTTTCAAACAAGGATCATCACAATGCAGACCTTACTCATGCTTACCGTTCTTGTCATCCTCGGACCGCTGGTTGCCCTCGGTTTTGTTGCCATGGCATCCCTTTATTTCGAGGATGAGATCGAAACACGGATCGGACGACTTTAGCGGGGAAGGGGCGGCTTTAGCGGGGGCCGCCCTTTTTCATTTTGCTGACATGCGCCTTATTTGCTCAAAGACTTCTTCCGTCCTTTCTTCGAGAGAACCGGGCGGCTCCCGCCCCTCCGCCTGCCGGCGCTCCAACCTCCGGTGAATACTTGCCCTCAAGTTTTCATCACCACGGGCTTTCCATTGTTCTCTCGTGAAGAGCTCAACAGAGCCGTCCTCATGTTCGATTTTGGCGATTATGCCGTCTGGCAAATCATTCGTAATGCTGAATTCAACCGCGCCGCTCATGCCGCCTCCAAATTCGCCACATCGATCTCGACGCTCTTGCGCGCGCCAAAAAGGTTCAAGAAGATTTTCGCTTTTCTCCCATGCAAACCTTCCACCTTGACGATCTGACCGGCAAACGGCCCGAAGCTGATTTCGGCGAGCTCGCCCGTCCTGATGGCTCTGTGAGGGTTTTCACTGAACCTGTGAGGAATATTTGAACCCGACATGGCGCGCACGCGCTCAATTTCAGCGTTTGCTATGGGAGCCGGACAGCCGTCGAATCCGACCACGCCCGTGACGTGGTTTTCCGCCATCAGATGCAGCCAGGAGAACTCGCCGCCGATGAACAGATACCGAGTGAACATCGGATAAACCCGATGAACCACGGCCATTCTCTTCCCTCGCATAGCGCGTCCGGTTTTGATTTTCCGCTCGACCGGCAGGAAAACCTTATAGCCCTTGCGGCGCAGCATGGCTTCGACGGCGAGCTCGCGCTGCGGTGCTGTTCTGATGGCAAACCAATCGTTCAAACCTTTGTCCTCCGAACGACCTTCTGCTTTTTGGATTTCTTGGCGCGGATCTTTGCGGACGCATCGAGTCCGTAGCCGGCAATCTTCTCGACCTTGCCGCCCTTGAGGCGGTAGCCAGAGCCAATGGTTTTCGTGGTCATATGAAGCCTCCAGGCCAGCGCCGACGCTCTGGCCATGTGAGTTCCGGCGAGAAGTAAACAACAGTCGGAGGGTTCTCGACGGCGCGCTGGTGCCACTTCTCGATGGCTTGGTTTAACCCGGCCGCTGTGACGACGCCCATTGAAATCATGAACCCTGTCCAGAGGGGATTTTTGAGTTCGAATTTGATAGGCTTGCTCACGCTGCTTCCCCTCTGCGATGCAGATCGGCGCCCTCGTCCCAGGCTTTCATCAACTCCCGCTGGCAAAGCATCATCATCAAAAGCGCGCTGTTGATCGTCGAGCCGGAGTTCCAGCCCCGCACGCCAACGTCTGGATCAACGCCGATGATCAGCACGTCACAGAGATCGGCGCCGGCGCCCTTGAGGCGGTAGCCAGAGCCAATGGATTTCGTGGTCAAGATGATTTCTCCGTCATGTAGGACCGATGCGTCGGCTTGCAGAGGAATAGTGCGCAGTCAGGTGCGCCGCGCCGCGGCAATGGATATCGCTGATCATCGGGCTTATCGGGATGTCCGCAGAAACTAACGCGAAAATCTTCATCGCCTTCTGATGTCCTCCAGACGCAACATCCGCACTGGTGCGACCGCTTGTTGGCCGCTCTGTGCCGTGCCATGTAGCGCTTTCTGGCCCCCGCTCCTCCGTGCCTGCTCACGCTGCTTCCCCTCTGCGATGCAGTTCCGCGCCTTCGTCCCATGCGCTCATCAGTTCCCGCTGGCAAAGCATCATCATCAAAAGCGCGCTGTTGATCGTTGAACCAGAGTTCCAGACCCGCGCGCCGACATCGGCATCAACCCCGATGATCAGCACGTCACAGAGATCGGCGGCCGCCGCTTTGGCGAGCAATTCCGCTGTTTTCGCGCTCATGGTCCATACGCCAGCGTCGGCGCTCCCTCGTGTCGCCAGTCCCAAATGAACCAGGCGTGATTGAACGACGGCGATTTGCCCTTAGCGCCGGGCTCGGGCTCAAACCACATGATGCGTTTGGTCAGAACGACCTTCTTTGCGAACGCAGGGCAGTCTCTGAACAGATGCGAGCGAGACTTGGCGTGGTCGAAGTCGGTCCGCATGAGCATCGCGACCAGTCCGTTGACAGGCTCCATCAGTCGTAGCGCGTGTTCGCAGAATTCTGTGCCGAGTTCATAAGGCGGATTAGTGATGATGGAATCGGGCTCTTCATCAGATCCAGGGCCGACCATCTCCGTGAGAAAGTCTTCGCCATGTTCAATATCTGAACCGACCCAGCCCAATCCCTTTGCGCTGAAGACGCGCGCCATCTTCCCGCTGCCCATTGCCGGTTCCCAGATCTTCGATGGCCGTCGCGGGAGGTGCGACAGGAGGGCCTCCGTCACCCACTCCGGCGTCTCGTACAGATCGCGCTCTTTGCGCTCGTACCCGCTTTCTCTCTGGCTCATGGTCCATTCCGATGCGGTTGCGGGAGATCGGGGATGGCTGGAAGTTTCCGGCCGCCTTCGTGTTGCGCGCAGACCCTGCAGCCAATCGCCAGCACCTTCTGCGAGTACATTGGCGAGGTAACACGCTGGCATCTGTCGCCGGATGATAAGTATCGGCAGTTGATGCAGTCAGGTTGGATTTTCATCGGCGCACCTCTTCGATCCAATAACCGATATACCGCGCGCTTTTGATCGCGATGGGATATCCGGCGTCGGCAATGGCCACTCTCAGCCTGCTGATGTGGCTCTCAAGGCAGTGGAGGTGCGGACCGCCATCGTATCTGTCGCCATAGACGGCGAAGTGAACCCGCTCTTTCGAAAGCCCGTTCGGATAAGCTCTGAGGAGGACCTCAAGAATTTGGCCCTGCTTTTTCTGCAGCCGCAGGGGCGGCATGCCGGGGCTGCTCACCAAACTCCTCGTTGCGTCGAGTTCGACCAACGGATTTCGCGGCGCCCTTGGTTGGCCGCAAGCCGGGCAAGTCGGCGTTCTCGCGAGCATCACTTCACCCCCAAAATAATGCAGTGCCTCGTGTCGTGATGAACAGCCGCTCGCAAACCGCAATACCTGCATTCGCTAAGCTCATATCCGCCGTGGTTGAGCTTCACGACTTGATCGTGGAAGGAAAACCAGCGGCAGGCCCATTTGCGAAAGCGGGTCATGCTGCATCTGCCTCCCTTTGCCGAATGCTATAGCGCCACTTCGCGCGCACGCTTTTGCTCGTCGCGACACGGTCAAGAAAGCCATCACACCAGAGCGTTTCGAGCACGTGCAGCCCGCCGCTTTGGGTCCTCCAACCCATGTGACGGCCAATCTCGTTTGCCGAGGGGAAGGGGCGCTCCGCGGCGAGCTCAGACCTGATGAAATCCAACACTTGCGCCCTACGTGGTGCACGTCGGCGAAGTTCTGCTTCGGTCATGTCCCCCAGCTCCTGACGATTTCATAAACGGCAATGGCAGCAATCAAAGCCATACAGAGGATGGGCCAGTCGATCATGCTGCGTCCTCCCCGGTGATGCGCTTGGTGTTCGCGGCCGCAAGCTTGCGGCGTGCTGGCTCGAAAACCATCACGCCTGGCTTCGGCCATCGGCAGGAGGCGCGAATGCGCTTGTGCTGGTTTGCGTCGAAGGCGAGATCAGCTTGGTCCGTCGCTCGGAAGTGATCGATCCAGGCTTGCCACGCGGTATCCGCCGGCTGGATCAGAAAACAGGGAAAGGCTTTCGAAGGGTTTGCCCCTTCACTTCCAAAATCAGATTTTGAACCTTCGCGCGTCTGCGCGCGTGTTGACGGTTCTAATTGACGGTTAGTGACGGATTGGGTGACACTAGTGTCACCCTTAGCCGACACCGGTGTCACCCTTAGCGGATCAGATGTCACCCTTCCGTCCTTTATGGGTGACAGCCTGTCACCCTCCATGTCACCCTTGTTGATAACCTCTGTATCGTTATCGATTTCGATCGAGGACGAGCAGCCCTTCATCGTCGCTCGGTCTTCGGAAAGAGCCCGCAACAACTCAACGTTGAGCCACCATTCGTTGGTGTCTTTCGGACCGCTGCCGCCCTGCTTGACCAGATGCAGAAGTCCGCAATCGCGAAACGCCTTCAGCGATCGCTGAACGGTCCGCTCATCGCATCCGGCTTTGCGCGCCAAGCTCTCGTTGGACGGATAAACGCTGTTGCCTGAATCACTTGCATAGTCGGCAAGTTTCAGCGCGATGAGCTTCTGCGCCTGGGTGGGGAACTGAATGTCCCAGACGATGGTCATGAGGCGAATGCTCACTGGCGCACCGCCGCATTTCGGCCATGCAAATCACTGAGATTCGATCTCGTTGACCGAGTTTGAGTTGTTGCGTTCCTGGTCATCTCAGTGCCCCCAAAAAATCGATTTGAGTTTTGATCCCTGCTCGGGCCCCCTCGAGCGGGGATCATTGGTTTTCGAGGAACTTCAACTTTGGCAACGTCACCGCGCGATTGCGGTTGATCCCCGCCGCTGACGCGACCTGACGCAGCGTCTGTCTTCCCCGCGGCCGCGTGTGGCCGGAATAGCCCCAGTTCTTCACGAGCGTTTCGTCATCTCTGACGAGCTCGGTAATCCTCTTTTCCATCACGGAAACCCTCGCTTTGAAGGCGCCGGGGCCGCATGCAGGAGCAGCCCCGGCGGTAGTCGGGAGACACGACGCGCACTGCGAGCAGATCAGGTGTTGTCGGGGACCCCGCCTTGCCTCGCGACAAGGCGCACCTGATCTGCCGGCGGAAAGCGCCGGAGAACGCAACGCAACATCATGGAAATCTCGGCTTTAAGAACGCTGTGACTTGTAGCAGAAACCCTGCCGCGAATAAATTGACTTTATGCGCTTAAAATCGTAGGGTCAAGTCTATGCCCACAACAAAACGGTTGACGTGATGCACAGCGGACTGAGGGGCACAGTCCGCACATGGAAAGGTTCCACCAAGAAGTCATGGCTACATTCGGCGCCAAGCTGAAAGAGGCTCGCGAAAAAGCGGGCTTTGAGCACGCGAAAGACTTCGCGGAAGCCCTCGGAGTCGAGGAAAACCGCTATCGTCATTGGGAACGAGGCTCGGCGCAGCCAAGCCTGCCGATGCTGGCGCGCATTACGCGCCTGCTCAAAATCGAGCTGTCGGAGCTGGTCCCATCCGCCTACCAAAAAAAAGGGCGGGACGCATTAACCAACCGGGCGGCCGGTTAACAGCTTTGTTGTTGCTATTTCTGCGAGCCGCCAACGACTTATCATAGAAGTAAATATTTTTTATGTTTTCCTGTTGACGCGCCCCATCGCATAAAGTACGTTTATTCATCACTGGGGCGGCGACTTTTCAACTTCCTCACGAGTTGATCCCTCCGTCTGAAGTCTGCAGCACCAGTGATGCCGCTGCGTCCCGGGTCCTTCAACCCGTCTTCAGCAAACACCCTCGGGGCGCGGCGGCTTCTCTTTTTCGAATTTCGAGCCAGAGAGGCCACCATGAGCATTGAAGTCACTGATCAAGACGCAGCGGCCGTCGCGGTCGCGCCTCGGGTTTCTCTCGCTGATATCGAGGGCTCTATTGCTGCCCGCTATGACATTACTGGCGATACTGCCGTGGGCCCGGATGTGCCTGTTTCGAGTTCACTTAGTCTGCTCTCGATCTGCATTTTGCAGATGAATAACGGCTTCATCATTCTCGGCAAAAGCGCTCCGGCATCCCCCGAAAACTTCAATCGCGAACTCGGCCGCAAGTTTGCCTACGAGGACGCCATTCGCCAGCTCTGGCCGCTGATGGGCTTCGCGCTTCGCGAGCGGCTCGCCCTCGGCGCCAAAGGTTGAATTCAGATCTGCTGCCTTTTGAGTCGAGCCGGGGGGGCTCAGGCTTTGAGCAGCGGGGTAAGCCGGAGGGTCGGTGTGTGTGTGCCGCCCTCCGGTTTCAAAACTCAAAGAGGCAAGCGATGAGCGCGTCTTTCACTCCTGGCCCCTGGTCGACAGATGGGGTGCACATCGTAGCGCCAACCAAATCAGCACTGCCTGGGATCGCAGTTGCGACGTGGTGCGATACGCCTGAGACGCACGCCAACGCCCGGCTGATGGCGGCGGCACCTGAGCTTTATGAAGCGCTGGAGCTTGCATGGGATTACGCCTGCCAAGGCACCCGACTAGGCCATGACGACGTCTCGGCAGTCGTTAACGCCGCTCTCGCCAAAGCACGGGGAGCAGCCCAATGACGCCGATCGCCGCCCTTCCCCTCCAGAACGATTACGCCGTTGAAATTCTCTTCGAAGAAATCGGCGTCATCATCGATGGTGCCAAGTGCGGGCTTTATTCGGGCACGGCGCAGATTGATCAGGACGGCGATATCACCGGGCTCTTGCTCGATGGCTACCAGGACGGCGTTCGCGTCTCACGCTACGTGCCGGTCCCTTCCAAAGAGCACGGCTGGCTGAACGATTTGGCCAAGGTCGTTTCCGAAGATTATCGCGGTTCAATCCGCGATGCGGTCAACGAGTGGCACGTCTCACAGGCCGAGGATAGCTGGGAATGAACCTTCTGCGCCGCGCCTGGCGCGGGGTCATGCTGTTTGTTTGCGAGGTCTTCGATGATTGGTCGGAGACGGAAGAGGACCTCTTTAGCGATGAGTGAGGTTTGTAATGAGCAAGTTGGATATCGGCCTGACGGCCTTCTTCATAGCGACCATCATAATCATGGCGGTCTACATAGAAATAGCGATGGTTTGAATGATCGATCGACGGCTACTCGAGGCACTTCTGATTGCGACTTTGGCGAGTAGCTTTGGCCTGTTGGCGTTGGCGTTTTTGTTCTTGGCTGGAGGATGAAATGGGCTGGTACATCGCGACGTTTTCGGCCGGAACCATTGTCGGTTTTCTCGTTGCAGCGCTGCTATCGGCCAATGCGGACAAGTGATTTTTGGAGAGGATGAAAGGGGCACACACATGTTGAAGAAATTCCAGGAGATGTTCACTGAGGCGCCGCAACCGGCGGCCACTGAGAAAATACCGGTCGACTTCCGCGCACTCCTCAAAGCCGCCGAGCATACGCAGCCGCCGGAGCGCAGCAAGTTCAACGTCGATCGTTTTCCGATTGATGGGCTGGCCTCGTCCGCCATTAAGGCCAACGCCGTTCTCGTCGATGCCGAAGCGGAACTGATGAAGGCCGAGATCGAATTCGAACGGCTGATGAAAGAGGGCCGCGAGATCATCCAAGAGCTGCATGACAAGGTCGAGAAGGCAACGCAGGTGCTCGAGGAAAAGCAGCTCGCGTTATTGCGTGAGCAAATGCGGATCGGGGCACTCGATCGTGTTCCTGATCTGCAGAAACTTCTACAGGCCGCCAAGGATCGCAATGACGGCATCACGCACTGCCAGGACTATTCGCCGACCGTGAGGCTCGAACAGGATGGTTGAGCGCGTCGACACCGAAACGGGCGAGGTCCGCTCAATCAGCGAAGCGGCGGTCCAGGCCGGCCACGAGCGCGAGCTCGAAGAGCGCCTGTCATCGCTCGGCTATGGCAAGCTGCCGCTCTATGTGGCGCTGCAGGCGGCCGTCGACAACATGCCGGCCTGGATCACGACGGACAAGGAAAACCCCGCTTTCAAACGCGAAGGCAAGGTGCTCAAATACGCCTCTCTGAAGCAGATCATCGAGACGGTGCGTCCGCATCTCCATATGGAAGGCTTGCGGTTGCGCCAGGGCGCCGAGCGCTCATGGCCGAATGATGAAGGTGGCGGCGTCAAGGGCCGGCTGATCCCGGTCTATACCGACATCATCCACGCCGAGAGCGGCCAAGTCGATCGAACCATCATCGAGATTCCGCTATCGCGCATGGACCCGCAAGGCATGGGCATCGCGATTGCCTATGGCCGTCGTTACACGCTGCTGGCCGCGCTCGGACTTGCGACAGATGAAGCCGACGATGACGGTGAAGGCGCGGTGCCGAAAACCATTGCCGATCGCTCGCAATCGTCAATTGAGTTCCTAGCGCTACAGAAAGAGATCGCGGCCTTCAAATCAGCGACCGACCTCGCCGAATGGGGTCATGACAAAAAGCAAACGCAACGGCTGCAGAAGCTTTCCGAAGGCGAGCGCGCGCTGGCTCACAAGGCCTACAACGACCGGGCGCAAGAGTTGCTCGACGCGCCGGCCGAAGAGGCGCCCCCAGCCAAGAAAGGTGCGAAATGACCGACCTTCAATCCAAGCTCTTCGGAGCCTGCGTGCTGGTGCTGCTGTTCGCACTCGCAGCGCTTCTCTATGTGGCCGATGAAGCAAAACCCGGAGCTGCCGCCATCAAGGAACATCTGGTGCGAACCATCTCGATCAATCCTGATGATGAGATAGATCGAGCAAGCGAGTGACGTGGTGGAGGCCGAAGAAAGTGGAACCTGGATCAGTGCGGTTGCTTAATAACGAAGAGGCCAAGCGGCTTCAGAAGGGCGAGGCATTTTTTCTGGGACGCTCTATGTCTGAGTGGATTCGCATCAATTACGTCATGGAATTATTTGGCGCAAAGGATGCCGACGATCTTGCGCGAATGCTTAAGGGACGCGGCAATCCTTGGACGAAAGACCCGCTCGGATGACCGACAAGCGCCGCGAATTCAGCAAAGCGACGAAGCTTGCCGCTTGGCAGCGCAGCGGCGGGATTTGCGAATGCGGCTGCGGTGTCAAGATCATCTCAGGCGATGGCCCGGAATATGACCATCGCATTGAGGACATGCTCGACGGCGGCAACGATGTCGACAATTGCGTCGTTCTTCGCAAGCGCTGCCACGATCGCAAAACCAAGGAGCGCCGCCCGGAGATCGACAAGGTGCGGCGCGGTTTTGAGAACCGCATCAAGGCCCGCGATCGGCGCGGCAAGCCGATGCCGGGAACCAAGGCCAGCGGCTGGAAACATAAGATAGATGGCGGATGGGAACGGCGATGAAACACGTCACAATTCCCGAGGGCGGATGGGGCTTGAGCACCCGCAGCGTGAAGGCGCACTTTTTCCATTTTCACAACGGCTATGCGCTTTGCTCTTCATCTGTCTTTCACGGCGAACTGTTGGCGTTGAAACCTGAGATGCCGGCGCGAGCCTGGTGCTGCGCGACCTGCCGACGGCTCTATGAAGAACGGCGTGCTCGGGTCTGTTTGGAGGAAATGGCATGACTGACCTTGAACGCAGCGAACTCTTGAAAGCCGCCAAGCTTTTAAACATTGCCTGCGAGCAGATGGCGCAGATCTCAGCAACGCTCATCAGAGCCGCGACGGCAGAAGATGATCCGCCGCCGTTGCCGTTATTCGATCCGACAGAGATCATCGGAGAGTTTACAGAGGTCCGCTAGCTATGGAAAAGGTATACCCACTCAAGCAGGCTGCCGCTCTTTTTCTTCCCGGCTGGGGGGTAGCCTCTTTGCGCACGGAAATTCGCAAGGGTCGGTTGCGAGTGCATAGGATCGCGGGCAAGTTCGGCGTCACGGAGTCGGACATTAGAGAGATGGTCGAAAAATGCCGCGAAGACCAAAAGGACCCCACCTTTATCTCAGAAAGCGAACGGGACGAGATCCAACATGGGTCATTGTCGACGGAGCGAATGAGGTCAGCACGCGCTGCGGTGAACGAGAGCTTGAGAACGCTGAAAGACGTCTCGAAACGTACCTAGCCTCAAAGTATCGGCCGCCCTCCGGCATTCGCCGGCTCGACCAACTTCTGATTGACGAAGTGATAGCGATCTATCTCCGGGAACACGGCCCGGACGTCGCCAACCCCTCTTTTCTCGCTCATACAGCCGCGCCGGTGGTCCAGTGGTGGACCGGCCGCACCCTTGCCGATATCCGCGGGCAGCCCTGCCGCGATTACGTCCGCTGGCGGATCGCTAAGGGGGTCTGCATCGAAACTGCACGCCATGACCTGTCAACGCTTCGCGCCGCCATCCGTTGGTACCATGCCGAGCATGGGCCTCTTGATACGGTTCCAATCGTGACATTGCCGGAGCGCGGCTTTCCAAAAGAGCGCTGGCTGACGCGCTCCGATGCCGCAAAATTCTTGCGCGCGGCGCGACGCAGCAAGACAGGACGCCATGTCATCCGGTTCTTTCTGATCGGGATCTACACCGGAACGCGGCCGGGGGCCATTCTGGCGCTGCGCTGGCTCCCTTCCATCGACGGGGGTTGGTTCGATCTGGAGCAATGTCTTCTCTATCGGCGTGGCAAGGGAGCTCGAGAGACAAAGAAGCGGCAACCGCCGGTGCGCATTCATTCTAGGCTGCTGCCGCATCTGCGGCGCTGGAAGAGAATCGATGAGCAGTGGGGCGAGACGGCGGTTTGCCACTACCAGGGCGGCACGGTTCAGAAACTACGCAATTCGTGGAATACGATCCGCATTGCCGCTGGCCTCGGACCGGAAGTGACCCCGCACATTGTGCGCCATACCGCGGCTACATGGCTGCTTCAGAACGGCGTCGATATGTTCGAGGCGGCGGGCTATCTGGGGATGAGCCTTGAGATGTTGGACCGGGTCTATGGCCACCACCACGCGGACTTCATGAATGCCGCCGCCCGTTCTATGCCCAGAAAACGAGAGAACAAAGGAAAAACCTAGCGCAACGCGATACGCGCATTGTCTCTGATTTCTCTCACATTGAACGGCGTCGCGGACTCTTCGGGAGCAAGGGGTCGGAGGTTCGAATCCTCTCGCTCCGACCAATCTTTACGACGGTTAATGAGACGCCGCTGAGGAAGCCGCCCGGTTTACCGCCCGCATAAGGCAAGTTCTCGCGGATGCAGCAATGGCTCCTCAGTCTGACATTCCCAAACGTTCTTTCTCAATCAATGCGTCGATGCGTGCGGCTTCTGCCGCTTCCGCAGCGCGATATTCATCGACACGTTTCTGTGTCGTCTGCCCGCTGTTATTGTCGCCGCGCGGATTGCAGCACCGGCACTCGTCCCATTCGGACCAGCCGTCGCCAGACGAGACGTGGCCAGCCTTGCCATTGCACTCCGGGCACTTCATCGTGCGGCTCCTTCACTTGAATGTTGGCATCTCGTCTTCGACGAATGATTTTGGAACCGGGAACGCGCCGTCGGCCGTCAAAACAATGAACTCATCCCATCCAACGAACCGAGCGACGAAGGCGCAGTCAAATGCGCGAGCAATGTTAAGAAGCGTCCTGACGCTCCAATTCCCATATTCTCCGCTTTCATACTTCGAGACGACGGATTGAGCGATACCGATGCGCCGCGCAAGTTCTCCCTGGGTCCATCCTCTAGCGACGCGCATGTCAACGATCTGCTGGGCGATGCCTTTGGTGACGACATCCTCGGCCCATACATATCGTTCCTCGCGCGTCAAGGATCTGACCCACGATCTCAGCGCCGCAATCTTCGACACTGCGCCCCCCCCTATCTGTTCATCGCGTACAGAAAGATCAAGAATGCTGTCAGTCTGCATCAACTGAGGGGTTACGATTTTTTCGTAACCCGCGCTACTCAACCCGTCATTTCCGCAAGAAGTTGGCGCCCGGATGCGTTGATCCGCAAAACCGCAACGGTATGTAACCCCGCCCCCCAGCCAGCTTTGTATTGTTCAGCCTTCTCGACCAATCCTTCGCGCAAAAGAGCATCCATCGTCTTATTTTGTAGCGGCCATTCCAAATGAGCGGCGCGCTTGCTCAGAACCTCAAGAAGTCTGAGGCGCTCATTTTTTCTAGGCTTAACCTTCACCACCCACACTCTCCTTTACCTTTTGCGGTTGCCCATGATCCAGAGCGCCCACGTCATGAATTGCTGCCGGCTGAAATCGTCTATCGGGTGGCTATCGACAATTAGGCGGCGAAGCTGGTCCAGTGTCACGCCACTTCTCCTCTATTTGGCGTAGCAGTCTTTGCAAATCTCTCCGACGATGCGTCGGTTGCCGCGCCCGTCTTCGCGGACCTCAACCGCAGCAGACATTTCACCGGACGGACTATTGTCGAATTCGCGATGACATCGAATGCACGTCCACGTCGGCGGTATTTTCCTCACCACGTCCATGAACGCCTTCATGCTGTCGTCTTCCACGCAGTGGCTCCTCAGTCTGAATTGCGCGGCCGGCCTTTCGCCAACCCGCGCGGTCCTATTTCTCGGTACGCTGAACGCTCGCCCCAACCCTTCATGCCGGGCTGCGCTAGGCATTGAGCATTGCTCATGCCCATAAATTTCGTGCTCTGCCAAACGGCTGTGGCATCGGCTACTGACGTGCGGCCAGCAAGTTTTTTCTGCCAAGCCATCTTACCATATTTGCGGGCGTCTTTGGTCGGGAGTGCACGGCTATCCCCCGCCAGTTCCGCGATCGCGTCGTTGAACATATCCAGAGCGTCGTCACGGTTTTCTGACCGCCTGCTGGTTGTTGCTTCAATGATCTGGCATTTCTTCGCATGGATGGCGCGACGTGCTTCCGATATGCCTTCCCGCGTCGGCGCAAGTCTGCCCATAGTCGTGACGATCACAGCGTCACCAGCGCGCAGCGACGTGATGAGATCGGCTGTCCCAAGGCCCTCGTCGTAGTCATAGATCGCACCGCAGAGCGGGCCTAATATGTCCATCTGCATCTTCCGCGTGTGGCGCTTGGATTGACGAACAAACCCGCGAGCCGTGTGTTTTGAAAACTGTTGACGCTTCATCTGTCATAGATTGACACGGCTTGACAATGTTGTCAAACACCACTAAATGGGATGCAGTGAATAACCGAACTTTTTCTTACTGAGGCCGCTTTGAACACGAAGTTCGCAACCATCGACTACACGAACTGGCGCGGAGAGCGTGGCGAGCGCAGCATTCGACCTATCCGCATCGAGTGGGGGTCGAACCAGTGGCACCTTGAGCCGCAGTGGCTGCTCGTTGCGCATGATGAAAAGACGAACTCAGAACGCACATTCGCATTAGAGAAAATTCACTCATTCGCGCATCAACGCGAAACCGTCTAAGTGAGGCCCGCATGAGCGACGACGCGGCTAGGATTGCAGAGCTTGAGGCCGAAGTGGCTCATTGGAAATGGGTTGCGTGGCTTGTCACGCATGCGGCTGGCGGGCGCGTCGTAATCCCACAACGAACCAAGGACGTGTTCAATCCTGCAATATGCGATCTCGTTCACTACACCAGCGTTGAAGATGGCAGTGAAGTCGTACTCACAAAACTTTCAGGATGAGGCCTGTCAGCTTTGGTGCTTCGCTACGAGATGAAAATTCGGGAAGCCCGCACTCGCGCATTGCGAGTGTCGTGGCGGAGTCCCAAAGCTGATTTGTAAAGGAAACTCCGCGCTATGGGATCAAGTTGGGAAGATCTGCTAGATGTGCTGACCGACTTTCGGGACCTGCGATTTCCGTCCGATCCTGAGCGCGAAGCGGCCCGCATCGACAACATTGAGTTTATACTCCAGCGGATGCTCGAAAAGCTCCGCGATAAATCTGTCTAGGAAACCCCCGATGCCTAGCGTCAATAGCTACGTCCCGATCCATAGTGAACGCCGCTTGCGCCTCAACACGTGCGAGGGCCACGTTGGCATTGCCGACGAGCAACACAACGGCGACGGCAAGTGGAAAACGATCACCGTTCTCAATCTATCCCGCGAGAACGCGGAAGCGTTGGTTGCGCAGTTATCGAACCAGATGGCGAAACATTTCTAGGAAAGCCCAGAATGCCATACGAACCGGAGAAGAATGCGGGCATAGACAAAGACTTCTCGCGCTCGCCGAACCAGAAGAAGTTTCGCGTGGTTGGTGTCGATACGTTCGATGGTGATGATTGGATAGAGGGCGAGTTCGACACGCTCCAAGAGGCGCGAAAGCACGTCGCTATGAAGACGGCCGGGAAGCAAATGCTTGTGATGCACATTTATGATGAAAACGGCCGCCATGTCGGCGCCGCCGGAACTTTCTAGGGAACCCCACACATGCCGAGGGTCACACTCGTCTTCAACTATGATACCGAAGACGAATATAACGCACTCATTGGGCCGCTGAAGCCGCTGTGGGACAAAGAGAACGGACTTCGCTGGACGGGATTGTCCCAAGATAGCGAAATGCACCGCGTCGAGCTAATTCACGAAGCGCTTGATCGCGTCGATGACCCTTCTGATTTCCGCGAAACCGTCCGAGAGATTTGGGAGTGCCCTGACCTCTCAAAATGGTCGTGGGACGAAGAAACAGAAACAGAAACCGTTTAAGTGAGGCCGCTTCAAACGGCCAAAATGAAAACGACGACGCCGGCCCCGAGGATCGCGAACTTCGTTCCAAAACACCAGCCTGTTATTTCATTCCTGAAATCAGCGAAAGCGCGTCGGATAGACTGATGCGGTGCAGAAGCGCTCCGAGCACTGCTGCCACGGTTCCCGCCGACAGTATCCAGTCGCGCAAGGTAGGCTTCGGCCTGCCGCCTCTTTCCATTGCCGAAATCCTCTTCCCATGATCGGCGGTCTTGTCCTCGAGCTTGGTCAGCCGGTTTTCGGTCCGCAAGTGCTGCGCCAAGTTCGGCTGCGAGTTTCTGGTATGTTGCATCCATTGATCGATGTCCGTGTCGAAACGCGAGCACGTGGTTAGCGGTAGAAGAAGTTGCGGGGATCATTGGGATCTTGCAGAGCTGGTCCCATAAGAGAGGGAAGACCGTCGGAGAAGAGGGTTTCTCCTGTGAGAGGCGAAGTGACCGTACCTGGGACAAGCGCTTCATATTGCGTTTGAGGACCACCAACGTCGTGCATACCTTTATAGACAATGAAGTCATGACCCTTGAAACGGGCTGCATCCTGAAGATTGGAAAAACCCGTTCCCTCTAAGCTGTCTAAGCCAAGTTGCCCAAGAGCTCCCGAATAGTCGAGAGAGCCTTCTTTGATGGGTGCATAGAACGGATTTTTTGGGTCAATCTTGCCTGGATAGACACGGCCAGGGCCGTCCTCCGCCCTGGCGTATCTGCTCGCTATTCCAGGATCTGGCGACCACCAAGGTCCCGCGCTATCTGATTGTGCCCCGTGATAAACCCTAATCGGCCCTTGTCCTTCCGCTCCAGCAACAGCCATTCCAGGAAGAGAAGGACGGCCGGTGTCGGAGAAGAGGGTTTCTCCTGTTGTAGCGGAGCGGACGCTACCAGGCTCAAACATCGCAAAAATATCTGAGGCGTTCAGCGGGTTTGGCAGTCCCCACGAGTCAGGATGGTCCGCTAGATGCTTGAACCGCACTCCATGATAGCCTTGCGCTCTGGCATCTATGAGGGCGTCGTCCATCTTGTTGAAGTTTGGACCGCCGTACATCATTTCCACGTCCCTAACGTGTGTGGGATCAATGTTGACGGGCATCACCTGCGGCGCGCCAAATTCGCCGCCATGTGACGCCTGATCGGCAAATGCCGACCCTATCCGCGGAGAAGATGTAAACCATGATGCCGGGAACTGACTGCCGCCTCTATATGGGCTGGAAGGACGCGGCACGAAATGATCTATTTCGCGGCTCGTACCGTGATATGCTCTGTAAGCATCCGGCGCCGAAGAAATGCCGGGCGCCGAAGCAGCGTTAAACGGACCAGCTGCGCTGGCATGTATTAGGTCCGGATAATCTGGCGAAGAGGGCTGGATTGCTTTGATTGCTGCGCTCCTGCGCTGTTGCGCATCATAGGCCCTCTCGTCGAGATAATTGGCCGCCCTTTCCATAAGCGATGACGGGCTCAGTTCGCGCGCTTTGTCTTGAAGTCCAGCAAGCACGCTCCCCATAAGAGAAGGTTTGCCAGAGTCAGAGAAGAGGGTGCCATCATTCAATTTTCTCTGACGAATGAGTGCGCTCAGATACTCCGGGCTGTCGCCCGCGAGCTGATCAACGTCGTTCTCTGGCGTCACTCGATGATTTCCATAGAGGTAATCGAAGCCCGATTGCCCGGTCGAAGGCAAGGGGACATCCGTTGCCGCATTCGGAATGCGGGAAGCGTCGATCGGATGATCATAAATAGCGGATTCGAAGGGATGCCGCGCCGTGCGATAAAGGGCCTGCCCGTAATCTCTCAGGCTCAAACTTTGTGGCTGTTCTTCCGCACCAGCAACAGCCATTCCAGGAAGAGAAGGACGGCCTGTGTCGGAGAGAAGTCCTTGTGACTTGAGGCGTGAGTAACTTCCAGGCGGGTTATTTTCCAGAAGAATTGACCGGTCCAGCATTTGGGATGGCGTCAATTCTCCGAAACGCGATTGCCAAACCTCAGGCTTCATCCATGCCGACGCTGCGGGCTGCAACCGCCACCATTGGCCACCATCTGGAACATAGTCTTGAATAGCAAGTGGATCGCGCGACAGCCACCGCGCTCTTTCGTCGGAAGAAATTATATGATCCGGAGTCGCATAGCTATTGGTGCGAGCCTCGATGGCATCCTGAAGGGCGTTTGCTATTCCTCTCCGTCGGAACTCCGGATCAACGAGAAGATGCGAAATCTGGGCGGGCGTCATTGAGCCTGTATTCGGCGGCCTATAATGAGCAACGCCAACCTCCCGATCGCCGCTCATCACGCCAATGACATTGCTACCTTCGCGACTGAAATCGAAAGAAAGACCGTCTGGTAGTGATGGCAGTGGACGAGCGGCAGTTTCCGAAAAGCCTTGCGGATGTTCCATCCCAGCTACAGCCATTCCAGGAAGAGAAGGACGGTTGTCGGAGAAGAGTGTTTCTCCGGTGAGAGGGGAAGTGACAGTACCGGGACGGAGAGCGGCGTAGGTGTCGGAAGGCGACGTCGCGTCGAGCGAGTCGAGTACATTGCGAATGACCAGCCCATCGTGCCCGGCTCTTCGAGCTTTCCAGGCTAGATCATCGGACGTAGAAGTGCCAAATGGGCTTTGCTCGTCAGGGATATTTGACCAGCGGCGTCCTTGCGCATCGACGATCATGGGGTTGTGAAAACTCAGGTCGAGCGGCGCCACCTGTCCCGCCTCTTCTCCATAAGGGAGAAGATCGCTACCAATGCCGGCGTATGAAGCGGCGACATCCGGCGAGGATGCGGACCACATAGGGCGATCATGCGGAGGGAAAAGGTCGGTCGTGTTATCGGCTCCGCGGTAGGCTCGAAACGTCGTCGGCTCTGCCGCGTGTGCCGCTGCCCCTTCCATCATCTTTGTCAGATTCATCGCATTGCCTCCGTACATCGAAAGCAATAGCGTGTTCATGTCTTCGGAGTTGCCGGGAGCGTCGGGGCCTTGCGGGAAGCTGCCGGGGTGCGAAGGTGTTCCGAATAAGCGCGAAAGAGCGTTGACCGGCGCTTGCACCGCCGGGGGCACCTGCCAGCCTTGATCGCCATAGGGCGTCAGCGCATCAAAGACATTGTGTTCGGCATTGCGGCCGCCCTGTTGAACATCGGCGCCCTTCATCCGCAGCCAATCGAGCCACGATTGGTCTGTCGGGTTCGATGCCGTGCCGTAGCCACCGGCGCTGTCGTCTCGAATGTCGGGGCGAATGTAGGGCATCAGGGCTCGACCTTCTCGACGGGCTTTTTCACTTTGCGCGGCGCAGCAATTGCTGTTGTCTTGGTTTCCAACTCGTCAAGCTGCTTTCCGAGTTCTCCACTTTGAATAACGACGCTCGCCTTTAAAGCGGCGATATCTTTCCTTATATCAGAGAGAGAGGAAAGGATCTCGGTGTTGTCGGATTTGGGGGGCGCATCTGGTTTCACCGGCCACTTGCCGGAATAGAGCAATAGAAACCCGAGTATGAGGGTTAGCCCAATGAGCCCGCGCCAACTGCCGATCGCCGCCGAGAACTCGCCAGCCAATCCATTGAGCATCTGCGACGCGCCCGTTGAAAGCTGCGTCGTGGCGTTCTGCGTGTCTTCAGCCATGGGTAACAGGACCCCCGGGGCAAACAGCATCGAATGCACGATTATGACCGACGACTTCGCGCTGTGTTACGGGCGTATCGTGCTTGGACCAAATCAATGGTTTAAACACGCGGCATGAGGAATCGGCCGTCACCGTCGAGCAGCCGCTAATCGCGGCGGTAGCGATCATTAAGCTGCTCAACAGGCAGCGCTTCAACGCTCTTTCGCGCGAGGTTCGCTTTGGCAACATTGGCCGTCGTCCTTTCCTCGATCTTAGCCGCCAGCTTGGCGGCTCCCTTATGTTCAAAGTGCAAGGCGAAACCGGCCCAGAGGCCCAGAAACGCCACGCCGCCGAGCAGCAGTTGACCGGCCCAAGAGCCGAGCAGCCAGCCCATCACTGAGCTGCCCTGAGCCTTAGCCACAAGACCAGCCCAGCCGCTGCGCAGGCGGCTAACAAGGCCGGATGCTGTAAGGGCAAAGTCCATAGCTGTGACCCCATTGATTTGACCGTTGGATTTGACATGAGGCCATAGGCTTGCGTTTGCCAGCCATCAGGCACGCTCGGATCGCCCATGCCGATGGCGTCGAGAAACTGATGAAAGTAGGTATAGATGCCGCCAGTTGCCGCCGTGGTGGCCGTTGCAATCGTGACACCGGAAGGCGGCTCGAGCGATTTCTGAACCGTTTGCGGCATGGCCGGCTCGGCCGGCGCTTCGACGGGCTTCAGAAAGAGCGCCGCTTCACGATGCCGGCGCGAGACAAGGCCAGGCTCGATAATTCCTTGTGCGCGGTTGAAGCTTAAAAGCCGCGTCGCGGTGCCGTGCCGATCACCCTTGTTGAGCGACCGGCAAAGCTTTTGCAGATTGCCGGGGCCGCAGTTGTTCGTGAATAGAACAAGCGCGTCGTGCTCATTTTGGTTTATGGCCACTTTGACGTACTGCGCGACATAGAACTCGGCTTCGGCGAGGTCTTCCATCATGCGCTGCGTGGCATAAACTTCCGTCCACACCATGCCCATCGTGACGCCCTTAGTCGTGCCATAGCCGCATGTCGGTCTATCGAGCTTTCCACCACCAAGCAGTGTCTGGTACGCTGTGCAGTCGCCATTCTCGAGCCGGCGATGGTAGCCCTCAAATGACTTATTGAGGCGGATGCCTTCGGAGCTGGTCTTCATGTCCCCGGCTCCGGATCGGCGTTCTTCAGCCCTTCGAAATGCGCCGTGACCGCCTCATGCACGGCGTCGACCTTCTCGCCCTGGTTGGCGATGGTGGCGGCATGGTCCACGGCGGTTTCAGCCAGCGTCTTGATGGCATCCTCGTGCTCCTTGAGCTTATCGAGCACGGGCTGCAGATCGACTGCCGGCGCAGCTACGGCGGCCGGCTGCGGCGCGGCGGCTTGACCTTCGACAACGGGCTTCGGCTCACGCGCCCGCATGTCCTGCGAAACCGCGTCAGCCTGTTCCTTAGTGATCTCAACCGCATCCTCTGGCATCAGTCTCTTGATGCCATGTATGGCGCGCGGAAAACCATCCTCGCCCGCAACCACGTAGTAGCCCATATCTTCAGGCGGTCTCATAAAGCCTCCACATCCGCGCTTCGTCTATTTCCTGCGCGGCTTTTTCACAAACCCAGATCGGGCCACCGTTCGATGAACGCCGCCAGGCATCGCGGTAGGTCCGATCGGTCGGGATTTCCGAGATGTCGACGATCTCAAGTGCGACGCCCAAATGCCCGACCGAATACTCGCCGATAAGCTCGATCGCCTCTCTGCGTGAAAGGCCACCCGTCACCATTGCCCGGCAGAACTTGTAGGCCGCCGCCGGCTTGACGCCGCGCGCAACCTTCCTCTGAAACTGCACGATCCAGAACCACCAGGGCCGCTCATGCCAGGGGTGCTGCCACCAGTCAGAGCCCAGCATCAAATACCGAATGCCGTTCTCATCCGGGCAGGTGATGGCAACCGAGCCATCGGGCCGGGTGTCGAGAATGCGCTCGCGCGTCACTGATCGCCGAGCCCACTGCAGAACCACTTGGCGGGGTCGGTGAGCGTCGCAGACGTGTCCCGGCAGGAAATTTCGACCGTGCCGGCGGCAAGAGCGCCGTTCGAGATATTGACGGAACGAAGCGCATTGCTCGCGTCAGATTCAATATTGGGCATTGCGCACCACGCCGCGCTCGAGAAGTCCGTCGCGATCGTTGCCGTCACTCGACCCGTTGCCGTATCGGTAATCGAGGTGTTGTTGTAGGAGACGCCAACGGTTGGCGTGCCGGCCGAGACGGCGGCCTCAAGCCACCATTTCGGATGACCAGGATGGAACTGCTGATGACCCACATTGACCGCGGTATCGGTCGCGGTTGCCGTTTCCATGATGGCTTGCGTTGAAACCTTGGTCGTGCCCTGCACCGTCGAGGTCGCGGTTTCAACGACCCAGGCCGAATCCATATAGTGATAGTAGAGGTTCTCGTTTTGAACGAAGGCGATCCATCCGCCGTCCGAAACGGGCGTGAAGTTCACCCAGGTCGTGCCGTTATATATGGCGATGTCGTGCTGCGCGAACCCCGACCATGCGCCCGTCGGGCTGCTGAGCACGATGTAGCAATCACCCGCCGCAGGACTTCCCGGCGGCGTCGCCAATCTCGAAACGATTGTCAAAACGCCTTGCTGATATTTTACGTGGTGATTGGTGTGAGAACTGATCCGCCAGTTGCCGCCATCCGAAGTCAGATGGCAATCTTCGCCGTTGACGATCAAAACGTATTGGACGCCAAAACTCTTGGAGCCTTCCGAGATCGTCTGCGAAGAAACCGTTTTGATAATGACCTTGTGCGCCGACGCCGTCGTTCCGACATGCTGCAGGGCAACCTGCCAGCCAGTGCCGACGGTCACCGCCGACGGGAGAGTGATGTTGACATCGCCAGATGAGCAGTTGACGGCGAAGATGGTATTCTGATCGCCAGAAACAATCGTGTAATCGAGCGACTTGGTGACCACCGGAAACGCTGCGGTGACGGAGACGTCAGCAGTCGACGAGGAAACCACCGCCCCCTTGCGATTGTCCTTCGTCTCGATCGTATTGCCGCCGGAATCCTTGATGACCGTTTTGTAATCGGAAGTGCCCACGTAGATGTCCGTCGGCGTCGAGCCGTCCGATGTCGGCCGTCCCAGGGAATCGCAGGTTACCGACGTTCCGAGACTTGTAAGCAGCCCGTCATCGGCGTAAACCGGCTTGGGGTTCGTCGTGCCGGCATCATAGAAATAGACGACTGCGCCAGAAATCGGCGCACCTGTCGCACTGTCAGTGATGCGATAGCCGGGCGGGAAGACGGCGACGGAATCGGTCATGTATGGAGTGTCCTGAGATGTTCAGTCAGGCGATGGAGATCGTCGGTAAGCTGCTCGCCTACGCGATCGTCGGTGCAGTCATTGCCTATGTGGTCTATGCAAACTCATTCACCGCATCGCCTGACTTCTTGCGTGGGGTCATTGGCGGCTACGTGCTCTGCCTGATCGTGAGATGGCTCTGGCCGCCGGATTGATGCAGGTCAGCGCATGAGTGCATTTCGCCGGTTCCCTGAGAGGGTGCTGAGAGCGTTGCCTACTTTTGCCGCTCCTGGCAGGTGATTGGCGAACGGTGCCACGGCGCGCGCGCCACGACCGCCTGCATAGGCGGCTTCGCCGACAACGCGGGGCGAGAAGAATGGCAGAGATGCCAAGTATAAAGGGTCCATAAAATGCATGGCCGCGGCGCCTACTCCGGCGCCGCCAAGTTCTATTGCCGTCCGCTGAGCCATTCCGCGCGGAGTGGCTGAACTCAGCGCTTGCCCGGCAATCGCATTCGGCAGATCTGGCTCCTTTTGCGCAAGCACGTCCATGAGCTTGGCGCGCTGGCCATAGTTCGTGTTGACATTGTTGCGCGTTACCGACTGCAACTTGCGCAGCGTCGTGTCCTGGCTGGCCTTCTCACCGAGAGAAAACGTCTTGCTGATTTCGTTCAACTGGTCGGAAGCGTCCGAGTAATCGCTCATCGTCTTGGCGTAGTCGGGCGCCTGCTTGACGATCGTCGCCTTGGTCGCGTTATAGACCTTGTCGGCGATCCTGCGCGACAGCGTGCCGGGCTGTGTCGATTGCCGGATTTCACCAAGAGCCTGCTTCAGCGCGTCGGTTGCCTCAACCGTATAAGGCGAGCCGACCTGTGCCGGCATGTTCTGCCACTCGACGATCTTGTCGCGCATCTTCGTGAAGGTGCTGGCTGCATCCTCGCTCAGCGCGTAGCCCTTGTAGGAGCTTTCGTCGCGGGCCTGTTTCATCGAATCCCAGATGGGCTGAAAGTCGATCATCTTCCCCTGATCGATGCCGCCCATGCCGGCCTTGTAAGCCGCGCTGCGGTCCTGCCGTATTTGCCCGAGCGCCGACTGCGCCATGTCGACGGTGTCGGACATTGGCGCATGGCCGCGCATGTTGGAGGGAAGCACGGTGTCGCCCTCAAAGCCGGCGCGCGCCGCCTGCCGGATCGGCATCGTGCCGGCGCCAGTCGTCATGCCCAGCAGATTTGAAACGGCGGGCTCGGCAACGCTGGTCACCGCCTTTCCCGCCAGTGATACCGGGTTCGTGGCACGCGCGGCATCGCCAGCGATCTCGCCAACCTTGCCGGCAATCCCAGGCGCCCGTGCCAGCGCCGCCTCGCCGCCAGAAAGAACCGTCGAAAGGTCCATAGCAACGCCTGCCGGGTCTTCGGCGAGTGTCTTTTTGAACTGATCCATGCTGCCGTAACGCTTCGAAAAGAAGTCGACGACGCCATTGAGTGCGGCTTCGTGCTGGGCTTTCTCGGCCGGATCTTGCTGCATGCCAACAGCGCCGGCAGCTTTTGAGACGGCGCCGCGGCCAACGTCATAGACCGACTGCGCGGTTTCGATGGGATGGGCGACCGTGTGGGCGACCGAAGCGCCCATGTTGTAGGCGCTCGAGGGAAGATTCTGGACC
>Ga0265337_1000331_pt1 | contig 25198 bp, 23 predicted proteins | sample 42122metaG_FD_192441 | JGI IMG/M metagenome (GOLD analysis project Ga0265337, IMG submission 192441) | Rhizosphere microbial communities from Carex aquatilis grown in University of Washington, Seatle, WA, United States - 4-21-22 metaG | ecosystem: Host-associated > Plants > Roots > Rhizosphere >... | reverse complement strand
ACTACTGGTTTACGAATTCCGGGCCGACACCCATCAGTATATCCTCCTCCCCGGTGCTAACGGTGCCTAACCTGCATTTGAGCAACGCTGGCAGTTACGTCTGTGTGGTCAGCAACCATGTTGGAACTGCCACCAGTTCGGCGCTAAGTCTGACCGTTGTTGCCCCGACTACATACCAGCAGGCCATGCTGTCAGGCAATCCAATCGGCTACTGGCCTTTGAATGAATCCAGTGGAACGATTGCTTATGACCTGATAGGTGGTCATAATGGCACTTATACGAACACGTATGCGCTGGGCCAGGCAGGACCCCCCAATTCGTTTTTTGGCGGTGCCACTTCGACCGTGTTTGACGGGACATCTGGTCATGTTGATATTCCTGGAGCGCCATTCAACTTCACTGGAGCAATCACCGTAGTGGCATGGGTCAATATATTGTCCGCGCCAACGTTCGACGGTTTGTTCGGGCATGGTGATAGTTCATGGCGCATGTCCATCAATCCAAGCAGCCAGCCGGGCGGCAATGATGGTTTCCCGCAATCGGATGCGACCGACCCGATCAGTACACCTGGAATTAATGACGGTAACTGGCACATGGTAGCTTACTCCTATACGGGAACTCCCGGACAAACGGGCAACGGTTCGCTGTATGTGGACGGCGTGCTGGTGGCCAACAACACAATACCCACAGCTCCCGCGGGTAATGGCCTTGATGTATGGATTGGCGGTTCGCCTGATTATGGAGACCGGTTCCTGCCAGCCTACATTGCCGACGCGGCTGTGTTTGCCCAGTCCCTAAATGCCGCCCAAGTGAATGGGATTTACCATGGTCAATGGATTCCGGGTCCTCAGACACTCACGATCACACATTCCGGCTCGAATGTCGTTCTTACCTGGCAAACAGGAACGCTTTTGGAGTCAACCAACTTGCTCGGGCCTTGGACCACCAATGGCGCCGCTGTTTCTGGATACAGTGTTCCGGCGACCAACACTACCAAGTTCTTCAGGCTTCTGGTCATTCCTTGAACAGATGGCGTTGAGGAGTCGCTTGTAAAATGACAAACGGCCGGAGCTCCAAGCTCCGGCCGTTTTTTGGATGAATTTTATAACGGGTTTTTCATTTGCGTTAAAGCAGGGTTTCCCGTTTCCCAGCCAATGGTCACTTTCGTTACTTGGCCAGACCGGAGCAGGCGAATTTGCCCGGAATGGGATAAAGCTGCGGGATAATCGGCACCACATCATAAAACAACTGGCCGATCATGTAACCGCCACGATTTCATCTCCTGCCTGATGAACTTGAAAAATTCCCTAAGTAGTGACCACATGAGTTGTTTTCTAATTTGGGGGTGTTGAGTTGCTGGCTTGGGGGAGAATAAACGTGTGTGTCGAGGAGAGCTTCTGGCGCAGCGTTTGTGCATATTGAAGTGCCTTGGCATTTGCCGGATCTTGCTCAAGAACTTTTTCAAATTGCACGAGGGCTTCAGGATAATTTCCCACATCAACGAGTGAAATGGCCAGATTGAAGCGGGCTTCGGTCATATTCGGCATGATTTGCACGGCCTCGCGAAACTGCGTGACGGCATCGGATGCCTTGCCGTCGCGGCCAAGCTCCAAGCCATAAAGAAAATGTGCTTGAATCGAATCCGGCGAAAGCCTGATCGCCTCGCGAAAGTGCCGTTCGGCTTCAGTTCGACGCCCCAAAGCAGAAAGATTTTGGCCCGCTTCAATATGTAGCGTCACATCGAAAGGATTTAGTTTTATGGCGTCATCAAAATTGGTTGTAGCCGCTTCACGCCAGCCGCGTGTTTCGCAAAAACGCGCCAAGGCCGTTAATTCCGGGGGGCGTTCAATTCGATTTTGCAGGGCCTTCTGATAACAAGCTTCCGCCTCGGTTTTGCGTCCCGTTTCTTCAAACATCTGGCCCAGACCAAGCCAAGCCAGCCCAAACCGCGGTTTGACGGCCAAGGCATGCCGGTATTCGCGAATCGCTTCCTCATGCTGTCCCAGGTCGTTCAGTGACTGTGCGAGGTTTTGTAGAGACCACACATCTTCAGGGTTCAACTGAAAGGCCCGACGGAAAGCCGCGGCCGCCTCCTCATACTTTTTCTGTTTCGCCAGGATGACTCCCAGTTGCGACCAGTCAACTGCACTGTTGGGGAGCAGATTCACTGCGTGTTGTGCATTGGTCATCGCCCTGGCCAAATTACCGGATGATTGATCCAGCGCTGACATCTGTTCGCATAAAAAGGGATCGTCCGGCATGGCTGAGAGAGCTTCCTCACATAATTTTTGCGCCGCCTTGATGCTTGCGGGTTGGGAAGCTGGCATTAATTTGTCCAGCGATGCCTCCAGGTTTCGTATTTGCGTATCATGATTGATTTGATGAGTGAAAGGGGGATTGCCCAAGCGGGAAAACATTTCAGACAAAGCCGCCTGCTTGTCCCAATCGGACCATGCCAATCGTCGCGCGCAATCGGCGTCAGATGGCCAGGGCTGGCTAGTGGCAACCTGCGCGGTGATTTTTCCCGGCAACAACAATTCCAGTTTCGGAGCCAGTGTTCGGGCTAAAAGATAATTGCCTTCGAATGTCAGGTGAACGTGTTCGTAGAATAAATCATCGCCCGGCAAGCCTTCCGGGCTATATGCCGCAAAAGCAGTTTCCGCATCCGCCAAGACCACCCGCTGATCTCTAGAATTTGAAACGGTCTGCCGGATTAAATCATTCAAATGGCTGTCACAGCGAAAACGCAGCGTGTCCTGATCGCGGGCGGACGCAAACTGTTTTTGTGCGTCGTCAGTTTTGCCGAGCGCCAGCGCACAACAACCTTGGCGAAAACACAAATCCGCAAACTGGTCATCAATTTGTGCCGCCCCGTGAAACCAGCCGGCCGCTTCCTCGATTTTCCCCGCCGATTGTGCCGCAACGCCATTTTGATAAAGCTGCTCCCATTTACCTTTATCCGCTGCGGTTAATCCTCGACGGTGCTCCGAGCCGAACGGTGCACAATCCTTCAAGTTCACCGCCACGGTGCTCACCACGACTCCGGCACCGCTCTTTCGTCCCGTCCTGATAATGTCCGCGAGGTTTCTCGAAAAGTGATCATAAACCGTCTCCATGCGCGGATCATCCAGGCGGACCTGCTGGTTTAGAAACATTTCCATGCCCCCCCATTCTTTTTGGTCCGGTGGCGGTTTTTGGATTTCCGAGTGAAGGGCATCGATAAGCTGGCCAATGCGTGTGGTTTTGAAGGCCAGGTCGGCGCGAATCAGAGAAAGCGGAGGAGCCTGTTGTCCAAAGACCGTGCCGGCACCAAAAGGTCCAACCACTTCATTGTTGCCCATATAAATCACCCAAATATCGGCGCCCGCGCCGGCGCAATCACGGGCAATGGGGAGAATGACATTGGAATTAATGGCGACGATGGCAGCATTCACCACCTCGAAATGCGTGCCGGGGTAGCGCAATTCCAGCATGGCTTGTAACATCCGCGGCAATCCGAAACGAGGTTGCGGATCTCCCAACGCGGCTGATTCTCCGAAGACGATGATACGAATGGTGTTGGAACTCTTGATTTCGGGAAGGCAGAACGGTTCAGGAATTCGAGCCATGGCTGGCCCGAAAAAGCGCCAGCCAAACTGGTTGTTCTGGACCAGAACTGTTTTCGCATCATGTTGTAATGGCAGCAAGAATCCCGTGGGATAGCCAAAACCAATCAGCCGCAATACCAGCTCAAGCATTCCCACAAAAGCCAGCGGAACACCAATCGCAAACAGAAACCGAAAGCACCACAATTTTCGCCGGCTCAAGCTCGCTGAACCAGGAGCCGGTCCTTTTTTAGGCAAATGTTTCCGACCAGCAACGGGCTTCGGCTTCCCGGGGATTTTCATGCTTGAGAGATAATTTAGATACCATTTGTTCCAAAATAACTTCGATTGGCGTCTTGTTTCTGAACAAATTTAAAAACGTGCGTCGGCTGTAACCAATCTTAAAAAGAGCCTTAAAACCGGCTTGCGAGTTAGAATGGTGCAACAGAGTAAGTGCAATTCCGCCGTTTTGTCCACAGTAAAAGTCGTCGGATTTGTCCAAATTGGCCGCAAAGTTCGTTCTGGCAAGGAATCTCAAAATGCAAGCCGCTAAAACTCATGGATCAACAGGGACCATTGAGGGAGGATGTAAGTATGCAAACCACCTGACCAGCTGTGCAATCGCCATGCGAAAACACCAGTACGAATATTTTGTGGTTTTTATGGATGGGGCGTGGGAACTGAGATAAATGAGAGGTGTAGTTTTGTTTGCGCCAGATGGCAAAATGTGGATGAGTCGGAGTGAAAATATAAAGACTGCAAAAGCCGCAAAATGAATATTTTTGTTAATTGCAAAAAAGCCCGTGAGCGGGAATTTGTGGCAACGAGGCGACAGGTTGATGCGTTTCCGGACTATGCCATCAACGCCTTTACCTTGATAGAATTGCTCGTCGTCATCGCCATCATCGCGATTCTTGCCGCGCTGCTGTTGCCCGCATTGAGCAGTGCCAAAATAAAAGCTCAAGGAATCCAGTGCTTGAACAACCACAAGCAGTTGGGTTTGGCTTGGATAATGTATGCGGGCGACAATCAGGAGTTCTGCTGTCGGAATGTGATACTGCCTCCGCCGGGAGACTTCAATTGGGTTTTGGGCGATGAGAGCTGGCAACCTGATACTACAGACAACACAAATGTTGACGTGATAAGAAATGGGCTTTTATGGCCTTACAGCCAAAACCTAGACATTTATAAATGTCCAGGCGATATCTATTTGTGTTCAGAAGGCGGCAGTACTCTTCCCCGCCTGCGTAGTAGTTCGATGAATGCTTTTATCGGGGGTGGGTATGGGCCTAATAATAAGCCGGCTTCTGATGACTTTACGGCTACCTATCAATACTACAATAAGACCACGGACATTAAATCTCCCTCACCGGTGGATCTTTGGGTAATCACAGATGAACATCCTGATAGCATTGATGATGGCTGGCTGGTCGTTAATCCTACGACGACAATCAGGTGGGGAGTAAATGCAGTTGGCAAAGGGGGTAATTTACCGGGTAGCAATCATAATAAGGCAAATTCCCTCACCTTTGCGGACGGCCATTCGGAGTTACATAGATGGCTTGAGACAACCACTTGTCTGCCAGTCACGTATAAAAACACCTCTTCAGGTTATGCTGGCACATTTCCTACTGACCGCGACATTCAATGGATGATCAGCCATAGCACGTCACATCTTTAAAACGTTTTTGCAGGATTGTAATGCCTTAATGAGTAATGGAGTTTGCTTGTCGGGAGGCTACTCAGTCTTGCGGGACACGGGGGTTGCCGGAGTCGTTGCTCCGGCAACCTCTTGTTAAGAGGTCTTTAGAATTGAAAAACTGTTGATTAAAAAAATGTATGAGTAAGTCTTTACCTTCCAACTGCCGAGTTCCTGCTTTTGTCGGGAACAAGCAGATCAACTTTACCGAGAAAGCGGTTCCGCAAGTGGGGCCGGGGCAGCTTTTGCTGCGGGTTCATGCCAATGCGCTTTGCGGTTCGGAACGACCACAGTTTTTCGACGGCACAACTACCACGCCCGGACATGAGGCGGCGGGCACGGTGGTTGCAGCTGGGCCGGATACACGCACGACGGTTGGAACTCCAGGGGTGGTTTTCCTGATGGATTTCTGCGGCCAATGCCGCTCCTGCCGGCTAGGCTTCACCAATCAATGCCTGCAAAAGCGAGGCGACATGGGTTTCAATCGCGACGGCGGTTACGGTCAGTACGAATTGGTCCATGAGAACATTTTCTTCCCGGTCCCCGAAGAATTTTCCGCGACAGAAGGCACATTGCTCCTCGACATCATGGGCACGGGCGGCCACGCCATCGAGCGTTGCCAGTTGATGCGACCGGACATCGAGTCGCTGCTGATTCTTGGCGCCGGCCCGATTGGATTGGGTGTCCTGATGATGGCGAAAATCATTCTCGGCAAACACCTCAAGGTTTACCTCACAGACATTGTGCCTTATCGCCTGAAGCTCGCGGAGCAACTGGGCGGCCTCCCGATCAATGTTTCTAAAGTATCCATCAAGGACGGCCTGAAGGCGCACGGGGTTGAGGCAGCGGACGTGGCGGTGGACACGAGCGGCAAACAGGTCGCGAGAGAGGAAGGACATCGGGCGCTGGCCCAGCGTGGATCGCTGATTTGTGTCGGTCACGGCGAAGGCATCGCGCTGAAGATTTCACCCGACATCATCGCACCTGAACGCAGCATGGTAGGCAGCGAATACTTCCGCTTCGATGAATTGCCAGCCAACCTTCGTCGTCTGACGCAACATCGCTCCTATCTCAACCAGATCATCACTCATCGTTTTGGGGTGGATGAAATCCAAAAATCCTTCGACCTGTTCTTTGGTGGCGAAACCGGCAAAGTGATCATTGAACAATGAGCGCTCAATCTAAAATAAAAGCGGTCCTGATTGGCGCGGGGGGATGGGGACTCCAGCACGCTCGTATATTATCACAACGTTCGGATATAGATTTTCGTGCGATTGCCGGCCGCACTCTGGAAAAAACCAAAGCCCGTGCCTCGCAGTTTGGAGTCCGAGCTTACACGAACATCACGGAAATGCTGGAGAAGGAGAAGCCAGATCTGGCTTTTCTATCGCTCCCGAACGACGGCCATTTTCAGCCAACCTTGGAAGTGATCCGGGCGGGTGTTCCCTTGTTTGTTGAAAAACCGCTGGTGTTTGATTCGAAGGAAGCCGATCAGCTGGTGCAGGAGGCCGCGGATCGCAAACTGTTTTTCGGAATCAATTTCAATCATCATTATGCCCGACCTGTGGCTTTGGCCCACCACGCCATTCAGCAGGGCAGGCTTGGAGATTTGATCTTTGCCACCTGGCGTTTCGGAGGCGAGGGCGGCACGAGCCATCCTTTCAACAACCTGTTCGAGACCCAGTGCCACGCATTTGACATGCTGGAGTTTCTCTGTGGTCCGATTGACTCCGTCATGGCCCAAATGACCGATAAGACGCACCAGGGAACTTATCGCACCATGGTGCTGGCGCTTCATTTTGCAAATGGCGCGGTTGGAAGCTTGGTTGGATCTTACGATTCCTCCTACGCCTATCCTGACACGCACCGGGTGGAGATCAACGGAACGAAAGGTCGGATTCTCATCGAGGATACGGTGCGCCGTTACACGTTTAATGCCGCTGGTTCCGAAACGGCGGAGGTTTGGCAATCCGGTTATTTCAATGACCGCGATCGTGACTTTTACCTCACCTTTGACCGGCACATGGATGCGGTGATGGAGGCATTCAAAGCCGGCAAACAACCGCCCGTGCATGCCCGGGCTGGTCGTCGCGCCTTGCAACTGGCTTTTGCGGCAATCGAGTCCTATTCGAGCGGCAAACGCATTGTCGTGCCGGTTGATTCATTTGAGCCGGCGGCGCAACCAAAAATTCTGCCGCCTCCGCCGAACCCTTAAACCCAACCTTTTCATTGTGTTCACTTGAGTGTCGAGCCTTTCATTCCCGCCGTTCGCTTTTGTAACATCAGCAAACGGTTTCCGGGAACTGTTGCGCTGCAAAACGTGAGTTTTGACGTGACCGCTGGAAGCTGTCACGCGTTGATGGGCGAGAACGGCGCCGGCAAGAGCACATTGGGCAAGATATTAGCCGGCATTCATAAGCCGGATGCAGGTCATTTTGAAATTGACGGAATTACTCGTAGTTTTCGCTCCCCCGTCGAAGCTCAACGCACCGGAATCGGGATTGTTCATCAGGAGTTATCATTCTGTCCGAATCTAAGTGTCGCAGAAAACATTTGCCTGTCCCACTTACCCGAACATGCGGGACGGATAGATTGGCGGAGGTTATATCAGAAAGCTCAGGTGTGTCTGGATGAAATCGGCGCCGAATGCGACGTAAACGAGGAATTGAGCCGTCTGAGTGCAGGACAGACGCAAATGGTGCAAATCGCCGCCGCCCTGGCCACCGACGCGCGCATTTTTGTCATGGACGAACCGACCAGCTCGCTTTCGACTGCGGAGTCGCAACGGCTGGAGGAGTTGATCGGGCAACTTCGGCGGCGCGGAGCGACTATATTGTATGTGTCGCACCGCATGGACGAGATTTTTCGCTTTTGCGATACGGTGACCGTAATGCGCGACAGTCAGCACGTGGTTACGATGCCGCTGGCGCAGACCAACGAAGCGGAACTGGTTCGATTGATGATTGGGCGAACCTGGCAGAAACTGTTTCCGGAACATGTTGAACGCGCCCCGGGTCACGAGTATTTGCGTGTCGAGGGGCTTTCATCTCCGGGCAAGTTTCGCAATGTCAGTTTTTCACTGCGCTCCGGCGAAGTCATCGGCATGGCGGGATTGGTTGGAGCCGGACGCAGCGAAATTGCGATGGGGATTTTTGGGTTGGATGCGAGGATGACAGGCAGTGTTTTTGTGGAAGGACGAAGGGTGTCCGTCCGTTGTCCGCGCGATGCGATGGCCCTTGGGGTTGGGTTGGTGAGCGAGGATCGCAAGAAACAAGGACTGGTTCTTGGCTTGGAATGCGGCAGCAACATAACCCTTTCTTCCCTGGACCGATTAAGCCGGCATGGCGTCATCCGTTTGAAGGAAGAACGAAACGTGATCGCCGAATTTTTCGCGAAGCTCCAGGTGAAAGCGGCTTCTCCGCATGTTCCAGCCCAGACGCTTTCAGGTGGCAACCAGCAAAAGCTTGTCCTCGCCAAGTGGCTCGCCCGGCAATGCCGCATCCTGATTCTGGACGAACCGACCCGGGGTGTGGATGTGGGTGCCAAAGCGGAGATTCACCGGCTCATTGACGAGTTGGCGTCGGCCGGGCTTGCGGTCTTGATGATCTCCTCGGAATTACCCGAAGTGCTCAATCTTAGCACCCGGGTGATTGTCATGCGAAATGGACGTATTGCGGGAATGCTGGACCGCGCGGAAGCAACGCAGGAGCGGGTGATGCAACTCATGGCCGGCCAAAATGGAACCACTCCGCAGCAAATGGCTGAAAATCCATTGGTTTCTTAGACGATGAAAACCGACCAGCCAATCTTGCTTAATGTGGAATCCCCTCAACGCTTATCGGCGATGACTGCTTCACGTCGTCTGCGGTTCAAGGAGACCGGCCTCCTGGGCGTCCTGCTTGTGCTGGGATTGCTGCTATCCCTTTTTTGCGGCTCGCTTGAAGTGCCTAATCGAGACACCGGCGGAGTCACGACCGTGAACAAGTTTCTGCGTGCAGACAATCTGGACAATCTGGCCAAGAACACTTCGTTTTTTGCAATCATGGCGGTTGGCGCAACTTTCGTCATAATTACTGGCGGCATAGATTTGTCAGTTGGCTCCATGTATTGCCTGGCGGCCGTCTGTGGAGCCATGTTTCTCAATTACTTCGGGCCCCGCGGACCTGGTGCCGGGGCGTCTCCTTTTTGGGTGGTGCCGGGGGCCATTGTGATTTGTCTGGGGACCGGAACATTGTGCGGACTGTTGAACGGGCTTGGGGTCGTTTTTCTACGTGTACACCCGTTCGTTATTACCTTGGGAACCATGGCAATCTACCGCGGCGTGGCGTTTGTGATGACGAAGGCCCAGGCCTATACACATTTCCCCGAACAATTCACCGACGGCTTGATCCGTCACCAAGTTAACTGGCACGGAGCCAATCTTTATCCCGTGCCGCTGGCCATGATGATCGGCGTGACTGTTCTGGCCGGATGGTATCTCAAGCACGCCGTGACTGGTCGCCACATTTTCGCAGTGGGTGGCAACGAACAAGCGTCGTTATTCAGCGGGCTGCCCGTGAACCGCATCAAAGTAAAGGTCTATGCGTTCAGCGGACTTACCGCCGGCATCGCGGCGATGATCATGCTTGGTTACTATGGGTCGGCTTCGTCGGATGCGGGCAAGGGATATGAATTGGATGTGATCGCCGCGGCGGTTGTGGGTGGAGCGAGCCTCGTCGGCGGTCGTGGCACGGCTTTGGGCGCGTTGCTGGGGGCTCTGATTATTCAGATGATCAACAACGGCATTGTCATCCTCAACATTGACCAAAATTACAGCCAAATCATTATCGGAGCCGTCATCGTGCTGGCGGTGTTGCTTGACCGCATTAACAGCACATTGCGTGAGAACCGCATGGCGCGGACTACACTTGCAGCCAAGGAATCTCGACAGGAAGTTGCCTCCAAACATTAAACATTCACGACAAACACCATGAAAACGAAACCGTTCTTCAAAATAATCGCGCTTACAGGTCTTGCCGTTACGTTCATTACCGGCTGCGAACAAAAGAAAAACGAGCCTGCTTCCGGCGAAGCGGCGGGACCCACACCGAAAAAGTCCGAATACACGTTCGCCTTGGTGGCCAAAAGCCAGTCCAATCCGGTTTTCCAGGCCGCGCGGGTGGGGGCCGAGGATGCTGCCGTCGAGTTGAGCAAAAAACTTGGGGTGAAAATCACCGTGCTCTGGCGCACACCCAATGAAGACGACGCGCAGAAGCAGGTCGAGAACATCGAGCAGTTGGTTTTACAGGGCGTGGATGGAATCAGCGTGAGTTGCAGCGAAGCCGAGACGCTGACGCCGGCCATCGACAAGGCCGTTGATCAGGGCGTGGCGGTGATGTGTTTCGACAGCGACGCGCCCGCCAGCAAGCGGTTTTGCTATCATGGCACGGATGATATTGAATGTGGCCACATCATCATGCGGGAACTGGCGGCGGTGTTGGGGCCGGGAAAACATGTGGTTGCCATCCCGGGCGGAAATCAGAATGCCCGTAATATTCAAAACCGGATCAAAGGCGCGGTGGATGAAGCCACGAATTATCCCAACATCTCTATTCGCGGCGTCTATTACAGCAAGGAAGTTCCGCAGGACGCCGCCGCCAAGATCGAGGAAGTGCAGACGGCCAATCCCGACATTGACGGCTGGGCGATGATTGGTTCGTGGAGTCTTTTTACGGATGCGCTGCTCAAATGGGAACCGGGCAAGGTCAAGATTGTGGCGATGGATGCGTTGCCGGCTGAATTACCCTATCTGACCAAAGGCGTCGTCCAGAAACTTTACGCCCAGCAGACCTACCGCTGGGGCGTACGTTCGGTGGAGTTGCTGGCCGACAAAGTCATCCTGGGGAAAAAACCGGCGAACGTTATGGATTATTCGGAACTCCCTCCGGTTACGAAGGACGACGTGCAGCAATACGAACAAAACTGGAAGAAATGGCTGCGCCAATAACATTTCGTTCCGTTTTACTATTAACTCAAATGCTCACCGGCGTTGTGTTTGACATCAAGGAATTTGCTGTGCATGACGGACCAGGTCTGCGGGTGACTGTTTTCTTGAAAGGCTGTCCGTTGCGTTGTTCTTGGTGTCACAATCCTGAAGGCCAGTCGCCAGAACCGCAGGTTCTGCGCGGAAGCGCCGGAGAGCGTTTGGCGGGAGTGTCTTTCACTTCTCAGGCATTGGCCGATCGCCTCTGCAGTCTGGCTGAGTTGCTGCGCGTGGGTGAAGGCGGCGTGACTTTTTCGGGTGGCGAACCTTTGGCTCAAGCAGACTTCGTTGCGGAGGTGATTGATCAACTGGATCATCTCCATGTTTTGCTGGATACCTCCGGTTATGCTGATGAGAGCAGTTTTCGCAAGGTCGCTGCCAGATCACAGCTTGTTTACTTTGACTTGAAGCTCATTGATTCCGTTGCGCATCAGGCGCATACCGGTGTGGATAATCAGCCGATCTTGCGGAACCTCCGCGTCTTGAATGAGCTGGGCGTGCCATTTGTCATTCGCGTGCCGTTGATTCCCGGACTGACAGATACCGAGGCAAATTTGTCCGCGATTGCCCGGACGGTCGCGGGAATGCCCGGTTTGCAGAGGATCGATTTGCTTCCTTACAACATAGCTGCCGGCGCCAAATATGCCGCTTGTGGCATGGCTTTCCAGCCGACTTTTGATGAATCTGAGAAGTCAAACATCAACTTGTCCTGCTTTAAATCCGCGGGTCTGAAGGTGAGGGTCGTATGAATATCGTCCTTAACGAGCCCATCACCAATCCAAGGTCCAAAACTCCAACTACGGCTATTGACGGAGTGGAATTAAACAACCATTCAGGAGCCCGAAGCCGGTTTGAATTGGAACCGCGGTTGGTGGAAATGAAGCGGGCATTGCGGGATGGGCATTACAAGCAATATCGCACTTCGCCGGAGGTGGATTTGCTCGCTGAATGCGATGCCGAACAGCTCTCCTGGCCGCAGCGGGCCGCGCGTTTGATCCGGCGAATGTGCGAGGCTCAGGAAGTTGTCGTTCGCCCGGAGGAGAGAATCGTCTTTACGCGCACAACAGGAAAAGTTCCGCCTGTTTACCGCGAATCCCAACAGCGGGATCTGACCTCCGGCTGCGCGTTGCACGAACTGGGGCCGATCAGCAACATTTGCGCGGACTGGGAAATGGTTCTGTCGCAAGGCCTGTTAAGCCGTCGCAAAGTTGCGCTCTCATCCCGCGAAAGACTGAAGAATGATCCGCAGGCAGTTGAATTTCTGAACAGCGCAATAGAAACGATCGATGCAGTGTTGGATTTGGCCTGTCGTTATGCGGAGGAGGCTTCTCGAAATCATCGCCATGATCTTGCCAAAATTCTCTATCGCGTGCCGGCGCAGCCCGCAAGCAACTTTCATGAAGCGCTGCAAGCGCTGCGCCTGTGCCATGCCGTATTATGGTTAGGGGGACATTATCACTGCGGGCTGGGACGATTTGACCAATACATGTGGCCGTATTTAAAGAAGGACTTGGATCTAGGCCGACTAGATATAAACGGTGCCGAACAACTGCTGGCGGAGTTTTTCCTGTCTTTGAACAAGGATAGTGATTTGTATCCCGGCATCCAACAAGGCGATAATGGACAATCGCTCATGCTCGGCGGAGTGAAACGCGACGGTTCCAGCGGAGTGAATGAGTTGACCTATATCGCGCTACGAGTGGCGCGCGGTGCGGGGATGATTGATCCGAAAATCAATCTGCGGGTCACAAAAGATACCAGCCTTGATCTGTTGGAACTGGCGGCGGAATTGACTCAAATTGGCTTGGGATTTCCACAATATTCCAATGACGATGTGGTTATTCCAGGGTTGGTCGCGCATGGCTACGATCTTGAGGATGCCCGTGACTATTCTGTGGCCGCTTGTTGGGAATTCCTAATCCCCGGCCGGGGAATGGAAGTCGTTAACATCGGCGCAGTTTCCATGCCGGCGGCGGTGGACGCGGCCATCCGTTCCGGATTGCCAGCCGGCGATTCTTTCGAACAAATACTGGTTCTCGTAGGCACGAACCTGCGCTCGCAGGTCGCGAAACTGGCGGAGCGATTCTCTCGCCTATTCCTTCCGCCCGCTCCTTACTACAGCGTGCTGATGAACGGCTGCCTGGAGCGTGGCAGTGACGTGTCACATGGGCTTAATTATAATAGCTTTGGCGTTCACGGCGCCTGTTCTTCCAATGCTGCAGACGCGTTGGCGGCAGTGAAGACTTTCGTTTTTGACAAGCGCAGCTTGTCCTCCCAGCGCCTGTTGGATGCGCTGGACACAAACTTCGAGCATGACGAAGTGCTCCGGAGAAAGCTCTTCGATGAAGCACCCAAGGTTGGTAATGACGATGTGCGCGCTGATGCCATGCTCGTTAAAATATTCGAGCTTTTTGCGGACGCTTGCGAATCCATTTCAGACAATGGGCGTGGTGGAATTTTCCGACCTGGCAGTGGTTCGGCAATGTTTTATGTCTGGCTGGCGCAAGGCCATGAGACGATGACCGAACCGGTGGTTGGCGCCACTGCGGATGGCAGAAAACGGGGCGGCTTTTTTAGTTCCAGCCTGGCTCCTTCGCCCGGGGTGCGGGTGCGCGGACCGTTCAGCGTCCTGAAGAGTTATAGCAAGATTGACTATCAACGCATCTGTAATGGCGGACCACTTACGTTGGAAGTTTCCGACATGGTTTTCCGAAATCCGGAGGCGGTTCACCAGGTGGCGTTGCTCATCCGCCTTTTTGCCGCCGTGGGCTGCCAGCAACTTCAGATCAACACGCTCAATGTCGAGTCCCTCAAAGAGGCCCAGCTGCATCCCGAACTGCACAAGAATCTCGTGGTGCGTGTCTGGGGTTGGAGCGGCTATTTTTGCGAGCTCGACGAAGCTTATCAGAATCAGATTATCGGTCGTCACATCTACGGAGAACCAACTCTATGAAGCCAGCCATAACTTGTCGGGATAAAGGCCATCAGACGGCAAAGAATTAATGAATAGACTTTTCACATTCGCAATCGCCTTAGCAATCGTGTTCTCTCTGAGCAACTCCAAAGCCCAGTTGGCAAATATATCAGTCAATGCCAGCCAGGTGCTGCACACTAATTCGCTTTATCTGACTGGGGCGTGTATTGAGGATGTGAATCATGAGATTTACGGTGGCCTCTACAGCCAGATGATCTTCGGTGAAAGTTTTCAGGAGCCGGCCTACCCCCAGTCCTTGGTGGGCTTTACCGCCTATGGGGGCAGTTGGCTGCCGCAGAATGGCGTGCTACAGGCGGCCGCCGGCAGCGGGCCCAAGTTGATTTATAATAGTTTTAACCAGACGACCGGGGATGTCAGCGTGCAGTTGTGGTTTTCCAGCAATGCCGGTGGCAACGCCGGCCTGATTGTCCAGGTCAGCCAACCTGGCGTGGGCGCGGATGTTTTCAACGGATATGAAATTTCTCTGGCTCCGGCGGGCTATCTGGTGCTGGGGCGTCACGTCCAAAATTTTACATCATTAAGTCAGGTGTCCTGTTCCGTCCCCATAGGCCAATGGATTACACTGGAAGTGCAATACACCAATGCAACACTCAACATCCTCGTCAACAGCAACAGCATTCTTCAATACACCGACACCCAACAACCGCTCACCAGCGGAGAAGTGGGCTTGCGCACCTGGCAGCAAGACGTGCAGTTTCAAAATTTCTCCATCAACACCAATAAAAACATTCCATTTCAACTTGATGCCAATAGTCTGGCTGGAGGCGTGAGTGGCATGTGGAATCCCGTCAGCGCCGGCACGGTTGCGGGTCAGCTCTCAATGATGACGACCAATCCGTTTGTCGGGACGCAAAGCCAGCACATCACGTTTTCAAGTGGAACGGGGGTGGTTGGCATTGCCAATCAGGGACTTAACCGCTGGGGGATGAACTTTGTTGGCGGCAATCTTTACACTGGAACCCTTGATGTGCGGGCCGATGTGCCAACGACCATCTGGGTGTCATTGGAGAGCGCGGACGGATCCGCGGCGTATGCGGAGCAAAGTCTTTCAGTGACCAGCAACAACTGGCAGCAGCTCAATTTCAACCTGACACCGGCTGCCAGCGACTCCAACGGTCGCTTTAGCATCAAGCTGAAACAACCAGGCTCCGTGGTGGTGGGTTATGCGTTTCTTCAGCCCGGACCATGGGGATGCTTTCAAGGGTTGCCGGTGCGCAAGGATGTGGTGCAGGGGTTGATCAACCAAGGCGTCACCGTTTTGCGCTACGGCGGTTCGATGGTCAATGCTTCGGGGTATCGCTGGAAAAACATGGTCGGACCGCGAGATCAACGTCCGCCATACACCGGCACCTGGTATCCGTATTCCTCGGATGGATGGGGTATCCTTGACTTCCTGAACTTCTGTGAAGCGCTCGGGTTCTTGGGTGTTCCCGATTTCAACATCAACGAGACACCGCAGGACATGGCTGATTTCATGCAATACGCCAATGGTTCGACGAACACGGTTTGGGGCGCACGACGTTTGGCGGATGGTCATCCACAACCTTACAACTTGAAATACTTGGAACTTGGAAATGAGGAAGCGGTAAACAGCTCCTATAACCAAAAATTCCAGGCATTGGCCCAGGCCATTTGGGCGGTGGATACCAATATTGTCCTTGTGGTCGGGGATTTTTCCTATCATCAGGTAATCACCGATCCGTTCAATTTTAGCGGTGCCGATTCGGGCATCACGACACTGGCTGCGCACCAGCAGATTTTACAACTGGCCCGGACAAATAGTCGGGCAGTGTGGTTTGATGTGCATGTGTGGACCGACGGGCCGACGCCGGACAGCAGTCTGGCGGGGATGTTTTCGTATGACACAGCGCTGGGGCAGATTGCCAATGGCGCGAATTACAAGGTGGTGGTGTTTGAACTGAACGCGAACAACCACTCCCAGCGGCGCACATTAGCGAATGCGCTGGCGATCAATGCGATTGAACGGGATGGGCGGCTGCCGATTACCACATCGGCCAACTGCCTCCAGCCGGACGGCCAGAACGACAACGGCTGGGACCAAGGATTGCTCTTCCTCAACCAATCAAACGTCTGGCTCCAACCGCCTGGTTATGTGACGCAGATGGATTCAGAAAATTATCAGCCGGTTGAAGTTCAGAGCAGTGTTACCGATCCCAATAATGACCTGGATGTCAGCGCCGAATGCAGCCAGGATGGCGGCAAACTGGTATTGAAAGTGGTGAATCTCAACAGCTCCCCGGAATCCGCCACGATTAACCTTTCCGGGTTTTTGCCGATCAATCCCACGGCTGCCGTCCAAGTGCTGGCCGCCTCTCAAAGCTCAGTCAATACCGCGCAAGCTCCTTTTGGCGTCACGCCGGCGAGCACCAATTGGCAGCACAACTACAATGGTAACAGCGCCAATTATACGTTTGCCCCAAACTCCATCACCGTCGTCACGTTTCAAGGGCAAACGACAACAGCGCCATTAACTCCGTCGGTTCGTCTTACCCATCGTTGGGACTTTAACGAACCGGCCAATTCCACTCTGTTCGTTGATTCAGTGCTGGACGTTACCAACGGCATTGTTCACGGCGGTGCCCGTATTGATGGGAATGGAAACCTCGTATTGGCTGGTCTAAACCAGAAAACCAATTACGCGGAATTGCCCCCTTACCTGCTCACCAGCACCAATTATACGGCAGTGACCTTCGAGTTTTGGGTTGCTTTTGGAACGAATAACCAATGGGGGCGCCTGATCGATTTTGGTGACACCAACCCCAACACCGGGAATGGCCGCTACAGCCTGGATTTTACACCGCACAGCGGTTATGGGGTCAATGGCATAAACTTCGAGGTGTCGGGCACTGACCCGGGTAACAGCTCGGTCCAGAACGTTGCCGTGCCGCCCGTTTTGGACAATGAGGGCAAGATGCACCTGGTGTTGATCTGGGATTCTAATGCCGGATATATGGCTGTATATACAAACGGGGTTCTCATGGGGATTAACAGCAACGTGACTTTGCCTGTTTCTGCCATTGTCAACGCGCATAGCTATCTCGGCAAATCTTCATATACGGGCGACTATTGTGGCGTAGCTTCAATCGATGAGTTCCGAATGTATAGCGGAGCCATGGGGACGGCGCAGATTGCCGCCGATTACGCTTCAGGCCCCAACACCTTGCCTGCGCCCAAAATATCTGCCGCAATCACGGATCAGAATCTGGTGTTCACCTGGCCGGATTATATTGCCGGCTACTCGCTTCAAACTTCCACCAATCTTGGAGCCGGCGCGTCCTGGGTGCCGGCAACGGTGTCGTCCTTCATCCTGACGAATGGGACATTTATGATCCAGTTGCCAATGACCAATCAGCAGATTTTTTATCGTCTCGTTAAATAACCGGCTTGGAAGGAATCAACTCGAAATGCAAATGAAAAATCATATTGGTGTGATTAAAAAGGCAACTGTCTTGGCAGGGATACTGAGCGCTCTCACGGCGCTTGGTCAGGTACAAAATGCTACGATCACAGTGCAGGCGGATCAAGTGCTGCACACCAATTCGCCTTATCTGACTGGAGCGTGCATCGAGGATGTGAACCACGAAATTTATGGCGGTATAGACAGCCAGATGATTTTCGGCGAAAGCTTTGCCGAACCCGCTGCCCAACTGCCGTTAAAAGGATTTAACGCTTACGAGGGTCGCTGGACCGTGGCGAATGATGGCAGTCTTCAGGGCGTTGGCAGCGATGGTTCAAAAATTGTCTGGGACGGTCCGGTGTTGTCCGTGGGCGAGGTCAGTGTGGACGTGAAGCTGACGGAAGCAACCGGTGGTAATGGAGGTTTGATACTCAAGGTCAGCGATGCTGGCATAGGCGCGGATGCATTCACCGGCTACGAAGTTTCGCTTGAAAGGCCGGGATTTCTGGTGCTTGGACGTCATCGTCAGAACTGGGAACCGATTCGCCGCATGCCGTGCGACGTGCCGGTCAACGAATGGATTAAGTTGACCGTTCGCACGACGGCTAAATCGTTCGAGGTGGTCGTCAACGGCAAGAGCATGACGCAATTTGAAGACCTCGAGCATCCGCTCGAAACCGGCGCGGTCGGTTTGCGGATCTGGCAGCACAAGGTCTTGTTTCGCAATCTCTCCGTTGCCACTGGTGCATCGCAGCAGAAGATGGCGTTTGAATATGACGCTGGCAATAATCCGTCGGACAGCGTGAGCGGCATGTGGGGCCCGATCCGGCAGGGCGCGGTCAAGGGAAGTTTTTCCCTTGAATCGCAGGGGGCATTTTCCGGCAATCAAAGCCAGCAAATCATGTTTGCCAGCGGTTCAGGTGCCATCGGAATCGAGAACCAAAGCCTCAATCACTGGGGTATGAATTTTGTGAAAGGCAAAAACTATGAAGGCTATCTTTGGGCGCGGACCAAATCGCCAACGGAAATATTTGTCGCTTTGGAAAGCACGAATGGTTCTGTGGTGTATGCCGAAAAATCCTTGAAACTCAAGGCGGGCGACTGGCAGCGGCTTGATTTCGAGCTTACGCCGAACGCAGTGGACAAGGCCGGACGATTTGCGGTCAAGCTCAAGCAGCCCGGCTCGGTTTCCGTGGGTTATGCTTTCTTGCAGCCTGGTTCGTGGGGACGCTTCAAGGATTTGCCGGTTCGCAAGGACGTGGCCGAAGGATTAATCAACGAAGGTGTGACGATTCTCCGTTACGGCGGCAGCATGGTCAATAACCAGGAATATCGTTGGAAAAAGATGATCGGGCCGCGTGCGCAACGCCCGCCGTATGAAGGTCAATGGTATCCGCATGCTTCGGACGGATGGGGCATTTTTGATTTCTTGAACCTATGCGAAGCCGCCGGAATCACCGGCATTCCCGACCTCAACATCAACGAGTCGCCAAATGACATGGCGGATTTTATGGATTACCTCAACGGCGCAGCGGATAGTGAGTGGGGGAAGAAACGCGTCGCCGACGGTCATCCTGCACCGTACCACTTGAAATACATCGAACTAGGCAACGAGGAGCGCGTTGATGACAACTACTTTGAAAAATTCAAGGCCGTCGCTGAAGCAATTTGGGCAAAAGACCCCGCCATCATTTTGATTGTCGGCGATTTTGGATATCACCGAGTAATCACCGACCCGTTCAACTTCACCGGCGCGGACGGCGGCATCACGACCTTGGCCGGGCATCAGAAAATTCTACAACTCGCGAAACAGCATAACCGCGAAGTATGGTTTGATGTGCATGTCTGGACGGACGGCCCGCGGCCGGACAGCACTCTGGAATCGATGTTTTCCTACATTGATGCGATGGACAAAATCGCCGACGGCGCGAAACACAGGGTGCTGGTCTTCGAGTTGAATGCGCTCAACCACTCTCAGCGCCGGGCGCTGGCCAATGCGCTGGCGATCAACGCGATTCAGCGCGACGGACGCCTGCCCATCACGTGCTCGGCGAATTGTCTCCAGCCCGACGGCCAGAATGCCAATGGCTGGGATCAAGGTTTGTTGTTCCTGGACCCGGCACAAGTCTGGCTGCAACCGCCGGGCTATGTGACGAAGATGTATTCGGCAAATTATCAGCCGGTCGAAGTCCGGAGCAGCGTCAGCGCTTCGAATAATGACCTGGATGTCAGCAGCCAACTCAGCCAAGACGGGAAGACATTGGTTCTGAAGGTCGTCAATCTCGGCGAGAAGGTTGCATCGGCGTCAATTCTGATTCACGGATATTCACTCGCGCATACCGCTGCCGATGTCGAAGAGTTGTCCGGTTCTCTTTATGAGACGAACACGGCAACCATGACCCAACAAATCCAACCGACCCAAAAGCATTGGCTACCCATTTTTAACAATGACGAAGCGAAGTATGACTTTCAGCCGCATTCAATTACGGTGCTGAAGTTCAAATGAATGCCCTTTCAAAGCCGAGGAGTTTGATGAAGATACTTCCAGGGCAGAGAAGAACCGTGTCCTCCGAGCTATTGGCCCACCAACCGGAAGAATTGCCGGGGCAAGCCACCTGCCGGCATCAGGAGGTTGACGGCCAGGTTGGTGCCTTGGGCAATCGCAGTCCACGTTCTCAAATCCGGAGACGACTGTAGCGTCCATTGGCCGGGAATCACCCCGTTGGCAATGATGGACACCGAAATGGGGACGCCATTGAACCTGATGATTTGCATGGCCAGAATGGCTCGGGGAGAAACGAGATAAGGCACTTCACCCGAGAAGGAGCTTTCCAAGCCAACGGCGTTATAGCTCGTGGCAGCAAAATAATAGGTAGCCCCACCCACCAGGCCGGCAATGGTTGCGTTCGTGGCGTTGCCAACGTCGATCTCATTGGTGTAAACATGGCTGAGCCCGCCATAGTAAATCTTGTAACCAGCTACGATAGGGTCTGGGCTGGAGTTCCAGACCAACGTAACCATTCCAGTGGCGAAAACCGGAAGTTGCTGGAACAGGATGGTGAAAAGAACGAGGCGCGTAAATGCATGCGTAGTCGCCCGGCTGATCAGTCGGGTTCTCCGTGCGAAATTGGCGCGCCATCGGCCCTGCCCTTTCCGGTCAGGGACACAAACCACTTCCCCCGGGTTCCGCAAGGGCCTCCACATTTTATCGCCCAATCCTGTTGTTGCATTGATCACACCTCCTTCAACGCTGGAATCGCGCCACCGGACCACGGTCAGGGGTCGATTCATGCGTCTCGACCCGGCTTTTAAAGCGAAATGTCGCGGCAACGCGTGGCGGAGCGTCTGGCTGCCGGAGCCTGATATTCCTACAAATTCACGTTTGCAGATTGCAGAATGCAATGCGGTGGCTGATTTGAATGAAGCCCGTGAGTGGCTGAACCGGATGGCGACCGGAGCAAATTGCGGGGTTAATGCCCATAATCCATTCCACCGCCAATCGCACAACCGTTTCCTGGCTGCTGGCACAACAAAAGCTAAATGGTCTGACAACTGAAGAAGCAACCGTCAGCCATGAAGAAACCCGCAGGGCCCGATTTGACACTACGGCAGGGAGGAATTTTCACGTACCACGAACGGTGTTCCAATCACAGCTTCAATTGAAAAGGAAATACCATGGATAACATGAATACAAACAACACATCAAAAAACGTCCTGAACGCGGATGTTGAAATCAAAGGGAACATCAAGTTTTCCGGCGAACTGAGCTTCGACGGCAAGTTGGATGGAGAGATTCACACGGATGGGGTTCTGAACCTCGGGGACAGCGCCGTCATCAACGGCAACATCAGCGGCCAGTCGGTTGTGGTGCGCGGCAAGGTCAATGGGAACATCAACGCCAAGGAAAAGGTTGACATCAAGTCCAAGGCAGAGCTGTTCGGCGACATCCGCGCCACCAAGCTGGTGATCGAGGAAGGCGTGACCTATGTCGGGAAGACCGAGGTGAATCCGAACAAGGTCTCACCCACGGCGCTGCCGGCACGGCCGTCCGAACCCCCGAAGACATCCGAACCGGCAAAGGCGATGGGACGCTAAACCACGCTGCACCCGCGGCGCGGACAAACATTGAATGCCGGCCAAGAAACAGGACCAGGTCCTGGTGGCCTGTCCGCATTGCGGCCATCAGCAGGCGGAACCGCGCTCAGCCTTCTCCACCCGCTGCAAGAAGTGCGGGGAACACCTGCGCCTTCAGGAAATCCTCAACCCGCCGCCCCGGACACCCCAGCATGCGCCGAAGCAAAAGCGGATCACCTGTTTTGAATGCGGCGCGGAACTTGAGGTGCCCGTCAGCGCCGAATCCACCATGTGCAAATGGTGCAGTTGTTATGTGGACCTGCACGATTATCGCATCGCCAGCCCCATGGCCAAAAATTTCAAGACCAAGGGCATGCTGCTGGTCGACCCCAAGGGCTGCATTTTCAACACCGAATCGATCGCCGGCGACGCTATCATCCGGGGAAGATATCACGGCAAATTGACGGTTGAACGGTCCCTGACGATCTACTCGACCGCCGATATCAAAGGCAGTCTGGTTACAGCACACCTGGTGATCCCGGCGGACAATCACTTCCGCTGGCCGGGCCTGCTCGATGTCGGGTCGGCGGAAATCGCCGGTGAACTGGCCGGCAATCTGCGCGCCCGGGGTGCGGTCATTCTGAAAGCCAGCGCGCGATTGTTCGGCAACGTGGAGGCCGTGGACCTGGTGGTGGCCGAAGGCGCGGTCCTGGTCGGGAAAATGCGGATCGGATTGAAACCCGACGGCCAGCAGCCCCGGCTGCTTTAGCCTGGGCTTGCGGTTTGCAAATGAAAGCAGCGCCCGCTTCGCAATTTGCATTCAGGCAGCACCCGGTCCGGACGTGATACCCTGCCAAAAAACGGGTTTCGGCCGGATATTTGAATGGTATGGGTCTTGCAAAGATGCATTGGCGGACCACAACGGACGCAAAAAACGAAAGGACGGTTGCTATGCTCGGATGGACACTCATTTTTTTGATCATCGCGCTGGTGGCGGGCCTGTTGGGATTCACCGGCATTGCCGGGGTGGCGGTGGGAATGGCGAGAATCTTTTTCGTCATTTTCCTGATATTGTTCCTGGTTTCATTGATCATACGCCTCACCCGTCAGGGGCGCTGAACGCGGGCTCCAAAGGCGAAGGGAAAAGCATGCCCCGTGGCGATAAATCAAGTTACACCGACAAGCAGAAGCGCATGGCGGAACACATTGCGGAAAGCTACGAAGACCGTGGGGTGGGCATGAAAGCGGCGCAAAAGCGCGCGTCGGCCACGGCCAATAAATTGACCGGTGACGGAAAAAAGAGCGGTTCGGGCCGGGTCAGACAAGGAGGTGCAGAACTTCCTCAAGCAAACCTGGCAACAGCTCGGTAACAAATTGACCCGACCACTTTCCGCATCCCCAAAAACCCTAAGAACCAGGCGGACGTGAACGGTATAAAACCAGCGCGTCCGCCTCTTTCTGCAGACTATCGGAAACACGATTTGAGGGCGGCCCACAATGAAGCGCCGGTTCGCACACTGTCCAATAACGCCGAAACCCGTGCCGATTTACTCTTCGCGCCATTCTGCTCCGGCGACGAAAGGCGCCAGGCGGAAAACGCCGCGATCACGGCAGCCGTTACCGAGGCAAAGGAACCAACTGCGCGAACCCGGCTCGCTAGGTGATGGACTTCTCCTTTCAAACCGCTCCACTCTTCGAGCAACCGGATGCGGTTTATTTCGCTTTCCGCCAGCAGCAGTTGCTTCCTGGCTTCGAGCGGTTTCAGGCGTGCCTTTTTTCCAGGCATTGCCGGTCCTTTTTTAATTGATCAATCGTGTCGGACAGTGTCTGCCAGTTCTGTTGCAACCGGAACAATCTCGTATAAAGCAACGCCGCGGCGAGGGCATAAACCGCGGTCAACACCAGCAGAGCCAGAATCGGGGAACGGCCCCACAGCGTCAGCACCATGGCAACCGTCAAGGCGACCCCGGCCAGCATACCGAACACGGACGCGCCGAGGACAAGCCAGATGGCGTGTAAAATCCGTTCACGCTCCTCCTGCACCTCCACCAGCAACAATTGCAGCCGGTTTTCAAGGATTACAATCAACCGGTGCCCCATCTGTTCGGATGCATCCGCCAGATGCAAGTCGTGGTCAGATGGTGTATCCATGACCTCGGATTCAAGGATTGCGCCGGCCCAGCAGATAGCCAACCAGGGCACCGATACCCAAGGCAACACCGATGGATTGGTAGGGATGGTCGCGAACAACCTCATCGGCAGCTTTGGCTCCGGCCACGGCCTTTTCCTGTACCTGATTCCAGGTTTCCCTGCCCTGTTCAATCGCCGCCGTGAGCCGTTTGCGGGCTTCCACGACCTTTTCTTCGGCCACGTGGGCGGTGGCGGAGAGCAACGCCTGGGCGTCCTCCAGCAGATGTATGGCTTCGGGATGGTTCGTCGTTTCCTTTTTCATAATGGCCTTCCTTTCATTTGTATTCCTGCTTAAACCATAAAAATCTGGTCAGTTTTTTAAAGCTGGCGCCGTGCCGAAACATCCATGGATGATCTTCCCTTGCAAACCCGCATTGACGGGAAACCTTGGCGCCTGAAATAATGCAACTTGCACGCTGCCAACCGCCGCCCGGCCGCAGTTTGCATAATGTTCCGACATTCCGGCGAATCACCCGCCGGTGGCGTTTACCATTCGCAAGGCCTTTCACGCGGTAAAAGTCCTCTGTGGGAAAGAGATTTTTGCCTTTCATGCCGGCGGCACGCCGTTTGCAAAAGGAAACCTGTCGCACAACGAAAAGTGAAAGGATGATCATGAACAAAGGAACAGGTGTCGCATTATTGATCGTTGGCATTGCCTTGATCGCCTATGGCCTCGATGCATCGAACTCAGTGAGTTCAAGCGTGTCCCGTGCTTTCACCGGTACGCCAACGGACAAAACCCTGTGGTTGCTGCTCGGTGGTGGCGCGGCGGCCATCTTGGGGCTGGTCGCGACGTTTCGGCATACGGGCAAGACTTGAAAACACGCGCCGCTTTGCGGGCCAATTTCCAGGCCGTTGCGTTTAAGAAAAACAGACATCCACCCAAGGAAACATATGAAAATCCAGGCAAACAGTCTGTGCCTCGCGTTGTGTTTGAGTCTCCCGGCAGCCACGGCTCTGGTCGCGCTGACGAGCTGTGTCAGCGGGCATTACGACCTCGGCACCCACGAACAAATGGATGACCCGTCCCTCCAACTGCGGGTTGCCACGGCGCTCAGCGACAACCCGGACTATAAATTTGCGGGTGTGACCATCACCGCGTCCAACGGCCTGGTCCGGCTCGCCGGCTCGGTTGACCTTCCAACCCAAAAGGTGAAAGCAGGCGACATCGTCATACACATTTCCGGGGTCAGACACGTCGAAGACAACATCATCG
>Ga0265337_1000330_pt1 | contig 25346 bp, 26 predicted proteins | sample 42122metaG_FD_192441 | JGI IMG/M metagenome (GOLD analysis project Ga0265337, IMG submission 192441) | Rhizosphere microbial communities from Carex aquatilis grown in University of Washington, Seatle, WA, United States - 4-21-22 metaG | ecosystem: Host-associated > Plants > Roots > Rhizosphere >... | reverse complement strand
GCAGCGCGGCGATCATCGCTATGACCTGCCCGCGGAGCACCTCATCCGGGTAGGGGCCGAACGGGAATGAGCGGCCGGCCAGGAACGGGAAGACCGAGACGGTATAGCGGTCGTCAACCCGGCGCAGGGGCTCGCCGTCTAGGTCGGGGACGGTAGCCGCCACGAACTCAAGGCCCGCCTGGCCGCGCAGAAGGGCCGCCGTCCGCAGGGCACGGCGGAGCCCGTCGGACACTGTCTCCCGCGTGCCGCCAAGCCAGTCCTTGCCGTCGAGGTCATCGACGGTGACAAAACGGTGCGTGCCGTCCCGGACGGCCAGCCGCCAGTGATGGCTGCCCCCGCCCACCGGCAGGTACTCCAGCGACGTGGCATGCAGCCGCCAGCCCTCCGCCAGTGCCGCTTCCAGGCGATCGGGGACCAGGTCCGGTGGAGCGCTCCGCACAACAGGGAACTTAGGCAACGCCGGTGCCGCGGGCAACCAGTTACGGCCGCCCGGGTCTTGCGACCGGGTGCGGGATAGCGGATGGCTGCCGCGATACGGTTGACGCCGGGACGTTGAGGAAGGCGGTCGGGATGCAGCCGGTGCCAGAAGACTGGGAGCGGGCCGTCGCCGTGGTGGCGCACCCCGACGACCTGGAGTACGGGGTCGCCTCGGCCGTCGCCCGGTGGACCAGCCAGGGCAAGCATGTGACGTACTTGCTGGTCACGCACGGTGAGGCGGGCATCGCGGGCCTGCGCCCTGACGAGGCGGCCCCGCTGCGAACGGAGGAGGAACGGCGCAGTGCCGCGGTCGCCGGCGTCCGCGAGGTCGAGTTCCTCGATCACCGGGACGGGCTTGTGGAGTACGGGATCCCGCTGCGGCGCGACCTGGCGGCAGCGTTCCGGCGGTTCTCCCCCGACGTGGTCATAACCATGGGCTTCGACCTCACGTGGGGCGAGAACGGCCCCGTCAACCACTCCGATCACCGCGCCGTCGGGCTCGCCGTGCTCGACGCTTGCCGGGACGCCGCCAACGAGTGGGTGTTCCCCGAGGCCGGGCCGCCCTGCACCGGCATCCGCGACGCGTACGTCGCCTCGGGGGATCCCACCCACTTCGTGGACGTCACCGCGACCATCGACCTGGGCATCGCCTCGCTCCGCGAGCACCGGGCCTACATCAAGGGACTTGGCCACGACTTCGACCCGGACGAGTTCCTGCGGAACATGGCCGGCTTCATCGGCCTGGGCGCCGGCTGCGACTACGCCGTGGGCTTCCGCCGCTACCCGATGGGGTAGGCGCGCACCCGCCCGCCGAGCGTCGGGTAGCGGTCTCGGAGCGGCAGGGGAATGAGACGGGGGTCACACTGGTTGCTGGCGATCATGAGGATCGCGGTGATCGGCAAGGGCAATATCGGCGGATCGCTCGGCGGCAGATGGCGCGCCGCCGGGCACGACGTGGTCTACGGAGCCCGCGACGGCTCCGGCGAAGGCCCAGGCGGGGCGCCGGTGCGGGCCATCGGCGAGGCGCTGGAAGCGGCTGAGGTGGTCCTGCTTGCCGTCCCCGGCCAGGCGGTGCCCGACGTGGTGCAGGAGCAGGGCGCGGCCCTCGCGGGCAAGGTCGTGATCGACGCGGTGAACCGGATCGGCGCGGAGGAATTCGACAGCCGGGCGCTGATCGCGGCGGCCGCGCCGTCGGCCCGGTACGTGCGCGCGTTCAACTCGCTGGGCTGGGAGAATTTCGCCGACCCGCTGCCCGGCTCGGCGATGTTCTTCGCCGCCGACCCCGAGGCCCGGGCAGTGGCAGAAGAGCTCATCAGCGCGGTCGGGCTCGAGCCGGCCTTTATCGGCGACGCGTCGGCGACGGCGACCGTCGATGCCCTGCTGCCGCTGTGGTTCGCGCTGGTCAAGCTGAACGGTGGCAATCGCAGGCTCGCGCTGCGCATCGTCCGCTAAGGCCGGCCGCTGGTTCTCAGGAGGAGGGGCCTTGACAACACCGCAGAACTGGGACGCGTCTTACACGACCGAAGCCGAGCCGCCGCCGTGGGACATCGGCCGGCCGCAGGAGGCGTTCACGCGCCTGGCCGGCCGCGGCCTGCTGTCCGGGCGGCTGCTCGACGCGGGCTGCGGCACCGGAGAGCACACGCTGCTCGCCGCCGCGCACGGCGCGGACGCCACCGGCGTCGACATCTCGCCGCGGGCCGTCGCGCGCGCCCGCGCCAAGGCGGCGGAACGGGGCATCCAGGCCCGCTTCGAGGTCGCGAACGTGCTCGAACTTCAGCAGCTCGGCCTGACCTTCGACACGGTCATCGACAGCGGCGTGTTCCACGTCTTCGACGACCAGGACCGGTCCAGGTATGTCACCAGCCTGGCGTCGGTGCTGCGGCCCGGCGGCCACTGCTACCTCGCCTGCTTCAGCGACCGCCAGCCGGGCGAATGGGGCCCCCGACGGGTCACGCAAGACGAACTGCGCGCCGCCTTCATCGACGGCTGGTCCGTCAGCAGCATCGAAGCGGGCACCTTCGAGATCAATCCCGGACTGCCCAGCCCCACCGTGCAGGCCTGGCTGGCCACCATCCAGCGGATGTAAACCTGCCGCGCGAATGCGACAAAATGATAACAGCAAGAAGCGGGGTGCGGCCGGCCCGCGGCTCGCGCTCTGGGCCGGCTCGCTCCTGGCTGGCGGTGTTACCGCGCCAGGCGGAGCAGGTAGGTCGTGGAGTGGCTGACCGTGACCACGGCGGCGCACGGCCCGGGTACCAAGATGACCGCGCCGGGCACGTGAAGCGTCGCGGCGGAGTGGCCGTTGGCCGGGTTGAGCAGGCTGACCTTACCCGCGCCGAGCAGCAGCAGGCCGAGGCCCGTCCCCGCGACGTCGGTGTCGCTGTCCGAGACCCGGTACGAGAACAGCGGGCTGAGCGTGGAGCCGCGGAAGGCGTCAAGGTAGCTGTGGCCGCCCTGGTTCTCGTGAATGGCCAGCAGGTACACGTTCCCGCCGTCCAGCGCGAGCGGCGCGTCGATGTCCGTGTCGGCCCGCCTGGGCAGCGGTCCGGCCGGCTGGGCGTGGAAGATGTAGTTGCCCGCGCCAGCGATCCCCTCGTAGTACAGGCCCGCCGAGTCGGCCGCCAGGTCGGCCGGGTACGCGTTGTTCTTGCTGATGACGTGCACCGCCGGGGACGACAGGTCAAATCGGTAAACGTTTGCGTACTCGAAGCCGCTCTCGTCGGTCGCCCAGTCCGTGTCCGCCCAGACGGTGTTGCCCACGGGGAACAGCCCGGCCGAGGTAGCGGGCGCGATGCTGCCCGGAAGGTTCCAGCTGCGCAGCAGGCGGCCATCGCACAGCGAGTAAGCCGATACCTTGCTGCCGACGTCGACCAGGAGGTCGGCCGAGGTCGCCGCGACCGCCAGCACCGGTGCGGACGCGTGCAGCACCGCAACGGGGGCGTGGTTCCCCTTGACCCAGTACACGATCTTGCCGAGGGCGTAGTAGACGTCGCCGTTGGGTGCCTCGGTCAGTACGTAGCTGAAGCTGGGGCCGAGACGGCCCAGGTCAATCGTCCCGGTGACGTGCAGGCCAGCGGGCGCGGACCCCGCGGACCCCGCGGGCGCCGCGCTCGCGGCGTGCGCGGCCGGCGCGCTCGCCAGGCCCGCGACGGCCAGGCCTGCCGCGGCTAGGGCCGCGGCAGGAAGCGCCATCGCCAGCCGGGTCTTACGCAAAACGTTCATCGCAAACATGGAATGCTCCCTCCAGGCCAGGCAGCGCCGGGCAACCTTGATGGGTCCCGCAGACCGGACCATCAAGGAAGACGCTGATGTGCCGTTTGCGGTTGACCGGAACTTACGCCGCTTCAGTTACCGCCGGCCGCGCGCTGGATCGCGAGCCACACGTTCGCCGGGGTGAGCGGCATGTCGGCGTGCACCACGCCGAACGGCGCGAGCGCGTCGATGACCGAGTTGACCACGGCGGGCGGCGACCCGACGGTGGCGGACTCACCGATGCCCTTCGCGCCGATCGGGTGGTGCGGCGACGGGGTGACGGTCGCGCCGAGCTCGGGCGACGGGCACTCGAGCGACGTGGGCAGCAGGTAGTCCATGAAGGAGCCGCTCAGGCAGTTGCCGATCTCGTCGAACGCGATGGACTGCATCAGCGCGATGCCGATGCCGTCGGCCAGGCCGCGGTGCACCTGCCCCTCGACGATCATCGGGTTGATTCGCACGCCGCAGTCGTCGACGGCGATGAACCGGCGGACCTTGACCTCACCGGTGCCCGGGTCGACGTCGGTCACGCAGATGTACGCGCCGAACGGGAACGTCAGGTTCGGCGGGCTGTAGACCGCGGACGCGTCCAGGTGGCCCTCCACCCCGGCGGGCAGCTCGAGCGGCGAGTGCGCGGCCATCGCGATCTCGGCGATGCCAAGCGCCTGGTCGGGGTCGCCGCGCACCCGCCACTTGCCGTCCAGCCACTCCAGGTCGTCCGGTGACGCCTCGAACATGGCCGCGGCGACCACCCGGGCTCGCTCGCGGACCTTGCGCGCGGCGACCACGGCCGCGGCACCGGACACCGGGGTGGACCGGGACCCGTAGGTGCCGAGGCCGAACGGTGTCCGGTCGGTGTCGCCGTGCACCACCTCGACATCGTCCGGGATGAGGCCAAGCTCGTGCGCCACCAGCTGAGCGAACGTGGTCTCGTGCCCCTGCCCCTGGGTCTGCACGGAGACGGCGAGCACCGCCTTGCCGGTTGGGTGAATTCTAAGGTCGGCCCCGTCGGCCATGGCAAGGCCCAGGATGTCCATGCCGCGCGGGCCCGCGCCGACGCCCTCGGTGAAGAAACTCAGCCCGATGCCCATGTACTCGCCGCGCTCGCGCCGCTCGGCCTGCTCGCGGCGCAGCCCGTCGTAGTCCGCCATGTCAAGCGCCAGCCGCAGCGCGCGCGGGTAGTCGCCCGAGTCGTACTCCCAGCCGGACGGGCTGGTGTAGGGGAACTGCTCGGGGCGCAGCAGGTTGCGCATCCGCAGCTCCGCCGGGTCCATGCTCAGCCTGCGGGCGAGCATGTCGGTCAGCCGCTCGACCAGGTACACCGCCTCGGTGATGCGGAACGAGCAGGAGTAGGCGACGCCGCCCGGCGCCTTGTTGGTGAAGACCCCGGTGACCTCGCAGTACGCCGCGCGCGTCTGGTAGGACCCGGTGAAGATGTGGAAGAAGCCCGCGGGGAACTTGGACGGCTGGGCGGCCGCGTTGAACGCGCCGTGATCGGCGAGCACCCGGGCGCGCAGCCCGAGGATCGTCCCGTCGGCGGACGCGGCGATCTCGCCGTGCATGTGGTAGTCGCGGGCGAACGCGGTGGACATCAGGCTTTCCGAGCGGTCCTCCACCCACTTCACCGGGCGCCCCGTCACCATCGACGCGACGATCGCGCAGACATAGCCAGGGTAAATGGGCACCTTAGCGCCGAAGCCGCCGCCCAGGTCGGGCGAAACGATGCGGATCTTGTGCTCGGGTATCCCGCTCACCAGCGCGAACATGGTGCGGTGGGCGTGCGGCGCCTGGCTGGTCGCCCACAGGGTGAGCTTGCCGCTGACCGCCTCGAAGTCGGCCACCGCGCCGCACGTCTCAAGCGGCGCGGGGTGCGAGCGCGGGTACATCATGTCGCAGCCGACCACCACGTCCGCCGTGGCGAACACCGCGTCGGTGGCCGCCTTGTCCCCGGCCGTCCAGTCGAAGACACGGTTGCCGCCCGGCAGGTCCTCGCGGACCAGGGGCGCTCCGGGGTCGAGCGCCGTCGTCGCGTCGATCAGCGGTGGCAGCGGCTCGTAGTCGACGGCGATCAGCTCCAGGGCGTCCCGCGCCGCGTACCGGTCGGTCGCCACCACGAAGGCGACCTCCTGTCCCTGGAAGCGCACCTTGTCGGTGGCCAGTACCGCCTGGGTGTCGCCGAATACCGTGGGCATCCACGCCAGGCCGCGCTCGGCCAGGTCCGCGCCGGTGAGCACGGCCACCACGGCCGGGTGGGCGAGCGCGGCGCTCGCGTCGACCGCGGTGACGCGTGCGTGGGCGAGGGGGCTGCGCAGGATGGCGCCGTGCAGCATGCCGGGCAGGGCGATGTCGTCGACGTACGTGCCAAGCCCCCTGATGAACCGCGCGTCCTCCTTGCGGGGGATCGAACCGTAAGCCTCGTTCATCGTCACCGGCCCCTGCATCGGAAGCACCGTGATCGGAAGCACCGTGATCGGAAGCACCGGCCTGCGGAACACCGTCCTGCTTGGCGGCCCGCAGCACCGACCTGACGATGTTCTCGTACCCGGTGCACCGGCAGACCTGCCCCGATATCGCCTCGCGGACCTCGGCGGCGGTCGGGTCCGGGTTGTTGTCGAGCAGCCACCGCGCGGTCATCATCATGGCGGGCGTGCAGAAGCCGCACTGCAGCCCGTGGCACTCGGCGAAGGCTTCCTGGACGGGGTCGAGGGCGCCTCCAGCCGCCAGGCCTTCCACGGTGGTGACCCGGCGCCCGTCCGCCATGACCGCGAGCACCGTGCAGGACTTGACCGGCGCCTCATCCAGCCACACCACGCAGGCGCCGCAGTTCGAGGTGTCGCACCCCCAGTGCGAGCCGGTCAGCCCGAGGTCGTCGCGCAGGAAGTGGATCAGCAGCAGCCGCGGCTCGACCACCCGCGCGTGGTCGGTCCCGTTCACGGTGACGGTGATCTTCATGACCGGGGCCTGAGAGAGGGAGACGGAACGGGGGCGTGCGCCGGCCCGCCGGCCCTGGCCACGGCCGTGCGCAGCACCCGGGCGGTGAGCTCGCGCACCAGGTGCCGCTTGTACTCCGCCGGACCGCGCTGGTCGGAGGCGGGGTGGCAGTGCGCCGCCGCGATCTCGCCGGCCTGGGCGAACGCTTCATCGGCCGGGGCCAGGCCGAGCAGGAACTCCTCGGCTTCCGCCGCGACGAAGTGCGACGCGCCGACCGCGGTCAGCCCGATGCCGACGTCCGCGATGACGCCGTCCGCCAGCCAGACCGCCGCGCCGGCCGCGCCGATCGGCCAGTCGCCCGCCCGCCGCATCACCTTGAGGTAGGCGCTGCCGCTGCCCGGCCGGACCGGCAGCCTGATCTCGGTCAGCATCTCGGCGGGGCCGACGACCGTCTCATACGGGCCGGTGTGGAATGCCCGCGCGGACACCTCCCGGCTGCCGTCCGGCCCGTTGATGACCATGGACCCCTTGAGCGCGGCGAACGCGGCGGACAGGTCCTCCGACGGGTCGGCCTGGCACAGGGACCCGCCGATGGTGCCCCACTCCCGGACGATCGGGTCCGCGATCACCCGCTCGGCGTCGTGCAGGATCGTGAAGTGCTCGCCGGCCTCCGGCGACGCGAGCAGGTCCGCGTGGCTGGCGAGCGCGCCGATGCGCAGCTCGCCGCCGGACCGCTCGATGTAGCGCAGGCCCTTGATGCCGTTGATGTCGATGAGCACCTCCGGCTGCGCGAGCCGCAGCTTCATCATCGGGATCAGGCTGTGCCCGCCCGCCAGGATCCTGGCGCCGGGCGCGTACCTGGTCAGCAGCGTCAGGGCGTGCGCCACGCTGGTGGCCTTCTCGTACTCGAACTGCGCGGGAACCTGCACCTACGCCTCCCCGGCCGGGGCGCCGCCTCTTCCGCGCGCCTGACGCGTAGGTTCTGAGCGTAAACCATAACCATCCCGACACCTCGAACCTGTAACCCAGACGGCTATCTTCCCGCGCGGGCACTGGCCGGAAGCGGGGCGTGTTATTGGCACACGTTGGGCTGCGGTTCGCCCGGGGCGTAATGCGTCCATTCTGCCTTTGTCGGTGGGCCGACATCGGCACAGAGTGCTGCGTACGGGTTAGCGAAAAGCGGCATTTGCCACAGCCGGACGGTGCCGTCGGTGTCGGCGGTGGCCAAGAGCTTGCCGTCCGGGCTGAAGGCCACGCCGGACACGCTCCCCGGGCCGGCACCGGCCGGGAGGGGAACGCCGACGGCCTGCCTGCTGGCCAGATCCCACAGCCGAGCATTTCCGTCGCTGTAGGCGGCGGCCAGCAGCTTGCCGTCCGGGCTGAACGCCACCCCGTTCACGCCGCCGCGGGTGACAGCCGGGAAGGGAGCGCCGACGGCCTGCCCGCTGCCCGGATTCCACAGCCGCACGGTGCCGTCACCGTCCGCGCTGGCCAGCAGCTTGCCGTCCGGGCTGAACGCCACCCCTAGCACGCTGCCCCCAGGATCACCCGGGAGAGGAGCGCCGACCGCTCGCCTGGTGGCCAGATCCCACAGCCGTATGCGCCCGTCGGTGCCGGCGGTGGCCAGCAGCGTGCTGTCCGGGCTGAACGCCACCCCTAGCACGCTGCCCCCAGGATCACCCGGGAGGGGAGCGCCGACGGCCTGCCGGGTGGCCAGATCCCACGTTCGTACGCGCCCGTCGGTGTCGGCGGCGGCCAGCAGCGTGCCGTTCGGGCTGAACGCAACCGCGTTCCGTCCGGAAAAGCCGCCTGAAGCCTGCCCGGTGACCGGGTTCCACAGCCCAATGGTGGTGTCGCCATTGGCGCTGGCCAGCAGCTTGCCGTCCGGGCTGAACGCCACCCCATTCACGCGGCTTCCCGGGCCGGCTTCAGCCGGAAGGACGCCAGCGGACTGCCGGGAAGCCGGATCCCACAGCCGTACGTTGCCGTCGCCGCCGGCGGTGGCCAGCAGCTTGCCGTCCGGGCTGAACGCCACCCCGTTCACGCCGTCGGTCACGGGCGGGAGGGGACCGGCAGGATTTCGCCGGGTGGCCGGGTTCCAGAGCCGTACGTTGCCGTCGCCGCCGGCGGTGGCCAGCAGCTTGCCGTCCGGGCTGAACGTCACCCCGTTCAGGCCGCCCGTGGCGGAAGCCAGGACGGGAGCGCCGACGGCATGCTGGGTGGCCGGGTCCCACAGCCGCACGTACCCGGCTGTGTCGGCGGTGGCCAGCAGCTTGCCGTCCGGGCTGAACGCCACCCCGTACACGCTGCCGTTGGTGACAGCCGGGAGGGGAGCGCCGACGGCCTGCCGGGTGGCCGGGTTCCAGAGCCGCACGGTGCCGTCGATGTCGGCGGTGGCCAGCAGCTTGCCGTCCGGACTGAACGCCACCCCGTACAGGCCGCTGGAGGCAGCGGGGAAGGGAGGACCGACGGCCTGCCGGGTGGCCGGGTCCCACAGCCGTACGTACCCGGCCGTGTCGACGGCGGCCAGCAGCTTGCCGTCCGGGCTGAACGCAACCCCGTTCAGGCTCGGCCCCCCGCCCCGGCCCGTGCCTTCTGGGCTGGTGCTAGCGCGGACGCGAGCACCGACGGCGCGGTGGGTGGCGGGGTCCCACAGCCGTAGGTACCCGTCGATGTCGGCGGTGGCCAGCAGCTTGCCGTCCGGGCTGAACGTCATCGATACCACGCCGCCCCCAGGGTCGGCCGGGAGGGGAGCGCCGCTGGCCTGCTGGGTGGCCGGGTTCCACAGCTGCACGTTGCCCTCGGCGTCGGCGGTGGCCAGGACTTTGCCGTCCGGGCTGAACGCCACCCCGTACGCGCCTCCCCCCGATCCGGTATCAACCGGGAGGGGAGCGCCGACGGCCTGCCCGGTGGCCGGGTTCCACAGCCGTACATAGCCGTCGCCGTAGGCGGAGGCCAGCAGCTTGCCGTCCGGGCTGAATGCTGTCTGCTGCACGCCGGGGTTGGCTGGACCAAAGTAGGTGGCTGGATCACCGGGCAGGATGCCGTCTTGCTGCTGCTCGATCAGCAAGCTCGCCAGGACGAGGCCGGCCTGGCTGGTGGGGAAGACGCGCCAGGCCGCCACGGCCAGCCGCCGTGCGGTGAGCGGACTGGTGGAATCGGCGGCCAGGCTTTCGTCGGCGAGCTGGCGAGAGAGGGCGATGGCGTGCTGCCGGGAGGCGTTCGCGGCCTGGCGGGAGGCGTTCGCGGCCTGGCGGGAGGCGTTGGCGGCGCCGCGGACGGCGATTCCCGCGGCGCAGATGGCGATCACGGCCAGGGCCAGCAGGCTGGCGATCACGCCGCGCCGCCGCCGGGCGGCGCGGCGCGCGGCGCGATGCGCGGCGCCGAGGAACGCCTCGCCGGCGGCAGGCAGCGGGAGGTAGCGGGCGGCCGCGCCCCGCCAGCGGGCCGCGGCGGCGTCGATGGTGGCCAGCCGCCCCGGCTGGTACAGGTAGGCCGGGTCCCGGCCGTAGCCCTCCCAGGCGGCCGCGTCGGTGACCACCTGGCCGTACAGGGCCCGGTCGAGCTGGTCGTCTCCCAGCCAGTCCCGGAGCTGTTTCCAGGCCTGCAGCAGCGCGTCGTGGGCGATCTCGACACTGTCTTCTCCGAGGACCAGCAGGCGCCGCGCGCTGAAGACACCGATGACCGCGTCGACGTCCGCGGCCATCGGCGTCCCCGGGGAGCTCAGATCGGCCCTGCGGCACCGGCGCCGCGCGAGCCGGCCATCGGGCGTGATGACGGTCAGCTGGGTAAACACCAGCCGGGCCGCGTCCTGCTGCGATGGTGTCAGGGCGTCATAGGCGGCCTGGGCGCCGCGGTTGACCGCGTCGGCGACCCCGCCCGCGCGCCGGTAGCCGCGCACGGTTAGCTCATTCCCCTCACGGCGTTCCCAGGTGGCGGCCATCGCCTGGGACATCAGCGGCAGCACGCCGCTGCCCAGCCCGCCCCCGCTCTCGTCGCGCAGCTCCGCGATTACCGCCTCAACCACGGCGGGCTCCACGACCAGGCCTGCCTCCGCCGCGGGCCCGGTTACCGCCAGCCGCAACTCGGCCTCGCTCATCGGCCCGACCGTGAACGGCCCGGCATCAAGCGCCGCCTTCAACGGCGGGTACGCGATGAGGCGGCCCAGGTAATCCGCGCGCACCGCCGTGACCACCAGCGCAGGCGGGAGCCTGCCCGGCCCCGCCGGGATCGTGGCCGCCGCGTGCAGCGCCGTGATGAACGCCTTCCGCTCTAGCAGGTCGATCTCGCTGTCCTCGCCCGCGATGAACACCTCCTCGAACTGGTCGACCACCAGGACCAGGCGCGGCGGCGCGGCGGCCGCGGCACCGGCTGGCCCGCCCGGTCCCGGGTCCGCGCCCCGTCCGGCGGCGGTTCGCGCTGCCTGCCCGGCCAGCATCGGCGCTTCATCCGGCGCTGCCGAAAGGGAACCGTACACCGACACCGGATCCGCGCCCGCCATCTCGGCCAGGTGCATCGCCAGCTCCCGCAGCGGGCTGGCGGTAGGCCGGATCACCCGCCGCGGCCACCGCTCCGACCCCGGCCCCAGCGCGCCGGCGGCAAGCCGTGGCATCAATCCCGCCCGCAGCAGTGAGGACTTGCCCGATCCCGACTCCCCGGCCACCAGCAGTATCCCCGCGTCGCGCAGCCGCCCCGCCAGCCGGCGCACCAGCTGATCGGTCAGCTCGTCGCGTCCGTAAAAGAGCTGGGCGTCCCGCTCCTCAAACGGCACGAGCCCCAGATAGGGGCCGCCCGGCCACGCAGGGCCTTCCGGCGCCGCGGCTTCGCGCAGCGCCGCCAGCACATCTTCGGCCGGGGCGCGGCCGCGGGCGGCCGCAACGAACAAGGGGCGGACCGGCCCGGCCACTCCCAGCGCTGCGACCAGCAGCTCGGCGGTGTCCTTCCGAGCGGTGCGGTTGATGCCCCGCTCCAGGTCACTGACCGACCGCGGGGAAAGGCTCGCCGCCTCCGCCAGCTCCTCCTGGGTCAGCCCGGCCTCGGCCCGCAGCTGCCGCAGCAGCCCTCCGAACCCCAGCGCAGGATGCTCTCCCATGATCTGGCACCCCCAGGCCCTCATCCCGCCGCCCGCAACCCGGCGCAACGCCGGCAGGATCTACCCCAAGGCTAACCAGGCCCGGCCACCTGCACCATCTCTTGCCGCACAGGCCAGACGCCAGATCCTGTGATCCATCCTGTGGCCAGCCTGTGGGCCCGCATGTGTGGCAGTCAACCGGGCCGCCGCACACCGTGAACCAACGACCCGCGCACGCTAGCGCGGACCAGGAAGAACGGAACTCCCGCAATGTTCAACCGCCTCGCCACACACCGGCCGCCGACAATCAGGAACCTCTCGACCCGCACCCGCCGCGTCGCGATCGGCACCGTCGCAGTGATCCCCGCGGTGCTCATCGGCGTGCTCGCCAGCACCAGCTCCGGCGCGCCGCAGGATAGCGGCCTCGTCGCCTGCGCGTACCCGCTGGCCACGCAAGACGTCCCCCCCGCCGAGTACCCGGAGCTCCGCGCCGAGTTCGCCGGCTCGCGCTTTGCGGACCTGCGCACCGCCGGCACCGCCTATGTCGATCTGGCCGTCGCGCTGCACACCGCGCGGGGTACCGACGGATACGAGACCGTCTGGTTCTACCAGCGGTTGTCCGCCGCCTGCGCAAAGCACCAACACTGAACCACACCACCCGGCCGAACCGGTCACGCGACATCGATGATCGTTACCCGCATGCGGCGCTGTCACGGTGGCCGCCTGCTGCGCCGCATCCAGCAGGCGCATCACTGGCCCGCCTGCGCGCACGTCGCTGCGGGGAACCCGCGTCACCCAGGCGGAGTTCCGATGTCTGGCCTGCGGTCACCAGGCCACGCCGCCAGGAACATACTGAGGGCAGGGCTTGCCCTTCAGGAAGCTTGAGATGCATCCTGAAAAGCCGCTCCATCAAAAGTGGCGGAGTCACCGTACGTTCAGAGTGTGCGTATGTACGTGTGTCGGGGCCGGCCAACCGTGGTCCACGCTGGAGTGATGGATGACCTTGACGCAGCTGAACGCGTTCGTCCTGGTGGCCCGGCTCGGGTCGGTGCGGGCGGCGGCCAGCGCGCTCGGCGTCAGCGAGTCCGCCGTGTCGCAGGCGATCACCGCGCTGCGCCAGGACCTCGGCGACCAGCTGATCACCAGGAGCCAGGTCGGCATGACGCTGACGCCCGGCGGCTCCCGGCTGCTCGGCACCGCGTCGCAGATCGTGGTGCTCGGCGCTGAGGCGTACGCCGCCGTCCGCGACGCGCAGGGCGCGCCCGAGCAGTTGCGCATCGTGGCCACCAGCACGTTCGCCGAGTTCGTGGCCGGCCCGCTGATGGAGGCGTTCCGCCGCCGGTTCCCCGGGGCGGTGGAGATCACCACCGGGGTGGCGGCGTCCGACGAACTCGGCGTGCTGATCGCGAACCGGCTCGCGGACGTCGCCATCGGGCCCGGCGTCAGCGCGGAGCAGGAGCTGCCGGTGGTCAGCGAGCCCGTGTTCAAGTACCGGCTCGTCGTCGTCGGCCCGCGGGAGACCGCGGGCGGGGCGAGCGGGCCGGGCGGGGCGGGCGGGCCGGGGAGAGGCCGGCCGCGCGGGCCCGCCAGGCAGTGGCGCTGGCTGGTGGACCCCGGGGGGACCGATCCCGGCAGCGAGACGGGCAGGCTGCTGCGCCGCCTGGGCGTTTCCGACAGCAACATCGGCGTCTTCCCGAGCCAGACCGCCGCCTGGGCGGCCGCCGCCGACGGGGCGGGGGTCGCGCCCGCCATCGAGCACCTGGTCTCCCATCAGTTGCGCCGCGGTGACCTGTCCCTCATCGAGCTGCCCGGGCTGCCGGCCGAGGAGTGCTGGCACGCCACCCTGCTCGAGCGGGAGCGGCGCGGCACCGCCGCGAGCGCGCTGCGCCGGTTCCTCGGCACGCCGGAGGCGATGCAGTTGATGCGGTCGCCGACCGCCGGGGTACCGCCGTCCCGCTTCAAGCCCCCGGTCTACGTCACGATCTGGAGCTGACCCAGCCGTTCTGGTCATCATTTCCGCCTGCCCGGGTTCCCGATTAAGGATGAGCTTATTTGGGTGTTGCGGGCATGTTAAGTGCGCGACACGATACGACCACCTTAAATAACCCCGAGTGCCATAGTGGTTGCGCACACCCCTCAACGGTTACGCACACCCCTCAACGGCGGGAGATCGTGGCATGCCCATCGAGTCCGACGGACACAGCAGGGACAATCCGCGGCTGTACGAGCTCATCGAGAACGCGCCGAAGACGGGCAAGAGCCCGACCGTGTGGGCGTGGCCGCAGCTTATTGACTACCTCAAGGTCGCCGGTCAGCCGGTTTCCGGCCCGTGGCCGCCGCATCAGGAGCCGCGCCCCGACCCCGACTACGAGTCGGGGCCGCAGGCCGTTCCCGACCCCCACTCCAGCTGAGCGGAGGAATTGAATGTTCCCATCGCGGTTCCGGTACGAGGCGCCGCATTCCCTTGACGAGGCGATCGCCCTGCTGAGCGAGGGCGGCGACGACGCCAAGGTGCTGGCGGGCGGGCAGAGCCTGGTGCCGATGATGAAGCTGCGCTTCGCTTCGCCGGCGCTGCTCGTCGACATCAACAACCTGCCGGGCCTCGCCTACCACCGGGAAGGCGCCGACGGCACCCTGCGCATCGGCGCGCTCTGCCGGCACGCCGACCTGGAGTTCTCCGAGCTCTTGAAGGGCACCCAGCCGACGATGGCGGCGGCGGCGCCGCTGGTCGCCGACCCCCTCGTCCGCAACCGGGGCACGCTCGTCGGCTCACTGTGCCACGGCGACCCGCAGGGCGACTGGGCGTCGGTGATGCTCGCGCTCGGCGGCTCGGTGATCGCCGCTGGCCCGCGGGGCAGGCGCTCCATCCCGCTCAGCGAGTTCGTCACCGGACCGTTCCAGAACACGCTTGAGCACGACGAGATCGCGGTCGAGGCGGTGGTGCCCAAGGCGACGGGCACCCGTGCGGGCGGCTACCTGAAACTGGAGCGGCGCGTTGGCGACTTCGCCACCGTTGGGGTCGCGGTGGCCATCGAGACCTCCGGCGCGAACGTGACCCGGGCGGGGATCGCGCTTACCGGCGTCGGCGGGTCCACCATCGGCGCCACCGACGCGGCTGCCGCGCTGGCCGGCCAGCCGCTGACCGCCGAGACGATCGCCGAGGCGGCCGGGCTCGCCGCGGCGGCGGCGCAGCCGCGGACCGACCACCGCGGCACCGCCGAGTACAAGCGGCACCTGGTGCGGGTCTTCGTCACCCGCATCCTTGGCAGCAGCCTGCCCGCGGACGCGGCAGCCGCGGACACCGCGGCCGCAGACACGGAAAGGGCGGCCTGACCATGACGCTGGTTTACGACGACCTCGGCGACGAGGCCAAGCCGGACGTGCCCGTCCGCAAGATCAGGTTCACCATCAACGGCAAGAAGAAGGTCGCCGAGATCGAGCCGCGGCTGCTGCTCGCCGACCTGATCCGGCGCGGCGTCGGGCTGACCGGCACCCACCGGGGCTGCGACACGACCAACTGCGGCGCCTGCACGGTGCTCGTCGACGGCGCCGCGATCAAGTCGTGCACCATGCTCGCTGTTCAGGTCGACGGCCGCGAGGTCACCACCGTGGAAGGGCTGGCGAGCGCGAGCGAGCTGCACCCGCTGCAGGAGGGGTTCCGGCAGGAGCATGGCCTGCAATGCGGGTTCTGCACGCCCGGCATGATGCTGGCCGCCAAGGCGCTGCTTGACCGCAACCCCGACCCGACGGAGGAAGACGTGCGGTGGGCGCTGTCCGGCAACTTGTGCCGCTGCACCGGCTACCAGAACATCGTGAAGTCCGTGCTCTGGGCGGCGGAGAAGCTTCGGGCGGAAGGATAACGTCGTGACGACCACTGCTGACGAGTCACGGGCACTCGACGAGATCAAGATCGGCGGGCTCGGCTCAAGCCGTAAGCGCGTCGAGGACGACCGGTTCATCCGGGGCAAGGGCAACTACACCGACGACATCGTGCTGCCCGGCATGCTGCACATGGAGATCCTGCGCAGCCCGCTGCCGCACGCGCGCATCAAGTCGATCGACGCGAGCCGGGCCTGGGCGCTGCCGGGCGTGCACCTGGTGCTGACCGGCGAGACGATGGCGACGCGCAACCTCGCCTGGATGCCCACCCTGTCCTACGACACCCAGGCGGTGCTCGCCACCGACAAGGTGCGCTTCCAGGGCCAGGAGGTGGCCTGCGTCATCGCGGACGACCCGTACATCGCCAAGGACGCGTGCGAGCTGATCGAGGTCGACTACGAGCCGCTGCCGCCGGTCGTCAACCCCTGGCAGGGGCTCGCCGAGGACGCGCCGATCATTCGGGACGACAAGACCGGCCAGGACAGCAACGTCATCTACCACTGGGAGGTCGGCGACAAGACGGGGACGGACCGCGCCTTCGAGCAGGCCGACGTGGTCTCCAAGCTGGAGCTGCACTACCCGCGCAGCCACCCGTCGCCCATCGAGTGCTGCGGCTCGGTCGCGGATTTCAACCGGGCCACCTCGAAGCTCACCGTCTACATGACCACCCAGGCGCCGCACATCATCCGCGCCGCGGTCGCGATGGTGGCCGAGCTGCCCGAGCACATGATCCGGATCGTCTCGCCGGACATCGGCGGCGGCTTCGGTAACAAGGTGCCGGTCTACCCCGGGTACGTCTGCTCGATCCTCGCCTCGATCCTGCTCGAGCGCCCGGTCAAGTGGATCGAGGACAAGACGGGCAACCTCATCTCCACCGGCTTCGCGCGCGACATCTACCTGAAGGGCGAGATGGCGCTGCGCAAGGACGGCAAGATCCTCGGCGTGCGGATGCACACCGACGCCGACCACGGCGCGTTCTTCTCCGACGCGCAGCCGAGCAAGTTCAAGATCGGCCTGATGCACTCCGCGTTCGCCGCCTACGACATCCCGGCCGCGCACCTGACCGCGCGTGGCGTGTACACCAACAAGGCGCCGGGCGGCGTCGCGTACCGGTGCTCGTTCCGGGTCACCGAGGCGATGTTCTTCCAGGAGCGCATGGTCCAGGCGGCCGCCGACGACCTCGGCCTGGACCAGGCCGCGTTCCGCCGGATGAACTTCGTGCGGGACGACGACTTCCCGCACCGCACCCCGTTCGGCTTCCTCACCGACTCCGGCCAGTACGCCAAGTGCCTGGACGTCGGCCTGAAGGCCATCGACTACGAGAACTTCCGTAAGGAGCAGGCGGAAGCCCGCAAGAACGGAAGGCTGCTCGGCCTCGGGATCTCCACGATGACCGAGCCGCTCGGGGCGGGCAACAGCCGCGAGTACGACATCCTCGGCATCAAGATGTTCGACTCCGCCGACCTCAAGGTGCACATGACCGGCAAGGCGATCTTGCGCACCGGCGCGAAGTCCCAGGGCCAGGGGCACGAGACGACCTGGGCGCAGATCGTCGCGCACGAGCTCGGCATCCCCGCCGACGACGTCGTGGTGGAGGAGGGCGACACCGACACCGCCCCGTTCGGCATGGGCACCTACGCGTCCCGGTCGACGCCGGTCGCCGGCGCGGCCGTCGCCATGGTCTCCCGCAAGATCCGGGCCAAGGCGCGCAAGCTGGCGGCACACCTGCTGGAGGTGTCCGAGGAGGACATCGAGTGGGAGCTCGGCCGGTTCTACGTGCGCAGCGCGCCGGCCCGCGGCGTGTCCATCCAGGAGTGCGCGATGGCCGCCTACAGCAACATGCCCGACGGCATGGAGCCCGGCCTTGAGAACACCGCGTACTACGACCCGCCGAACCTCACCTGGCCGTTCGCCGTGTACATCGTCACCGTCGAGGTCGACCCGGAGACCGGCGTGTGGGACGTCCTGCGGATGGTCGCGGTGGACGACTGCGGCGTGCGGATCAACCCGATGATCGTCGAGGGCCAGATCATGGGCGGGCTCACCGAGGCGTACGCCATGGCCAGCATGCAGTTCATCACGTTCGACGCCGAGGGCAACTGCGTCGGCTCGAACTACATGGACTACCTGCTGCCGAGCGCCTGGGAGACTCCCGGCTACGAGCTGCACAGCGAGGTCGTGACGCCGTGCCCGCACCACCCGATCGGCGCCAAGGGGATCGGCGAGTGCGCCGCGGTCGGCGGTCCCGCCGCCTTCGTCAACGCGGTCATGGACGCGCTCGGCGGCACCGGGGTGCGGAACATCGACATGCCGGTGCTGCCCGACCGGGTATGGGAGGCGCTCACGTACCGCCGCGACGTGTCCGGCGCGCCCCCCATCCGCCAGGACTAGCTGGCCCGTAAGCACGAGCCGAGGAGGACGAGATGCACGGTCTGGGCGTGCTGATGCGGATCAGCGAGCTGGCCCGCAGCGGCCAGCCGTTCGCGCTCGCCACGGTGGTCTGGCGGCAGGGGCCCTCGTCAAGCAAGCAGGGCTCCCGCGCCATCATCACCGCCGACGGCGAGCTCGACGGCTGGATCGGCGGTGCCTGCGCGGAGCCGGCGGTGATCCGCGAGGCGAAGCAGGCCATGGCGGACGGCAACCCCCGGCTGTTGCTGCTCGGCAGCCCGGACCAGTTCGGCACGGCCGTTCCCGAGGGGATGGCGGTCGTGCCGATCTCCTGCCAGAGCGAGGGCGCGCTCGAGGTGTACATCGAGCCGGTGCTCCCGGTGCCGCACCTGGTCATCGTCGGCAGCTCGCCGATGACGCGCACGCTCGCCGAGCTGGCGCGGGCACTGAACTGGCGTACCGACCTGGTCAGCCCCGCGGAGTTCAGCGCGGGGCAGGCTGACGAGCGGTCGCTGGTCGTCATTGCCACCCAGGGCCACGGCGACGAAGACATGATCGAGCGCGCGGCCGCCATGCGCCCGGCCTACCTGGGCCTGGTCGCGTCGCGGAAGCGGGGGGAGGCGCTGCTCGGCTACCTCGCCGAACGCGGCGTCCCGCAAGACCAGCTCGACCGGGTGCGCGCCCCGGCCGGCCTTGACCTCGGCCGGACCACGCACGAGGAGATGGCCGTCGCGATCCTCGCCGAGCTAGTGCAGCTGCGCGCGTCAGGCACGCTGCCCGTCGCGGGAGCCCCGCGGCGGGAACCAGCCGAAAAGGAAAGGCGGCCAATGCGCCAGCTCAAGCTCGCCGAGGCCGTCGACCCGGTCTGCGGGATGACCGTCACGCCGAACGCCTCGACCCTGCACGTCGAGCACGACGGCGTCACCTACTACTTCTGCTGCTCCGGCTGCCACCGGGCATTCAGCGACAACCCCCATTCATATATGAAGGCGGCAACCAGGTGATCATCACCAGCGACTTCGAGGTCGCGCAGCCGGTCGACAAGGTGTGGAAGTTCTTCGACGACATCCCGCAGGTGGCGTCCTGCCTGCCGGGCGCGGAGCTGACCAAGGACCTGGGCGACGACAAGTACGAGGGCCAGGTCGCGATCCGGATGGGGCCGGTCCGGCTGCAGTTCACCGGCACCGCCGACGTCACCGAGCGCGATGAGGCCGCCAAGCGCATCACGGTGCACGCGGCGGGCGCCGACGTGAAGGGGCGCGGCCAGGCGGCCATGGTGGTCGGCGCCACCCTGTCGCCCAAGGGGCGCGGCACCCTGGTCGCGGTCAGCCAGGACCTGCAGCTGTCCGGCGCGGCGGCCCAGTACGGCCGCGGCATGATCTCCGACGTCTCCGCGATCTTGATCCGCGACTTCGCCACGTCGATGCAGGACAGGATCGAGCGGCTCGACCGCGGCGAGTCCGCGGAGCAGCTCGCCGCCGCGGGCGCCAGGTCGGCCCAGGGCTTCACCATCGCCCTGCGGGCGGCGCGGATGGCGCTGATGCGCGTCTTCCGCCGGTTCTTCCTTCCCTACCAGCCAGCGGCCGGCTGAGCGAAGCCGAGAAAGGAGTATCAGTCATGGTCCTGTGGTGGATCGGCAACGTGATCCTGCTCGTCGTGGTGCTGCCCGTCGTGATCTACCTGCTCAACCGGGTGCTCGCGGCCCTTGAGCGGATCCGCGCGGCGAGCGACAACATCCTGGCCGGCGGCGTCGCCCTGATCGGCCAGCTCCAAGAAGTCCCGGACGGGCTGGCCGTCACGGACCAGACCATCGAGGCAGTCAAGGTCGGCGCGGTCCGTTACGCGGGCTCCGTCGCCAAGCTGCTCGGCTAGCGAAGGGAACTCAAGCGACATGCCAGCAGCAGCCTGGATGACCATCGCCGTGGCGGGCCTGATCATCGTGTTCACCGCCGTCGGCCTGATCAGGATCGTCTTGCACCTGTACGCGATCCGCCGCACGCTCACCGCCCTCACCGGGGGAGTGGAGCTGGTCGACCAGCTCACCTCCACCGTGCCCGCCCGGCTGACCTCGGTCAACGCGAACCTCAAGCCCGTCCGCGACTTCTGTGAAGGCATCCCGGCATGACGACAGACTGGACCATCGGTTACGTGATCGGCGGCGTCATCCTGCTCGCCGTCGTGGTCCTGGTGACCGCGATCCTGGTTTTGGCCAAGCAGATCGGGGACGAGGCACCCAAGATCAACGCCGGGCTCGAGGGCGCCGTGCGCAACACCGCGCCGCTCGCCGCGCTGAGCACCACCATCGAGCACGCGACCATCATCATCGCCGGGCTGCAGCGCGGCCGGCACCGGCTGGGAGGGTAACGGTGAACCCCACCGAGCACACGCTATGGGTGTCCGTCATCATCGTCGGCTTCGTCGTCGTGGTGGCCGTCGCGGCACTGCTCAGCCTGCTGATTTACCTCATCAAGCGCATCGACCACCGGGTCGACACGATCGCCGGGACGCTGGTCGCGGCGAAGGCGAACACCGCGAGCACCGTGCTGATCCCGCAGGTCGCCACCGGCGTGGACGCGGTACTCGCCGAGGGCCTCGAGCACCACCTGTTCCTCGGCCGGGTACTCGGAAAGGTCAAGTCATGACCGTGCTCGTCATCCTCACGGTGATCGTCATCGTCGCGCTGATCGCCGGCCTGGCCGTCTACCTGTACTGGGCGGGCACGCTGCTCGACCGCATCGGCGCCAAGCTGGAGGCCGGGGCCGGCCTCGTGGACGGCATCGTGGAAGACGCCAAGCTCATCATGCCGGGCGTCGACCACATCAACCGGACCGGCGGCGTCGTCGCCGGCGCCCTGCCGCTGCTCTACGGCATGGCCGAGGGCATCGTCACCGGCGTCACGCCGCGCGCGCCGCTGCCGGAGGTCCCCGAGGTAGCCCGGCCCGCCTCTGGCACCCGCCGCTCCCGGCTGCTGTCCGCGGTCGGCTACGGCCCGCCATCGCACCCCTAGTACCGGGCCGAAGACGCCGAACGGAGGCGGTTGACCCTGAATGGGTAAGCCGCCTCCGTTCCGGATGCTGGCGTTAGTCCTGCGTCCCCCGTGGTCGCGGATCGGGACCGCGGCGCGTCACCGGCGCTGTGTTGGGCGCTGCCGAGTACTCGCCGATCCACTCGTCCTTCCACGCGTGGTCGTACTGCTGCTCGTTGCAGCTCGGCCGGTAGACCGCCGTCAGCTCGCGGGTGATCTGCTCGCGGTGCGCGGCGGTGCCGCCGGGCACCTGGTAGCTGGCGACGTACACCTTCCACTTGGAGCCGGCCCGCTGGATCCAGCACGCGGCGCGCGGGTGCTTGAACGGGAACCGCTCGTTTGACAGGTCCTCGGCGTGGCCGACGTAAATGACGGCGTAGTTCTCCGGCTTCGCCGCGGGATCCGGCTTGTAGAGCACGGCGTAGACCGCCGCGGCCGGCGGCGGCGTCCAGCCGGCGAGCAGCCGCGGGCCGTCGAACGGGTAGCCGGCCAGTGACCCGAGCCGGATCATGGCGGACCGCCGGCGTCGGCCTCCCCGGCCGTAAAGGCCCCGGCTTCCCAGGCCTCGGCCTCCTCGGCCTCGCTGACCGCCTCGGCCCTGACCACCGGCGCGGTCGGCAGCCCGGCCGTTTGCGCGGCGGCCGCGAACAGCTCGGTCGCCGCGGCGAGCGCGTCCTCGCGGCTGTCCGCGACGACGAGCATCTGGGCGCCGTACCGGTTGGTGCCGATGCCGGTAGCGACGCCGTTGCTCGCGGCGACGGCGTCGGCGAGCTCGACGATCTCCTCCCGGGTGAAGACCCGGTCGCCCTCGGCCTCGATGCCGACACTCCACCTCACGGGCGTGCTCCTCTATTGCTTTCGCGTTGTTGCCGTACCGCCTCATTGGGCCGGCAGCATCCTGGCCAGCTCCTCGAGGCTGGCCAGGTCATGCCCGGAGAGCAGCAGGTCGATGTGTGGCGCCGCCACCATCATGCCCAGCGTGCTCGGCCGGAAATCCCGGTCGTCGCCCTTGTGCGGGTTGAGCCACACAATACGATGACACAGCCGCGCCAGCCGCTCCATCGCGCGGGCGAGGACCTCGGGGTCGCCGCGGTCCAGCCCGTCGGAGCAGATGACCACCACGCCGCCGCGGCACAGCCCGCCGCGTCCCCAGGTTCGGGTGAAGGTGTCGAGCGACTGGCCGATCCGCGTGCCCCCGTCCCAGTCCACCACCGTCCGCGCCGCCTCCTCAAGCGCCACCTCGACCCGCTGGTGGCGCAGCTCCCTGGTGATGCGGGTCAGCCTCGTGCCGAAGCAGAACACCTCGACCCGGCCCGTCGCCGTCCCGGCGGCGGCGCGCCTCGCGGTGTGCGCGAACTGCAGCAGGTGCCTGGAGTAGTCAGCCATCGACCCGGAAACGTCCACGATGAGGATCAGCGGGCGCGGCTTCACCTTGCGCTCGGTGAAGAACAGCCGGCCCGGCGGCTCACCGTGCATCCGCATCGCCGCCCTGACCGTCGCGCGCAGGTCAGGCTGCGTGCCGTTCCTCGTGGCCGGGCGGGTGCGCCGGGTGCGGCGGCGCGGCGGGGTGAGCCGGATCCTGGTCATGATCCGGCGCAGCGCGGCAAGCTCGTCCGGTGTGCACGCGGCGAAGGACCGGTGCTTGAGCGTGTCGACGTCGGAGGCCATCCAGCCGAGTGACGGCCGTTCCTCGTCCTGCTCAGGGCCCGGCTCGGTGCCCGGCATGACCAGCGCCGCCTCGGCCTGCGCCACCATCGCCGGCTTGATCATGAGCGGCCCGCGGGCGGGCGCGTCCTCGCCGAGGAAGTAGGCACGGAACACCCGGTCGTAGACGGGCTGGTCCTCGTGCCGGTTGAGGAGGGTGGCGCGGCCCGCGTGGTAAAGGTCAACGAGGTCCGTCGGGTCGAGCGGCGTCATCGCGGCGAAGTAGCCGAGCACGTCGCCCGTGCCGACCGTCAGCCCGGCGGCGCGCAGCTCGTGCGCGAAGCCGACGAGGACATCGGTGAACGGGTCACTCGCCGCGGTTTCCTGGCCGCCGGTGCCCAGGTCGCCTACCGGCTCAGGCATAGTTCACGCACCGGAGATGATCTCCACCAGGTTCTCCCGCACCAGTTCGAGGTCGTCGCGGTCCTTGACGACCGCGCCGAGCGTGTCGCTCGCGGCGCCGGCGCTCAGCTCGGTCTCGCCGAGCACGCCGAGCGTGCGGACCCAGTCGATCGTCTCCGCGACCCCGGGCGGCTTGGCCAGGTCGAGCTCGCGCAGCCGCTGCACGGCGTTGACGACCTTCTTGACCAGCTCCTGCGCGGCGGCGGGCTCGCGGACGGCCACGATTTCCGCCTCGCGCGCCGCCGTCGGGTAGCCGATCCAGTGGTAGAGGCAGCGCCGCCGCAGCGCGTCGTGCAGTTCCCGCGTCCGGTTGGAGGTCAAGATGACCACCGGGCTGGAGTCCGCCTTGATCGTGCCGATCTCCGGGATGCTGACCTGGAAGTCGGAAAGCACCTCGAGCAGGAACGCCTCGAACTCGTCGTCGGCCCGGTCGACCTCGTCGATGAGCAGCACCGCGCGGTCGCCTTGCCTGACCGCCTCGAGCAGCGGCCGCTCAAGCAGGAACTTCGGCCCGAACAGCCGCTCCACGGACTGCTCGTCGCCGGCCTCGGCCTGCGACAGCGCCCTGATCTGCAGCATCTGCCTGGCGTAGTCCCACTCGTACAGCGCCTGGCTGGTGCTGATGCCCTCGTAGCACTGCAGCCGGATGAGCTTGCGGTCGAAGACAGCAGCGAGGACCTTCGCTACCTCCGTCTTGCCGACGCCGACCTCGCCCTCGAGCAGCACCGGCCTGCCTAGCGAAAGCGACACGAGCAGGGTGGTGGCGAGGCCGCGGTCGGCGAGGTAATCGCCGTCCCGCAGCCGGCTGGTGAGCTCGGCAACGGTCCCCGGATACTCAGCTTGCCCCGCGTGCCTTGCGTGTTCTGTTGCCTGGGCGTGCGCTGCGTCCTGCTGGTGCTCCACCGGGGTCTCTAGCCGCGCCGTGCTCAGCGGGCCGTGTGGCCGGCTGGGTCGTCGGCGTCGTCGGCTGCGCTGGCAGGCCGTAGTACGAGGTCAGCGAGGCTGCCCGCGGTACTGAGCTTGCCTTCCCGCTCCAGCCTCGCCCGCCACGCCGCGGCGCGGTCGCCCTCGCTGGCGCCGCCGAACTCATCGAAGCCGACGCCGGCATCGGTCATCCGCTTGCAGCTCGACTCGCGGAACGCGTCGAGGTCTGCGGTTCCCGGCGCCTGGCCGTGCCACAGGTCCCTGAGTACTTCAAGCGCCTCCGCGCGCTGCGCGTCGCTGGCCATGCGTCCCTCCTGTCTCCGTCGAGCGTACACGCGACTTTAACGCGGGGTTCCGGCGAACACGAGCCACGATTAAGTCATCTCTTAATCCGCGGTCTTCATGAGCAGGGCGGAGCGGCTCATTCCGGCTGGGCGGCCGGGACCCCGGCAGCGCTCGGGAGCGGCGGAAACGTCAGCGTGAATGTCGACCCGTCTGGCCCGGTCCGCACCGCGACGGTTCCGTTGTTAGCCTGCGCGACGCCGCCGACGATCGCCAGCCCGAGTCCCGCGCCTGGCATGTCCCGCGCGGCGGGTGCCCGGTAGAACCGTTCGAAGATGTGCGGGAGGTCCGCGTCGGTGATGCCCGGGCCATGATCGGTGACCGACACCTGGCCGTTTTCAACCGCCACGCGCACCGCGGCGCCCGGCGGTGTCCACTTGACGGCGTTGCCGAGCAGGTTGCCCACGGCCTGATCGACGGCCGCGGGGTCGACGTGGACCAGGCACGGCCGCAGGTCAGTGTCGATGGCCGCCTGCGGTACCCGCTGCCGCAGGCGGCCCACCGCCTCGCCGGTGAGCAGGTCAAGGCGCACGGTCTCGCGGTGCGGCGCGGACTCGCGGTAGCGCGCCAGGTCGAGCAGGTCGGTGATCAGCTGGTCAAGCTCGCCGGCCTGTTCCCGCGCCGCGCGCACCAGCGCGGGCGCCTGCGGGTCCGCGAGTCCCGCGCCGTCCTCGAGCAGGTCGAGGTTGGTGGTGAGGCTGGTCAGCGGCGTGCGCAGCTCGTGCGACGCATCGGCGACGAGCTGGCGCTGCGCGGACAGTGAATCGTGCAGCGCGGCCAGCATGGTGTCGAAGGACGAGGCGAGCCGGCCCACCTCGTCGCTTGACCCCGTGAAGCCGAGGCGGGCGGTGAGGTCGCGGGTCCTGGTGACGTGCTCGGCGGCCGCGGTGAGCTGGGCGACAGGCCGCAGGATGCGGCCGGCGGCCAGCCGCGCCGCACCGTAGGTCACGC
>Ga0265337_1000327_pt1 | contig 25433 bp, 21 predicted proteins | sample 42122metaG_FD_192441 | JGI IMG/M metagenome (GOLD analysis project Ga0265337, IMG submission 192441) | Rhizosphere microbial communities from Carex aquatilis grown in University of Washington, Seatle, WA, United States - 4-21-22 metaG | ecosystem: Host-associated > Plants > Roots > Rhizosphere >... | reverse complement strand
AAGGTAATGGATCATTCATGCCTTATTGACATGAACGATCCATTGCCGCCTGGAGTGGAGTTGCGCTGGCACGGGTGGCGCGGCCAGCGCGAAGGGGCTTCCTGTTAGGTGCAGGTGGCGCCGTTGAGGGTGAAGCTGGTCGGCACGGCGTCGCTGTTAGTCCACGTCCCCTGGAAGCCGACTGTCGCTGATGCGCCTGCGGCGAGGGCGCCATTGTAGCTGGCGTTGGTCAGCGTCGCGGCTTCACCGGACTGGCTGGCGGTTCCGTTGAAGTCGCTGGTGATGTGCTGGTCACCGGGGAAGGTGAATTTCAGCGTCCAGTTCGAGATCGCCGCGGAACTGGTGTTCTTGATCACGACTTGGCTGACGAAGCCGCCCGCCCACTGGCTTTGCGTTGTGTAGGTCACTTGACACGCCCCACCGCCTCCGGAGGAAGCGATCGAGTCAGTGAACGTGGTAGTACCTGACGCTCCGGTGCTGTCCCTGGCGGTGACTGTTACCGATGATGATCCTGACGCGGTTGGCGTGCCGGAGATAAGCCCAGTCGAGGAGTTGATCGACAGGCCCGCGGGCAGTCCGGTGGCGCTGTAGGTCAGCGCCGCCCCACCGGAATCGGCGGCGCGGATCTGCACGCTCTGCGCCGTGCCGACCGTACCTGACTGGTTGCCCGGGTTGGTCACGCTGACCGTGTTACCGCTGCTGCCGCCGCCCAGCGTGACGCTGTTGCTGCCACTGCCGCCGCCGAAGGCCTCGGTCGCGAGGACCTGGTAGTTCATCGTGCCCAGGTTCATGCCATGGCTCGCCCAGGCGCTGACAAAGTTACTGAAGGTGATGGTACCGCTGCTGACAGGTGAGGTCCGAATCGCCAGGTACTGCTCGAAGGTGCAGCTGTTGCCCGTAATGCAGGGCTGGTTGACCTGCTGGTGCTCATAGATGTTGTACGTGCCGCCGTTGCTGGTCATCGTGCCCATGAACGTGCCCGCCGCGTTCCCGGCGGGCTTGTAATCGTCCTCGACGTAGTACTCGACGAGCGGGTTAGTGGACCAGCCGTACAGCGATACCAGCGTGGTTCCGCCAGAGGCGCTGAGGCTATCGGAAAAGCTGACGTTGGCGCTGGTGCTGCCCGGGTTCGAGCCGACGCCGCCGACGAAGTCGCCGATGCCGCTCCACGTGGCGGAGTAGCTGGTGGCGGAGTTCAGCGTGATGCAGGCTGACCCGCCGCTAACGAACATCGTGTAGAACGCGCCACCGATGCTGCCGGTCGAATTCGAGCAGACTTGCGTCGCTGCCCTGGCCGTGCCGGGCAGGACCGTGGCAACCGTGGCCAGTGCCAGGGCGCAGGCAGCGCCGATGAGCGCCAAGACGCGGCCGCGTCCGCGGCCTGGCGGCTTAGCCGTGAGTTCGTTCATCTACGTGTTTCCTCTTGGGTGAAGGCTGGGTAGGCGACCAGGCACCGCGACACGACCGGAGGACCGGGACGTGGCGAAGACCCGGACCGGCAGGTCGCTAGATCTGCCGACTGCGCCATCATTTGCTCGGCGTTATCGGCTGTCAATTTCCGAAATACTTGCGAAACCTCGAATAAGACACGGTTGCCAGGTCAACGGCCATGACTGGGGCATGGTTGACCGCTGATTCCAGCCATGAATGTTTCAAGGATCAGGCTGGCGACGCCGCACTTCGAAACGTTTCTGAATCCAGGAAATGGAGGATGAGGCACCAAAGACCCCAGGTACTGCCGGCGCGGGAACCGCCTTGCCTGGAACCACGCGGGTACGCGGTGCGACTCCTGCGAGCGCCAGGCGATCGATGCCCGCGCCGAACCGCCGACGGTGACCGGTGCGCAGGAGTGGATCTACCTGACCGCTCGGCATGCATCAGCCGTAACCACCTGTGGGCCTGCTCGTCGGCAGTCGAGCCGGTAGATGCATGCCGAGCAGGCATCGGTCAGCACGGATTCAGCACGAGGGCTGAACGCGGCGCTGTGCATCTGTCAACTCTGATCCGTTGGCCGTTCGCCGCGGCGTCCTGACGACAGGGCCTTCCATCGAACGAGAATCCGCCAAAGCCCTCCGCGCGAAGTACCTCCCCGTTACTGTGCAAACTTCGAGATAAGCGCTTCCCGCACACCCGGGCATCACGGAGTTGGACGCAGCAGCGTGGACGACATAGCCAACGGCAACCATCAGCACACGAACCACTGCGACAGTGGGTGCGAGCGACTGACCGCTGAGGGCGAGGTCGCCGTCGCACGGCTCATCCTCGATGGCGGCGATCTCGAGCACGCCGCCAAACATGTCGGCAGCGCCGTCGGCACCGACCCCACGCTGCCCGAGGCGTACGAAGTCCTCGCCGAACTGGTCGGTAGAGCCGGCGGACCGCAGTTGGCGCTCGACCTGTTTCCGCAGTCCGTCACCTACGCGGGCAGCCACGCATGCCGTGCGGCGCTGCTCGCGGCGGTCGGGCGCACCAGCGAGGCGGTATTCCTGCTCGGCGCGGTCATCGGCGCGGTGCCGGACCTGCCGTGGGCGTCCGCCGCATGGCTCGAAGCACTGGCCACGCCGGACGCCGCGGCGGCGCTGGACCCCGCACAGGTGGGCACCGCGCTGGCCCACGTCACGCAGGCCATCGCCGATCCCGCCCCGGAGCCGACACGCTCGTACATCGCGCCCTACTACGCGCTCGTGCGGGAAGTCGTCGCGCAGCACCCCGGGCAGCAGCCGATGGTCGCCATGGCCTCCAGCCTGGCCCGGCGGATGGACGACCTCGCCACGGCGATCACCTGGGCGAAGACCGTCACCGATCTACGCTTCGGCCCCGACCGCGACGCCTTCGGTGCGGCCATGCTCGCCAGCGCCCTGCGCCGCGCCGGACGCGTCAAGGAAGCGATCGACGTGATGTGGAAGGTCGTGCGCGAGGATCCCTCGCAGACCACGCTGGCCGTCGACCTCGCCGAGACGCTCGGCTCTGTCGGCCGTCCAGCCGAAGGCGTCGCCGTGCTCGAGCGCGTCCTGAAGAGCGCCCCGGACCACGAGAAGGCCGCGCCCGCCGTCCTGGCGCTGCGCTACCAACTCGACCAGGACCCCACCCACCTGGTCGCCCTGCACGACCACCTTCGACGCCATCCCGGCCACGGCTACGCGGGCCGCCTCCTGCAACAGGTCTGCGCCGACAAGCCCTGGCTCGGCCGCAACGACTACGCGCGGGAGGCGACCGTCAACGGCATCCATCAGATGATGGAACGCCTGGAGCCCGGCGCAGAGGAGCGCGTCGGCATGCGCCTGTCGGGCCTGGAGGCGCCCAGCTCCGTCCTGGCCGCCCGGCTGGTCGCACCCCGCTTCTACGTCGAGCACGAGAAGATCCACGAACCGGACCCGCGCCTGCCGACCCGCCCCGTTGCCATCCAGCCCTGGCGCTTCGAGGAGACCGTCCCGTACCCGGCGGTACCGGAGCCGTCGAAGAAGGCGACGGAACTGGCCCGCGACCTGGCGACACATCACTGGGACACACCCCCGGCGCTGTACGACCGCGCGGCGGCGCTCGCGGGACTCCCGCTCGACGACCTGATCGGCCTGCTCGTCCACCCGCCCTCGCCGATGGATGCACCCTGGCCGGACGGCCTTGCCGCCAGAGTCCCGGATTTCTGGCTGCGCGCCGTCCAGGTCATCGCCTGCGCGGGCATCACCCACTACCGCACGGACCAGCCGTGGCCCACATCGCAACGCCGCGAAGCACTGCTCGACCTGCTCGACGGCACGGAAGACTGGATCTGTGAAGCGGCCGCGATGGCCCTCGTCGCGGTCGGCTGGACGCATCCGGAAACCCGCGCCGACGTCGGCGACCGCGTGGCGGCGCGCCACCGCGCGGCGGCGCAGGCCGCAAGAACCCGGCGCGTCGAGATCCTCGACTCACTGAAGCTGCTAACGAAGTCGTGCGGCTGGACGCCGACCGGCGCGGCCCCGGAACCTCGCCGCAAACTGTTCAGTCGCCGCTGACGAACGGTCGGCGGCGGTGGTTCCTCGCCGACCCTAAAGGCAGAGCCCCGGCTCCCCGACAAGCCTGGCCCCGTGCGCCAGGTACAAGTCCTGCGGATAGTCGGCGTTGCCGATGAGCGGCTGGGAGGACAGGACGAACTCGGTCTTCCCCGGACGCCCGCCTGTTTCCTCCTCCACCTCACGCGCTGCCGCCGCCGTAGAGTCTTCACCGTCATCCACGTATCCGCCCGCCAGCTCCCACACCCAGCGGTCCACTATGAACCGGTGCCGGCGCATCAGCAGGACCCGCTCGCCCGCGTCATCCAGGATCACGGTCATCGCGCAGCGCCGCATCCGGAAGACGTACTGCGTGAACCGCACGTGGTTCGGAAGCTCGACATCAGCCAGGCTCACACGGATGTGAGGGGTGTCGTCCACCAGCCGCTCGCCGTGGATCACCCACTTGTGCGGGTCAGTCACGTCCGACGGCCCATTCCATGCGAAACGGTTCCGAGAATCCGCAGGTCAGCGACCCATTACCAGCCCTTGAGCAGCTGCCGCGCCATCACCATGCGCTGGATCTGGTTCGTGCCCTCGTAGATCTGGGTGATCTTGGCGTCGCGCATCATGCGCTCGACCGGGTAGTCGTTCACGTAGCCGTACCCGCCGAGCAGCTGGACCGCGTCCGTGGTGACCGACATCGCGACGTCGGAGGCCATGGTCTTGCACGCCGAGGAGAAGAACGTCAGGTCGGGCACCTTCTCACCGTGCATGGCGCGCTCCGAGCGGGCCGCCGCGGCGTAGGTGAGCTGCCTGGCCGCCTCCAGCTTCATCGCCATGTCGGCGATCATGAACTGCAGTCCCTGGAAGTCGGCGATCGCCTGGCCGAACTGCCTGCGCTCCTTCACGTAGCCGAGCGAGTAGTCAAGCGCGCCCTGCGCGATGCCGAGCGCCTGCGCCGCGATGGTGACGCGCGTGTGGTCCAGGGTGCGCAGCGCGATCTTGAACCCCTCGCCTTCGTCGCCGACCCGGCGCGACTCAGGGATCTCGCAGTTGTCGAAGTAGAGCTCGCGGGTCGGCGACCCCTTGATGCCAAGCTTGTGCTCGGGGGCGCCGAAACTGAAGCCGGCGTCGCCATCCTCCACCACGAACGCGGTGATGCCGCCCGCGCCCGCGTCCGGGTCGGTCACCGCCATGACCGTGTAATACTTCGACACCCCGGCGTTGGTGATCCACCGCTTCACGCCGTTGAGCAGGTAGCCGCCGGAGACCGGGACCGCGCGGGTGCGCATCGCGGCCGCGTCCGAGCCCGCCTCCGGCTCGGAGAGCGCGTAGGAGAACATGCCCTCGCCGCGGGCCACCCGGGGGAGGTAACGCTGCTTGACCTCCTCGGACGCGCCGAGCATGAGCGGCATCGTGCCGAGCTTGTTGACCGCGGGGATCAGCGAGGACGTCGCGCAGGCACGCGCGACCTCCTCGATCACCAGCGCGGCCGCGAGGGCGTCGCCGCCGGCCCCGCCGTAGGCCTCGGGGATGTGCACCGAGTGGAAGTCGGCCTTCACCAGGGCCTCGTACACGTCCCACGGGAACTCCGTGGTCCGGTCGATGTCCGCCGCCCGCGGCGCGATCTTGTCTTCCGCGAGCGCGCGCACGGCTTCGCGCAGCGCCTCGTGCTCGTCCGACAGTGCGAAGGTGCTCATGCCCCGATGCTAATCCCCGGGTGCCGGCGGCTCGGCAGACCGTCAGCCAGAACGGAGCGGGCTCCGCCATCTCCGCCAGCCGCGGCCCGGCGGGCGGTCACGCTGCCCGCTGGGCGCCTCTCGCGTGCGGGCCGGTCAGGCGCGGCATGCTCGCCGCGTGGGCCGGCCGGCGCGACTCAGCCGCGGATTCCTCCGCGGGACGCGGTTCCGGTACCCAGCCCTTCGGCGCGGCGTGCTTGCCACTAGACCGGCACAAGCCCAGCGAACGGAACGGCCGGCTCTTGGATACAGAAAAAGCCATGGAGCACTCCCCTTGGACCCCGTTGCGCAGGGCGCCCGACTCCCCCGTCGGACACTTGCTGCCGGTCCCGTTCCGGCCGCCTGCGCAGGCTCTAGAATGCCCCACCGCCGCACGGGTAAACAGCCCCGGCACGGCACTGTGCTCAAACCGATACCGAAGGTCAGCAAGCCACTACTCTCCGGGACATCTTCGCGGCATTTCACCGGTAAGCGGCGAATCAGGACAACGGGAGCAAGTGCGGGCGAGTGGAACGTCAACCGCCCGGAAGCTAGCCGAGCTGGCCGCGCAGCGCCGCGCCCTTCGCCTTGGCCTGCGCGGTCAGGCGCGCCTGGAACTCGATCATCTGGGCGCGCAGGTCGTCATCGGCGGCGGCGAGGATGCGGACCGCGAGCAGTCCCGCGTTGCGCGCGCCGCCGACGGCGACCGTCGCCACCGGGATCCCCGCGGGCATCTGCACGATCGACAGCAGCGAGTCAAGGCCCTCCATGTGCTTGAGCGGCACCGGGACGCCGATCACCGGCAGCGGCGTCACGGAGGCGAGCATGCCGGGCAGGTGCGCGGCACCGCCCGCGCCGGCGATGATCACCTTGAGGCCGCGGCTCGCCGCCTGCTCGCCGTAGGCGATCATCTCGCGCGGCATCCGGTGCGCGGACACCACGTCCGCCTCGTACGGCACGCCGAACTCGTCGAGCACCTCGGCCGCCGCTCCCATCACCGGCCAGTCCGAGTCCGAGCCCATCACCACGCCGACCAGCGGCGAATCACTCTGCACGGCACCAAGCGTAGTGGAACGGCCCCCGCCTGCGTGGTCAGCGCCGCCCGGTGACCTGGACCTGGGAGACCGTCTCCTGGTAGTGCCCGGCTCCGTCCGGCGGCAGCTGGGTGAACCAGACGAGCAGGTACCTGGCCGCCACCGGGTGGGGCAGCGTCAGCCGGACCATGCCGGCGGCGTTGCTCGCCGTCGCCGCCACCCGGAGGTCTTGCGGCGCCGTGCCGCTGCCGGCGCGGATCTGAAGGCTGGCGCCGCCGTACCTGCTCAGGTCCATGACGATGCTGCTGACCGTGACCTGGCGGCCCAGGTCGAGCAGCAGGCCCGTGCCATGCTTGAGCATCCCGAACTGCGGGGTGGCGTACCACTGGGTGGCCCACGGCTGGGACGCGCCGCCGCTGATCGCGTACCTGGCGTTGCCCGGGTTGTCACCGTCGGCGAAGCCATCGGGGCCGAACGCCTCGGCCGCCGCGACGGGCAGCCTGATGACCGCCCTGGCGGCCGCCTGCGCCGCGCTCGCCGACGCGCTGGCCTGCGCCGCGGCGCTCGCACTGGCCGCGGCGCTCGCACTGGCCGCGGCGCTCGCACTGGCCGCCGCGCTCGCACTAGCTGCCCTCGCCTGCGCCGCCGCGCTGGCGCTGGCCTTGGCGGCGGCGGACGACGCACTGGCTGAGGCGCTGGCGGTGCCGTGGGCGGTGCCGCCCGTCGCCAGGCGGATCACCAGGACGCCGAGCGCGACCACCACGAAAGCCACCGCGGCGACGGCGAGGAGGTTGCTCCTGCGCAACGAAGCTGACTTTGCCGCAGCGGGGCGTACGGCGTCGAACAGCGGGGCAACGTCAGGCGGCGCGGCCCCTGTCCGCACGGTGAGGCCCTGCGCGTCCGTCTGGTCCCGCCCGGACGCGGGCACGGCCACCGTCGAGCCGCCCGGCTGGTCCGGCCATTGCTGCGGCATGAGGTCGTATCCCGCCGCCATCAGGTCCTCGGTCACCGGCGGCAGGTCGAAGCGCGTCTCCGCCGTGCCTGGCGGCTGCGCCGCGGCGGGCGGCACCAGAGCCGGCGGCACCGGAAGCACGGCCGGCAGGTCAAAGAGCGTCTCCGCCGAGCGTGGCGGCTGCGCCGCGGCGGGCGGCACCAGGGCCGGCGGCACCGGAAGCACGGCCGGCAGGTCAAAGAGCGTCGCGCTCGGGTCGGCCTCGACGGCCGGGTCCTCGGCGACCGCGGGCAGGTCGAACGCGGTCGGCGCGTCGGGCCCCGCTCCCGCGGGGTACCCCTTCGCGTGCCGGCCGACCGAGCCGTTGGCGCGCTCGCTCTCCTGATCGGCCCGTCCGAGCTCGTATTCACGGATCAGCGGCTGGGCATCGATGCCGACCGCGCCCGCGAGGGCGCGGACGTACCCGCGGACGTACAGGTCACCCCCGCACGCCTCGTAGTCATCCTGCTCGATGCTGCGGATGACCGTGCCACGGATCCTGGTGCGTTCGCTGAGCTCATCGACTGTCAGGCCCGCCTGGGAACGGGCCTCGGTCAGTGTTTGGCCAACAGTCACAAAGCCCTCCACGTACCGGCCTGCGTTAATCATCTTGTGACAGAGTAAATGCCGGCGCCTTTCCGTTGCGCCTGATCAGGGATTTTCCCGGTCAGTCGCCGTCTTCGGTTCCCCAGCGGAGGTAGCTCGCCGCGCGGCGCGCCCGGTCCCTGACAACCGCTATGTCGTCCTCGGGGCCGCCGACTATCGTGACGTGCCCGATCTTTCGCCCGGTGCGAACTTTCTTGCCGTAGAAATGCACCTTAACCGCCGGGTCGGCCGCCATTACATGGATATACCGGTCGAAAATATCCGGGTCGGTACCGCCTAGCAGGTTGGCCATAACGGTGAATGAGCCGTCCGGCGGTGAGCAGGAGCCGAGCGGCAGGTCAAGCACCGCGCGCAGGTGCTGCTCGAACTGGGAGGTGCGGGCCCCCTCGATCGTCCAGTGCCCGCTGTTGTGCGGCCGCATGGCCAGCTCGTTGACGAGCAGGCCGCCCGCGCGCGTCTCGAACAGCTCAACGGCGAGCAGGCCGGTCACGCCGAGCTCCGCCGCGATCCGCAAGCCCAGCGCCTCGGCCTCGATAGCCAGCTCGGGGCTGAGCCCGGGCGCCGGCGCGATCACCTCCCGGCAGATGCCGTCGACCTGCACGGTCTGCACTACCGGGTATGCCGCGCCCTGCCCGGAAGGTGACCGGGCGACCAGCGCCGCGAGCTCCCGCCGGAACGGCACGAACTCCTCGGCGAGCAGCGGTATGCCGTGCGCGATGACGTCCTCGATCTCCGCGGCGGACGTGCAGACCCAGACGCCCTTGCCGTCGTAGCCGCCGCTGACCGCCTTGAGCACCACCGGGAGCCGGCCCCCGGTGAACGCCTCGACGTCCGCGGCGGAGGAAACGGCCGCGAACCGGGGGCACGGGACATGGAGCGCATGCAGCGCCTCGCGCATCGCGAGCTTGTCCTGGGTGTACCGGAGCGCGCTGCCGCCGGGCCGGACCAGGATCCCCGCCGACTCGAGCTCGGCCAGGATCGGGCCCGGTACATGCTCGTGATCGAACGTGATAACGTCACAGCCGCCGGCGAAAGCCGCCACGTCAGGCAGCGAGAGATGCGATCCAACCGCCACGTCACGGGTGACGAGCGCGGCGCTCTCCGACTCCGATTCGGACAGTACCCGGAAGATTACGCCGAGGCCTACCGCCGCCGCGGCCGTCATCCGGGCGAGCTGTCCGCCGCCCACCATCCCGACCACCGGCATGCCGGTGCCGGACTTGCGCACGATCGGACCGGATGGTCCCGCAGGTGACAGTGGTGAAAGCACGCGGTGTAGCCTACGCGGAACCGTCCAATACTGGGTACAACCAACGTGGCGAAACGAGACCGCAGCGCTGCGATGCTCCCTAGCCAGCCCTCCGGGGCCTCGCTAGCCAAGCGAGGCCAGTCAACTCCCGGCCAGGCCCCCTGGCCGCCCCCGTTCGCAGGGAGTACGTATGTCAGCGCTAAGCGACGACATTGAGGTTAGAGAGGGGACGTACGGCGAGAAGGTCATCGCCGTCGAGCCCGGCGGAGCGGAGTTCATCCCGCTCAACGAGCGGCATGGCCGCCCCTTGCAACTGTTCTGGACCTGGACCTCGCCGAACATGGAGTTCGCGACGGTCTTCGTCGGCTTCATCGGTGTCGTCTTCTTCGGCCTCAGCTTCTGGGCGACGGTCCTCGCGATCGTGCTCGGCACCGCGCTCGGCTCGATCACGCAGGGCATCCTGTCGACCCAGGGCCCGCAGTACGGCGTCCCTCAGATGGTGCTGAGCCGCCGCGGCTTCGGTTACTGGGGCAACGCCCTGCCGGCCGGCATCAACGCCCTGGTGGCCGGCATCGGCTGGTTCGCCGTCAACAGTGTCAGCGGCGCGCTCGCGCTGAACGCGCTCACCCACATGCCCGAGGTGCTCTGCCTGCTGATCGTGATCGCGCTGCAGCTCGCCGTGGCGTACCTCGGTCACAACCTCATCCACGTGTTCGAGCGGTACGCCTTCCCGGTGCTCGTGGTGATCTTCATGATCGCGTCGGTGTGGACGCTCAGCAAAGGCCACCCGGGCGCGGCGCACAAAACCATCCCCGGCGCGTGGCTCATCGAGCTCGGCGCGACGTTCGGCTACGCGGTGGGCTGGAACCCGTACGCCTCGGACTACACGCGCTACTTCAAGCCCGACACCAGCAAGCGGGCGATCGCGCTGTGGTCCGGGCTCGGCCTGTTCCTGTCCTGCGTGCTGCTCGAGACCGTCGGCGCGGCGGCGGGCACCCTGCCGAGCGTCGCGTCGGCCGCGAACCCGACGGCAGGCTGGACCGGAATCTTCCCGACCTGGCTCAGCGACCTCACGCTCATCGCTATCGTCATCGGCGGCATCGCGGCGAACGCGCTGAACATCTACTCAGGCGCGATCTCGTTCACCGCGATTGGCTTCAAGCTCCCGCTCGCCGCCCGGCGGGCCATCGTCGCCCTCGGCTTCGGCGCGATCGGCTTCTTCGTCGCCTGGGCCGGCCTCGGCAACGCGGGCGAGGACTACAACAACTTCCTGCTGATCATCGCCTACTGGATCGCCCCCTGGCTCGCGGTGATGTTCTGCGACATGTACCTGCGCCGCCGCCAGGACCCGGCGCAGATCGAGCACCTGCTCTTCCACAAGAACTACACCAACTGGGCGGGCCCGGTGGCCATGGCCGTCGGCGCCGGCGTCTCGATCTGGCTGTTCTCCAACCAGTCCAAGTACACCGGCCTCATCCCGACCAACTGGCCGAGCGCCGGCGACCTCACCTTCGAGGCCGGCTTCGTGCTCACGGCCGCGATCTACCTCATCTGGCGGCTAGCCGCGGACCGTCCGGCCGTGGCCGCGTAAGCCAGGCCCTGATCGCGGGAGCCCCCGGTGCCGCGCGGCACCGGGGGCTCCCCGCGTTCAGGGCGGCGAAGCATTATGGACCAACAATTCAGTTAACTCTGAACGCGCTGCTATGCGAGCCTATTAACGTGTATGCGCGACCCTGATGAAAGGGGCATACCGCGCATGGCCCTTACCGCTCCCGGCCTTTACTCCCGCGTCCGCACGCTGCTTCCCGAGCTACTCAAGTTCGGGATCGTCGGCGGCATCGGCACCGTAGTCGACCTTGGCGGCGCGGCCCTGCTGCACGGCAAGTACCACGTGGAGCCGCTCGCGGCCAAGGCGGTCTCGACCTCTCTCGCCACCGTGGTCACCTACCTCGGCTCTCGGTTCTGGACGTTCAAGCACCGGGAGAACCAGGAGCTCAAGCGGGAGGCCGTGCTCTTCGTCGTGCTCAACCTGGTGGGGCTGGCCATCGCCGAGGTGGTCGTAGGCCTGGTCACGTACGGCCTCGGCCTGCATGGGCAGCTTCAGTACAACGCGGCCTCGTTCGTCGGTACCGGCTTCGGCACCATCTTCAGGTACTTCGCCTACCGCAGGTGGGTCTTCCTCGCCCCCGGCGGGCGGGCGGACGCGGAGCCGGCCGGGGCGCCGCGGGTTCCCGATTACCCGCCGTGGGAGCTGGACCCGGCGTTCTTCGCGTCGGCCGAGGCGGCCGCGCGGCGCCCGGCGGCGGCACCCGTGCCGCTGTCCCCGTGGGGCCCGGAACCGCTCTCCGCGTCGCCCAGGCAGCCAGCTTCATCGTGGAACCAGGCCCCGGCCCCGCCCGTCTGGGGCGCGCCCGCCGCTGCCCAGGCAACCCAGCGCGCGGCCCGTCCGGCGCCCGCCGTCGCCCCGTCAACCCAGCGCGCGGCCCGTCCGGCGCCCGTGGGACCGCGTCCTTCTGGCCGTCACCGCAAGAGCTAGGCCGGCCCGCTGCTTGTCGCCTTGGCATGGCCGGCGGGCGGGTTGCGCGGCAGGAACACCGCGAACACCGGCGGCTTGCGCCGGGCGAGCACGATCCGGCCGCCGTCCGCGGTCGCCATTGTCCTCGCGAGCGCGAGGCCTAGCCCGGTGCCCTCCGGCCTGCCGCTGACGCTCCGCTCGAAGATCCGGGAGACCAGCTCGGCGGGCACTCCGTTGCCCTCGTCCTCGACCTCGATCACCACCGAGCCGGCCGACTGCGTCCTGCGGATCGTCACCGTGCCCTTGCCGTGCATCAGCGCGTTGTCAAGCAGCGTGGCGATCACCTGGGCTAGCCCGCCCGGGGTGACGTAGGCCTGCAGCCGGGACTCGCCGATGAGCACCATCTTCCGCCCGGCGCGCCGGAAGGCCGGCTCCCACTCCGTGATCTGCTGCAGCACGATCTTGTCGACGCTGATCAGCCCCGTCGACCCGGCGCCCACCCGGCGGGCGGGACTGAGCAGCTGGGTCACCACGTCCGCGAGCCGCTCGGCCTGGGCGAGCGCGGCCTTGCCCTCCTCCCGGACCGCGTCCGGGTCGTCCGCCGAGGCGATCATCTCCTCCAGCCGCATCGACAACGCGGTCAGCGGCGTGCGCAGCTGGTGCGACGCGTCGATGGCCAGCTCCCGGTCGGCGGTCAGCAGGTTGGTGACGCGCCGGGAGACGCTGTCCAGGCCGTTGGCGACTTGGTCGAGCTCGGTCACGCCGTACCTGCGCCCGACCGGGCGCGGGTCGCCCGTGCCCAGCCGGCCGGCCGCCTCGGCGAGCTCTTCCACCGGCCGGGCGGCCCGCCGGGCCACGGCCCACGCGAACGCCACGGCCGCGGCGACGGACGCGGCGATCAGCGGCAGGCCGAGCGCCAGCAGGCCGACGTCGCGGGCGGCCGCGACAACGAGCAGCGGCACGGCGGCGAGGAGTACCGCGGCCACCGCCACCGCCGCCGCGGACAGCCACAGCCGCCGGCGCACTAGTCGCCGCGCTCGAACCGGAAGCCGACGCCGCGCACCGTGGTGATGAACCTCGGGTTGTGGGCGTCGTCGCCGAGCTTGCGGCGCAGCCAGGAGATGTGCATGTCAAGCGTCTTGGTGGACGTCCACCACTTGGCGTCCCAGACCTCGCGCATGATCTGCTCGCGGGTGACCACTTTGCCCGCGTCCCGCAGCAGGATCCACAGCAGGTCGAACTCCTTCGTGGTCAGGTCGAGCTCGGTGTCGCCGTGCCAGGCGCGGCGCGCCTCCGCGTCCACCCGCACGCCGCGCACGGTGCCGGGCACCTCCGCGGTACCGCGGCGCAGGAGGGCACGGACCCGGGCAAGCAGCTCCGCGAGCCGGAACGGCTTGGTGACGTAGTCATCCGCGCCGGCGTCGAGTCCCACGACGGTGTCCACCTCGTCGGCCCGGGCGGTGAGGATCAGCACCGGGACGCCGTTCCCCTCCGCGCGGACCCGGCGGCACACCTCAAGGCCGTCGAGCTCGGGAAGCCCGATGTCGAGCAGTATCAGGTCGATGCCGTCCGACAGCGCGCGGCCCAGGGTCGTGGGCCCATCCTCGGTGATCTCCACCTGGTAGCCTTCCCGGCGCAGCGCCCGGGACAGTGGCTCGGAAATGGAGGTGTCGTCCTCAGCGAGCAGCACTCGGGTCATAGGTAAATCGTAAAGCCACGGTAAAAGGGATGCATCCCTGGCAGCACGCTCACCGCGAGGGACTCGGCGTCAGTTGCGCATCGGCCGGCCGCCCAGGTCACCACTGGGGTCGGGCCACGGCCGTTCATCGCGCTGCCGTTCCTCCTCGACAAGCTGGAACAGCATGGCCGATACCCGCTCCACGTGAGGAATCTCGGTGAGCGCCAACTCGCCGTGCTCGCCGGCGGATTCCACGATGAGCGTGCCCGAGCCGAGCAACCGGTCAAGCACCCCCTTGCGGAAGGACACGTCGGTGACGCGCGACAGCGGGATATCTCGGCCGTTACGGGTGAGGATCCCGTCCCGCAAGCGCATCCGCCGGTTGGTCAGCTCGTACACCGTTGTCCGCCAGACCAGGACCGGGTACATCAGCCACCACATGAGCAGCGCGATGGCCACCACGGCCAGCGCCAGGCGCTCCGCCGTCGCCCACTTGCCGCCGGGGATGAGCACCTCGCCCACCAGCAGCGCGGCGACCACAAGGAACGTCAGGGCGATCGGCCCGACCAGCGTCTTCCAGTGCGGATGCAAGATTGCTACAGGCTCCTCGCCCACCGCGAGCGAGCGGTCATGACCCATGAGGACATGGTAGGGCCCGGCTCGTCCGGCTACGAGGCCGCGGGCTCGCCGGTTAATCCGCGACCCCGGTCACCCTGCGTCCGGACGTGGACCACGTCGCCGGCCGAGACGGGCGTGACCGAGTCCCCGGGACCGTCGGCGACCAGCAGCCGCCCTTCGGCGTCGATGTCCCGGGCGATGCCGGTCACGATGCCGCCCGCCGGCAACTCGACCCGGACCGTTTGCCCCAGGGTCGCGCACAGCGCGCGGTAGGCGTCGCGCAGGCCGGCCCGGTCGGGGTCCGGGGTGGTCCGGAACGCGGAGTACCAGCGTTCCAGCTGGGTGAGCAGGCCGAGCAGCACCTCCTCGCGGCCTGCGGTCGCGCCCTGCGCGACCAGGGACGTCGGTATGAGGCTCGTGGCTGAGGCCGGCACCGCGAGCGGAGCGATGACGTTGAGGCCGATGCCGACCACCACCGCCGACCCGTCGGGTGACTGCTCGGCGAGGATGCCCGCCAGCTTGCCGTCGCCGGCCAGCACGTCGTTGGGCCACTTGAGCACCGCGTCAACGCCCGCCACCGACCGCACGGCGGACGCCACCGCGACCCCGGCGAGCAGCGTCAGCCAGCCCCGCCGCGCCGCGGGCACGGTCGCGGGCCGCAGCAGTACCGAGAAGGTCAGCGCCGCGCCCGGCCGGCTCGACCAGGACCGGCCGAGCCGGCCGCGCCCCGCCGTCTGCTCCTCGGCGACCAGCACCTGCCCCTCCGGGCGGTGTGGGTCGGCCGCCAGCGCGAGCAGGTCGGCATTGGTCGAGCCGGTGCTCTGGACGACGTCGAGTGCCGTCCACATCCCATGGGACGCGGGCAGGAGGAGCCCGCCCGCGTTCTGCTTATCGTCCACTGCCTTCGTCCCCCGGTCAGTGCGCGGCGCGTGCCGCTAGTCGCCGACCGCGATGCGCAGCCGGCGGAAGCCCTTGCCCTTGTTCTCGACCTTGACCACCGAGATGCGGCCGACCTGGGACGTAGACGCCACGTGGGTGCCGCCGTCGGCCTGCTGGTCCAGGCCGACGATGTCCACGATCCGCACCTCCTTGACAGCCTCAGGCACCAGGTTGGTGGCCGTCCTGATGATGTCGGGGAGCCTGAATGCCTCGTCACGGGGCAGCGAGCGGACGTCGATGCGCCGGTCGGCCCGGAGCTCCGCATTGCAGGCGGCCTCGACCCCCTCCTTGAAGCCCGGCGGCACCGCCTCGAGGTTGAAGTCCATGCGGGCGGTGAGCGGCTCCATGTTGCCGCCGGTGACCAGCGCGCCGAAGTCGCGGAACACCACGCCGCACAGCACGTGCAGCCCGGAGTGGGTGCGCATCAGCGCCGTCCGGCGCTCGTCCTCCACCGCGCCGCGCACCGCCGTGCCCGGCGGCGGCAGCGGGTCGGTGTCGAGCGGCACGAGGTAGACGTCGTCGGAGCTCTTCCGCGCGTCCACGATCCGGGTCTGCACGCCGCCCCACAGCAGCACGCCGTGGTCCGGCGGCTGGCCGCCGCCGCCCGGGTAGAACGCGGACCGGTCCAGGACGATGCCGTCCGGTCCGGAGTCCAGCACCACCGCGTCCCACTCGCGCAGCGTCTGGTCGTCAAGCTCAAGCCGATGCGTCCTGCTCACCTTCCGCAGTGTATTCCCGGGGGGCGACCCCCGGACCCCCGATGTCCTCGTGTGGCGGCCCGATGGCAAAACCCGCCATCGTATCGGGCCGCCACACTGCGGCAAGAGCCGCGAGGCAGTGCGTTCATCGGGCGGCGATCCTGGCGTGCGCCAGTGCCAGTCCCGCTCCCGCCAGGGCGAGCACGGCGAGCGCGACCGATACCGCCAGGTAGGCGTGACCCGAGGTGACCGCGAAGGCAGCGAGGCGGCCCGCGCCCGCACCGGCGGGCAGCCGTCCGGCCACGTTCAGGTACAGCGAGCCGAACGCCGCGATCCCGGTCACGATGCCGAGCTGGTTCACCGTCACCACCACGCCGCTCGCGTCCGCCGCGCTGCTCACCGGCACCCGGGACAGCACGCGGGCCATCAGCGCGCCGAACGCCCCGGCCATGCCGCCGCCGTTGACGGCGAGCGCCAGGTACAGCCAGGCGCCGCCGCTGCCGCCCGTGCGCACCAGCAGCCCGGCCCAGACGAGCCCGGCGGCGGTGATCACGAACCCGGTCATCGGCAGGCTGGCGTGGTACCGCGCGGGCAGCCGCCGCCAGTTCAGGCTGACGAGCGCGAACGCGATACCGCACGGGACGAAGGTCAGCCCGGCCCGCAGCGGCGAGTCGCCGAGGCCGTCTTGCAGCTCGAGCGCCAGGCCGAACAGCCAGCCGCCGAACACCACCATCGACGCGAAGAGGCCGGCCAGGCCGGCCACCATGCCGGGCAGCCCGAGCAGCGACCTGGGCAGAATCGGCTGGCCGCCGCGCGCGCCGACCCGGTGCTCCACGACGCCGAGCAGCGCGAACCCGGCGAAGGAGCCGGCGAGCAGCACCCAGCCCCACACCGGCCAGCCGAGGGGCTGGCCGAGGACGAGCGGCAGCACGAAGGCGAGCGCGGCCGGGGTGAGTACCGCCAGGCCCGGCAGGTCAAGCGTGCGAACCCCGTCGAAGCGGCCCGCGGGCAGCAGCCGGCCAGCGGCGAGCACGATCAGTCCGACCGGCACGTTGACGAGGAAGACCGGGCGCCACGAGGTGCCGAACAGGTTCGCGCTGACCAGCAGGCCGCCGAGGACCTGACCGAGCACTGAGCCGCCCGAGATCACGGTCGCGTACAGGCTCATCGCGCGTGCCCGCGGCCCGGGCGCCGTGTAGCTGCGCTGGATCAGGCTGAGCACCTGCGGAATCATCACCGCGGCGCCCGCGCCCTGGAGGAACCGCAGCGCGACGAGCACCCCGGTCGATGGCGCGAGGCCACAGCCGAGCGAGGCCAGCGTGAACAGGGCGACCCCGGCCAGGTAGACCCGGCGATGGCCGAGGATGTCGCCGAGCCTGGCCCCGGTGACGAGCAGCACCGCGTAGGCGATCGTGTAGCCGGCCACGACGAGCTGGAGGCTGGCGCCAGAGGCGCCGAGCGTGGCGTGCATGGCGGGCACCGCGACGTTGACGATGTTGGTGTCGAGCACGGCCATGATCTGGCCGGTGAGCACGATGGCGAGCGCCACCGCGGGCGGAGTGACCCGGCCAGCGCGCCCGGTACCCCCCCGGCGACCGGGCCGGACGGCGGCTGCCTGACGTTCATAGAGGTCTGTCATGTACTTAGCTTGCGGCCGGACTTATGCTGGTACCAAGAGCCTGGTTATCCTGGTACTAACACCACCTGGCAAGCCCGGCCGCGGTACGGGAGGATAAGGGTCATGACCATGGCAGCCACGGCCACCGCCGCCCGCCGGACGGAACTCGCCGCCTTCCTGCGCGCCAGGCGGGAGCGGGTCAGCCCGGAGGACGTGGGCCTGCTGCCCGGAACCCGGCGGCGCACCGCCGGACTGCGCCGTGAGGAGCTCGCCCAGCTCGCCGGGGTCGGCGTGACCTGGTACACCTGGCTTGAGCAGGGCCGCCCGATCAACGCGAGCGTCCAGGTGCTCGACGCCATCGCCAGGACGTTGCGGCTCGACGCGGTCGAGCGGGCCCACCTGTTCCGCCTCGCCGACCTGCCGGGGGCGGCCGCCGCCGCGGACTGCGCCGACTGCCCGCTCCCGCCCGAGGTCCAGCAGGTGCTCGACGCCATCAAGTTCCCGGCCTGCGTGCTCACCGAGCGGTTCGACGTGATCGCGTGGAACCAGGTGTACGCCGCGCTCTTCCCCGGGATCTGCGAGTCCCCGCCAGGCGAGCGGAACACCCTGCTCGTCAACCTCACCGCCCCGTCCTGCTGCAGCCCGCTGCAAGACCAGGCGGGCCACTGCCTCGCCCTGGTCGGGCAGTTGCGCGCCGCCTACGGCCGCCACGTGGGCGACCCGGCGTGGACGCACTTCATCCGCCGCCTGGAGGCCGTGAGCCCCGCGTTCGCGCAGGCCTGGGCGTCACACGAGGTGGCCCAGCCGGCCAGGCACACCAAGCGCTTCCGCCACCCGACGGCCGGCCACATCACCGCCACCTCGACCAGCTTCGCGGTCAACGCGGTCGCTGGCGCTCGCATGGTCGTCTACACCCCCGATGACAAGCCGAGCGCGAAGGCACTCGCCCGGCTGGCCGAGGGCGCGGACCTCGACGCCCGCTTCCCCTGCTGGGACGCCTGTCATCCAGAACGAGCGCGGCTTGCCCCGGCCGCTGTCTAGTTTGCTGCCCGCGCGATCACGCCGGTTACGAGTGCATCCGCACGCCCTTGACGATCTTGTCGACCGTGCCGCGCGGGCCGTACACGGCGATCCCGACCAGGTCCAGGTTTGACCGCTGGACCGCCCGCACCGCCGCGCGGTTGTCTCGGTCATTGCCGGTGGCGAAGAGGTCGGCGGTGAAGACGGACATGGCCACCCCGCGGCTGACCGCCCGCTCGTGACACCTGATGAGGGTCTCCTTCCCCCCTTCGAAGACAAGGACCGGCTGGCGGAACATCGGCAGGTACTCCGTGTCGTCCGCGTCCGCGTAGGGCTCGCCGATCACCTCGGGATTCCGCTGCCCGATGCCGCTGACCAGGAACGCCGTGACGTTAAGCCGCTGCCATACCTCCAGGTCGTCGCGGAGCAGAACCGCGATCTTGGTGTCGAACCGGACCGGTCCGCTCGTCGACTCCATGTCCTCGATGTCCATGCCGTCGATCGAAGCAGGTCACCGGGCCGCCGGTCTTGTACGATTTTTGCGTGGCCATCGATACCCGGGTGCGCGCCTGGCGGCCGCGGGTTCCCGGCGTCGCCGAAGTCCTCCACGCGCGCATGAGCAGTCACGTCTACCCGATGCACGCGCACGAGGCGTGGACGCTGCTGATCGTCGACGACGGGATGATCAGGTACGACCTGCACGGCCACGAGCACGGCGCCATGGACAAGCTCGTCACGCTGCTGCCGCCGCAGATCCCGCACAACGGGCGGGCCGCCACGTCCGCGGGCTTCGGCAAGCGGGTCGTCTACCTCGATCTCTCGACGTTGCCTGCGAGCCTCATCGGTCACGCCGTCGACCAGCCCGTGCTGGCCGACGCGCTTTTGCGGCAGCGGATCAGCCAGCTGCACCGCGGGTTCGACCAGCCGGGCGAGGAGTTCGAGGCGGAGACCCGGCTGGCCTTCATCGCCGAACGGCTCCGCTGGCACCTCGGCAAGCGCCGCGGGCCCGACGGGCCAATGGCCGGGGCCGGCGTGGCCGGCGAGCTGCGCAGCCTGATCGACTCCCGCTTCCGCGAGTCGATGACGCTCAGGGAAGCGGCCGACGCCCTGCACGCCCACCCGGCCCACCTAGTCCGGGCGTTCAGCCGGGCGTTCGGGATGAGCCCGCATCAGTACCTGACCAGCCGGCGCGTCGATCTCGCCCGGCGGCTCCTGCTCGACGGAGTGCCGCCAGCCCTGGCGGCGGCACAGGCCGGCTTCTACGACCAGCCGCACCTGAACCGCCACTTCCGGCACATCCTCGGCACCAGTCCCGGCCGGTACGCCCGGAGCGGAGGTTAGCCGGTGTTCTGCAGGCCGGCGGCGATCCCGCTGACGGTAAGCAGCAGCGTCCGGTCGAGAACAGGGCGCTCCGACTCGGTGACCTCCTCGGCCCGCAGCGCGGACAGCGCGCGCAGTTGCAGGTAGGACAGCGCGTCCACGTACGGGTCGCGCAGCACGATGGCCCGTGACAGCACCGGCCGGCTGCCTACCAGCCGGTCGTGCTCGGTGACGGACAGCACGAGCCGCCTGGTGAGGTCGTACTCGGCGAGCACGCGGTCGGTCAGGTCGGGCCGCCCGCCGAGGGCCAGGTACCGGACCGCGACCTCACGGTCGGTCTTGGCCAGGGACATCTCGGCGTTGTCGAGCAGCGTGGCGAGCAGCGGCCACTCGCGGTAGGCGCGGCGAAGCGCGGTCAGGCCCTCGAGCGGTATGTCGCCGTCAGAATCGCCCGCCGGAATGCCGGACCACGCCGCGGCGGCGAGCCCGCTCCCGAGCCCGTACCAGCCGGGCAAGTTCAGCCTGGTCTGCGCCCAGGCGAACACCCAGGGGATGGCGCGCAGGTCCTCAAGGCCGAGCGGCCCGCCACCGTGCCCGCGGCGGGCCGGGCGGGAGCCGATCCGCAAGGCCCCGATCTCCTCGAGCGGGCTGACGGTGGCGAACCACTCGGCGAAGCCGTCGGCCTCCACCAGCGCGCGGAACGCCCGCTTCGCGGCGTCGTCGATGGCCGCGGCGAGCTCACCGAAGGCCGCCGCCGCCGCGGCGGTGCGGGCCGGGTGCGACGGCGCGGAGGCAAGCAGCACCGCCGACGTGACCTGCTCCAGGTGACGCAGCCCGATCGCCGGGGTGCCGTACCGCGCGAAGATGACTTCCCCCTGCTCGGTGACCTTGAGCCGGCCCGCGACAGAGCCCGGCGCCTGGGCGAGCACGGCGCGCCCGGCCGGGCCGCCGCCGCGCCCGATCGCGCCGCCACGGCCGTGGAACATGGTGAGCCGCACGTCGTGCTCCGCCGCCCATGCGGCGAGCTCGGCCTGAGCATCGAACAACCGCAGCGTCGCCGAGGCGGGCCCGAGTTCCTTGGCGGAGTCCGAGTAGCCGAGCATCACCTCAAGCTGCCGCCCCGTCTCGGCCAGCCGGGCGGCCACCGCGGGGATCGACAGCATCCCGGTCAGCACGGACGTCGCGTTGGCCAGGTCCTCGCCGGTCTCGAACAGCGGCACCACGTCGAGCACCGGGCCGTTACCGTCGGGGAACGCGTGGCCGGCGAGCTCGTAGACCGCCGCGATGTCCTGTGCCGACGTGGTGAACGAGATCACGTAGCGGCGGCAGGCGTCCACGCCGAAGCGGCGCTGAATCCATGCCATCACCCGGATGGTCTCGAGCACCTCCTGGGTCATCGGCGAGAGCTCGGCGCCCTCCCGCAGCTCGGCCAGGGCACGCGCGTGCACCCGCGAATGCTGGCGTACCTCAAGGCCGGTGAGGTGGAAACCGAACGTCTCGGCCTGCCACAGCAGGTGCTGCAGCTCGCCGTACGCCTGCCGGACCGCGCCGGCCTCGGCCAGTGAAGACTGCACGAGGCGCAGGTCGGCGATGAAGTCCGCCGCCGCGCCGTATGCCAGGTCAAGGTTCCTTGTCCTGGTCGCGGCGAGCCGCTCCGCGGCGTAAAGCAGGAAGGCGCGATACGGCTCGCCCGGCGAGCGCGCGATGATCTCCCGCAGCAGTTCCGGGTGCTCGGCCGAGGCGGCGGCGAGCGCACGGCGTAGCCGCGCCGACGGCGGCGCGGAGGTCTCGTACACGGTCAGCGCGCGGGCGATCCTGGCGCAGGCCGCCTCAAGGCCCCGCAGCGCGTGCTCGGCCTGGATGGCCGCGGCCTCCCGGGTCACCGCGGCAGTGACGTTCGGGTTGCCGTCCCGGTCGCCGCCCACCCAGGAGCCGAACCGCAGGAACGGCGGCACCGGTGTCGGCTCGGTACCGCTCGCCTCCCCGAGCAGCACGTGGTCGAGCGCCCGGTACACCGCCGGGACCAGCTGGAACAGCGTCTCGTCGAACGCGGTCATCACCGAGCGGACCTCGTCCGCCGGTGACATCCCGGCGACCCGCAGCTGGGCGGTCCGCCACAATAGGTCGACCTCCTCGCGCAGCCTCCGCCGGTCCTCGGCCTGCCGCACCGCCCCGGCCCGCGGGTCGTCAAGCGCGGTGAGCAGCCCGCTGATCCGGCGCAGCGACGCCACCACCGCGCGGCGGCGGGCCTCGGTCGGGTGCGCGGTGAACACCGGGTGCACCCTGAGCCCGGCGAGCGACTCGGCCAGGTACTCCGCACCGCCCTCGGCGGTGAGCGTGGCCACCGCGTCGGCGAGCGACTCGCGGGCCGGCCGGTCGCCCGAGCCGCGCAGCTGCAGTGCCCGCACCCGCTGCTGTTCCTCGGCCAGGTTAGCCAGGTGGAAGTACACGGTGAACGCGCGGGCCACCTGCTCGGCACGCTCCCAGGACCAGGACGCGACCAGCGCGGTAATCTCGTCTCCCGCCGCGTTGGCGGCCGCCGAGCCGCGGTCCGCCGCCGAACGCGCGGCGATCACCGCGTGCCGTAGCCGCTCCACGTCCGCGAGCAGGTCGGCACCCGCCGACTCGCTGATCACCTCGCCGAGCATGTCCCCGAGCAGCCGGACATCCCGCCGCATCGGCTCGGGCAGCTCAGCGGAGTCGCGCTCCCGGCCGGAACCGCCCGCCCCGTACGCCCCGCCAGGATCCCCCGCGGGGCCGCCCGCCACGTCGCTCACGTAGATGCTCACAGGTCGAGCCTAACCACCGCCCGGTGAGCTCAATCGTCCGGCGTAGCCTTGTTCACCTGGCTTTAACGGCCGGGTGTGCCGACCAGGTAACCCCGGGGCGGGGGCAAAAGGATCAGGCTCGGAGTTAACCTTCCCTCATGACCGCGAGTGAGTCCATTCCTGACGAGTTGCCCGACCCGCATACGACGGCGGGGAAGATCGCTGACCTGGAGCGGCGGCGGTATGAGGCGGTGCACGCGGGGCCGGCGGCGGCGGTGGAGAAGCAGCACGCCAAGGGGAAGCTGACCGCCCGGGAGCGGATCGCGCTGCTGCTGGACGAGGGGTCGTTCACCGAGTTCGACGAGCTGGCCCGGCACCGCGCCCACGACTTCGGCATCGCCGGCAACCGCCCCTACGGCGACGGGGTCGTGACCGGGACCGGGACCGTCGACGGCCGCCCCGTCGCGGTGTACTCCCAGGACTTCACCGTGTTCGGCGGGTCCCTCGGGGAGGTCTACGGGGAGAAGATCGTCAAGGTCATGGACCACGCGATGAAGACCGGCTGCCCGGTCATCGGGATCAGCGACGGGGGCGGCGCCCGGATCCAGGAGGGCGTGGCGGCGCTGGGCCTGTTCGCGGAGATCTTCTTCCGCAACGTCCGCGCCTCAGGGGTCATCCCGCAGGTCAGCCTGATCATGGGCCCGGCCGCCGGCGGGGCCGTCTACTCCCCCGCGATCACCGACTTCACCCTCATGGTCGCCGGCACCAGCCACATGTTCATCACCGGCCCCGACGTGATCAAGACCGTCACCGGCGAGGACGTCACCTTCGAGGAACTCGGCGGCGCGCACGCGCACATGACCAAGTCCGGCGTCACCCACTACGAGGCCAGCGACGAGGAAGACTGCATCGGGTTCGCCCGGCTGCTGCTGTCCTACCTGCCCTCGAACAACCTCAGCGAGCCCCCCGTCATCCCGGCCGTCCCCGATTTCGAGGTCAGCGCGGCGGACACCGCGCTGGACACCCTGATCCCCGACTCACCCAGCCAGCCCTATGACATGCACCAGGTCATCGCGACCGTGCTCGACCCGGGCACCTTCTGCCAGACCCAGCAGGACTTCGCGAAGAACATCATCACCGGGTTCGGCCGGGTCGCCGGCCTGCCCGTCGGGGTCGTCGCCAACCAGCCGATGCACCTGGCCGGCTGCCTCGACATCGACGCCAGCGAGAAAGCCGCCCGGTTCGTCCGCACCTGCGACGCCTTCAGCATCCCCGTCCTGACATTCGTCGACGTCCCCGGCTTCCTGCCCGGCACCGGCCAGGAATGGGCCGGCATCATCCGCCGCGGCGCCAAGCTCCTGTACGCCTACGCCGAGGCCACCGTCCCCAAGCTCACCCTCATCACCCGCAAAGCCTACGGCGGCGCCTACGACGTCATGGGCTCCAAGCACCTCGGCGGCGACCTCAACCTCGCCTGGCCCACCGCCCAGATCGCCGTCATGGGCGCCGCCGGCGCCGTCAGCATCCTCTACCGCCGCGACCTCGCCGCCCACCCCGACCCCGAAGCCCGCCGCAAAGAACTCACCACCCACTACGAAGACACCCTCGCCAACCCCTACGCCGCCGCCGAGCGCGGCTACATCGACGCCGTCATCCGCCCCGCACAAACCCGCCCCGCCCTCACCCGCGCCCTGCTCTCCCTGCGCACCAAACGCGAAACCCTCCCACCCAAAAAACACGGCAACATCCCGCTGTGAACGCCACGGACGCGCAGCGATCAGGCGCCGGACGAACGGACGTCGCCGGGCAGCCTGGCGACCAGGCGCCCCCGGTGCCGGTGCTCGCCGTCACCCGCGGCCGGCCGACGGACGCGGAGCTCGCCGCGGTGACCGCGGTGCTGCTCGCAGCGACCTCCGCCGCTTCGACCGCCGCCGCCGCTGCCGCCGCTGCCGCGGCACGAGCGGCGCGGGGCCCGCGACCCCCGCTATGGGCTGCGGGCCACGGCGTGCGGTCTACCCACCCGTCCCCGGGCCCGCACGCCTGGCGTGCCTCTGCTCTCCCCCGCTGACACCCTTGCCAAGGAAGACCATGAACATGCCGGCCAAGCAGCCGCCTCCCCCGCCACAAGCACCGGCTCGCGTGGTGATCGCCAAGCCCGGCCTTGACGGCCATGACCGCGGTGCCAAGGTCATCGCCCGTGCCTTGCGTGACGCCGGCCACGAGGTCATCTACACCGGGCTGCACCAGACCCCGGCCCAGATCGTCGCCACCGCCATCCAGGAGGACGCCGCGGTGATCGGCCTGTCCGTGCTGTCCGGTGCGCACCTGACGGCAACGGAGGACGTGATCAGGCTGCTGGCTGAGCAGGGGGCAGCCGAGGTGCGGGTCATCGTCGGCGGCATCATCCCGCAGGCCGACATCCCGGTCCTGCACGCGATGGGCGTGCACGCGGTTTTCACTCCCGGGGCCGACCTCGGCTCGATCATCGAGACAGTGCGGCGGGCAGCCGCGGTGGGAGCGGCAGCATGACCCTGTCCAAGGTCCTCATCAGTAACCGGGGCGAGATCGCGGTCCGCGTCGCGCGGGCCTGCCGCGACGCCGGTATCGCCAGCGTCGCCATCTACGCCGACCCGGACCGGGACGCACCGCACGTCCGCGCCGCCGACGAGGCGTTCGCGCTCGGCGGC
>Ga0265337_1000325_pt1 | contig 25472 bp, 22 predicted proteins | sample 42122metaG_FD_192441 | JGI IMG/M metagenome (GOLD analysis project Ga0265337, IMG submission 192441) | Rhizosphere microbial communities from Carex aquatilis grown in University of Washington, Seatle, WA, United States - 4-21-22 metaG | ecosystem: Host-associated > Plants > Roots > Rhizosphere >... | reverse complement strand
ACGCGAAGGCGCTCGGCTACCAGGTCAGGTCCCAGGTGCCGCCTCCGATGGAGACGGTCGCGGACACCCCGGCGTGGCCGCAGCACAACGAGACGGAAACGGTTGACCGGGCGTTCCCGCCGGCGTACCCGCCCCCCACCCCGATGCCGCCGGTTAACCCGGCGGCAGGCCAGATGCCGCCGGCGTACCCGGCTCCCGGTCAGATGCCGCCGGCGTACCCGGCTCCCGGTCAGATGCCGCCGGCGTACCCGCCCCCCGGCCAGATGCCGCCCGGTCCCACGATTCCCGGCGCCTGGCCGGCCGCCTCCTCGCAGCAACGCAAGTCACGGCTGGGCCTCTTCCTCGGCGCCGGCGCGGCGGCGGTCATCGTGCTCTACCTCGTCGTCGCGGTGGTGGCGTCCACGTTCCCGTTCTCGAAGCCGAAGCCGACCCCGACGTCTACGCCGACGCTGCACCCGACCGCGACGGCGAGCCTGAACGCCACGTCGTCGGCCAGCGCGTCCGCGTCCGGCTCCGCGTCTGCTTCGTCCTCGTCGTCCGCGTCGGCTGCGGCGACCGGCTCGCTCGCCGCCCTGCCGGCCGGGCTGAAGCCGCTCAAGGTGCTGCTGCCGACCGACATCCAGGACGCGAGTAGCGAGTGCGCCGACCAGGCGAAGATCCCGTGGACCAACCCTGGCCTGGTCAGGGCGCTCTCGTGCACCACTACTGACATGCCGAACGGGCAGGTATTCGGTTACCAGATGGACAGCACCGCCGACTACAACCAGGCCTGGGCCAACTACAACAGCTGGGCGAACTTCGGCACGTCGAGCACCGACGTCTGCCCCCCGGGAACGGGTCAGACGCAGGGCGGACCCGGCGAGTGGTGGGGCCCGCGCTTCCCGCAGCGCGCCGGCCAGGTCATCGAGTGCTTCACGAGCAACAGCGGGCCCGTGTACGTGTGGACCTACCCGACCGAGAACGCGTTCATCGTCGCGCAGCCGGACAAGAGCTGGACGTTCAGCAAGCTGGAGACCTGGTGGGAGAACAACTCGGTATGACCCCGGCGGCCCAGTACTCCCGGATGCCAGGCGGCGGTATTTCCCGCCGGCCGCTGCACATCATTGTCCTGGCTGACTGTTCCTGGGGGATGAAGGGCGAGAAGATCCAGGCGCTCAACTACGCGATCGCCGACATGATGCCGCACCTGGCGGAGTGGGAGCGGGACCAGGAGCAGGCCCAGGTGTTCGTCAGGGCGATCGCGTTCGCGACCGAGCCGCGCTGGCACATCAAGGACCCGGTCCCGGTCGCGGGCATCAGGTGGCGGCCACTCCAGGCGGTGCCCAAGGGGCTGACCAACATGGGCCCGGCGTTCAGGCTCGCGGCGGAGGCGCTCGGTCCAGGTCAGATCGAGCGCCGCGCGCTGCGTCCCGCGCTGCTGCTGATCACCGACGGCCTCTCGACCGACAAGCCAGGGGAGTTCGAGGCCGGGCTGGCGGCCCTGATGGCACAGCCGGCGGGGAAGGCCGCGCTGCGGCTGTCCATCGCCATCGGCCGGGACGCCCAGTCCGAGGCACTGAACAGGTTCATCGGCGACCCGAGCGTCCCGGTGATCGTGGCGGACAGCACAGAAGACATCGCCGACCGGCTGGTGGCCGCCTCGCTGGCCGTGTCGCGCATGTCGGAGTCGGGCGCGGACCGCGGCGAGGTCGCGCGCAAGCTCTTCGGCATGCAGTCAGGGGTGGACGTCCCGTCCGCCATCTTCAATCAGGACACCATCATCTAACCGCCATGACGAGCGAACACCTCCCCGCCACCTGGCGGGCCATGACCGGAACCGCCCGCGGGGCCGCGCACGACGCGCGCGGCCTGCCCAATCAGGACAGCGTCGAGTCCCTGGCCATCGACGCGGACGGGCTCGTTGTCGCGGTCGCCGACGGGCACGGTCATGACCGCCACTTCCGCAGCGCCGCCGGCTCCCGGCTGGCGGTCCGCACGGCATGCGCGGTGGTCGAGGGGCTCACGGCCGAAGCCGGCCAGCAGCCGTGGAGCCCGGAAGGGGCCGCGGCGCTGCGCGACCGGCTGCCCGAGGCCATCGTCGCGCGATGGCGCGAGGCGGTGGCGCTCGACATAGCGGCGCATCCGTACACGGCGGCGGAGCTGTCCGCACTCGCGCAGGCCGGCGACGGCCCGGCTATCCCCTACGGCTCCACCTTGCTCGTCGCGCTGATCGCCGGCCGCTGGCTGGTCTGCGCGCAGATCGGTGACGGCGACCTGCTCGCCGTCCGGCCGGACGGCGGTGCCTGGTCTCCAGTCAGCGGGGACGACCTGCTCGACGGCTACCGCACGACGAGCCTGTGCCAGCCGGCGGCGGTGTCCGCCTTCCGCGCCGCCGCGCACGACCTGCGGGCCACGCCGCTGCTCGCGCTGCTGCTCAGCACCGACGGCTACGGCAATGCCCAGGCCGAGGAGCCGTGGCAGCCGGTGGTCGCCAGGGACCTCGCCGAGCTCGCCGCCCGGCATGACCACGGCTGGTTCGCTGGGCAGCTGCCTCACTGGGCGGAGCGCTGCGCATCGGCCGCGGGCAGCGCAGACGACACGACCATCGCGTTGCTGCTCGCGCCCGGCAGCGAGCGGCTCGCGGCGCCGCCGCCCATCCCGCCCGCCCCGCCCATGGCATCCGAGCCGGACCGCTCCGTAGGCCGGTCCACCGCAGCAGAGGTGACGCGGCCCGTGCCCCAGTCGCCGCTTGCCGACGGTTTCCCTGGGACTTTGTACCGTGGCGCCGATTCCCCTGGCGCCGGCTTTCCTGCCACCGGTTTTCCGGGCGCCCCGCCTGCGCCAGCCCGGTTCTCCAGGCGCCGAGCGGTTACCGCCGGTATCGCCGCCGTGGCGGCCGCGGCGGCGATCGTCGTCGCAGTGGTCATGTCGCAGTCATCCGGCTCCGCAGGGCGACCGTCGGCCCCCCAGCCAACCGGGCAGCCTGTCGCCCGGGCCACGCCCTCGCCATCGGGCGCCGTGAGCAACTCGACGACACCGCACGAGTCACCTGGCACACCGGCCGGGCCGTCCAGCCGGACGGGGCGTCCATCGGCTGGCGGCTCGGCCACCGGGCCGAACGTCTCGAATACCACGCCGGGCGGCGCGACCCATGGCCAGCCGACCAGGAACCAAGGGGGATAAGCGTCGTGGACCCGCTGATACAGCCAGGCCAGACGCTGCGAATGGAACGTGGCCAGGCGGCCGTGATCGTAGAGGAGCGGATCGGTGAGGGCGGCGTGGGCGTCGTGCACCGGGCCAGGCTGAACGGGGCGCCGTTCGCGGTGAAGTGGTACCGTCCGGGACCGTTCATGGAGGAACTGCGCAAGTCCATCACCGCACTGCTGCAGCGCGGTCGTCCGCCGCACAAGTCTTTCGTCTGGCCGATCGACCTGGTCAGCTCCAGCCAGGTTCCCGGGTTCGGTTACGTGATGCCGTTGCTCGAGCCGAGGTTCATCTCGCTGGCGCACATGCTGAACCAGCCGGAGCAACCGTCCTTCCGCGTGGTGACGACCCTGGCCAGGGAACTCGTCGAGGCTTTCGCCGTGCTGCACGCCACCGGCCTGTGCTACCGGGACATCAGCTTCGGTAATGTCCGGGTGGACCCCGGTGCCTGTGAGGTCGCGATCATCGACGTGGATCACATCGGACCCGATGGCGGCCAGGCGTTGGTGAAGGGGACCGGCAAGTTCATGGCGCCCGAGGTGCTGCGCGATGAGGCGCTGCCGTCGACGGTTACCGACCTGCACTCACTCGCGGTGTTCCTCTTCTACCTGCTGATGCACGATCACCCGCTTGAGGGCCAGCGAACCGACGCCTCCTATCACTGGGAGGGTGAGCGGCCGCCGGAGATCGACCTGATCGTGCAGAACTTCGGCGACTCGCCGCTGTTCGTGTTCGACCCGGGCGACCCGGCGAACCGGCCGCTGCCCGGCGAGCAGGTGAACCTCTGGTGGTCGATCTATCCGCTGAGCTTCCGCCGGGTGTTCATCCAGGCCTTCACGGTGGGGCTGAAGGAGGCGTCCCTTTCCGGCCGGGTCATCGAGAGCACCTGGCGGCGGGCACTGCTCAGCCTGCACGACAGCGTCGCGCCCTGCCCGGGCTGCGGCGCCGCCGGGTTCTACGACCAGGAACGGCCCGATCAGCGCTGCTGGAGCTGCCATCAGCCGCTGCTGGCGCCGCCACGCCTTGAGCTGCCCGGCGGCACGCTCGTGCTGTCCGAGGGGGCGACGGTGACCAGCCACCACCTGTACCGCGACCGCGGCTACCGGCAGACCCAAGCGGTGGTCGAGGCGCATCCGGGCCGGCCTGGACGGGTCGTGCTCAGGAACCTGACCGACAAGACCTGGACGGTCGCCCCGCAGGGCGAGGCGCCAAGGCACGTACCGCCAAGCATGCGCCTTGGCGTCCGGCCGATGACCATCGACTTCGGCGGGGTTACGGGCCGGATCGTCTTACCTCACGGCACCACGATGACCGGGCAGCGGGCATTACGCGCCAGCCAGCTCGGCACCGAGCCGATCAGGTGGTGCCAGAAGTGCCGCGGCGCGCCGATCACCAGCGCGTCGGCGCTGAACTCGGCGGCGATCGCGGCCAGTTCCCGGGCCGGGCTGCCCCGCCGCGTGCGCACGTGTACCTCAAGCTCGCTGGCGTCGGCGGCTTGGTCGAGCTCGGTGAGCAGCCAGCGCTCCAGCGAGTCCGCGTCACGTAGGAGGCCGACCACCTGGCCGGTGAGCGGCTCGCAGTACACGCCAGGCGAGGTCACGTAGACCATGAGCAACGGCCGGCCGAGCCGTCGGGCCATCCCCGCGGCGTAGGCGAGCGCGTTCCGCGAAGCGGCCGAGCCGTTGTAGCCGGCGATGACGGGATGCGCGAGCGATATCGGCCGCGGCTGTGCGGTGTGCTGGATCGGTTCCGGGCGCAGCCGATCCTGCTCACGGCGCTCGGGGCGCCGCTGTTCAGGCGTCCCCTCATCCGGGGAAAGCTGGTCCATCTCCGCGTCCTTGCGGCCACTGGTGGTTAGTAGTTTTGTTATAGCAAGCATCCGCCAGCAGGTTAAGCAGATCGTCTGCTTCAGCTGAGGAAGTGCCCCGTCTTACGTGAGTTATTCGGGCCGCGCTGGCAGAACTATAGAGACCGGGGCCGCATCTGCGGAAGATGCTGGCCTCGGAACACCAGGAGCCCCGGAAGAAACGGACATTTCATAAGCGTGACCACTCACCATAAAGAAAGGAAGTAACGGGCTTCCGCTGCCCGGTGCACTGCTGAGGTGGCACCATGAAGATGTGGTGGCAGAACAGGCGCACCCAGCGTGGGGGAATGGAGCAGCAGCTACCCCTCCTCCGGGTCGGCTCGCAGGTCGGAGCGACAAGGAGCGGGTAGACGCCACCGCGCGCGCGGTCATCGAGTCCGCCGCCGACGCGATCGTCGCCTTCGGCGCGGACCGGACCGTGATGCTGTGGAACCCGGCCGCGGAGCGGATGTTCGGCTGGGCCGCCGACGAGGTGATCGGCCTTGATCCGCCCACGATCCCCGAGGAGCTAGCCGCCGAGCACAACGCGGTCTTCGAGCGGGTCCGCGGCGGCGGGCAGATCTCGTTCGCCACCAGGCGGATCCGCAAGGACGGGTCGGTGCTCGACGTGCGCATCGACACGAGCGCGCTGACCGACGGCAACGGCGAAGTCCTCGGCTGGGTCAACGTCTGTCACGAGACCGGCGAGGACGACGTCGTCAGGCACTACATGGCCGAGCGGGCCCGCGTGGTCCGCCGCCTCGGCGACGTGGTCGCCGACATGAACGCGCAGCGCGACCTCGAGTCGGTGCTCGACCGGATCGCCGCCAGCCTGCGCGAGCTCACGGGTGCGGACGCCGGCGGGTTCGTGCTTATCGAGGAGGACAGGCTCCGGCTAGTCTCCACCGCCGGCTTGCCCGCCCGGCTGCGCGGCCGGGTGGCCTCGCTGTCGAGCAGCCTGGTCGGGGAACTGTTGCGGTCGGGCAAGACGGTGATGATGGCGACCGGCGAGTCCGGCGGATTCGATGACCTCATCTGGTCGGCCCTGCCAGGCCTGCACACGATCGCGCTCAGCCTGTCGCACGTGGGCGGCCGGCCGTACGGCGCGCTGTACGCGCTCTATAGCCGCCGGGCGCTCAGCCACGTCGAGCTTGAGCTGCTCGAGCTGCTCGCCGGGCACGCCGGCGTGGCGCTCACCAACGCCATGGCGTTCGAAGAGGTGGTTAAGCAGCGCGCACACGAGCGCGCCGTCATCGACGGCAGCGCCGACGGCATCGCGGTGCTCGACGAGGCGGGGAACGTCAAGCAGTGGAATCCCGCCGCGCACCTGATCACCGGCACGCAGGCCAGCGAGGTGATGGGCGCGCCGCCGCCGTTCCCGCTCCCCGCCCCGGGCGAGCGGCGCACGCACAAGCTGCCGAGCGGGCGCTGGATCGACGTGTTGTGCACAGAGCTCGGCGACGGCGGCGAGAAGGTGGTCGACTTCCGCGACGTCACCGCGGCCAAGGAGCTCGAAGAGGCCAAGGACCTGTTCCTCGCGACGACCAGCCATGAGCTGCGCACGCCGATCACCGTGGTGCAGGGGTTCGCAGCTACGCTAGCCAGCCGGTGGGATCAGCTGTCTGACAGCGACCGGCGGGCCGCCGTCCGTACGATCGCGGAACGCGCCGGATCGCTTGGCCGCCTCGTCGAGCAGCTGCTGCTCGGCGCGCGGGCCGGCGCCGACGCGCTGCCGGTGACTAACGGGCCATTCGACCTGGCCGCGCTGCTGCGCGCGGCTGTCGTGTCGTTCAGCCCGCTGTCCGAGAAGCACCACGTGGTGGCGGACGTTCCCGGTGACCTGCCGCTCGCCAGCGGTGACTCGATGGCCACGGACATCATCGTCGGCCAGCTGCTAGAGAACGCATTCAAGTACTCGCCCGCGGGCGGGACCGTTACCGTGCGCGCCCGCGGCGTCGGCCCGACGATCGAGGTGGACGTCGAGGACGAGGGCATCGGTATTGCCCCGGGCGACCACGAGCGGATCTTCGAGCGCTTCGTCCAGGGCGAGACCGGTGACCGCCGCCGTTTCGGCGGTGTCGGCATCGGCCTCTACATCGTGCGGCGGCTCGCGATCGCACAGCACGCCACGGTCATCGCCATGACTCGCCCGGAGGGCGGCACGATAATGCGGCTGACCTTGCAGCAGGTTCAGCCGGACGACCCGGGAGACTTACAACCGCGCTTGTTCGCGGTGGCGGGGCTCGCCGCCAGTCGCGGCGAGGTACTCGTCGATGACACCGGGAACGTCGTCGCTGTCCCGCAGGATCTGGCCGGCCTCCATCCAGATCACGCGGTTGCAGCTCTGCTCGATTTCGCCGAGGTTGTGGGCGACGAGGAAGACCGTGCCCGCCTCGTCGCGCAGTTCCTTGATCCTGTTGTGGCTCTTGGTACGGAACGCGGCGTCTCCGGTGGCAAGGGCCTCGTCGATCATCAAGATCTCATGGCTCTTGGCGGACGCGATGGCGAACCGCAGGCGCTGGGCCATGCCCGTGGAGTACGCGCGCATCGGCAGGTCGATGAAGTTGCCCACGCCGGAGAAGTCGACGATCTGCTCGTACCTGCTCTTGACCTCGGCGGGCGGCATGCCCATCGCCAGGCAGCCGAGGACCACGTTCCGCTCGCCGGTGAGGTCGTCGAGCAGCGCGGCATTCACCCCGAGGAGGGCCGCCTCGCCTGAGGTGTACACCGCGCCCCGCTCCGCGGGCAGCAGCCCGGCGATCGCGCGCAGCAGCGTGGACTTGCCCGACCCGTTCCTGCCGATGATCCCCACCACGTCGCCGTGGTTCACCACGAATGAGATCCCGCGGATGGCGTGGACCTCCCTGATGGAGACCCGCCGCTGCCTCTTCACCAGGCGCATCAGCGAGGTGGCCGCGGTTCCCTTGTTACCGCCCGCGCCGTAGACGCGGTAGACCACGTGCAGGTTGTCGACCACGACGGTCGGGTCAGCCATGGTGACACTCACTCGTTAGCTCGGCGGGCACAGCGGTCAGCTGTCACTTGACGTTACCGCCTTGGCGGCGCACATGTGCATTCATGTGGGGACAGCCCGGGGCATTGTGTCAGATAACACGACGGAAATCTGGAGTTTACGGTTTCACGGAGTTCTCACGGGGCATTTCCGCCATGCCGGGTTCGTACAGGTCCACGGGCGGGGCGGATGTTCATGGAGGTGGGTACGTCGAGCGTGCAGATGCTCCCGTATACAGCCTCTAGCGTTGGCGCGGCTCGTCGGCGCCTGATCGGCGACCTCGCCGAGGCTGGCGTCCACGAGGCTACGGCGTGTGACGCCGGCCTTGTACTGAGTGAACTTATCAGTAATGCGCTGCGTCACGCCACACCGCTGCCGGGAAACCTCATCAGGGTCTCGTGGTGCCTGAACGATGACTGTGTCGAGGTAGCGGTGAGCGACGGCGGCGGGCCGACCGTGCCCATGGTCAACAAGCCGGCGGCCAACGCGCTCGGGGGGCGCGGGCTCGGCATCGTGGACCGGCTGTCGCTGCGCTGGGGCGTTCACACGCGCAAGGACAGCAGCGAGACGACGGTCTGGGCGGCCCTTCCGCTCAGCGTCGACGTTGGCCACCACGCGCAGGCAAGCACCGCGAACGGGCGCGGGCGGGGCGGGACGGGTCCGGGACTTGTAATCGCATCATCACGGGATGCGTAATCGCGCCCGGAAGTGGTGATAATTCCCGCGGGGGATGCCGTGCCGCGAAGCAGGTTCATTGCGGATAGAGCGGTGATCGGACGTGAATGATGCGTCTCCGGGAGGATTCGTGTCCGAGTTCTTTGGAGTAGACAGCGAGGTCGGACGGCTGCGCACGGTGCTTGTGCACCGGCCGGGAGCGGAACTGAGAAGGGTCACGCCGAAGCACCGGTGCGGGATGCTGCTCCCGGCTCTGCCATGGGCCGAGCGGGCCCGGGCTGAGCACGACGAGTTCGCCGGCGCGCTGCGGGCGGCGGGCGTAGCGGTGCTTTACCTGACCGAGCTGCTGCAGGACGCGCTTGAGTACGCGCCGGCCAGGGAGCACGCGATTGAGACGGTGACAAGCGACCGGAGGCTTGGCGAGGAGTTGCGCGGCCAGCTCGGGGAGTACCTGGCCGGCCTGCGCCCGGAGGAACTTTGCCAGGTGCTCATCATGGGCTTGGCGCGCGATGAGTTCCCCGGCGGTCGCGGTGCGGTTTTCGGGTTGCTCGACGCCTGGGACTACGTCATCGACCCGCTGCCGAACCTGGTCTTCGCCAGGGACATCTGCGTCTGGATCGGCGACAGCGTGGCCGTGACGAGCCCGCCCGGCCGCCGCCAGGAGGCGGAGCTCGCCGCGATCGTGTTCGCGCATCACCCGATGTTCAGCGGGACCAAGCGGCTGTACGAACCGGGGCACGAGCTGCTCGCGGGCGGCGACGTCCTGCTGCTCGCGCCGGGCGTCGTGGCGATCGGCATCGGCGCGCAGACGTCGTCCGCTGGCATGGAGCGGCTGGCCAGGCGGGTACTCGACGCCGGGTTCGCGCACACCGTGCTCGCCGTGCTCACCAATTCCGCGGCCGGCGAGTGCCTGGACACGCTGTGCACCGTCGCCGGGCCGGACACCGTGGTGATGCGTCCCGATGTCGCTTACTCGCTCGTGGCCCGGACGATCATCAAGCGGGGAGAGGGCGGGCTCCGGCTCTCCCACCCGCGGCCGTTCCTTGAGGCCGCGGCGGATGCCATGGGGCTGGACAGGCTGCATGTGATCGAGACCGGCCTCGGGCCGGCCCGCGCCGGCCCCGCCAGGCCCGAGGCGTTCGGCGGCCAGGGGGCCCAGTGGGACGACGCAGGGAACCTGCTCGCCCTCGGGCCGGGGAAGGTGATCTCCTACGAACGCAACGAGCTGACCAACGCACGGCTTGAGGCGGCAGGCATCGAAGTGATCCGCGTTCCCGGCGGCGAGCTGGCCGGCTGCCGCGGCGGCCCGCGCGCCATCTGCTGCCCGGTTGGCCGGGAGCCGGCGGTAATGCCGGAACCAGGGGCCGGCGACGAGCGCGCGGCGTGACCGGAGTGGCCGACGGGGCCCGACCGGTCGGCCGATGAAGGCGGTAATGCTACGCCAAGCAGCGCCTATTACATGGCGATACGAGGTCTGATGCGAGTTAGCAGATTGTGAATTCGACCACACTCGGCGCTCTCACGCCTAGCGTTTCGCCCGTACGGAGCGGTATGGTTCCTGCCGTGGAGCTGAAAGTCTCAAGTCGATCTCAGGGTGATCACGAGCTTGTGATCGCGGTCGGGGAAATCGACCTCTACACCGCTCCGCTGCTACAGAGCGAGCTCACCGCAGTCATCGCCAGTGCAGCCCCGGCGTCACGTGTCGTGGTTGACATGTCAGGAGTGGAGTTCTGCGACTCCACCGGCATGAACGTGCTGCTGTCCTGCCTGAGGCAGGCGCGTGAGCGCGGCGGCGAGCTTGAACTCGCCGCGCCGCGCCCGGCGGTGCGGAAGATCTTGTCGGTGACCGGTCTCGACGCCGTGTTCACCGTGGCCGATTTCCCGGCCAGCAACTAAGTCGCGAAGAGACACGGTACTGGGGTCCCGGGCGGTTCCACCCGCGTGCAGCTAACATCGGGTCATGCCGCCTGTCGCAGTCGTCATCCCGGCGTACAACGAGGCCGAGCGGATTGGCGAGACCGTTACCGCCGCGCTGTCGCTGCCCGGCGTCGATACCGTGGTCGTGGCCAGTGACGGCTCAACGGACGCCACGGTCCGCCAGGCGAGAGACGCGGGCGCGACGGTGTGGCGGTCGCCGCGCAACCAGGGTAAGGCGGCCGCAATGCTCGCGGGAGCGGCGGCGGTGCGCCAGGTGGACCAGCGCGATCCGGCGGACGGTCAGCGGCACCTGCTGTTCCTTGACGCGGACCTTGGGCGGACGGCGGCCAACGCGGGCCCGCTCATCGAGCCTGTCACCGGCGGCTCGGCCGACGTGACGACGGCGGTCTTCACCAACCGCGTCAAGCTTGGCGGGCACGGCTTCGTGGTCCGCCTGGCAGGCGCGGGCATCAGGCGATCGACCGGCTGGTCACCTGCCCAGCCGCTCAACGGCCAGCGCTGCCTGACCAGGGCCGCGTTCGACGCGGCGTGTCCGCTCGCCCGTGGATTCGGCGTTGAGACCGCGATGATCATCGACCTTAAGCGCAAGGGCCTGCGCATTGCCGAGGTCGAGGTGGACATGGCACACCGCGCCACCGGTACCGACCTCGCGTCGCAGCTGCACCGAGCCCGCCAGTTCGTGGACGTCGCCTGCGCCCTCGCCACGCGCGTACTGCCATGAGGTACCGCCTACGGTAACTCTGTGTGACGAGTATAGTGCTGTGCGTGACAATAATCGCGATCGCTGCCGCCGGGGTCGTGGCCGGGATCATCGGAATCATGGTGGGCATGGCCGCCAGCCGGCGGGCCGCGCGCGCCGTACGCGAGTGCACTGACCTGGTGCAGGGGACCGTCGGCTCGTTCGGCACCGTCGACCCGAAGGCGCTGCGGGATGTCGCCATCGTCAGGTACGACGCGCTGAACGAGATGTCCGGCCAGTTGTCGTTCTCCCTCGCGCTGCTCAACGCGGTAGGCGACGGCGTGGTGCTCAGCTCCATCAACGGGCGGGCCGAGACACGCACTTACGCCAAGCCGGTAGTTGCGGGGCAAGGCGAGCAGGAACTGTCACCAGAGGAGGCGCAGGCCGTGCATTCCGCACGGGCCGGCGCGGGAGTGCCAGCGTCCGACCGCGCCCCGGGGCATGCCCCCGCTACGGCATGATGGGGCCATGCGCTATGCCTACCTTGGCCCCGAGGGGACGTTTACTGAGACCGCCGTCGCGGCGCTTGCCCGGTCGCGAGCCGAAGCCGACGTCCAACTGGTGCCCTGCTCGTCGATCGGGGTGACCCTGGCCTCAGTGCGCGACGGTACGGCCGACCGGGCGGTGGTCCCGATCGAGTCGTCCGTCGAGGGCATCGTCACCGCGACGGTCGATGACCTGGCGGGCGGCGGGGACCTGCTCATCCGGGCGGAGACCCGGCTGCCCATTGAGTTCGCCCTGCTCGGGCGCGAGGGCACCACCCTCGCCGACGTGAAGACCGTGGGCGGCCACCCGCAGGCCGAGGGACAGTGCCGGCGGTGGCTGGCGGCCAGCCTGCCCGGGCGCGAGTGGATGCCGTTCCCGTCCAACGCCGAGGCCGCCCGCCAGGTCAGCGAGGGAGACCTGGACGCCGCCCTTGCGTCATCGGCGGCGGCGGACCGCTACGGCCTCGTGGTGCTCGCCGCCGACGTGCACGACCGGTCGAACGCGATGACCCGCTTCGTCGAAACGGCGCCGCCTGGCTCGCTGCCCGCGCCGACGGGGGCGGACCGGACCTCCCTCGCCGCGTTCCTCGCCCACGACCACGCCGGCGCGCTGATGGAGATCCTGACCGAGTTCGCGGTCCGCGGCATCAACCTGTCAACTATCCAGTCCCGGCCGACCGGGGACGGGCTTGGCAGCTACTTCTTCTTCATCGACTGCGAGGGACATATCGACGACGCGCGCGTCGGCGAGGCGATGATGGGCGTACGGCGGGTGTGTGCCGAGGTCCGGTTCCTCGGCAGCTACCCGCGCAGCGACGGTGGGCGGACCCACGTCCGCCCCGGCACGTCTGACCCTGAGTTCGCTGACGCGGCGGCGTGGCTGGCCCGGCTGAGATACGGCCGACCCTAGAAGCCCGCGCCAGCCGGATCCCCGGTGAACAGGCCAGACAGTCAAAGGTAGGGGCCGGAGCCGCGGTGCGGCTGCTGCTCGTCCTGCGCGGGCATGAGCCCGGGCGGAAGCGCGCGGCGCATCTGCTCAAGCTGCGCCCGGGCGGCCATCTGCTGTGCGAACAGCGTGGTCTGGATGCCGTGGAAGAGTCCTTCCAGCCAGCCGACCAGCTGGGCCTGGGCGACGCGCAATTCCGCCTCGCTCGGCGTCGCGTCCCCGAACGGAAGCGACAGCCGCTCCAGCTCCTCAACAAGCTCGGGGGCGAGCCCGTCCTCGAGTTCCTTGATGGAGTTCTGGTGGATCGCCTTGAGGCGCGCGCGGCTTTGCTCGTCGAGCGGCGCCGACTTCACCTCCTCGAGCAGCTGGCGGATCATCGAGCCGATCCGCATGACCTTGGCCGGCTGCTCGACCATCTCGGTGACCGAGCGCTCCGCTGGGCCGTCACCCAGCTCATCCTGGGCGGACCCGACGGCCATGCCGTCCGGTCCGACGACGACGACCTGAGGCCTGCCGTGGTCTTGTGGGCTGATTTCGTCGCTCATGGCTTCCACGCTATCGGGTTCGCGAAGTTACTCGGTGCGCAAGAGGATCTTCCCGGTATGGCTGGACGCGGTCATGATCCGGTGCGCCTCTTCGGCCTGGGACATGGGCAGCTCACAGTAGATGACGGGGCGGATCACCCCCGCATCGACGAGCGGCCAGACGTTGGCCGCCACCGCGGCGACGATCGCCGCCTTCTGCTCCGTGGGGCGTGCGCGCAGCGTGGTCGACATGATCGTGCCGCGCTTGGCCATCAGCGCGCTCAGGTCGAGCTCGGCCTTGCGGCCCTGCTGCATCCCGATGTTGGCGATCCGTCCGTCCGGCGCGAGCGCGGCGATGTTCTTGCTCAGGTAGCCGGCGCCGATGATGTCAAGGATCACGTCCGCCCCGTGGCCGCCGGTGGCTTCCATCAGCCTTTCCACGAAGTCGTCCTCGCGGTAGTTGATCAGGATGTCCGCGCCGAGCTTGGCGCACGCGTCCAGCTTCTCCCGCGTCCCCGCGGTCACCGCCACGGTGGCGCCGAAGTGCTTGGCGAGCTGGATCGCCGTGGTGCCGATGCCGCTGCCGCCGCCGTGGACGAGCAGCGTCTCGCCCTTGGCCAGCCGGGCGAGCTGGAAGACGTTGGAGTACACCGTGCAGACCGTCTCTGGCAGCGCGGCGGCCTTGTTGAGCCTGGTGGCCTGTGGCAGCGGCAGCAGCTGGCCGACCGGGACCGCGACCTTCTCGGCGTAGCCGCCGCCGGCCAGCAGCGCGCACACCTGCTCACCCAGCCGCCAGCCAGTCACGCCGTCACCGACGGCCGCGATGGTGCCGGAGCACTCGAGGCCCGGGTAGGGCGGTGCTCCGGCGGGTGGCGGATAGGCCCCCTGGCGCTGCATCATGTCAGCACGGTTGACCGCGGACGCGGCCACGTTAATGACTACCTCGCCCGGTCCGGGTGTCGGGTCGGGTACCTCGGTCCATCGGAGGACTTCTGGTCCGCCTGGCTTGGTGATGACGACCGCGTGCATAGGTGCCTCCTCGCGCGGGAAGTTCCAGTGACATGGTCTGGTCTGGTCACCGGGTCGGGGTGAACTTTGCGATGAGCTGACGATATCGCGGTGGCCCGCGGGCACGCCCGCGGCGGCGTGCCGTCATGAGCACGGCCAGATACGACGGGTGGCTAGGGGCGGCCCATGACACCGAACGAGCATGACGATCCGGCGAAGTCCGGGGAACTACTGACCACCGAGCTCTACCCGTTCGCGCCCGTTTCCCCGGGAGGGCTTGACGACGCGATGCCGGATCTCCCGGCCATGGAGCAGCTGCCGGGCTCGCAGGCGCTCCCTGACCCCGGCTACCCGGAGATGCCGGCCTCGGCGGGTGAGCACGCAGCCGGCACCGCGGCGCCCGCCTCTCCGCCCGGGGCGACGGAACTGTCCGGGCTGGCGGAACCGCCGGGGGTGCCGGAGCCGCCGGGGGTGCCGGAGCCGCCGGGGGTGCCGGAGCTGCCGGGGGTGCCGGAACCACCCGTGCTGCCGGAGCCGCCGAGGGTGCCCGAGCTACTCGGGCTGGCGGAGACACCCGGGCTACTGGAATCGCCCGGGGCACCGGAATCACCCGGGGCGGCGGACGGGCCGAGCGCGCCATCCTGGCCACTCCCTCCCGGGCCACTTCCGCGGCCGCCCTTCCAGCCCTTCCCGCCGCCGCGGCCCGTCCAGTCGCCAGGTCCCGTCCCGCCACCGCATCCCGCACCCCCGCCGCGGGCAGCCGAGGCAGCAAAACAGGTCTGGTCGGCCGACCCGTACGCACCACCGCGCGCGCCCGCCGCCGCGGCTTGGCCCGCCGCCACCCCGGCCGAGGAACTCGCGCAGCGGCCCACTTCGGAGGAGCTCACGTCCGACCTGTTGCTGCCTGAGGAGCGACTGGCACCGGACGGCGGCTGGCGGCAGGCGGTGTACCGCCTCAGCGGAGGGTTCGTCCGCGTCGGCAAGTCGTCCGCGACCATGCGCCGCCGCGACCTGGTTAGCCGGATCAGGACCCCGGTGGCCGGCGGGCACTACCGCATCGCCGTGCTGAGCCTTAAGGGCGGCGTCGGCAAGACCACGGCCACCGTCGGCCTCGGCGCGACGCTGGCCTCGCTGCGCGGAGACCGGGTGATCGCGGTGGACGGCAACCCGGACCGGGGCACCCTCTCCGAGAAGGTCAAGCTGGAGACCACAGCGACCATCCGCGACCTGCTGAACAGGCGCGCCATCGTGGGCAGGTACGCCGATGTCCGCGCGTTCACCTCCCAGGCGCCGAGCAGGCTGGAGATCCTCGCGTCCGACCGCGACCCAGGGGTCTCCGTGGCGTTCGGCGCCGATGACTACCGCGCGGTGGCCAGCGTCCTCGAGCACTACTACTCGATCTGCATCACCGACTGCGGTACCGGACTGCTGCATTCGGCTATGGCGGGCATCCTCGAGCTCGCCGATCAGATCGTCCTGGTCAGCTCCCCGTCCGTGGACGGCGCCCGGAGCGCGAGCGCGACGCTCGACTGGCTTGACGCCCACGGTCACGGCGTTCTGGTTCGCAACGCCGTGGTCGTGGTATCCACCGTCCACCGCAAGGGCAAGTCGATGGTCGACCTCGACCGCCTTGAGCAGCACTTCGCCGCCCGCTGCCGCGCCGTGGTCCGCGTCCCCTACGACCCGCACCTGGAGGAAGGCGCCGAGATACGCCTCGAGTACCTTGACCCCGAGACCGCAGACGCCTACCTGTGCCTCGCCGCCCTGGTAGCCGACGGGTTCGCCTTCCGGGCCTAGCCCGGCCTAGCCCTTCAGGCCGGGCTCTCCCGTCCGCTCAGACCTGTTCCCGTCCGGCCCTCGCGTCCGGCTCCTAACCTGTTCCCGTCCGGCCCTCGCCGTTTACCTCCACGTGCGCCGCCGGCGCTCCCCCTCGCGTAAGGTTGTCGTACACAGGAGGGCTCGCCTAGTGGCCGATGGCGGCAGTCTTGAAAACTGCTGAAACGGGTGACCGTTTCCGTGGGTTCGAATCCCACGCCCTCCGCCATTTTCGATCTGTTATCGACCGGATCAACCTTTGGGCACCAAGGCAGGCAGTATCCCTCGCGGCAAGGCGACCCAACGGCGCTCGTCGTGGCTCTGTCAGAGGCGGCCGTCGTCCGGACCCCAACGCCTGAGCCCTATTCATCCGGGTGTTTCCCGGCCTGCCAAACTCCTGGTCGACAGGCGGGCTGAAAAGAGTTCACTAGAGTGAGGCACCACTCGGGTTATCGTGGCCGCGGAGGGCTGATGGATCCGAACAAGCTTGGCCCCTATCTGATCAACCGGGTCGCCCACGGGAACTGCGCCGAGCTTGGCGCCGACCTGCCTGACGAAAGCGTCGACGTGCTCGTCACTTCGCCGCCTTACTGGGGGCAGCGGGCGTCCGCGGGCATGGGAGCCGAGGAGGACCCGAGGGAGTACGTGCGACGCCTGGTCGAGATATTCCGGGTACTCAAGCCCAAGGTGAAGCGCGACGGCATCGTCTGGCTCAATATCGGCGACGCTTACAACACGCCGGTGAACTGGCGGCCGGGCGACCGAGGTTACAGCTCACTCGGGCCAGGCGGGACCGGGCTTGACGGCAATAACTCGGCGTACGTCAAGCCGCGGGCACGGCGTAAGGCATACGTGCGGGCGGAAGCGCCGTGGCTGAGCTACGGAAACCTGCTCGCGCTGCCGTATCGCGTGGTCATCGGCATGTGCGACGATGGCTGGCTGTTCCGCGGCGAGGTCATCTGGCGGAAGAAGAACCCCCTGCCCGAGGGACGCTGCCGTCGGCCGCACCGGGCCCACGAGTCGGTCTTCCTGTTCGCGCGGACGGAGAAGCACGCCTTTCTGACCGATCCGCCGGTGAAGAGCGTCTGGGAGTTCTCAAACGAGCGGATGACCGGGCCGGCCCACTACTCGCGCTTCCCGCTTGAGTTGCCGCGGCGCTGCGTCTCCGCCCTTGGGCGGCACGGCGCGGACGTCGTAGTCCTCGACCCGTTCTCCGGGAGCGGTACCTCGGGACTCGCCGCCGTATCGCTCGGCTGCTCCTACGTGGGCTTCGAGATCGACCCCGAGCAGGTCGCCGCCTCGAACGCCCGGCTGGCGGCCGCTGAGATGCTGCCCCGGCCTCGCTAAAGGGCCACGTTTCCACGGCGCGGCGATGGGTGCAATATGCCGGATGTGGGCGTCGGGCGGCTATTATCCAGGCTAGGTACGTTGTGGTCATTCCCTGGTGGAGACGGAGGGACATGTCGAGAAAAACGCTGATCCTGTTCGTCTGGCTGATTATCGGGGCTGCCGCCGCGGGCCAGCGGGGTTACTTCGGTAACATTCCGGCGACCTGCAGCGCGGGGGCGACCATCGCGGCGACGATGCTGACCGGGCCGCTCAACTACCTCGGCGTCAATCCGCAGATCACCTGTAACTGGCCATCGCCCTCGGCCGCCTGACACTCGTTTCCCCGCCGCGCGCGAGCCGTTTACGACAGCGCGTAGGAGAGGGGTAGTCTCGGACGGGTGGGAGGAGACGTCATGTTGCCGCCGTTCAGCTGGGCCGAAGCCGCCGCCAACTGGCAGTTCGCCCCGATCGTCACGGCGTTCACCGCGCTCCTCGCAGCGGCTTACCTGTGGGGCGCGATCCGGGTTAGGCGCCGGCACCCGCGGCGGCCCTGGCCGCTGCACCGGGCGATCCTGTTCCTCCTTGGCCTGCTCGTCATTAACCTGGCCACGCAGAGCGGGATCGGCACGTACGACGACACGCTGTTCTGGGACCACATGATCCAGCACCTGATGCTGCTCATGGTCGCGCCGCCGCTTCTTGTCGCGGGACAGCCGGTGACCCTGCTGCTGCACGCCAGCAGGAACCCGCTGCACACCGGGGTCAAGCGGCTCATCAGGTCGCGCCCCGTCCGGTGGCTGACCTGGCCCGCCTTCGGCGTCGCCGCCTACGCGGCCACCGTCGTCGGCACGCACCTGACCAGCTTCATGAACCTGGTCACCGAGCATGAGGCGGTCCACCAGGCGGAGCACGTCCTCTACCTCGTCGTGGGGTACCTGTACTTCCTTCCGCTGATCGGCAAGGAGCCCATCGGCTGGAAGGTGTCATATCCGCTCCGGCTGTTCCTGCTGTTCATCGCCATGCCGGTGGACGCGTTCACCGGGGTGGTGCTCGGCTCCTACCAGACCGACCCGTTCGTGCCGCTCGAGCCGCGCTCATGGGGCCCGTCCGCCGTGAGCGACCTGCACGAGGGCGGCGCGGTGATGTGGATCGGCGGTGCGGCCATCATGTTCGCCGTGATCATGGTGACGTTCTTCCAGTGGACCAGGGAGTCGCGCCCGTCGGCGGGCATGGGCTGGCTGGAGACGGCGCGCCGGTCGTCCCTGGCGGAGCGGATCGCCGAGGCTGGGCCAGCGGGGACCGCGGGCGACCCGGCGCGAGACGTCGCGAGGAGCGCTGCCCGGGTCGTCGACGTCGACGCGGACGACGACCAGCTCGCGGCCTACAACGCGTACCTCGCCCGGATCAACCAGGGCGCGGACGGGACCGGGCCGGCCGCCGACTAGCCGGTAGTGTGATCTAGATCACACTTAACATCCGTCTACGGTGATGACCCCGTGGGGTTGCCAGCCATGGGTGTTTCTCTTGTGAAGAATGAGTTCGCCCAGGTTAGCCCGTGGGTGGACCGCCATACGGTTGACTGTCATGCCGGGGGTGCAAGATGAAAGGCAAAGAGCGTTGACCGTCAACATGAGCAAGGCGGACAGCCAGTACGTCGACGACGCCCTGGCGATCGAGGACGAGTACGAGTCTGAACTCGCGGCTGTGCAGGTCGGGCTCACCCGGTTCGAGGTTGCTCCGCACGAGTACGCCGCCCGCCGGGCTGAGATCGCGGCCCGCGCCTACCTCAGGCTGGCCGATGCGCATAAGCGCTTCCTTGGCCGGAACAACTAGCCCTGCTCCGTGCACGGGCCTTGGCGCTAAACGGCCACTCGTATAGCGCGACACGCCGGTAGCGCTCTCTACGGAAATCTACGGATCTCGCTAGACGGCGTCATAGAGTCCGATCGTGGACCCCGTACGGAACCCCTACGCGCCCGGTGCCGGGCAGCGGCCACCGGAGCTCACCGGGCGAGACCGCGAGATCGGCCAGTTCGAGGTCGTACTCGAGCGAGTGGCCAGGGCAAGGCCGGAGCGCTCCATGGTGCTCACCGGCCTGCGCGGCGTCGGCAAGACCGTGCTGCTCAACTCGTTCCGGTCGATGGCACTGCAACGCCTGTGGGGAACGGGCAAGCTTGAGGCCCGACCCGATCAGTCCATCCGCCGCCCGGTGGCAAGCGCGCTGCACATGGCGGTCCGTGAACTCGCGCCAAGGCACCGCGCGCCGGACCGGATCGACGACTTCCTCGGCGTGCTCAAGGCGTTCGCGCTGCGCGATCCCAAGGCCCCCAGGGGATCCACGGTCAGCGCGCAGTTCGGCATCGACGTGCCGGCCGCCCGCGGCCGGGCGGACTCGGGCGACCTTGAGGTCGACCTGACCGAGCTGTTCACCGACGCCGCCTCGGTCGCGGCCGACCTGGGCGTCGGCATTGCCCTGTTCATCGACGAGATGCAGGACGTGCCCGCCCCCGACGTGTCCGCGCTGTGCGCCGCCTGCCATGAGCTCTCCCAGGTCGGCGGCCCGCTCATCGTGGTGGGGGCCGGCCTGCCGCACCTGCCCTCGGTGCTGTCGGCGAGTAAGAGCTACTCGGAACGGCTGTTTCGCTACGCCAGAATCGACCGGCTGGACCGGGACGCGGCGGACCAGGCACTCATCGCGCCCGCGGAACGCGAGGACGTGCTCTTCAAGCAGGATGCCCTGGACGCGCTGTACCAGGCCGCCGACGGTTACCCCTACTTCGTGCAGGCCTACGGCAAGGTGACCTGGGACGTCGCCGCCGCGAGCCCCATCAGCGCCGCCGACGTGGCCGTCGCCGCTCCCGAGGCCGAGGCCGAGCTGGCCGTCGGGTTCTTCGGCTCACGGTACGAGCGCGCGACCCCGGCGGAGCGTGAGTACATGCGCGCGATGGCCGTGATCGGCGACGAGCCGGTGCCAACGTCCGCCGTCGCCGACGAGCTCGCCCGTAAACCGTCAAGCCTGTCGCCGGCCAGGGATGGCCTCATTAAGAAGGGCCTGATCTACAGCTCGGAACGCGGCCTCATCGCCTTCACCGTCCCGCACTTCGGTAAGTTCCTCAGGTCCCAGCCGGTCTAGCTCTTCGCGCGGCTCTGGCCAAACGGTGGGCTGGCTGGGGCGAGCCCGGTGCGGAGTCGCAGACAGCCGCGCTCGTTCGGCGGAATATTGATTTTATTCTTTTGTATTGCGTTCTTCTTATACATGGGTAGAGAGCTCTAGCGGGTCCGGGGACGACCCGGACCACCCGGACCACGAGCCGTCAAGGTCGGCTCCGGTGTCGAGCACGCCGACGCGCACCGGGCCGTGCCGGCTGGCGAGGTAGACCGCGAACACCACCTCGACCTGGCGGCTGGCCAGCACTCCGGGAAAGACGACGAAGCGCCAGCAGCCCTCCCGCCAGATATCAGCCGGGACGGTGGTGACAAGGAACTGCCGGTAGCGCCGCCATGGCGCGCTCGAGCGCAGGGCGGATAGCGTCCGGTCGACGGGCACCTCGCGCAGCTCGCACGGCTCGGCGTGGCCCAGCCGGATCATGAGCTGGCCGACTTCCGGTGAGAGCACGGCGAGCAGAGCAAGCTCCGCAGCGGCCACCGCCAGCGTCACCCATGCCTGCCCGGCTGAGCGCGGCATGCGTACCGGCGGAGCGCCGATCGCGGCAAGCGCGGCCACGCACAGCAACGCGGCCCGCGTAATCGCCCGCCAGCTCACTGGCGTGCGGCTGAGCTCGCCGAAGCAGCCACAGCCAGCGTCAGGCCGGTGCCCCCGCAGCTCATGCAGGGCGCCCACCGCCGTGCAGAACAGTACGAAGGTCGCCGCGCGGACGACGACCGCAGGCCCTCGCGCCCCGGCGCTGCCCGCGGTGAGCAGCAGTCCCGCGCCGAGCGCGAACTCGGTGGCGCACAGCGCCGTGGCCGCCGAACGGCGCAGGCGGACCGGGAACATCGCGGTCGGTCCCGTGGCGTGGCCGGGTGACCCGGCGCCCGACGCGCGCCACAGCTTGGCCGCGCTGCCGCTGATGAGCAGCAGGGCGAGCAGCCCGACTTGAACCTCATCCACGAGGTTCAGCATGCTAACCGCACTCACAAGCACTCCCGTAGAGACCAGGGCGGCTACATCAGCCCGCCAGGGTCATCGTCGCGTTGAAACATCCGTCTTCCAGGTTGCCGCCGAGCTCGACGAAGGCGGCCATGGTCAGGTCGGCGAGCCGTCCCTTTGGCGATGTGCCACACTCAACGCACCGGTCACAGAACTGCCTGGCCAGGGCGCCATTGCTGGTGACCGGTAGCACAGCAGAGCGGTCGGCGCACTCGTTCCGGAGGCGCACGGTACTGCCGAGCGACAGGTACGGCAGCCGGACGCACCCCATGCCGCCGTCGGCGGGCGGTTTGCCGTCCGCCGGGTCCAGTGCCGGGTAGCCGAGCCCAAGAAGTCCAGGCGGCTCATCCTCGGGCTCATGCCAGACCGCCGTTCCGCTGATGGACGCGGGAAGGGGCCCGTTGACCATAGGCGGTGGGGGCGCGTGGCCGGCCCGGTACGGCGGCTGCGCGGTGGCTGGTATCACCGCGAGCAGCTGCCGGCCACGCCGGGTCCCTATGACGTCGAGCAGGTAACCGGGTGCCAGCCTGGGGAAGCGCACCTGCACCTGGCGGGCCGACGCTGCCGCGACCACCACGTGCCGCGGCGAACCGTCCGCGCGCCCCGCGTCGACGAGGAACTCACGCCCCTGCACGGCGATGATGGTGCCCGTCACCCGGCCGATGCGGGCCCAGATGCGCTCGGCGAGACGGCGCGCCGGCGCGGCGGTGTCGAGCGAGCGGTGCCTGATGATGACCTGATCACCAACACGTAGCGCGGACGGCGCCGTGACCGCACCCATCCAGGTGACGGTCGCGGGGGAGAAGGAGAAGAGCTCGATGCCGCCAGGGCCGTCGAGCACGATGGCGTCCTCCCGTACTTCCGTGATGATCCCGGTGGCGACGGACCTCGCGACGGCGGGCCGGTGCGACCAGAACTCGCGGTCACGGGTCTCAAACACCGCGGCGCGCAGCAACGCCCGGCGGGCGTGCCAGGCGGACGAGCCCGTTTGCGTAGCGTGATGGTAACTAGTGGATATATCCATCTTCCGTCGCACTTGCTTGGAATGGGATTGCGGCGATCGCCATGCCATGTCCGACGATGCTCACATAGGGGCCGCACGTCAAGTGATTCCGCAATATCAGGCCGCTATGCCGGCTGTGTAATACCGCGTAGGTGTGACTTCTGGAGGAAGTGCAGGTAGGGCTGATGCCACTGGTTCTAGCGGGGACCGAGTGGTGTCGGTAACTGTCCGAGGCGTATCGTAGCCGAATAATCACGCTGAGTAGTGTCCGGTCTGAAGCGTAGGGGACCCATGAGCGTAGGGGACCGCATGGCGTTTGGTGAGTATGTCCGCTCCCGCAGCCACGCGCTGCTGCGGGCCGCCCAGTCGATGACGGGAAACCGCGCCGACGCCGAGGACCTGCTCCAGGCCACGCTGGTGAAGGCGTACCAGTCCTGGGATCGTATTGACGACCCAGCGGCGCTTGATACCTATGTCCGGCGAGTGATGGCGAACACGCACATCTCGGGGTGGCGGCGACGGCGGGTTGACGAGTACCCCACGGACGAGCTTCCCGACTCCGTCACCGCCGAGGACTGCACTAAAGACAGCGACCTGCACGACGTGGTGCAGCGCGCGATCGACCGGCTGCCGCGTCAGATGCGCGCCGCCGTCATGCTCAGGTTTTACGACGACCTGACCGAGCCGGAGGTGGCGGCCGCGCTCGGTGTCTCGGTGGGAACGGTCAAGTCCACCGTGGCCCGGGCCGTGGCAAAGCTAAGGAACGACGCCGAGCTTGGCGCCGACGCGCAGCCTGGCCCCGGGGAATCGTCGTTAGATCTGTCCCGGCAAGGGGTGTAATGCGCGCCAGGTACGTGGCACTATCACCGAAAAGAGATCCTGATACCCAGGGATCAGCCCGGGAGCTCAAAGAGGAGGTGCGGGGGCCCGATGCGCAGCACAATGATGGACTTCCCGCTGACGATCACCACGATCATGCGCTATGGCACGACGGTTTTCGGTGACAAGGAGGTTGTCACCTGCGCCGGAGATGAGATACCCAGGCGGCGTAGCTACGCCGACGTCGGCGAACGGTCGGCCCGGCTGGCGAACGCGCTGCGCTCGCTCGGCGTTGATGGCGACCAGCGGGTGGGCACGTTCATGTGGAACAACGCCGAGCACCTCGAGGCCTACCTCGCGATACCGTCGATGGGCGCCGTCCTGCACACGCTGAACCTGCGGCTGGCGGCCGACCAGGTCGGCTATATCGCCACGCACGCCGGCGACTACGCGGTGGTGGTGGACGCCTCGCTGATCCCGTTGTTCGCTCAGGTGCTTCCCATGGCGGAGACCATTCGGCACGTGCTCGTCTCGGGGCCGGCCGATGCGGCGGCGCTCGCCACGCTCGCCGGGCCGGGGCACGAGGTGCATCTCCTCGAGGAGCTGCTCGCGGACGCTTCGGACACCTTTGCCTGGCCTGAGCTCGACGAGCGGTCGGCCGCCGCCATGTGTTACACAAGCGGGACCACTGGGCTGCCCAAGGGCGTCGCCTACAGCCACCGGTCCAGTTACCTGCATTCGATGGCGGCGTGCACGATGAACGGACTTGGCGTGGGCGAGCACGACCGGATCATGCCGATCGTGCCGCAGTTCCACGCCAACGCCTGGGGCCTGCCGTACGCGGCGATGATGTCCGGCGCCGACATCATCATGCCGGACCGGTTCATGATCCCGGCCGTCATCGTCAAGCTCATCGAGACCGAACAGGTCACCGTGGGCGCGGGCGTGCCCACCATCTGGCAGGGCGTGCTCGCCCACCTGCGCTCGTCCGGCGGCGACATCTCCTCGCTGCGCACCCTCGTCTGCGGCGGCTCCGCGCTGCCGGAGGCGGTCATGCGCGCCTACTCCGACGAATACGGCCTCACCATGACGCACGCCTGGGGGATGACCGAGCTCTCTCCCCTCGGGTCGATCGCCCGCGAGCCGGCCGGGGTCAGCGGCGAGGCGGTCTGGTCGTACCGGGTGTCTCAGGGACGGCTGATCTGCGGCGTCGAAGGCCGGCTCACCGGGGACGACGGCGAGGTGCTCCCGTCCGACGGCAAGGCCGTTGGCGAGCTTGAGTGCCGCGGCCCGTGGATCACCGCGTCGTACTACAACGACCCGGCACCGGAGAAGTTCCACGACGGCTGGCTGCGCACCGGCGACGTGGGAACGCTCGACCCGGCCGGCTTCCTCAGGCTCACTGACCGGGCCAAGGACGTGATCAAGTCCGGTGGCGAGTGGATCTCCTCGATGGAGCTGGAGAACCTGATCATGGGGCACCCGGCCGTGGCCGAGGCGGCTGTGTTCGGGGTGCCCGATGACAAGTGGGGCGAGCGCCCGCTCGCCGCCGTCGTGCTGCGCGCGGACGCGGGTCCGGTGACCCCGACCGAACTGCGCGCCTACCTAGGCGAGCGGATCCCGCGCTGGCAACTGCCCGAGCGGTGGGCGTTCATCGACGAGGTCCCCAAGACCTCCGTCGGCAAGTTCAAGAAGACCACGCTCAGGGAGCAGTACGCGTCGGGTGCCCTCGACGTGACGAAGCTCGGCGCCCTGCCGCACTAGCCCGGCGGCAAAACGCCCGCGGAGCGCAAGCAGCGCTCCGCGGGCGCACACGCCTCGTGAGGCGCCCGCGCTTCGTGAGGCGCCCTGCGCCTCACATCGGGGGGTTCCGGGGGGTCGTCCCCCCGGGCGATATCCGCGAGTGGTGAACGGGAAGCTGGCCGAAGGCCTGCGAACAGCCGTGATCCACGAGCGGAGGATCGGGGATTTGAACCCCGGATGGGATCACTCCCAAACC
>Ga0265337_1000324_pt1 | contig 25503 bp, 14 predicted proteins | sample 42122metaG_FD_192441 | JGI IMG/M metagenome (GOLD analysis project Ga0265337, IMG submission 192441) | Rhizosphere microbial communities from Carex aquatilis grown in University of Washington, Seatle, WA, United States - 4-21-22 metaG | ecosystem: Host-associated > Plants > Roots > Rhizosphere >... | reverse complement strand
CCTTCGCGTTGCGCCGAGACGGTGCTCGGCGCTCCGAAAGTCGTCGGCGTCCGCCTGCTCGATCAAGGCGTGGACAAAAAAGGAAATCCGTCCGATGGCTTCACTCCCGGTATGGACATCCACGCGGCGCTCACCGTCGTCGGCGACGGCCCGGTCGGTCCAATCGGCCGGCAATTGGACGAGCAATTTGGAATCCCCGCCGGTCACCACACGCGCGACTGGGCGGTGGGCATGAAGTTCGTCGTGGATTTGCCGGAGAACACGCCGCTCAAGCCCGGCACCGTGCTGCACACGTTCGGCTATCCCGAACCGGAGATTTTCGGATTTCTCTACGTCCATCCCGACCGCGTCGCGTCGCTCGGCATTTTTGTGCCGTCGTGGTTCGACAGCCCGGCGCGCACGGCCTACCGCTATCTCCAGCACTGGATGCTGCATCCGTATCTCTGGCGCTATCTCAAGGGCGGCAAGCTCCGCTCGTGGGGCGCAAAGACGCTCGGTGAATCCGGCCGGCGCGGCGAACCGCATCTCACCGGCGACGGCTACGCTCGCATCGGCGAAGGCAGCGGCACCACGAACGTCCTGACGGGCAGCGGCGTGGACGAAGCATGGGCCAGCGGCACGCAACTCGCCGAAGCCGTGTTGGATTTGCTCAAAGCCAAGAAGCCGTTCCTGAAACAGAACCTCGACGAAGCCTATGTAAAACGCCGTCGCGCAAGCTGGCTTGAAAGGGAAGCTGTCATTGCCGAGAAATCCCGCGATGGTTTCCAAAAGGGCATCGTGCGCGGCATGATGGGCATGGCGTTGGCCGGTTTGACGAACGGACATTTCACCTTGGGCAGCGAGCCGGTCCAACCCTGGAAACGCATTCCGAGCGTGGAAGATTATTACGCCGGACGCCTTTCGCGCGAAGAAATCGCGAAGCTCCGCGACGAGTGCAAAACGAAAAATGTTTCGCTCCACGGCGCGCTCATGGACAAAGCCGGCTGGCCGGCGATTCCGTTCGACGGGCAGTTGCTCGTCTCGCACCAGGACGCGCTGCTCATGGGCGGCAAGGTGCAGGCCCCGCACGGTTACGCGGACCACGTTATTTTCCAGCATCCCGAACTCTGCGAAAAGTGCGGCGCGCGGATTTGCATCGAAGCGTGCAGCGGCCAGGCCATCACGCCCGGCGAAAACGGCGTGCCCACGTTCGACCGCGAGAAATGCGTCCACTGCGGCGCGTGCCTGTGGAACTGCTCGCAGGCCAATCCGGAAAATCCCGAACGCATGAACATCGCCTTCCGCGCTGGCACCGGCGGATTGCACTCGGCGGAAAATTGATTTGCAACGCCAAGTTTTTATTTAACCATGAAAATAATGCACACTTTCACTAACCGACACATCCGCTCTCAGATTCCAGTTTGCGCTGCCATGATGCTGGTCATTTTGTTTTGGTTTAGCCTCGCCTTTTGTGGCGAGATTCATGATGCGGCGATGAATGGAAATTTAGAAAAGGTCAAGGCGCTGCTGAAAGCCAATCCTAATTTGGTTTCCAGCAGAGACACCAACGAACGCTACCCCAACTACACGCCGTTGCATTCGGCGGTGGAAAAAAGGCAAAAGGAGATGGCTGAGTTGCTGCTCGCCAACAAGGCCGATGTCAACGCCGATGATAGTAGCGTCGGAACGCCTTTGCATCTAGCGGCAGCCAGGGGTTACTTGGACATGGTGGAGTTGTTGCTTGCTAACAAAGCCAAGGTCAATGCCAAAGACCTCCAAGGCCTGACGCCTTTGCACCTGGCGTCTGGCATCGGGCACAAAGATGTGGTCGAATTCTTGCTGGCCAATAAAGCCGAGGTCAATGCCAAGACACACGACGGTGGAACGCCTTTGCATATGGCAGCGTTGATGGGCAGCAAGGATATCGTTGAACTGCTTTTAGCCAACAAGGCCGATATCAATGCCAAGAACGACGATGGTGAGACGCCTATGCATCTGGCGGCAAGCGAAGGCAAACAGGTTGTGGTGGAATTGTTACGTCAGCATGGTGGCCAAGATGAAGTAGCCACGGCGCCAGACGTCATGATTCTTGTCGCGGCCAGGAGAGCAAACTTCGATAAGGTCAAGGAACTGCTTAAAGACAACCCCGGTCTGGTATCCAGTAAAGACAGGAATGGCATGAGACCATTGCACTTGGCAGCGGAATGGGGTCACAAGGAGGAAGTGGCATTACTTCTGGCCAATAAAGCTGACGTTAATGCCAAGGATAAATTAGGGGATACGCCTCTGATCTGGACAGCGGTTTATGGCCACAGGGATGTGGCGGAATTGCTGTTGGCTAGTAAAGCTGATGTCAACGCTAAGAACAGCGATGGCAATACAGCTTTGCACATAGCGGCGATTTATGGCTACAAGGATATGGCGGAATTTCTCCTAGCCAGCAAAGCCGATGTGAATGGGAAGAATAACAAAGGTGAGACGCCTTTGCGTTTGGCGTTGTCAAAGGGACACAAAGATGTGGCGGAATTGCTGCGCCAGCAGGGTGGCCACGAGTAATCCGTAAATTCTTTTGCGTCTTTTGTGCGTTTTCGCGGCCAACCTGAAATTTTATGAGCACAGCCAACCAAATCGTTGTTTGCGGCAGCATCGCTCCCGGTCTGTTGCGAACACATGGGCCCAAAATTCGCTGAAAGCCGGCCGATTATGAAACTGAAATTATTCATCCTCCTGACGGCCGTTTTGGCCGGCAACCTTCTGGCGCAATCCATCGAGTTGCCTCCACCGCAAAAGACCGGCGGAATGCCGTTGATGGAAGCGCTGGCAAAACGTTCAACCTCCCGCGCATACGCCACCAACGAACTTTCAGCACAACAAATCTCCAGTCTGCTCTGGGCGGCTTTCGGTATCAACCGGCCCGATGGCAAGCGCACCGCGCCGTCGGCGATGGACCGGCAGGAGATGGACATCTACGTTTTGCTCAAGCAGGGCGCGTATGTCTATTCCGCCGCCTCCAATAAACTGGATCTTGTGTTGGCGGAGGACATCCGCGCGCTGGGTGGCACGCAGGCTTTCGTCAAGGACGCGCCGCTGACCCTGGTTTTTGTCGCCGATCTCGCCAAGCAGGGCGGCAACACCCAAACCGCCCGCGAGTTTGCGCACGACGACGTCGGCTACATCTCGCAAAATGTTTATCTATTTTGCGCCTCCGAGAGGCTGGTCACCGGCGCGCGCGCCTTTGTGGATCGCGCCGCGCTTGCGCCGAAATTAAAGCTTCGCCCAGACCAACTCATCGTCCTGGCGCAATCGGTCGGATATCCAAAATGAATTTCGCCTAACTGGATATTTTCAAAACTATGAGCATAGCCTATCAAATTGTCGTTTGCGGCAGCATCGTTCCCGATCCGCTGCAGACGCTTGAACCCGTCGCCGCGCCCACCGGGCCAGCGTTGAAAAATGAAATGATGCTGCCCGCCGTCCTCGATCCGTGGGCGGGCCACGCGCTGTTTGAGGCGGCGAATCTCGCCAAGAATGCGCCCGGCAGCAAGGTCTGGCTCGTCAGCCTCGGCCCGAAAGCCAAGCTCCAGCAGGTGATGATGACCGTCGCGCAAAAAGTGCCGTTTGAACTCGTCGCCCTCGACGGTTCGGCCAGCGGCTTCACCGACGCAACCGAAACGGCGGCGGCGCTTGCCGACGCCATCGCCGCGATTCCGGGCCTCGACAAGTCCAGGCTGCTCGTTTTCGGCGGCTGGGAATCCGCCTCGCGCGGCGCGGGTGCGACGATGCAAATCGTCGGCGAACGCCTCGGCATCGTGGACCAGTTTCAAGGCGTGGATCAACTCACGGTGAACGCCGACGGTTCGCTGGAAATTCTGGAGCGCATCGAAGGCGGCAAACATCAGGTTTCAAAATGCGCGGGCGCGCCGGCCTTGCTCGGTTGGGCCACGGGCAATTTGCCGGAGCCGAAAAACAATCCGCAGGTGGGCATGGTCAACATGCGCACGGTGATGCCGGCATTACAAAAGGCCAAGCCGGTGAAGCTCACCGGAGAAGGTTTGAGCTTCGCCAGCGTGTCGCTGCCGAAACAACTGCGCGAAACCCAAATCGTGAAGGACAAATTGCCGGACGACATCGCGAAGGAAATCGTCGAGTGGATAAAAAAGTGAGACACGAATTGCACGAATTGACACGAATTTACTAAAAAATATGGAAACCATTGTTGTTCTCGCCCACACTGAAATTGACGGTTCGCTTGCCAAATCGGCGCGCGAGGCGTTGCACGTGGCGGCGACGCTGCACAAATCGATGGCTGGTTCAAAGCTCGTCGTCGGTATAATCGGCGACAATGTTCAGGCGGTGGCGAACTCCATCGCGGCCAGTCCGGTGACAAAGTATTTCGGCGTCACCGGCGCGGATTTCAGTCAGTCACGCTATGCCACGGATGCGACGGCGGCGGAAGCCATTTCCAAATCGGCGCAGGCCACGGTCGTGGTCGCACCGGCGACTTCACGCTGGGCACGCGTGCTGCCGGGCGTCGCGCAACGGCTCGGCGGACGCGCGGACACACACGTTACCGGCGTTGCAGTGGCAGATGGAAAAATATCCGTCAGCCGCTGGTTTTATCGGCAGCGCATGGAAGGTGTGCTGACGCGGACGCAGCGGCCGTGGTTCATCGGCATTGATCCCGGCAGCCAGACCGCGTGCGATTGCGGCGCGGGCACGGCGGCAGTGGAGATGGTTGCCGTCAATCTCACCGACGCGAGCAAGCGCACAACGGTTGTCGGTGTGCGCGCGCCAGCGGCGGATGCACAGACAATTCGGCCCGACGCGCACTTGCTGTTCGTCACCGGCGCGGGCTGGACAAAGAAGCAGGCCGACGGCCAGACGCATTTGCCGGAGGCGGGAAAATTGATTCTCGGCTTCCTGAAACAATCGCGTGCCTCGCTGGGCAGCAGCAAATCGCTGGTGGATTTGAGCGGCGAAGGTCAGGCGGTGCTGCCGTTCCTGTCGCACCTGAACCAGATCGGCCAGACCGGCGCGACGCCGCGCCACGCGAAAGGCTTGAGCACCTGCTGCCACGGCGAGGAACCGCATACCGTTGGCTGGCGTTTCATCGGCGAGCGCCGCGCAATTAATCTCGACCCGAACTGCGGCTGGGCGTGCGGCAAGGCCGATGTGCTTTACGTCACGGATGCTTTCAAAGTCATGGCGAAGGTCAACGAATTGCTGGCCGCCGGCAATGCCTGAAATTATTTCCGGTCCAAATTCACCGTTGTTTTCCGCGCAGCGTGATCTTGAAGACGTTGGCAAAATTGTTCGGGACCGTCTCCGGCTGCGCAATCACCAGCGCGTCGTCGGTTTGCCGCCACTGGAGTTTTTCGGCACGATCACGCTGCATCAGCAACTCGGAGAGATGCGCGACTGGCCGTCGCGAACTTTTTTGTCCAGCGCCAAGCAATTCGATTTTGCGGATGGGCGGCAATCCGGCGGACGCGCCAAGCGACTTGATGCTCACGCCGTTCGTCGGCGCGCCGAGCACGATGGCGTAGAGCACGCTGCCCTTCTGCGTGAATCGCACGTCCGCCGCCGTCAGCGGCCGGCCTCTGCCTTCGTTGAAACCCTGCGCTGTCAGTGCCGCGCCCGCCGACGCCGGGCCTTCGCCAAACACCCTCCACGGGTGCGTGCCGAAAATACATTCCTTGTTCACGTCCATCCACGCGGCGATGCCTTGCAACACTGTCAATTCCTTGTCGTCAATCGTCCCGTCGCCGCGCACAGGGATGTTCAGCAGCAGATTTCCGTTTTTGCTCACGATGTCCGCGAGCATCTGGATGACGGTCTTCGTGTTCTTGTAACCGTTGCGTTCGTAAAGCGCCCGGTCGTAATGCCACCCGCCGATGCAGGTGTCCGTCTGCCACGGATACGACTCGATCTCGTTCGCCTGCCCGCGTTCGATGTCCCACACCATGCACTGCTGCTGTTCCGGCGTGAGAATTTTGCCGAACAGAACGCCGTCGTCGTTGGTGCCATGCCACTGGATGTTGCTGTTGTAAAAGTGCGCGGCGATCTTCAAGCCCGCGTCGCTGATGGGCCACAGCGGCAGCCCGGTGTCGTCGAAATAAATCAGGTCGGGATGGTATTTGTTGATGAGGTCAATCGTCCGGTTGTAAAACTTGTCGCAATACGCCTGGTCGGGGAGGCTCACGCCGTTGCCCCAATTCCAGCGGGCGTGGATGGAGTTCGGCCTTTGATAGCCGGGGCTGGGCGTGTGGTTCTGCGCATATAAATCCTGCGGGTCGAGGCCGTCCCACCACAAACCCTTGCCGTCGGCCTTGGTGAGCCTGCCATCGTAATCCTGTGACGGCTCATACCACGACCATGCATGGGCGGCGTGAATGCTGACGCCGAAGCGCAAGCCGTTTTTCCGCGCCGCTTTTGCCCAGCCGCCGATCAAATCCTTCTTCGGCCCGACGGCAACGGAATTCCACGGCTGATATTTGGAATCCCAGTTGTCGAGGTTGTCGTGATGGTTGGCCAGCGCGAAGAAGTATTGCGCTCCGGCGCATTTGTAGAGTTCGACCAGCTTTTCCGGATTCCAATTCTCCGCGCGCCATTCGTGGATGACGTCCTTGAAACCAAATACCAGGGGCGATCCGTAGTGATTGGTGTGGAACCGATACTGGCTGCTGCCCGTCTGATACATGCCGCGGGCATACCAGTCGCCGTCCTCCGGCTCGCATTGCGGCCCCCAATGTGCCCAGATGCCGAACTTGGCGTCGCGGAACCACTGCGGACACTGGTATTGTTTCAACGATTCCCATGTCGGCTGAAATTTCCCCGCCGCCAACGGCTCGGAGGAAGTGCTGACGACGATAAAGGGAGTGGAATTGGTTTCCTGCGCGAAGGCGCGGCCGGCTGGCAGTGCGGCGGAAATCGCGAAGGCCCAGACAATTCTTCGGAGCAAACAAAGGAGGCGATTCATGTTGATATTGTCCGGTTCAAAACCGGCTGTGGCAATCCTGAAACAGCTGTCAAACAAGGCCGCCGGCAATTTCCTTCGTCCAGGCCGGAAATAAACATTGCTGTTGCCGGCAATCTCGGCCATAAGATTTCCATGCTCGCAAAGGTTTGCTCCGCCGCGCTCAACGGCATCGAAGCCTTTCCGGTCGAGGTCGAGGTCAACGCCGGCTGGGGCGACACGCTGATCGTCATCGTCGGGCTGCCGGACGCGGCGGTGAAGGAATCGCGCGACCGTGTCACGACCGCGCTCACGAATTCCGGCTACAAATTTCCGATGGGGCGCACGACCATCAATCTTGCGCCCGCCGACGTGAAAAAGGAGGGGCCGAGCTTTGATTTGCCCATCGCCCTCGGAATGCTGGCGGCCAGCGAGCAAATCGAGACCGATCAGCTCGACAATTTCATCGCCGTCGGCGAGCTCGCGCTCACCGGCGCAGTGCGGTCGTGCAAAGGCGTGCTGCCGGTGGCGATACGCGCGAAAGCGGACGGGAAAATAGGCGTGCTCGTTCCCGCCGAAAACGCCGCCGAAGCCGCCGTCGTCGCCGGCCTACAGGTCATCCCGGTCCAAAATCTGCGGGAGGCGGCGCAATTTCTTGAAGGCGAAATCAAAATCGCGCCGGTGAAGGTGGACATCGCCAAAATTTTCGAGCATGAGTCCGACGACGAACTGGATTTTTCCGAGGTCAAGGGCCAGGAGAACGTGAAGCGCGCGCTGGAAATCGCCGCTGCCGGCGGACACAACGCGCTGCTCATCGGCCCGCCGGGCACGGGAAAGTCCATGCTGGCGAAGCGGCTGCCGACGATTCTGCCACCGCTGACTTTGGACGAGGCGCTGGAAACGACGAAGATTCACAGCATCGTCGGCCTGCTCGCGCCGGGCCAGGCGCTGGTCACGCGCCGTCCGTTCCGCGCCCCGCATCACACCGCCAGCGACGCCGGTTTGCTTGGTGGGAATATCAATCCGACGCCGGGCGAAATCTCCATCGCGCACCACGGTGTTTTGTTTCTGGACGAACTGCCGGAGTTCAAGCGCAGCGTTTTGGAAACGTTGCGCCAGCCGCTGGAGGAAGGCCGCGTGATGATTTCACGTGCGGCGGGCACGATGACTTTTCCCTCACAATTCATGCTTTTGGCGGCGATGAACCCGACTCCAGATGGAAAAATGCCTGGGGAATCGAAAAGTTCACCGCGCGAAATCCAAAATTATCTCGGCCGCATTTCCGGGCCATTGCTGGATCGGATTGATTTGCACATTGAAGTGCCGCCGGTGAAATTCCGTGAAATTTCCGGCGACCGCACAGGCGAAACTTCGGCGCAAATCCGTGATCGCGTCGTGGCGGCGCGCCAACGCCAGCATGAGCGGTTCAAGGACAAGCCGAAAATCACCTGCAACGCGCGGATGGGGCCAAAAGAGTTGAAAGCATTCTGCGAACTGGACGAGGCGACGAAGGAGCTGCTGCAAAACGCGATGGCGGATTTGAATTTGAGCGCGCGGGCCTATGACCGGATTTTGAAAGTGGCGCGGACCATTGCGGATTTGGCAGGCACGGAAAAGATTTCTAGCGACCACATTTCCGAGGCGATTCAGTATCGTTCCCTGGACCGCCAGTTGTGGGGGTGATTTGGCGGCAAGGGTTAGAATCGGTTTTTGAAGAGGCCGAATTCGTATTAATGATACCAATTTTACCAGCCAGTCAAGCACTGGGACACCACTAGGATGTCACTAGGCGTTCACTACTTTTCATACACGGTTTTATACACAGTTCCAGCTTCGGCAGTTCGGCCAAAAGCTGATTCAGGCGCGCTCCAGAAGTCGATCACCGGTATCGAGATGCAACCGTGAATTGATATTTGCCGGATGCGATTTCAAAAACGGTGATGCCGCTTTCCATGCGAATAAATTTTACACCGCGCGATTTGGCGGCAGCGCCGCCGCTTTCGCTGACTTCATTGGGTGATTGCGCAGGAATAAAAACTATGGCAGTGGTGTTCGGTGGGATCGCCAGATTGAGGGTGAAGTTTTTGGCGTCGCGTTTCCATTCGGACATGATCGGGCCGCGAACGGAATTGTATTTTCCTTTGACCCAAGCGAGGTCGCCGACCATGGCGGGATGAATCACAATCTTTTTGAATCCAGATGATTCCGGATCATTCGCGATGCCGGCGAGGTCGTGGAAGAACCATTCGTTGATCTGACCGAGCATGAAATGATTTTGCGAGCCGAAGCTTCCGACGCCCGCGTCCCATTTTTCCGTGAGGCTCGTCGCGCCCATTTTCAATTGATAACCGTAGCCGGGCTTTTCTGATTGGTTGTTCATGTCGAAGATCACATCCGAGCGGCCATTTTCGGCCAGTGCGCGCAAAAGATAGCGATAGCCGACATCGCCCGCCGTGAGCGCATTGCCGCGATTGCGAACGTCTGCAACGATCGCATTCAACACCATTGTGCGATTCGTGGGTTCGACGAGGTTCATCACCAGCGGCAGAGCGTTGGCGCATTGCGAGCCGGTTGAGTATTGGCCGCTCGCGGGATCAAAGAATTTTTCGTTGAACGCGATGCGTATTTGTTCCGCGAGTTCATCGAATTGCCTGGCTTCATCCGGTTTGCCGAGCAATTCGGCGGTGCGCGCGAGAATCCAATTGAAATGCTGGTAGAATGCCGTGGCTGTGAGCGCGGGTGGCGTGAGTTGCGATCCCCACGGCGGGTTCGGGCCGAGGTCATACCAGTCGCCAAGACCGGTCGAAACGATGTGATCCTGCGCAGTGCTGCCGAGGAAGGCGACGTAGCGTTTCATGTTCTCATAGTTATGGCGCAACAAGGCGATGTCGCCGTCGAACTGGTATTGCTGCCAGGGAACCATGATGAACGCACCGCCCCACTCGGGTGAGTTTCGAAAAACGTTTGAGAGATCGGCATTGCCGGCGATGAAATACTCCGGCGCGATGTTTGGCACGAAACCGTTTTCCAACTGGCTGTCGGCTATGTCGTTCATGGTCTTTTGGAAAAGCGCGGCCATGTCGGAATTGTAACGCAGTGACGGGCCGTTGAGGTGGGTTTGCTCCAGCCAGCCGAGTTTTTCGCGGTGCGGACAGTCTGTCATCAGGCTCATCATGTTGCTGCGCTGCGCCCAGCGGACAAGTTTGTAGATACGGTTGAACAGCATGTTCGAGCAGGTGAATTCGCCGATGGGTTTCGATGAAGAATGAACGACGACACCTTCGATTCGATTGAGCTTCGGCAATGGCCCGGTGCCGTTCGCCGCGTGGAATTCCACTTGGAGGTAGCGGCAGCCTTGATAGAAAAACTTTGGAAACCAAGTTTCGTTTCCGTCGCCGTTGAGCGTGTATTGCCACCAGGCGGGGCGGACTCCATCCTGGGTGCAACTCCGGCGATCCACCGTGCCGTCGGGGTTGAGCAATTCGGATGGAATGATGCGCACAAACGATCCGGATGTGCCGCTCACCGTGATGCACGGTATCATCGAGGCGTTCTGGCCGAGGTCGTAGACCGTCACGTTTGTGCTCAAAACTTTCGCCGCGACGGGCTTCAGAACTTCAATCGCGCGAATTGGCGGCGCGGCACACGACAAGCCTTTGAGCGTTCCGCCCGGCCCGGAAGTTTCACTCGCAGCCGTCCATTTCGCGTCCGTTTTGAAACCGGGTTGATCCCAGCCTTTTCGGACAAGGCGGGCGTCGAAATCTTCGCCGGCGAAAATGTTGTTGAAGGTGACCGGCCCGGGCGACACCTGCCACGATTTGTCGGTGCCAATCGTCTCAACCGACCCATCGGCATATTCGAGCCGCAACTGGACGATTGCCTTCAACGGCCCGTAGGAATTGAGGAACTTCACGTAACGGACGTAATCCGGCTGAATGTTATACATTCCGTTTCCAAGGATGATTCCCATGGCGTTGCCGCCCTTCGCAATGAGAGGGGTGACGTCATAGGTGTCATACAGAACGGTTTTGCGATAGTCGGTCCAGCCGGGGGAGAGGATGTCGTCGCCAACCTTCCTGCCGTTCACCGAGAGTTCGTATTGTCCAAGGCCACTGACATGCACGATCGCGCGGACCAGTCCCGCTTTCGCCTTAAACTCACGGCGGGCCAGCATGGAGGAGTAGTTTGGATCCATGGTTTTTCCAGCGTCGGGATTGGCTCTGGCGAAAGCCTGGCGGTTGTTGAAATCCCTGCGAGCTGCCGAGGGATAAGACACCGCACATTTCTCGGCTCCTTCGGCGGAAATCCAATCGGCGCTCCAGGCCGATTCATCCAGAATGCCCATTGTCCAAGTCGCGACTGGACCCCATTTGGAAACCTTGCCGTTGGCATCCCACACGCGCACTTTCCAGAAAACCTGCTGCGACGATTTCAAAGGTTTGCCCGCGAAGGGAATTTGAATGGTGTCATCGGAAATCACCTTGCCGCTGTCCCACAAATCCCCAGTGTCCTTGTCCAGCATTGCCCGGCTTGACGCCGCAAGAATCTGATACGCGGTTTGCGCGTCGCCGCGTTGGGACGATTCCAGAGTCCATGTCAAGCGTGGCTGCGGCTGATCCACTCCAAGAGGATTTTCCTGATGTTCACAGCCAAGCATTGCAACCGTCATCGCCGGGCTGGAAAAGGCGGCGAAAAGCAAAGCGGACGCCAAAAACAATGAGCAACGTTTCATGATTGAATCGGGACATTTAGGACTGGAAGCCCCGGCGGCGCAATTCATTTTCTGTCTCACAAAAATTCTTTCCGCCGCCGGCGCGCGATTTAACATGCAGGAATGAGGCTTTGTGCGACTTGGAGAAAATTGCTTCACCTGTTTTGGGGATGCTATTGATTCGCATTCCCGCTATTCAAACAGCCCGCCGGCGGATTATTTTGGCATATGATTCTGATGCCGCCTTTATTCATTAATCCGCCGGTTGCCTTTATGGCCAAACCAGAATAATTTACATCGCTCGTATGATGATGTTTTGTAACCCATATCTGAAGCCGGTCTTGCCCGCGGATTTGTCGCGCGCTGATTTTCATTTATGTCGGTTTCACAACCGGGTAAATTGGTGACAATAGTTGAAATTCCAATGATGTGGTTCCATTTGCAACGCGCTTTCAGATTTTCCCCGCGAAAAGTGTGCGGACGGCGGTGGCGGGACCATTTGCGGCTGGCCGGATTGGCAATTATTTTAAGCCTCTCGCCAAATTCCAATCTGATAAATTCCGCGCTGGCTGCCGATGCGCCAGCGGCGGGGGACAGGGATGATTTGTCGCGGTATCACCTGGCAAAAGTTCCTCCCGGCGCCACAAACGGACTCGGCTTCTGGATTTGGACGGACAAAACTTTTGACCGGCAGACCTGCCGGCTGTGGAAAGAGTTTGATATTCCCACCGGAACGAAAGTGACTTCGGCGCGGATGCGGATGACGGTGGACAATGGCTACCAGTTCTTTCTGGACGGCCGTGAATTGGGACAGGGCGCGGACTGGTATGCGCTGACAGAATACGATCTGACCTTGTTGCTGCCTCCGGGACATCATGTGCTGGCGGTAAATGCGTTCAACGATTTTTTCCAGGCGGGCTTAATCATGGATTTGCGGGTTGAGTTGGGCGATGGACGGACCTTGGACATCAAGTCGGATAAAAGCTGGCGTGTGGTTCCTGAATATGAGCGCGGCTGGGAGGAGCTGAAGCATTCCCGCGCCGACTGGCTGCCGGCGCAAACAATAACCGGCACGAACCGCGCATCCTTTTGGAATGACCCCCACTGGCCGTTTGATTTTGTCAGCGTGCCGCGCTTTTACCCCCTTGTGATTCCCTTCTGGCAGACAGGCTGGTTTCATTTGCTGCTGGCGTCTGTATTTGGACTGGTTTTTCTCGTCTGCATTGGTCTGTTTGTTCAACTCGCCATTAAATCCAAGGAGCAACACTTGCTCCATCTGGAACGCGCCCGCATCGCCCGCGACATCCACGATGACGTTGGGACCCGTCTCACGAAACTGGTGTTGCAAGGCGAGGTGGCGCAAGGCACGCAGCCGACAAATTCAACCGCGCGGCAGCAGTTGGACATGATGTGCGAAGGCTTGCGCGGTGTCTTGGGCGCGATGGATGAAATGCTGTGGGCCGTTAATCCCCGGCACGATACGCTCGAAAATTTCATCGCCTACATCTGCGACTACGCGCAGACGTTTCTGCAAAATTCAAAAATCCAATGTCTGCTGGACGTGGAATCGGACCTTCCGCCGGTCAATTTTGATCTGCCGTTGCGGCGCAGCCTCCTGCTGGTGGTCAAGGAGGCGCTCAACAACGCAGCCAAACATTCGGACGCGAACCAGCTATTGTTAAAAATCCACCGCAATGGCCACAAACTGGTTGTCATCGTGGAGGACAATGGACGGGGTTTTGACGTGAATCAGCCAAGGCGGGATCGCAATGGCCTGCCAAACCTTTTCCAGCGCATGAGAGAGGCTGGCGGCGAATGCAAGATCGTCACCCGGCCGGGCGGGGGTTGTCGGGTTGAATTCAGCATTTCGCTGAAGCGCCATTCGGCACGGAGTTGGTTTTCCAATCGCACCCGACCTCCGAAACAACAAGCCCATTTTATTGATGGAACCGCCTCGCCCTCTGACGCGGCAGAAACTGACAAATCAATGCCGTGAAATCACCCAAGATCATTTCCGGCTCTCCATCACCCAAGACCAGGGCGAAAATCGCCCTGGTCGAGGACCAGCCGGAGGTTTCCAAGAACTGGAGCCACCTGATCAATTCTTTTCCTGACTTCAATTGCGTTTGGACCTGTATCTCCGGCGAGGAGGCATTGCGGGAGCTTCCTGCGGTCAAGCCGGACATAATCCTGATGGATATTTTTCTGCCGCGAATGTCGGGCATCGAATGCACTTCCCGGCTCAAGGCGCTGTTGCCGGACACGCAGATCATTATTCTCACGGCGATGAACGACCGCGAACTGGTATATCTCGCGCTCGAAGCCGGCGCGGACGGTTATTTGTTAAAACGCACCAAACCGGCGGATTTGCGCCAGGCCTTGCTGGAGGCGCTGGCGGGCGGCGCGCCGATGACCAGCGAGATTGCGCGACGGGTCATCGAATCGTTCCGTCGCAAAGCCAAATCGCCGGGAGAAGCGGTCGGCTTATCCGCGCGCGAAGAGGAAATCCTGGTGCTGTTGTCCAAAGGTTATTCCAACAAATTGATCGCCGATCAATTGGGCTTAAGCTATGACACGGTTTCCAGCCATTTGAAGCGGGTGTATCAGAAACTTCATGTAAACTCCCGCACCGAGGCCGTGATTCGTTATCTGGCTTCCCGTTCTCCCGCCGACGCCCGGCCGCTTTAGCTCTCTTCATAGACTCACCTTTTTTGGTGATAGGTTTGACCCGTTTAGGGCACTGGCATATCTGCGCAACGCTGCTAATAATCAAAGACGCGCATCCCATGGCACCATGAAACCGATGGAAATGAGAATTTTAATAGCCTGCGAACAAAGCGGAATTGTCCGCGATGCCTTTGCGGCCCGCGGGTGGGATGCTTGGTCGTGCGACATGATTCCAAGCGGCCGTTCACCATACCATTTTCAAGGAGATGTAACCCAGTTGGCATTATCGCCGCAGTCTTGGGGATACCAGCGATTGGATGTCGTAATAGCGCGTCCTCCATGCAACTATCACTCGTTCTCTGGAATCTACATGACGACACACGGAATGCGCGACCCCAATCTCATGAAAGAAGCCATCAAATTCGCGGAGAACCTATGGGATTCTCCAATCGAGCATGTATGCATTGAAGATTCTATTGGTGTTTTGCACAAGCTCGGAAAGCTTGGGGATCCAACCCAAATAGTCCAACTCGACAATGTTGAGGAGGATGCCGGCAAAACCACCTGCTTTTGGCTGAAAAACCTGCCTCGATTAGTGGAACCAAAATTTGTGCAGCCGCGATTGGTTGGTGGTAAACGGACTGATGGCGGACAAAATAGACTTGGCCCGTCAGAAACGCGGGCTTTGATGCGGGCGAAAAGCCTTGTTGGAATAGCTGAAGCTATGGCCGACCAGTGGACTCGCGCATTATGTCGTGAAGGGACAGTCAACTTATCAGCCGAATCGAAATTTTGTTCAGCGCTTCAGCTTTGAAGTGTCGAGAAGCAAATAAATGCATGCAAAAATGTAAAAATGGCAGTGTTTTCCACCGTTGTGTGCGACGGCCAGCCGGTTTCACCCTGATTGAGCTGCTGGTGGTCATTGCAATCATCGCGATTCTGGCGGCGCTGTTGCTGCCCTCCCTCTCAAGTGCCAAGCGAGCTGCATACAAGGCACAATGCACCAGCAATCTTCACCAGTGGTCGGTGGCATATGCGCTTTACGCGAACGATTTTGAGAATTTTTTCCCCGACAATACCCAGCCTCCGGCGGCAGATTGCGCTTGGATGTCGCCATCATTCAACAACTTTTTTTATCCCAAATATTTATACAAAAGCGATCCAGGCAGCACGACGACGGGCACTCGCGGAAGGAACGATGTTCTGTATTGTCCGGCGGACGGCTGGCATCGCGCCTATGAAGCCGCATCCGGCAGCACAAATCTGATCGGATACAACACTCTGCCTTTTAGAACCAGTCCTACGCTTGGCACTTGGAAGCAATATAACGTCGCCAGTTACGGCTCACTTGGGCAATGGTTCGCCCGAACAAAATTTGGCACTCGTTATCAAAACGCGCCGGTCATGGCTGACGACATGGAACTCATTAACAATAACGATGGCAAACCTTCAAGTTGGACTGCCATTTTCACCGGCGCCTTTTCTTACACCGGACCATCATCAGCTCATGCGGGCGGCAATGGCAAGCCTATGGGGGGAAATTTTCTTTTCGAAGACGCTCATGTTGAATGGGTAAATTTTATATTTGGCCCGGGGGGAACATACCCCACCATCGGCCCCGCCGCATCTGGGACAGCGGCGGGTAATACCTATTTTCTTTATGTTGTCGACAACGGAAAAGGGCCATGGTGAGACTAAACGTAAACAGCCATATTCTTTTACCCAAATTGATCTGCTCAAGGCCAACAATCTTCAATGAGAAACTCGCTCAGGTGCTTTTTGATTCTAGTTTCTCTGTTGGCCATCAAAGGCGCAGCGATGACCGTCGCGAATCCAGCCTGCGAGGGCCGGATCAACCCCTTGGGCATTGATGTCGCGCAGCCGCGATTGGGTTGGACCCTGCAATCCGCCCTGCGGGGGGACACGCAAACCGCTTATCAAATCCTCGTCGCGTCGAGCCAGGCATTGCTTGATGCCAACACCGGCGACTTGTGGGACAGCGGCATGGTGACAACCAACCGGCAAAATCAAATTCCTTACGGCGGCGCGGCGCTGCAAACTTCGCAGCAGGTTTTTTGGAAAGTCCGCGCATGGGATGTCAATGGCGTCGCCTCGCCGTGGAGCGCCACCGCGACGTGGACGATGGGCGCGCTCAGTCCAGGCGACTGGCAGGGACAATGGATCATGGGCTTGCAGCGCAAATCCATCGGCTACCATTCGCAAACCTCGTCTAGCCAAACTACGACCAAATGGGTGCAGGTGGATTTGGGCGCAGCGTCACCGATTACGACAATCCGCCTGCATCCGAAATGGCATCAGGGAATGCCGGGTTACGGATTTCCCGTGCGTTTCCGAATTCAAATTTCCAACGATCCGACTTTCGCCAGTTCGACGACCATCACCGATCAGACTTCCGCCGATTACGCCAATCCCGGTTACTTTCCCGTGCCGTTCGCCATCGCTTCCGTTTCCGCGCGCTATGTTCGCGTGACTGCGACGAAGCTCTATCGCATCAGTTCCGGCAATTACGGTTTCGCTCTAAGCCAGCTTGAAGTCATCAGCGGCGGGACAAACGCCGCCCTGAACGACAACGTTTCCTGCCTCGATACCATTGAATCTTCCGGCTGGGGCGCGGCGGGACTCACAGATGGCGCGGGTTTTGTCGGCTGTGATTACGGACGGCGACTCCGCCGCGAGTTCACAGTTCAGCCGGGATTGCGGCGGGCCATTGTCCACGTTTCAGGTTTGGGTGAATATGAGTTGTCTGTGAACGGAAATAAAATCGGTAGCGATCTTCTTTCACCCGGCTGGTCGGCTTATGGCAAAACGGTTCTCTACGACACGCGTGACATAAGCAGTCAATTGATGTCGGGAACAAACAACGCCGTCGGCCTGATTCTCGGCAACAGCATGTATAACATCACGGCAGGCTATGGACGCTACGTGAAGTTCCAGCAATCGTTCGGTCCGTTGCGAGCGATTGTGCAACTGCGCTTGGATTACACGAACGGCACGACACAAATTATCGGCAGTGACGCAACGTGGCAGACCGGGCCGGGCGCGATCACATTTGAAAATGTTTTTGCCGGGGAAGATTACGATGCGCGCCTGGAGCCGGCGGGCTGGGATCAGCCCGGTTTCACCAACACGCAATGGACGGCGGCGGTGCTGACGGCCGGGCCGGGCGGAACGCTCAAAGGCTTGTCGTGCGCCGGGCCGCCGCTTGGAAAATTTGACGCGTTCACGCCGGTCAAGACGAACATCTTGTCGGCCAGCACGAATATTTATGACCTCGGCCAAAACGCGTCGCTGATGCCGCAGTTGCAGGTCGCCGGCCCGGCGGGTTCGTATGTGCGGATCATTCCGTCCGAACTCCTGGGTGCGAACGGGTTGGTGGACAGAACCACCTGCACGCAGGACAGCACGCCTCCGCTGCCCGCGTGGTGGCAATACACCTTGAAGGGCGGCGGCACGGAAAGCTGGTGCCCGAAATTTTTCTATCACGGCAGCCGCTATTTGCAGGTGGAACTTTACGCCGCGCCCACCGGCGGCGCGCTGCCGACGGTGCAGTTGCTGCAAGGCGTGGCCGTCCATTCCACCTCCACGCCCACCGGCACGTTCAGTTGTTCCAATCCTCTGTTCAACCAGATTTACAGCCTCGTGCGGTGGGCACAGATGAACAACATGGTGAGCCTGATGACCGATTGCCCGCACCGCGAGCGGCTCGGCTGGCTCGAAGAAGACCATTTGAACGGTCCATCGTTGCGCTACAATTTCGATTTCGCGCCGCTGTTCACCAAAATCGAAAATGACATCGCCGACAGCCAGTGGGCCAGCAATGGCTTTGTGCCGAACATCGCGCCGGAATATTTCCAGACGAGCAGCAGCCTGACCGATCCGTATCACAATTCGCCGGAATGGGGCAGCACGTTCATCCAGGGCGCGTGGCAGCAGTATCAATTCTCCGGCGACGCTTCGCTGTTGCAACGCTTTTATCCGGCGATGAAAGCCTACGTTGATTTTTTGACGAGCACGGCGAGCGGCAATTATATCGTGACGACGGATCTGGGCGATTGGTATGACCTCGGCCAAATCAGCGCCGGGGTTTTTTCCGGCGTCTCGCTCACCACGCGCACGCTTCCGGGCACGGCGATTTATTATTCCGATGCCGTAATTCTCGCGCAGATGGCGCAGGTGCTCGGCAATTCCGCCGACGTCCTCACCTACAACCAGCTCGCGGCGAACATCCGCGCCGGATTCAACGCCACTTTTTTCAAGACGGCCGCGGGCGTCTATGACACGTCAAGCCAGACGGCCAACGCGATGCCGCTGGCATTGGGTTTGGTGGATGCGACCAATCTGGCCAGCGTCCGGGCGGCGATGGTCAATGACATTCAATCGCGTGGCAACACGTTGACTTCGGGTGAAATCGGCTTCGGCTTTCTGCTCCGCGCCCTGACGGACGCCGGTCGCGCCGACGTGGTTTATGCCATGAACAACAAGACCAACACGCCGGGCTACGGTTATCAAATCGCGCTTGGCGCAACGAGCCTCACGGAGCGCTGGGACGCCGCCAACGCCGCGTTCAGTTCGCAGGATCATTTCATGCTCGGCGAAATCATGGAGTGGTTTTATCGGGGCCTTGTGGGAATTCAGAATGATCCAGCAGGACCCGGCTTCAAAAAAATCGTTATCAAGCCCGCCATCATGGGCGGCCTGACTTCGGCCGAGGCCACTTACAATTCCGTTACCGGCCTAATCATGAACCAATGGTCGGTGAGTGGAAATCAGATCACGATGAACGTGACGATCCCGCCCGGCGCGACGGCGACCGTTTATCTGCCCACGCTCGGAACGAACTTGTCGCAATTGGCCGTCCAGGAAAGCGGCGTGACGATCTGGACGAACGGCGCAACCGCCGCGACCGCGCCGGGCGTGACGTTCATGGGCACGCTGGTGACCAACGGCCAGGCAAGTTTGCTGTGGACCATCGGATCGGGAACCTTCCAGTTCAATTGGAATGTTTTCCCGGCGCCGAATCAACTTACAGCCGCGTCCGCCAACGGAGTTGTGAAATTAAGCTGGAACGCCGTCAGCGGGGCGACGGGTTACAATCTCAAACGTTCGACGAATTCCGGCGGCCCTTATGCGTTGCTCGCGGTTGGAATATCCGGCACCAATTACGCCGACAGCGCCGTCGTCAGCGGCACGACTTACTACTACGTTGTGTCCGCGCAATCGCCGTCGGCGGAAAGCATCAATTCTTTTGAAGCCGCCGCGACGCCGAATTTCGTTCCGAACTTTGGCTTCGAAACGCCCGGGATCAGCACCTACCAATACAATCCTTCGGGAGGGTCGTGGACGTTCACCGCGCAATCCGGCGCGAACGGTTCGGGCATTACAGCGAACAACTCCCTGTTCACCACGGGAAATTCCAACGCGCCGGAGGGCATCCAGTCCGCGTTTTTGCAGGGAACCGGCAGCATCTCGCAGGCTTTGTCTGGATTCGTGCCGGGTGTGAAATACAGCCTCACGTTCGCCGCCGCCCAGCGTGTGACCTATCAGCACGGCGGTCAAACGTGGAGTTTAAAGATTGATAACAACGTGATCGGTAATTTCAGCCCGCCCGTGGGCGCGACCAACTACACCGACTTCACAACGAATTTCACCGCGTCCGCCACGACACACACACTGGCATTCATCGGCACGGATTTGCGCGGCAACGACAACACCGTGTTTTTGGACAACGTGCGGATCGCGCCCGCGCCGTCGCTGGCGCCGCCGCAAATCGGCTGGCAGATGTCGAACGGACAACTCCAATTCTCCTGGCCGTTGGACCATTACGGCTGGCATCTGGAACTGCAGGCAAATCCAGCCGGCGTCGGGCTTGGCACAAACTGGAGCGCCATGCCAGGATCGCAAGCGACAAACGTGTTCTCCGTGCCGGTGAACACCGGAAATGGGAGCGTATTTTTCCGCCTGGCTTATCCGTGAGTTCTTGCACCCATGCAGGCTCACCTGTTTTGGTGAGTCGGTTTGACCAGTTTTGGCCATAGACGAGGCATTCAATGTGAGAGAAAATTTGGCATGATCATGTGCGTAGATTGCGAAAGCAATTGTCACTTGTCGTCCGCGATTGCTGACGCGTAACTGTGGTTCCCTAAGACTCCAATCCTTTAATCATCAGTAATCAAATAATGAAAGCTCAACAAGTTCCTATGAAAACCATCACCATCAAAAAAATTGCCGTTGTCATCCTAGTCATGGCTTCTCTGTCGCTGGCCAATTTGGGCCGCGCGCAAACTGTCATTTACAGTGACAACTTCAACATCCCTGACACCGCCAGCCTGGATGGCTCCACCCAAACTGGCCGCCATACCGGATTGCTTGCCAACAGTGTCGTCGGGCGTTCTGGCGGCGTCCAGCTCACGATCACCAGCAGCAATCTCAATGTTCTGCGGGCGAGTGCCACTGCTGATGGGCGGATGCGCTTTTGTGACACCAATGGCGCGGGTGGCGTTCTTACTTCTGGCCGGCATGATTGGGCGTCAACCGACTTCGGGGCGGGCATTCAAATTACAAACGACAGTGGAATGGAAATTTCTTTTGACTGGACGGCTGCGGACAATACGCAAACGGCTTGGATCAGCTATAGCGTCGGCATCGCCCCCGTCACCGACACCGCCAATCGTTATAACAATAGCGGCACCGATTCCGGGATTCGGTTGCAAAATAATGGCGTATCTCAAGTTTATCAGAATGGGGCCAGCGGCGTCACGAATTCATTCGACGTTACGAGCCTAAGGCGCCATGTGGATCTTTTTTACTTTTTCAAATCGTGGGCAGACGGATCGCCGGTGGTGCTCGCCGCTTATGTGAACGGCGTCTTGGTCGCCGGCCAGAACTTTGCTTGGAATGGTAATGGCGGCGTCCAGAACATGGAGATTTCAAGCCTGGCCACGGGGACAGCAATCAGCAATTTCATGGTCACTTCGATTTCTTCGACGCCCGCTTTTGTGGCTGCGAATCCCACGGCCGATTCTCCCCCTACCAATTACATGGGCCATCAGGTGACCATTTCCGCCGCCATTGGCGGCAGTGCGCCCATCCTCTACCAATGGAAAGTGGACAAGGGCAGCGGCTTTACGAATGTGACCGCAAGTGCCACCAATACGACATTAACGCTGACGGACACGCAAATTTCGGACTCGGGGGCGTATGCGCTGTTTGCCACCAATTCCGCTGGCAACACAAGCACCGCGTCAATGCCTCTTACTTTCATTAATCCGCCGGCCAACGCCACCAATCTCATTAATATACAATTCACCGGCGAAACTCCGGGCGCCGGCGCGTCAGCAGTGGCCACGCAAACTGGGGGCGCCGTGATCGGCGGGACCGGCGATGTTTGGAATCCTGTGTTCACTTTAGCGGGCAGCTATACGGCCGGAACAGGCCTGACTTGCACGAATGCCGCTCCGATTTATTTGAAAAATGCCGCAAACATCGGAACGCCCAACACGTTGACTTTTGTCGCGGACTACATCCATAACGGCGGTGTGGGGACATTTGCGGCGAGTCCGGATGCCAGCTTGATGACAGGCTTGCTTGGCATGCAAAGCGCTCGCACCGGGACGGTCACGGTGAGCAACCTTGCCAAGGGCGACTACGATCTTTACCTGTATGGCGTCAATGCCGGCGCGCAGGGCCGATCCTGCACCTTCAACGCCAATGGAGTTGCCGCGGTGTGTGGACCGAACAACAGCGTTAATACCCTTGTGGCTCCCACCAACTATGTCCACTTGGTGCCGACAGTGACCAGCAATGGCGTGCTGACCATCACCATGACTGGCGCGGCCACGGGTGATGCGCAGTTGAACGGCCTCCAATTGATCGGACCGCAGGCGGCACCGACCCTTACTTTGGGTGCAGATACGACCATCACGCCTGCCAGCGTTTATGCTGGGTATCCCCAAATCACGTTGTCGGCGGGTTTTGTCGGCACGCTGCCGATCACCAATCAATGGATGGTGAACACGGGCGCCGGCTTTGCGCCCATTATTGGAGCGACCAACACAACCCTGGTCCTCACCAACTTGAATGTTGCCAATTCGGGAAGTTACGCGCTGTTCGCATCCAACCGCGCCGGAACCTCCAACAGCACGCCGGCCGTGTTGACAGTTCTCGCCACGCCGGCGAACACGTCGCTCAACGTCCAGTTCACTGGCAGCTGGCTTGGCAGTGGAAACGCCCCAACCCAGATCGGTGGAGCCGTCATCGGCGGCGGGAGTGATGTATGGAATACAATCAACAATCCGACCGGCGGCACTTCTCCGGCGGGGTTGGCCAAGGGAACCAATCTGACCTTGGTTGATGTTGGCAGCGTCGGCATCACGGTGACATTGGATTATGTCGGTGACTATGTGTTTAACGGCACCGCCTTTGGTTACAGCAATCCCTTCGCGAGTGTCGCATCTTCTTACGCAAACCTGATGAGCGGCTACATGGGATCGGTGAGCCAGGGAGGCAGTGCTGATACAAATACGATCACTCTGCACAATCTGGCTCCGGGTTACTACGATCTATACATGTATGTGTGCGGCCGCACCGACGGACAGACGCGGGTTGACGTGTTGAGCGCGAATGGCCAGTCTGCCATTTGCGGGCCAAATAATGGCACCTACTATCTCTCTCCTGGCGTAAACTATGTGCATCTCACGCCGACAGTGACCACCAACGGTTTGCTGAACATCAGCTACTACGGAACAGCCGATGCCGGCCAGGCGCTGCTGAATGGTTTCCAACTTAGCGGGCCTTCGACGAATTACGTAGCGCCCTTCATCATTACTGATACAACCTGCGATTCGCCGTCAACGGATTATGCCGGACGCACCGTCGCGTTTACGGCCTCCTTTGGCGGAAATCCAACGCCCGGGCTTCAATGGAAGGTGGACAAAGGCAGCGGTTACGTGAACGTCCCCAAGGCCACCAATTCGACGCTGACACTGACGAGCGTGCAAACCACGAATACGGGCAATTACGCGTTGTTTGCGACCAATTTGGTCGGCGCTCTCAACAGCACCCCGTTGTCGCTCAATGTTGTGTCCTTGCCCTCAACCATGGCCGTGAACGTGCAGTTTTGGGGCACCAGCCGCGGCAGCGGCTTTGCCGATGCGCAGGTCGGTCCGGCGGTGATTGGCAACGATGGCGATCTGTGGAATCTGGTGAGCAATCCCAATCCTGTTGCCGGCGACACCAATCCGATTTCCGGCTCCCTGCAGGGATTGGCGGATGCCACTGACATTGGGACATCCATTTCACTTAGCTACACGGGCAATACCATTCTGAATAGTGGCGCCGGCACGCCATTCAGCGGCTCCGGTTCCCCGGCGGCAAATTTGATGGAAGCGTGTTTGGGCGCTGACAACACGAACACGGCGACAGTCACACTGCAAGGGCTCCAGGCGGGAACGTATGACTTGTATCTGTATTCGTCAGCGGGGAACACCCTGCAGAACGAGATAAGCACGTTCACCGCCAACAGTTGGATCGCCACCGTCGGGCCGAATGGTTCAAACAATGTTATGACGCTCGGCACGAACTATGTTCACCTGACGCCAACCGTCACTGGCAGCGGAGTGTTGAACATCAGCTTTGTCGGCAAAGTCAATGGTCAGGCTAGTTTGAACGGTCTCCAATTGAGCGGGCCCGGGGCGGTTCCGCTGCGGCCGTTAGCCGGCTTTACAGGCGCACCGACGAACTTGTTTGCAGGGCAGTCTGTGGTCTTTACGGACGCCTCAATGGGGAACATCACTGATTGGTTGTGGAGCTTTGGAGATGGGAATGCGGTCACCAATGGGTCCAACGCCAACGAGACTCACGCGTATTCGGCAGCGGGCATCTATACGGTGAGCTTGACAGTGATCGGGGCGAATGGTTCGGACACGAATACGCAGGTTGGTTACATTGTGGTGAATCCGACGCCGGTATTTGGCAAACCAGTGCTGTCCGGCGGCGAGATGATCTTGAACGGGACGGACGGGACTGCCGGCGTTCAATACCGCATTTTGAGCTCTACCGACGTGGCCTTGCCGACAGCAAGCTGGATTCCGGTCTGGACGAACGTATTTGCGCCGGATGGAAGTTACAGCTTCACGAATTCGCCATTAACAGGCGGGGCGAATTTCTTCATCCTGGTTTCGCCGTGATAAAACAAATGGTGTCGCCGTGCAAAAGCAGATTGACGGCTTTTGGGGCACGGACATTTGCTGTAGTTAATTGGGTCTGCAGCAAACGACAGTGGGGCGCCGGCAGGGGTGTCGGCGCCCCGCGTTTAGTTTGCGTGGAAGCATGGGGCGACTGCTGCCAAGGCAGACCTCAGCGGAAGCGAGGAAAGGTTTGCACAGTGCAAGCAGCCCGTCCACTGCTATTCACAATAAGCTAACATCTTACGAAACAGGTCAGAGCCTAGAAAGGTAGTGATGGCGGCATGGTAGTCGGCAGCCAACAGTCTGTTTCCCAGCCCCAAAGCGTTTTGACGCTGACACCCAATTCCGCCGCCATTTGCTTCCTCGTTTTCCGTAATTTCAACCGGTTTTGCTTCATCTTCTGGCCAAGCATGATGGGGGTGTCGATTGACAAAAAGGCAACATATGATGTTTCGTTGCCCCCGGGCCTTCCGAGTGTCGGATCGTTGAATGGGTCGTAGCCCAGATAGGTGATCAAGCGGGGCTGGAATGCCCAAGCCGGATACACCCGGTCTGTTTCCCAAAGGCTAAGGGTTCGGTTGCTAACGCCCAACATTTGAGCAGCTTGCGATTGCCGGAGTCCTGCCGAAAATCGCTTCTTCCTGAGATGTTGGCCAACGGTTGTTGGCTCCTTTGAAATTGGAAAACTGCGAGTCCAAACTGGCGCAACATCTTTGCGGGGCACGCTTACAACGCGGTCGCAAAAAGGCAACGAACGGCACTCCAGATGGAAAAATGCCCGGCGAATCAAAAAGTTCACCGCGCGAAATCCAAAATTATCTCGGCCGCATTTCCGGGCCATTGCTGGATCGGATTGATCTGCACATTGAAGTGCCGCCGGTGAAATTCCGTGAAATTTCCGGCGACCGCACAGGCGAAACTTCGGCGCAAATCCGTGATCGCGTCGTGGCGGCGCGCCAACGCCAGCATGAGCGGTTCAAGGACAA
>Ga0265337_1000320_pt1 | contig 25666 bp, 22 predicted proteins | sample 42122metaG_FD_192441 | JGI IMG/M metagenome (GOLD analysis project Ga0265337, IMG submission 192441) | Rhizosphere microbial communities from Carex aquatilis grown in University of Washington, Seatle, WA, United States - 4-21-22 metaG | ecosystem: Host-associated > Plants > Roots > Rhizosphere >... | reverse complement strand
AAACAGAACGACAAGTCCTACCAGACCGGCTACGACAAGGGCCGCAGCGATGCCGTCAAACAGCAATACTGGCTTTACGTCTCCATGCAGCAGGCCAGGGCCGGTAATGAAGGCCGGGTCCGGCTTTATGAAGTGCATCTGCCGGAGCAGACCATTGACGGCGTGATTTTCAAACCCACAACCCAATTTCTCCGCATCGAAGGAGGCGGAGCCTCCACCCAATAACAAACAAAAAACGAGAAAGGAAAAACAAACATGAAAAAACTAATCGTAGCAGCCCTCATCGCCCTGCCGCTGGCGTTCTCCGCCCGCGCACAGTGGATCGTCTATGACCCGACGATGAGCATCGAACAGATATTGGATCAAGCCGAGAACATCGCCAAATACGTCACCATGATTGACAACCAGGTGCAGCAAATTGACACGCTCACCAGCCAGTTGAGTGAGTTCAAGAACTATGAATCCCTGTTCGGCAATCCGTCTCAAGTGGTGCTGTCAATGGTTGCGCCATTGAAGGCCGACTTGCAGAGCCTTGAGCCGAATTTGAACCTCGAAAATCTCGTCGCCAATGCCAACGGCAACATCGCCCTGAACTTTAATGATTCAGGCATCTATGCCACGGTGGGCACGAGCTTTCAGACGCCTCGCGGTCAAACCGTCCAGCGGCCCGCCAGTCAATATGAACCGTTCTCGGCCATCATCAACACCGCCAGTAATTACGTCGCGGTCGCCGACAACGCGGCGCAACGGCGTGCGGCCATCAAGGATCAAATCGCCCAGACCACGCAGCAGCTTCAAAACGCCACGACCGATGCCGAGGTGCAGAAGTTGCATGGCGTTCTCACCAGTCTCAACGGCGATCTGGCCAGCACGGATGACGAGGTGAATCAGGCCGCGTCCGCCGCGATGGTGCAGGACATCCAGAACCGGAACGACCAGCAGAAGCAAATTCAGGCGTTGACCGAACAGCAGAACGCCGAGTTCGAGGAATCCGTGAGCAACTATTCGGCGAAGTTCCAGTTGCTCAACGCGCCGACCGTATTCCCGACGCCGTAACCACCATCCATAACCGTCAACCCTGCGTTCATTATGGCCACGTTCGACAGCATCTTTCCCACATTCCTCGCCAAGTGTGGTGATCTTCACACGTTGTTGTTGAGTGTGGCCTTCGCGCTTTTCATTGTCGGCGTCATTGTCACCGTGAAGCAACATTCTTCACACAAATCCATTCTGAATTTGCTCCTGCGCCTATTGTTGCTCACGTCCTTGCTCGTGTTCCTCCCTGCCTGGGGCAATACCCTGCAAAATTTGCTGCAAACTTCCATCCTCTCCGGCTTGGGCGTTGACCCGGCCAACGTCTATCAGCAGTTCAATCATCTGCTCATCATCAAACGCGACCCGGCCACGCAATCGTCCTGGTGGAACGTCATGTCGCAGCTCCACAATTTTACCACCGACCTCATTATCTCGGCCGTCCTCTGGCTCGTCGGCCAGTTTGCTTCGCTGATGATGTTCTGGGCCTACATTTTCCAGACGATCATCCTGAATCTCGGCTACGCGCTCTCGCCCTTGCTCATCGGTTTCATGGCAATCCCGGCGTTGAAGCACACCGGCAACCGCTACCTGATGAATCTTGTCGGCGTTTTGTTGTGGCCGCTGGGGTGGGCGCTCGCCGCGCTCGTCACCCAGGGCATTCTCGATTTCATGACCGACCCCAGCTTTGAATATATTGATCCGACTTCCACGTTGCCCGATTTGCAGAAAACCATTGGCGTCGCCGTGGTTGGCTTCTGGATAATTTTCAGCACCGTTGCCGCGCCGGTCATCATTCAAAATGTCATCGCGCACGGCATTCAGCCCGGAGGCGCATTGCTCGCGGGCGGCGTCAGCAGTTTTCTCCAGACCGCCGCCACGACTGCGGGCGCTGCCGCGACCGCTTCCAGCACCGGCATTCCTGCCGTCACCGCTGGCGCGGCGGGCATAGCCGCTCTGTTAAGCACCATGTCATCCGCCGCCAACATGGGCAGTGCGGGCGCAATCATCATCGCCGGGTCCGGCCTGCCGCCGCGCTCCGCACGCGGTCGGCCCGGAGACGACATCACCGGTAACAAGGCCGTTCGCGAACTCATCGCCAAATCCAAACCTAATTATTACTGACCTATGGACACTCCCGAATTACGAACCACCGAAACCAAAAGCGCTAATGCCGCCAAGCCCACGCCGCGCCGCTTTGATCTGACCCGGCTTTTGACCCAGCGTGACCGGCTGCCGTGGTTTTGGTTCTTCTTCACCGTCGCCGTGTTGCTGCTCTCGGCGATGGACCGCTACCACATCGTCTCACAATTCAAACAGCGCGAGCGCGTCGTCATCATTGACCCCGCTGGCACCTACTATTTGAGTCCGTTGCTCCAGTTTTCGGAGGCCAGGGATTTGCACATTCAACAGGCCGAACTCGCAACGATGGCTTTCCTCGAACGCAATCCCAAGGACTTCGACAATTCTGATTTGCTCAAATTGTTGTTCCTCAAACCCGCGCTGGCGAAGGCGCAGGATGAACGCGTCAAAGAGATGGCCGAATTTCGCGCCAAGCAGTTGCACCAGAAAGCCGAGATTGCCCGCATTGACATTTTGGCGACGCGCGACAACGAGGTGCTGGCCGCTGTCACCGGCCAGATCATTCGCAGCGGCATCTTTCAAGACAAGGCGTTCACCGAGGCGTTTCCGTTCACGCTTCGGCTGCGCTTGGTTCGCAACCCCAACATGGCCTTGAACGGACGCTTCCCAACCGCAGTAGGAGACTTCAAATATGAAATCAACCGTTAATATATTATTGCTCACCGTCACGGTGCTCACTGCCAATGTTGCCTTGGCGCAACCTTCCAAAGAAATTTTGAAAGATTTCCTGGATGAGAACGTATTGATAGTAGTGCCGGTTGCAACCAACCGCGTCACCACGATCAGTTTCCCCAGCGCCATCACCGCCATTGACGGTGCGGGCGTCACGGTGGACGGAAAAACACCGGGCCTGTTTCAACTGGCCCATACCAAAGGCTCGGCGTTTCTTTCCGTGCGCGCCCTGTTCCCAAAGGCATCGGCAAACCTCAACATCCGTTGGAACGACCATACCTACGTTTTTGAACTGACCGAAAGCGGCCAGCCAGTGTTGTCGCTCAACCTGGCAGTCATGCCGACGCCGGAGGAGGAAGGCGTCGGCCATGCGTCCGAAGTCAGCCCGATTAAACTGCTGGCGCTGCTCGACAAGGCCAAAGCGTTTCCGTTGCTCAAAGCGCAGCAGCCCGAAAGTGTTGCCAACGTGGACTTCACCACTTACGACGGCAAGCCGCTCGTCAGTGATTTCAACGACTACGAAATCCAGATCGAAGAAACCTTCCGATTCAACGCCGAGGACACGTTGGTTTTTCGCATCGTCATCACCAACAAGATTGACGCGCCCCTGATTTATCAACCGGACAGTTTAGCGTTGCGCGCCGGCAACCGGCTCTATCCCCAATCCATCAGCGACGCTGACGGCACGGTGCCGCCCAAAGGCCGGAGCATCGTTTATTTCGCCGTCAGCGGCACGCCGGACGGCGGCCGCAACGAATTGTCTTTGCGAAATGCCTTCACGGTTTTGTTGACGCGTCTTTCACCGCCACCGCCGCCACCCGTTGTCACTGTTACCAATGCTCCAATTGTGCATCCCATCCGTTCACCCAGAGGCCACCTATGAAACCACGCGATTTTCTCAATTTTTTCAAAACCAAGACCGGCAGGCTCGTTGCCTTTATCGCGCTGTTCGCCGCCGCACTGATCATTTTCAGTGTCGTTCGCAAACACAACCCGTCTGCCGAAGATGCGGTTAGTGTCACGGCTCTGGCTACCAACGCCACGGACAAGCCCCAGGTGGTGCAGTCCGTCACACGGCCAATGCAGGTTTATTATCCGCCGCCGCCCAAGCCGGAGCCAACAACGTTGCCGTCATCGTCGCAGTCTGCTTTTCCGAAATCCTCTCCGTTGCCAGTGGTTCCCGCGAACCCAGCACCAACGCTCTCGCCCATCAGTTTGTTTGCCGACAGTTCGGCGGGAATTCCGCTGGCCAAAAAGTTGAGCGCGGTGTTTGCGCCGTTCGGACGGCTGATTCCCTGTGAGACGGTCATCACGGTGGACTCCGCTTCCATCCAAACACCCATCGTCGGCCTCATCACCGAGAACATATATTATGGTGGCAAATTGGTTATCCCGGCAGGCACGGAGATTCATGGGACGGCGCAAACCGACCATCAACGTGAACGCATCGCCAGCGGCAATAGTTGGACGCTGATTTGGCAGAACGGGATGGAAATGCAAATCAAGGCCATCGCCCTTGACCGCGAGTTTGAAAACAACACCAACCAGACCGGTTGGGCCATCACCGACGGCAGCGCCGGTCTGCGCGGCGAGGTAATCAAGTCTGACAACCTGGCCGACATCAAACTGTTTGCCGCGACGTTCCTGTCAGGCGCGGCGGGCGCGTTGACGGAGAAACAACAAACCGTCTTCGGTCCCGTCAACAGTCCCACGCTCAACAACGCGCCCTTTGCGGGCGCGCAGGCGGTGCTGCAAACCTACGCGCAGCAAATCTTCGATTCGATTCAAAAGAACGGATTTTATGTCCGCGTGCCGAGCGGAAAACAATTTTATCTCTACGTTCTGCAAACCATTGACGCCGCCGATGCCTCTCTCGGCGGCACCGCCATTCCCGTCACCCAGGAAAACGACGAACAAACCAAATCAAAACCATGAAAGCGTATTATCTCATTCCACTGTTGTTTCTCTCCGCGTGTTCCACCACGCCGAAGTTGACAATGCGTCCACAGCAACCGTCAGGGACGAACGCCGACGGCATTCGTTATCCCGAAGTCCTCCACGCCTATCACGTCGGACGCTACGCCGACCCGAACGACGATTTGATTATGCACGAGCAGCACGTCGTCTATCGCGTCGAAGAAAACACGCGCTGGAATCTTCATCCCGGCCCGGTTGACGGCAATCTTCCCGCGTTGCCGTCGCGCGACGCGGCGTTCGTCCCGGCCCCGGTCAACGATTCCATTCTGGCCGAGGTGAATTCCCAAAAGACCGCCACCACTCAAATCATGATCCAGGCCCGAACCCTGACGGCGGCATTGGCGCAATTTCAAACCGCGTTGCAGCAGACCAAAACCAATATCCAGGAAACGCTGATTCTGCGTGCGTCAGTGAACGATATGAAGCAGCGGCTCGACGCGCTCGAATCCGCGCCAGGGCAACTGCCCCCACCGCCAATTTCTACGACCAATGAACCGCCTGATTCGTTGAGTCCATGAAACATTTTGTCGCAGCGGGGCGGTTTGCCTGCCTCGTTCCGGCGAACACGGCAAATGCCGCGCAACCAAAACAAACAACGAAATCGTTATGACAAAACCAAAAACACCCGCGCCTACCCGCGCCAGCGGCAATGCCGCCCCAGCAGATGAACCCAACTTTCGGACCAACCCGGAAGTGGATGCGAAAATTGATGCCCACATCAAAGAGAACCCGAAGTATTGGAACTACATTCAAGCCATGCCCCGCGACCGGCTCGAACGCACGGTCGTTCTCAACGAAGTGCGTGAACTGGATCGCCAGCACAGGATGCGTGAGGGGATGATGAAACGCATCAATGCCAACCCTGCGCTCAAGAACGCCTACGAAACGCTGGTGAAAGACCTGCCCGAAGACCAAAAAGAAGGCGTCATCGCCCAGATCGCCCGCACGGCGCGGCGGGCCGTGGCCCGCACCCAAGGACAACAGCAACAAAGGCCGGAAGGTGTTGGCGTCTGAATCAGCCCTCCGTTTGCCACGGTCGCAGCCGAACACGGAAGCCTGTCGCTCCAGCAGGCTTCCGTGGATTTTTCCGGTATGTCCCCCTGCAAAACCCGTGGCAATAGTTCAAACGGCCATTTTACAGAATGTATTCACTTGTTGCCAACTGCACACATTATGTAATAATTACTTCGTGACAAAGAACCACCAGGAAAAAGTGCTGAAGCTCACTCGCAAGCTGGGAGTGCTGCGCCCGCGTGACCTGAAAGCCAGCGGCGTTCAGCGAACTTATCTCAAACAACTGGTTGAGCGCGGCGATTTGCTGAAGACCGGACGGGGGCTTTACGTCCAAACCGGTGCCCCGATGACAGAAAACCACTCACTGGCGGAGGCGGCAAAACGGTCGCCGAAAGGAGTGATCTGTCTCATATCCGCCCTGCGTTTTCATGGTCTTACCACGGAGAATCCGGCCGAGGTCTGGATGGCCATTCCACGCGGAACGCGGCCACCGAAATCCGCCACCCCGACGCTGCGCGTAGTGACGCTTTCAGGGGAAATGATGACCGAGGGAGTCAAACGGCATGTCATTCAAGGCGTGTCCGTGCCCGTCTATTGCGTCTCAAAAACAGTGGCCGATTGTTTCCGTTTTCGCAACCGCATCGGCGTCAACATCGCGGTCGAGGCGCTCCGCGATACGTGGCGGGGAAAGAAAGCCACTTCCGAGGAACTCTGGCATTACGCCAAGGTCTGCCGGGTGCTTAATGTCATGCGCCCCTATTTCGACAGCCTCGCATGAAAAACCTTGCCGCTTCAGTCCATGCCCGCCTGGCAAAACGCCGGATCAGCACAGGTGAAGATTACAACGTGCTGCTGGTGCGGTTCACGTTGGAGCGGTTGCTCTACCGGTTGTCCCGTTCCAGTCATCGGGAACAATTTGTTTTGAAAGGGGCAATGCTCTTCGCGCTCTGGGAACCGGCGCTGCACCGCGTCACGCGGGATTTGGATCTTCTGGGTTTCGGACATCCGTCACCAGAACGGTTGGCGGACATCTTCAGGGAGTTGTGCCGCGTGGAGGTCGAAGCCGATGGAGTTGATTTCGATCCGCGCTCGGTCGTGTGCGAGGACATTCGCGCCCAGGATGAATATGCCGGAATCCGGGTGAAGCTGCGGGCCAACCTTGGCAAGGCCGTGGTGCCGTTGCAGGTGGATGTCGGTTTCGGCGACGCGCTGCCCGTTGCGCCGGAGGAAATCACTTTTCCCGTAATGCTGGGCATGGCGGCGCCCAAGTTGCGGGCCTATTCGCGCGAAACCGTCGTGGCCGAGAAATTGGAGGCCATTGTGAAATTGGGAATGTTGAACTCGCGTTTCAAAGATTATTTCGACCTGCATTATCTCGCGCAAAAATTCCCCTTCGATGGCGCATTGCTGGCCAAGTCCATCGCGGGGACGTTTGCCCGCCGTGGCACCGCGTTTCCCGAAGGGCTGCCGGCTGGCTTGACGCCAATGTTTGGGACCGACCCGGCGAAAATTCGCGGTTGGCAGGCTTTTCTGCGAAAGACCGGGCCAAAGGCCGCAGCCCCGACACTCGAAGCCGTCATCCAATTTTTGGTCGAATTTCTGGAACCTCCGCTGGACGCGGCAGCAAAAGGAAAGACGCTGTCAGTCACTTGGAAATCAAAGCGCTGGCAGAAGTGAAGCACTCGAAACCGGTGCGCTGATGGCTTGTGCCGGTATTCACCCGCCGCTCTTTTCAACCGGCGTTTACACCGGCCACAGGCGTGGTTCGCCGTCAAATTCCGCACTCACCACTTCGCGGACATCACCCATCAAAGAATCGGAGTCGCCAGCTTTGATTTTCACCTTCACCGGCATCCATAGAACTTTTGAGGCGTGTCCTTTTGTCCCCGGCAGTTCGGCGGCAATTTCCTTGACCATTTTCGCCGTCGCATAAGTGGCCGGCCCGGCATAACCGGACACAACCAGCCACACATTGCCAGCCGCGCGCCGTTGTGCGGCGATGACGCCATACATGGTCCAGACTTTGCCCTTGTTCAGAACCCCGTGTGGAACGCCATCAAGGATAAATGCTCCCGCCTGTTTGCGTTTCACGAGTTTTGCAATCGCGGGTAAATCGGATTGCAGTTCACGCCACGTCAGTCCAAAAGCGCTGCGAAAATTTCCAGCTTTTTGTGGAAGCCAGCTAAAGAAGAACGGCAGTTGTCGGCCCGCCTTGAACTGCGGTCTGTCAAATGGCTGAACCCCGAACATTCGGGCGAGCATGACCTCGCTGCTCAAGGCGGCCAGCGGCGAACCGATGGAGACCACCGACGCCCGGTCTTCATCCAGAATGTGATGCCAGCGCTCGGATTGGAGCGCCGCCGGTTCAACCGGACTCCGCCAAAGCACATCTTCAATGTCAAATTCGCGATGCAGGTCAAATTTGGAAGTCTGGGTCAGCAGCTTGGCCAATGAACGCGTATCCCACCGGCTCATGTCAGTCCGCTCTTCGGGCCGGGCTTTTGCACCAAGCATGAAAACCACACGAGGGGAATCCACCAAAACTTCCAAAACACCACGGGTTTCAAGAATCGGCAACTGTTGCAATCCCACCCCGCGTTTTTTGAAATAGGTGTTCAGCGCGACCAATATGTTATAGGTCAGCCCGACTTTATGCGGCATGTTTTTGATTTTAGCCAAAGTCCGGCGATTCAAAAAACAACCGGTTCCAGCTTCCCGGTTAGCTTCGTTGATCAGTTCTGCCAGGCGGTTCAATGTGATCGCACCGGAGGTTTCATTGGCGATCAGATTGCTCAAACGCAATGCGGGTTTGGTGCTCATACAGATAATATTTAATCCACGCACGTTAAATTTGAAAGGTCATTCAAGGGACAACTTTTGACCGTTTCAGCCAACCGGACAGATGAAGAACCGGTCCTTCATGCTTGACGCCGCAAACCGGATCGTGGCCGCAAACATCCGTTGGCAGCGTCAGACGGAACCCTATGATTGGACGCGAACCCAAAAAACATTCCAAATATGAAAACCGATGCTCAATCAAGCGTTTTCAGTCATGACCACCAATCAGAGCTTCTTCGAGCGGCTTGCCGCTTGTTTTGCATGAGCATTCGCACCGTCGCTGCCGCACAGGTTTCAGAGTCGCCTCCGTTTTTTCGATCCTCCCTCACCGCATTTGATTTTGTGTGCCAGGCACGCCTGACGAAGGACAGCTAAACCTATAAATGACACAAAAACATTATGCGACGCGACGCGAATCTCATTGGCCGCAATGTTGCCCGGCTTCGTGATCAACAAAGGCTGACCCAAAACATGCTGGTTGCGAAAGTGGAGGTGCTGAATTTCTTCGGCATCACCCGCGATGTGCTCAGCAATATCGAATTGCAGAAGTATGTGGCCACCGACAAACACGTTTACTTTCTGGCAAAGGCATTGAAAGTGGAAATCGCCGAACTCTTTCGACCATAAGCCGACGCGTGGCAGGAATACCCAAAAAAATCATGGCAAGCCGACGAAACCATGTAGAATTAGACCAGCAGCTTGACCTTTTTTCAACACGAAGGCCGACCAATGAAAACCTTGACTCAATACGGACAAATGGCAGCGAAACATTGGCACGAATTCCGTCCGAAAATGGTGCGCGAACTGGAACGGAAGGGGCAGTTGCAGGCGATGTTGCTGGACGCCGAGGAAAAGACGAAGGACGAAATGGCCACGCTGCGAACGGAGTTGATGCAAAAGGGATTAACGGCGCAGCAGGCCCACACGCAGGCGTGGGAAATGGTTCGGGAGAAATACATCCTCCTGCCGCCCGAAGAATAATTCACCGGCATCAAGAAGAACCGCCCAAAAATCTTAACGCCTACCGCATCACCGAGGCTGACCGCCTGGGCGAAGGCGGCCCGAAACTCAAGTTTCAAAAGAACATTGCGGCCATCGAAACGTTGCGGCAACTCGATGCCGAGGAACGACCGGCAACGCCGGAGGAAAAAGCCACGCTCGTAAAATATGTCGGCTGGGGCGCGATGCCCCAGGTGTTCGACGTGGACAACACCGACTGGCGTAAAGAGCAATTCCGGCTTTCAGAAATTCTTTCGGATGAAGAACACCGCTCCGCCCGCGCCACCACCCTCAACGCCCATTACACCGCGCCGACCGTCATCGGCGCGATGTATCGCGCCGCCGAGCGGTTCGGATTCAAGGGCGGGCGCGTGCTTGAACCCGCCTGCGGCATCGGCCACTTCGTCGGCCTCATCCCTGAAGAGATGCTCCATCGCTCGACCGTCACCGGCATTGAAATTGATCCGTTGACCGCACGCATTGCAAAGGCTCTTTATCCCGACGCGGACATCCGTGCCCAGCCGTTTGAGCAAACCAAACTCGCCGATGGATTTTACGACCTCGCTGTTTCCAATGTGCCGTTTGGCGATTACACCGTTCACGACCCGCGTTTCAACAATTACAAGTTTTCCATCCATGATTATTTTTTCGCGGCGGCTTTGGAAAAAGTTCGCCCCGGCGGTTTGCTGATGTTCATCACGTCGCGCGGCACGATGGATAAACTCGATTCCACGTTGCGTGAGTTGTTGTCCACACGCACGGAGTTGCTTGGAGCAATTCGTCTTCCGAATGACGCTTTCAAAAAGAACGCCGGCACGGAAGTCACGACCGACATCGTGATGCTTCGCAGACTGCACCCAGGTGAAACGCCCACTGGCCTGGCTTGGAAAGAAACCGCCGAACATACCAACGATGGCGGCGAGGCATTTACCATCAACGAATACTTCGCCACCCGACCGGAAATGATGCTCGGTCAAATGCGCCTCACCGGTGGAATGTATGGCGGCAACGAACCGACACTCGAACCGGATGGTCGCGCACTCGCGGATGCACTCGCCCAGGCCGTTGAGAAATTGCCGCAGGGAATTTACGAGGCACAATCACACAAGATCGCCGAGCCGACGCTCGAAGAGTCCATTCCCGCGCCGGATTTCGTCAAGCCAAATGCCTACTGTCTGCACGACGGCATGGTTTGCATCCGCGAGGAAAATGTTCTGCGTCCGCTCACCGACATGCCCAGCGATACGCGCTCGCGCATCCGTCATTTGATTCCGGTGCGGGATGCGGTGCGTGATTGTCTGCGGTCGCAGATGGACGGCAGCACCGAGGAACATGTCCTCGAAACGCGGCAACAACTCAATCTGGCTTACGACCGTTTTGTCGGGCGCTTTGGTCCGGTGAATGTTCGCGCCAACCAGCGCGCCTTCGACGGCGACCCCGATTTGCCGTTGCTGCTTTCGCTGGAGAACTACAACGACGAAACGAAACGGGCGACCAAGGCCACCATTTTCACCGAACGCACGATTCATCATCGGCAGCCGGTTGAATCGGTCGGCACGCCGAAGGAGGCGTTGCTCGTCACCTTGAATGAGCACGGGTGCGTTGACCTCGACCACATGGCCGACCTGCTCAACAAGCCGGTGCAAGAATTCTTGCCAGACTTGAAAGGCATCATCTTTTTGAATCCCCAAACAAACCAATGGGAGACTGATGACCAATATCTTTCCGGCAACGTGCGCGAAAAGTTGTCGGTTGCGGATGCAGCGTCAGTGACCGACCCACGCTTTGCCGAAAATGTCGAGGCGTTGAAATCCGTTCAACCGGCAGACCTCGCGGCCACGGAAATTGACGTGCGGCTCGGCGCTGCCTGGCTGCCACCGGAAGACGTGCAGCAGTTCACGAATACGCTGCTCAACATTCCGTCCGGTGTCGAGATTGGCCACATCCACGCGCTGGGCGCGTGGCATATCAGCGCGAATTGGGAGGCGAAAGGCGCGACCGCGAACACGACGGATTGGGGCACCGACCGTTACACGGCGCTCGAATTGATTGAAGACGCGCTGAATCTCAAAACCCCTACGGTTTATGACACGGTGGATAAAAATCCCGTCGTCAACGCGCAGTCCACCGAGGCCGCGCGTGAAAAACAGGAACGCATCAAGGAGCGTTTCAAAGAGTGGGTCTGGTCGGATGATTCACGGCGGGAACGGCTTTGCCGCCTCTACAACGACACGTTTAATCACACGCGCGTCCGCACTTTCAACGGCGACCATTTGACGTTGCCCGGCGCGAGCGGAGCGATTCAACTTCACTCGCACCAGAAGGCAGGTGTCTGGCGCATCCTGCAAACGCCGAACACGCTTTTGGCCCATGTCGTTGGCGCAGGCAAAACCTACACCATGGTCGCTGCCGCGATGGAGTCGAGACGGCTCGGCTTGTCCGGCAAGCCAATGTTTGTCGTCCCCAATCACATGCTCGGCCAGTTCTCCACCGAGTTGCTGACGTTGTATCCGGGCGCAAACATCCTGGCTGCCGGCAAGGAGGATTTCGAGTCGCAGAACCGCAAGAAACTTTTCAGCCGCATCGCCACCGGCAATTGGGATGCCGTCATCGTCACTCACTCCGGTTTTGAGCGCATCCCGCTTTCCCGCGAAACCCAGGAACGATTTTTCAAGGAGCAGCTTCACGAGTTGGAAATGATCAAGCGCCAGCACGCGGACAGTTCCAATCGCCGTCTGGTGAAAGAACTTGAAAAGGCGAAGAAGCGGCTCGAAGCCAAACTTCAAACGCTGGCTGCCGAACACAAAAAAGACAACACTTTGACCTTTGAAGAACTTGGCGTGGACCGGTTGCTCGTGGACGAGGCGCACTATTTCAAGAATCTGTTTTACGTCACCAAAATGACGCGGGTTGCCGGGCTGCCGCAAACGGCCAGCGAGCGGGCGTTCGATATGTTTTTGAAGGTGCGGCACGTCCAGTCGTTGAACGGCGGGGGAGGCGTGGTGTTCGCCACCGGGACGCCCATCGCCAACAGCATGGCCGAGATGTTCACCATGCAGCGGTATCTTCAGCATGACGAGCTGAAGAAACACAACCTGCATCATTTCGATTCATGGGCGGCGACGTTCGGCGAGCCGGTGACAGCGATGGAACTTTCGCCGGACGGGGCGGGCTACCGGCTGAACACGCGCTTCGCCCGCTTCATCAACGTGCCGGAATTGATGCAGATGTTCCGCCAGTCCGCCGACGTGCAGACCGCCGCGATGCTGAATCTGCCGCGCCCGAAACTGGACGGCGAAAAGCCGACCATTCGCAACGCGCCGGCCACGGAGGAACTCAAGGCGTTTGTCCAATCGCTCGCCGCCCGCGCCGAGCGATTGAAAACCGGCCGGGTTGACCCCAGCGAAGACAACATGCTCAAAATCACATCCGAGGGACGGAAGGCCGCTTTGGATCTTCGCCTGATGAAACCGGCCGCGCCGGATGAACCGCAGGGTAAGGTGAATCTAGCCGTCGAAAAGATTTTCAACATCTGGCAGGAATCCAAGCCGGAGCGTTCCGCCCAGCTTGTGTTCTGCGACCTCTCCACGCCGAAAGACCGGGGCTTCTCCGTCTATAATGACATGGCGCAGAAGTTGGAACGGCTTGGCATTCCCGGCAACGAAATCGCCTTCATTCAGGATTACGATTCAGACGTTTCCAAGTTGACGCTGTTCCGTGATGTGCGTTCGGGCAAAGTCCGCGTGCTGTTCGGCAGCACACAAAAGATGGGGTCGGGGACGAACGTGCAGGAACGGTTGATTGCCTTGCATCACCTCGACGCGCCGTGGCGACCGGCAGACGTGGAGCAACGCGAAGGGCGCATACTCCGGCAGGGAAACAAGAATTCTGTCGTGCAGGTGTTCCGCTATGTCACCGAAGGTTCATTCGATGCGTATATGTGGCAGACGTTGGAAACGAAGGCGAAGTTCATCGCGCAGGTGATGAGCGGCGACATGACGATTCGGCGTCTTGAAGATTTGGATTCAGCGGCTTTGACCTACGCCGAGGTGAAGGCCATCGCATCGGGCAACCCGCTGGTGATTGAAAAAGCCCAGGTGGACGCGGAGTTGATCCGGCTCACCCGGCTGCGTTCCGCCCATGCCGAGGAACAATACCGCATCCGTTCCAATCTCCGCCGCTCGCACGAGGATGCTGAAATTTTTACCACACGTCTTGCCAATCTGCGGCAGGACTTGGTTGTTCGTCTGGACACGTCGGGCGACAAATTCCGCATTGAACTTGACGGGCAGGAATCCAACAACCGGGGCATCGCGGGCGAGTTGATTATGCGCCGCGCGGAAAAACTGAAGGCGCGGTTTGGCGATGACATCCGCATCGGACGCTTCGCCGGTTTTGATTTGTTTCTGCGTCCGGGTTTCAACAACACAACCGAAATGGTCTTGCGCGGCAAAAACAGTTACGGCGCGAGGGTCACAGACACGGCGCTCGGCACCATTCGCTCGCTGGAAGCGACGGTTCAGGGATTTGAAGAACGCTCAGAAAGATTGGAGTTGGACATCACCGATGCCAACAAGCGCGTCAAGGAGCTTGGCGAAAAGGTCGGCGCGAAGTTTGAGCGTGAGGACCGCTTTCAGGAACTGACCCGGCGCCAGAGTGAGATTGAGGAAAAACTTGATCTGACCAAGAACCAAGCACCGAGCCAGGTGGAAGCCGTTTCCGCCGGCGACGAGGAACAAAAGATTTCCGAGAATCAAACCCAAAACCATTCGCCCCGGCGCGCACGCGGGGCGGCCGTTCATGTATGAATATCACCGCCCAACAAACCGAATTTCTCAGTTGGAAAATCGTTCCCGCCCGGCTCGACGCGACTCAAGCGGCGTGGTTTCTCGGCTTTGAACCGCACGAGATTCCCAGGCTCGTAACGGCAGGCTTGTTGAAACCGCTCGGCCATCCCGCCCGCAACAGCACGAAGTTCTTTGCCACGGAAACGCTGGAACAATTCCGGCGCGACGAGAAATGGCTGGCCCGCGCCAGCGATGCCATCGCCAGCTACTGGCGGGAACGCAACGCCCGCAAGCAAAAGGCTCGCAAGCGGGCTTGAAGCAAACGATTCAACGCATCGGGTGGACGCATCATAAAAGCGTCTTGCCCTTGCTGGGGTGAATCCTGACTTCCTCACGGATGGCAACGCGGACTTTCGCTTCGATGCGTTCAACGAAGCTCATGCCAACCCGGCTGAATTTATTGGCTGGCCGGATCGCGGAGGCAATTTCCAGTGCGGTTTGTTTTACCTTGCTCCGGCAAAGATGCGGAGTTGTGTTGATGCTTTTGAGTGTGTCCGTCATTTCAGTTGTTTCCATATTTTGCTTTCCTGGTTGCGTCGCTGATTCTTTCAACGACACCATAATTTTATCAGAGGCACTTTTGTTGAAATGCGAATTGAGTGGCCGAAGCCTTGCAAACATTGAACAAAACCGCTGTTGCCGCCGGCACTTGACACAAAAGCACGCTGATTTTACGCGGGGCGACTTGGCTGATTTTCAGTTTCGACACCGTTTTCATTCAATGTTTGCAAGGTGAAAAATAGTTTAATTATTTTTATCACTGGCGCAGACTGCTATGGCGATTCTTGTAAAGCCGGACACTTAACCAGCCGCCGAAATCGAGTGACCGTTTCTTCCGGGCGGTGGCAGCGGCGGGAGCAACGGAATGATGCGGCCTTCCATGTTTTGCTTTTCGTAGCTTTCCAACGAAGGCAGTCTGACTTGCGCTTTGCGGGCGTAGGCACGGTGAATGGCCTTGCTGTTGTGTCCGAGAGCTTCTTGCGCAAACCGCTCCGGGTAGCCGCATATTTTCGCCCGCTCCGCCCAAGCGTAGCGATAGGAGTGCAACGAAACCCCGTTGATTCCCAGCCCCAGACAGCGTTGGTGAAACTCCGTGGCGCGGTCGCCACAGCGAACGGATTGCAGGTAGGGAAACAATGGGCCGGTTGTCGGCATTTGCCGCAAGAGGGTTTCAATGTCCGGGCCAAAATGAATCATGGCCAGACTGCCGGTTTTCTGCCGGTTGTAAGCGATGGTTTGGTTGGGCCAGTCAATGTCCTCCGCCTTGAGATTGGCGATGTCGGTTTGAGAACCGCCGAGATGCCAGCACAGTTCGTAGAAGCTGCGCCGCTCCGGGTTCTTTTCCCGCCCAATGATGAGCTGATGTTCTTCAATGGTAATGGCGCGTCTTTCCTTGAAGCGCACTTCCGGCCAGAGACGCTTGGGAATAATCGGCCACGGCAACCAGTTCATTGAGATGCAAAAGTTGTGGAGTTTCCGCAGGTGGACATTCGTGCTAACCGTGCCCGCCTTGAGGCAGGCAAGCAGATGCTCGCCTTGCGTTTCAAGTATGACGCGATGGCGAATAAGGTCCAACGCGGCTTGTTTGGCTGCCTGCCGCCAGCGATCCTGGGTTGAACCGCTTTTGGTCTCGATGATGGCATCAAGAGCTTGTTGCCATGTCCGTGTTGCGACGCCTGAATCCGTTCCGGCCAGGTATGCCTTCGCGATCTGGAGATTCAGATGCGGCTGGCGGATAGATTCATTGCGGGCGTTGAGCAGCGATGTGGCCTCGGCGCGATTCCTCGTGCCAGTGCTTTCCTGTTTCCGGGTTTCAGTGTCTTCGATGTAGAACATGCCGCCGCGTTTGCGGCGGTAGAGGATGTAACGACGTTTCATAACTCAGACTTTCTTTGTCCGATGTTATGAAGCCGCACGCGGCTTTTGGTGTGTCAGACACACCAGACGGGCGGCGAATCCCGTCGTCGCGAGTGATTGCCGAGTTTCACCGGAGCAGTTGTTGAGTAGTAGCCCGGTAATGATTTCACTGGCACTTTCACTGGCACTGGCCTCCTCTGGCATCTGCAACCCGTTGCAAAAGTGCAACTTAGAGCTGGAGGCGAGGGTCGGAATCGGCCAATTTACCCCGCTGTTGCACCCTAAATATACCCAATTTCATTGGCTACTCAAGCATAATCATCATAACCCAGCTATACCCTGTTTAACTCCTTTGGTGTCCGTTTTGGTGTCCGTTTCATCTTTGTGTCTGCATAGTTCTAAAACTGTTGTTTACTGCATCAGTTCGACGCGATAAAACCTCTGCGAGTCGGTTGAGGAATCGCAAGCGCTCGCACAATCGTTGCTTGCCGTCATCGGACTCCCTAGGTTGATCCAATCAGGCTGAAGGAGATTGGTTTTGTATTGCACTTGGTATGTTTGTCCATACACCGCAGACCAAGTCAGGGCCAGGGTTCCGCTTGTCACCGTCACAGATTGCAGCGTCGGCAACAAAGGAGTCCCTTCGCGGATCGTATTATTCGAGTAATCAGCCACGAAAACGTTCCCATCGGCATCCGCAGCGATCCCTTCGGGATAATTAAATCTGGCGCTGCTGTTGGTGCCGTCAGAAGTCCCTATAAACCCAGGTTGGCCAATGATCGTGCCCAGTCCGCCGATCGTTCTTACCACCCAGTTTGTTCCCATCGGTGTGAGTTTCCGAATATTGTTATTCAGACTGTCTGTAACGAAGAGAACGCCCGCGCTGTTTATCGCAATGCCAAAGGGTTCATAAAATTGAGCGGTGCTGTTTGTGCCATCTGCCTTCCCGACACTCCCATTCGATCCGGCAATCGTGGTGACCACCCAGTTGCTTCCGACGCGCGCGACTTTTCGGATGGTAGGTGATGTATAACCGGCGACAAAAATATTGCCGACAGCATCCACTGCAAGCCCGTGAGGCCAGTCGAACCGTGCGCCGTTATTGGTGCCATCTAGATACCCAGAGCTGCCAGCCAGACCCGCAATGGTGCTAACTACCCAGTTTGTGCCCACTGGCGAAATCATCCGAAGCGTATTGTTGCCTGTGTCAGCCACAAATATATTGCCGGTATTGTCTGCGGCAATTCCGTCTGGTGCATAAAAACGGGCGTCGCTGTCGGTGCCGTCGGCGCTGCCTTGACTTCCAGCCAGACCTGCAATGGTGGTTACTATCCAGTTGGTTCCTTGGGGGCTGAGCTTGCGGATGGTGTCATTTCCAGAATCTGTCAGATAAAGATTGCCACTGCCATCCGCGGCTATTTCGCGAGGAAAATTGAAACGGGCGTCGCTGTTGGTGCCGTCTGTGCTGCCAGTTTGTGCTGCTTCGCCAGCAATGGTGTTTAAAACCCAATTTGTCCCACTGAGCATAAGTTGACGAACTGTATTGTTCTTCTGGTCCGCCACATAGAAACGGCCATTAGGTGCCAGCGCCATTCCCCATGGCCCATTCAGGCGCGCATAGCAATTGGTTCCATCATTGCTTCCTGGCCCTCCGCTTCCCGCGATCGTGCCAACCACCCAGTTTGTCCCGGCGGGCGTCAAACTCCGAATGGAATAATTGTCGTCATCGGTAATATAGAAAACTCCATTCGTGCCCACTGCGATGTCGTGGGGATAATAAAACCGCGCGGTGTTGTTGCTCCCGTCCACGTCTCCGAATTGGCCCGCCAAACCAGCGATGGTTGTGACAATCCAGTTCGTCCCCTGCTGGGTCAGACAGCGGAGCGTGTGATTGTTGCTATCCGCCACTAGGACGTGACCCTGCCCATCCGCAGCCAGGCCGCCGGGATAGAAAAAACGGGCGGTGTTGTTGGTGCCATCAATGCTGCCGCTGTTACCGGCTGACCCGGCCAGCACGGTTACAATCCAGTTTGTGCCTACGGGTGCGATCCGTCGAACCGTCTGACTGCGATCCGTTTCGTAGAGGTTGCCTTGCGGGTCAATCGCCAGACCCTCGGGATAGGCCCCAAGGCTGGCGATGGTCGTCACCACCCAATTCGTTCCCATTGGCGTGAGCTTGCGAATCGCGTCATTCCCCCCGTCCGCTACAAATACATTCCCATTGGCGTCCGACACCACGCCATAAACAAAGCTGAAACCGGCCGAGCTGTTTGTGCCATCCTTGCTACCGTAATTTCTCGCTTTCCCAGCGATGGTCGTCACCACCCAACTGGTCCCTGCCGGTGTGAGTTTGCGAATGATGTAATTGTAACAATCTGCCACGTATACGTTGCGTTGCGTGTCCACGTTGATTCCGACAGGACTGGAGAATCGGGCGATGCTGTTGGTGCCGTCAGCGTTGCCCGAGCTGCCCGGCAGACCAGCCAGTGTGCTGACCACCCAATTGGTTCCTGCCGGTGTAAGTTTGCGAATGGTGTCGCTGCGGTAGTCGGTTACAAACAGATTACCACTTAGGTCCGCAGCAATTCCCACGGGCGCCCAAAATCGTCCGTCACTGTTTGTGCCATCAGCACTGCCCCAGCCGGCATTTCCAGCAATGGTTGTCCAGTTGAACGTCTGCGAATGAAGTGGACACACTGTCAGTAGTGTCCCGATTGTGCTAAGGAAAACCAGATTTACTACAATCGGTCGCATGTATAATAACTGTTTAGCATGATGTAGATTCATTTGCAATTGTTTTTCTGCTCTTTCGCTCAAGACGCACATTGCAATAGGGACGGTAAGATGCGAATACGGAAGAGTTTGTTCCCGATGCGCCTCCTTGGGGTCGTCTTCTGTGTCAATACACCTGCAACCATAGCCTCGCTTCGACAAGGGGTCCCGATTTTCCTCGGCGGCGGCTGATTGACGAGCCAATTCTAACGCACTGGAAACATTTCCAGCTTCGGCGCGACACCCTCGCGCCGGTCCGGCTGAAAATCCGCCGTGAGCCAGTTCACGGTGAACGTGGTCTTACCCGCCAGTGCCAGCGTTTCCAGCATCTCCCAATCCGTGACGCCGCACGCTGTGAAGTCGTGCCGGTAAAAATGCCATGTTTCCGACGCGTTCTCGAACGGACGCAAGCCGATGCTTAATTTTTCCTTGAGTGTGCTTCGCACGACTCCCCAATCGGCGTCGTTAAGGAGCACGCGACCGGGCACAAGCCGTTGACGCAATTTCACCGCCGTGGATTCATTTTTGACGACGGCAATCATGTTTAACGAATCTTCTGTCGTATGCAGCAGCAACAGCGGCGGCTGGAACGTGGCCTGGATGTGGGTTTGAGTCGTCAGTGCCGTCACTGCGTCGAGCAGGGAAGGGGCCGCGTTGGTCAACGTCGCGTGTGCCCGCCGGAAAAAATAAAGCTCGTCCGTCGCGCCCGGCATGAAGATGAGCGCCTTCACGACGCCGTTCGATTGAAAGGAATTGAGCATGAGCGGCACGCAGTTCGTCCGGTTCAACTCCCTCACGCCGCTTTGGGGAAGGCCAAGCGGCATTCTGGCCAGAGCGTTCTGCCACGGTTCAGCGGCAAACACGTCTTGCGCCGCGGCGAGCATGAGGATCAAGCCACTGCACTTTGTCAGGTTTCTCATTCCGGTCGCCAGCAACGTAGTCATACGCCTTCGCGCAGTCAACGCGTTGTAATTTCGCGCGAAGAACGCGAGGTGGGCTAAGAGAAAAGTTTCCTTCGTCTGCTTCGCGGCCTTCGCGCGACACATTGCTTTCAAATCTGTGTTTCATCTGTGTTCATCTGTGGCTTAAGATGCCCGCGCATGAAACTGATTTCCTGGAACGTCAACGGCTTGCGGGCCGTGTTGAAGAAAAACTTTCTGGAGTTTCTCGACGCTGAGAAGCCCGACGTCCTTTGCCTGCAGGAAACGAAATGCTCGCCCGATCAGGTGGAGCAGCTCTGGTCCGCGAAATACACCACCTACTGGAACAGTGCGGAGAAAAAGGGCTACTCCGGCACGGCGATTTTCACGAAGACGCGGCCATTGAACGTCATGCCGCACATTGACATCGCCGAGCATGACAGGGAGGGCCGCGTGCTGGCCGCCGAATTCGAGGACTTTTATCTCGTGAACGTCTATGTGCCGAATTCCAAGCGCGATCTGTCGCGCCTCACCTACCGCCAGAAATGGGACAGGGACTTCCTGGCTTATCTGAAGAAGCTGGAGAAGCGGAAGCCCGTGATTTTCTGCGGCGACCTAAACGTGGCGCACACGGAGATTGACCTCGCCAATCCCAAGGCCAACATCCACAACCACGGCTTCACGATTGAGGAGCGCAACGGTTTCACGGCGTTTGTGAGCGCCGGTTTCCTCGACACCTTCCGCGAATTCGAGCCGGGCGGGGGACATTACACCTGGTGGAGCGTGATGGGCGGCGCGCGCTCCCGCAACGTCGGCTGGCGCATTGATTACTTTCTCGTGTCAGAAGAGCTGCGCCCGCGGCTCAAACGCGCCTTTATCCGGCCCGACGTGGAAGGCTCGGATCATTGTCCTGTGGGAGTTGAAATTGGTTGAAAGCGATTACGTTAGTTTTTTTGCCATGATGAAATCATCCATGACGAAACCGTGCCCGATGTCGGTGACCACGGAGTCGGCGATGACGAAGCCATTTCTTTGGTAGGCGGCGATGGCCTTGGCGTTGCGCTTGTTCACCGAGAGGATCAACCGCCGCGCGCCGGGGTGGCGGACTTCACGCTCGACGTGCTGCAACAGGCGGCTGCCCAGTCCGCGGCCATGCAACTCCGGCAACAAATAAAGCTTGTGCAACTTCATCTCGCCCGGTTTGGACGTGGGGCCGTAGGACGCAAATCCGGCCATTTTGCCGTCCATAAACAGGCAGTCGTAGTGGATTCCTTGGGACTGGATTTCATCGCGCAAAACCTCGGGCGCATACATCCGCACCAGCATGTAATCAATCTGCTCCATCGTGATGATGCCGGGGTAACAAGCGCGCCAGGTGACGGCTGCCAGCCCTGCGATGGCCGGCAGATGTTCTTCGGTGGCAGGAACAATTCGGGGCATGTTCTGGTCGGGGCCGCTCATGGTTCGATTTGTTCTCTGACTCGTAGGATGACACTGCTGCCTCCCTGAAATCAAACCTTGTCTGCGTCTCAAGCGCGTCTTCATCCTTCCGGCGGTTGAAGGCTCCGATCACTGCCCCGTCGGCGTCGAAATTGAGTGAACAAAATTCTGCGGATTTCGCTCGCGCGAACTTCAAAACGGGCTTAGGTTCATCCTGCTGAAAATGGAATGTTTTCATGAAGATACTGCTCGTCAGTCCGCGAACGCCTGACACGTTTTGGAGTTTCAAACATGCCGTCCGGTTCGTTTCCCGCAAGGCGTCCATGCCGCCGCTGGGTTTGCTGACCGTGGCCGCGATGCTGCCGCCGGAATGGGAGCTCAAGCTGGTGGACCTGAATGTGCGGCGGCTCAAGGACGAGGATTTGTGCTGGGCGGATTACGTGATGGTCGGCGCGATGCTCGTGCAAAAGGAATCCGTCCATGAAATTGTCGCGCGTTGCGCGGCGTTGAAGAAAACCATCATCGCCGGCGGCCCGCTGTTCACCACCGGCCACGAAGCTTTTCCCGAAATCCGGCATTTCGTGCTGGGCGAGGCCGAGGAACTCATGCCGCAGGTCGTGGAAGACATGCGAAATGGCCGGTTGCAATCCATCTATCGCACCATAAACCGGCCGGACATCGCGCACACGCCCATGCCGCGCTGGGACCTCCTCAAATTCCGGCATTACGTGACGATGTCCGTCCAATTCTCGCGCGGCTGCCCGTTCGATTGCGAATTTTGCGACATCGTCGTGATGAACGGGCGCGTGCCCCGCACCAAGACCCCGGCGCAATTGATTGCCGAGCTGGATGCGCTGCGCGCGCGTGGATGGAAGGCCATGGTCTTCATCGTGGACGACAATTTCATCGGCAACAAAGTTCGGACCAAGGCGCTGCTGCGCGAGTTGATCGAATGGCGGCGTCGCACGCACTCGGGCATCGGGTTCCTCACCGAGGCGTCCGTGAACCTGGCCGATGACCCGGAGATGTGCGCGCTCATGGTGGAGGCCGGGTTCAAAAAGGTTTTTGTCGGCATCGAAACGCCGTCCGCCGAGGCGCTGGAGGAATGCCACAAGCTCCAGAACCGGAACCGCGACCTCGTGGCCGCCGTGCAAACGCTGCAACGCGCCGGGCTGGAGGTCATGGCCGGATTCATCATCGGGTTCGACAGCGACAAGCAGGACATCTTCAAGCGGCAGTTCGAGTTCATCCAGCGTTCCGGCGTGGCGACGGCGATGGTGGGATTGCTCACCGCCCTGCCGCAAACGCGATTGTGGCAGCGGCTGAAAAGCGAAGGGCGGCTGGAGGCCGAAAGCACCGGCAACAACTCCGATGCCACGCTGAATTTCAAGCCGAAACTGAACCGTGACTACCTGCAATCCGGCTACCGCGAACTGGTGAAGAAGCTTTACGAGCCGCGGAACTATTACCAGCGCATCCGGACGTTTCTCAAAAACCACCGCCCGACCGGGCCGCGCCGGCGTTTGTCGCGGGCCGATCTTGAGGCGTTCCTGAAATCCTTCTGGGTGCTGGGCGTCTGGCACCGGGGGCGCGTGGGCTATTGGCGTCTGTTCTGGGGCACGCTCCTGCGGCGGCCGCGCCAGTTCCCGCACGCCATCGAACTGGCCATCCTCGGCTACCACTTCCGCCGCGTGGCCAAGGCGCTTTAAGATTCATTGTCTCGTGGGAGTTGGAATTGCCTGACATTCCCCCTTTTCGATCATAATCGCCCGCGAAATTCATCCATCAATTTCAAAATGCCTTCGCGGATTTCAAACAACTCTTTCCGCGCCGCGGCAATCATTTTCTCCGGCAAAAGTTTTTTTGGCGCGGCGGCTTCAAGACCGGCCTGTGATTTGTGCAGATGGTCGAGCGCGCGTTTCAAACACGCGACCGTGAACGCCGGATTGGCCAGGCCGCGGTCTTGAGCAATGCCGTTCAACGCTCCCGCGAGTTTTGCGCCGGTGGTTTGAAATTCAAAGATGAACTCTTGCAGATCGTCGTCCCCGGATTGATTCAGGCCGGGCTTGTCCGCCTGCTTCCAGAACTTCATCGCGCTTTCAAAGCAGCGATGTTGTAGTGGATGCCGGATGTCGCCGTCTTCGGTGCGGATCCAGTCAATCCCTTCGCGGTGCGGTTCAGGTTCGGGCGGCGGCTCGTTCAATGCTTCCTCGCACGCGCAATTCATTTCCTCGATCCGCTGTCGTTCTTCCCCGGCCTCCTCCGCAGTCAGCTCGCGCAACCAGCCCATCTCTTTCGCGATCTTTTCCTCAGCTTCGGGCGAGTCGCCGTATTTTTCCTGAAGCTCCATGTATTTGTCCGTGCGGGCGTCGGATTCCTTCAGAAACTTTTCGTAATCGTGCTCGTCCCACTCCGCCTCCGGGTCTTTCTGGCCGCGCTTTTGTTTTTCCAACGCGTCGTCCAGTTGCCTGGAAAACATTTCCCAGCCCGCCTCGGCGTCTTTGGCGCGCTGCTTTTCCTCGGCGGGCGTCAACCGCCATTCCGGCGCGGAGATCGTGAGTTCGTAACCCACGCTCTCAATGACGACGCGCCCGTTGCCTTCGCTGAACCATTCGAGATAAAGCGCATTGGCGACGCGCTCCGGCGGTTTCCCGCCGCGATCAATCATTTTAAACGCCTCCTCGTCGGGAATCGCGAACACGCGCACCTTTTGCGACGCTGAGAGATTGCCGATGTTGCCGCGTTGAAGCGGATTAAACTTCGGCTTCTTCCGCATCGGAAAGGTTTTGGCGGGATTCTTGAACTTGAGCAAACACCCCGCGAGGTCGGGACAGCCGTTGCCGGCGAGATCGAGTTTCACCGGCTCGTCGAGGCCATCAAGCCACAACTTGCCGCGCACACGGCCCTTCAGACGATTATCAATCTCGCCGCGAATCACGCTGTCATGGATGCGCCAGGCCATGCGTGCAGAATAATCACACCGCCCGCTCCAGGCAAAAGAGTTTTTGGCCTCGGATGACACTGCGGGACACGAATTCAATCCAATCGCTAAAAACACGAATTACACAAAAGGTGGTGCGAGGCTATTCTGGCGAGGTTTTTTTTCCACTCGCACGAGACATGTAAAACATTGCTTCAGGTGAAGTAAAGTTTCGTCATCAATTGCGCCCAGGCTAAACTGGAGATTTCCACCGTGTCGGCAGCTTTCGATTTCACCGCGGACCATTTCACCCGCTTGTCGCAAGTGCCGTTTTGGATCCCTCGACTCAACCCAGTGTTTTAAGCCATTTCTCAAAGTCACGACGATTGATCAGATCAAGGATATCGAGTTTCTCGGGCTGTAGTTTGAACAACAGGCGGTAATCGCCCGCGAGGCGCACGCGGCAAATCTCATGGTGCACCCGCAACCGGCGCATCCCCACAAATGCCGCCGGCTCGCCGGCGGCCAGCCGCCCGATCAGCGTCATGACGCCGCGGGACACATTCCCGGGAAACGATTCCAGCGTCTGCGAAAAACGGCCCGGGAAAACCGGCACGCGCACGGGTTGCAGCGCCGTCGTCTCCTCGGCCAGCAAGGCCTGCTCTTCACGGTCTGGCTCGCTCGCGGCGTTTGCGTCCAGCCCCTGGCGGGCCTTCGATTCCCGAAGCTCGGCGGTCTCCTTCAACACCTCGTTCAACTCGCGACGCAGCGCGTTGCGCTCGGCGTGGCGCTCCTTGAGCGCGGATTTGAGTTCGTCAATCCGTTTGCGCAGTTCGGTCGCGGACGGTTCGGTCGCGGCGACCGGCGCGGCGGGAACGGATGGCGCGGTCTTGTTGCGCCCGGCGAGTCTTTCCTGGCGTTCAAGCTGGGCGCGGACTTCGCAAAGCTGCGCCCGCAACCGGCTGGTTTCCGCCGCCGCGGCATCCATTTGCCGTCGCGCGGTGGCCAGCTCTTCGCGCGTTTCCTCGTCCAATTCCTCCGGCAAATCGCAGATGCGATCCAGCATCCACTCGCCCGGATCTTCGGGCGGCAGGTCCAGCCGGTCGCGCACTTTGCCGATGCATTCAAACAACAATTCCGCATCGTCCGGCGACGCCGTGGCCGCGGCGCCGCGCGCCACAAGTGTCCCCAAGCCGGGCAGAGGTCCTTCGGTAAGCGCGCAGGCGGCGTCCACG
>Ga0265337_1000318_pt1 | contig 25702 bp, 26 predicted proteins | sample 42122metaG_FD_192441 | JGI IMG/M metagenome (GOLD analysis project Ga0265337, IMG submission 192441) | Rhizosphere microbial communities from Carex aquatilis grown in University of Washington, Seatle, WA, United States - 4-21-22 metaG | ecosystem: Host-associated > Plants > Roots > Rhizosphere >... | reverse complement strand
CTCGATGCCGGCTCTTCCCAGCTCGTTGACGGCCGCCGGCAGGTCACGCACGGCGAAGCCGGCCACCGGGCCGGTGCTGAAATGCTCCTTGCCGGGGTAGCCGTCGCCGAATACCTCGACGTGGCGGCCATCTGGGAGCTCGAAGACCCAGAAATCCGGTTCGGTGTGCACCAGCCTGAGCCCGAGAACGTGCTCGTAGAAGTACGCCAGCTCCCTGGAGCGATCGGTGCGCGTGCCGCACCAGCCAAGCCCTGTAATCTCCATGCCTGCCAGTATCAGCACGCTCCGGGCGGGAGCGCAGCCCGAACTGGACGTTCTGTACGCCGCGCCCGAGTCCATCGGCACAGGTGTCTAGCAGAGACAGAGTCGGCGCCTTTGGCAGAGCACAGGACACAGTTCTCAGGAGAGCCTCGCCGGCGGCGAGAGGCTGTGCGGCACTCCTGCTCAGAAGGACATGCCAGTCAAGCGGTATCCGTGTGCTTAGGGTGCCCCGGCGGCACGGTAAGTTGCACGCGATGGGTGATGATTCGAAGCGAACGATGCTGGTGCTCGCGCACACCGGCAGGGACAGCGCGCGGTACAGCGCGCGGCAGGTCATCGAGCGGCTGACCGGGGCCGGCGTCGCCGTCCGGGTGACCGAGCACGAGGCCGCTGACCTTGAGTGCACCGGCGCCACCGTGGTGCCCGCCGGGCCTGAGGCCGCCAAGGGCGCCGAACTCGTCATCGTGCTCGGCGGTGACGGGACGCTGCTGCGCGCGGCGGAACTCGCCAGGCCGGCGGGTACCCCGCTGATCGGCGTGAACCTCGGCCACGTGGGCTTCCTCGCCGAGGCCGAGCCGGACGGGCTGAGCCAGACCGTGGACCACCTGCTGGCCGGCGATTACCGGGTCGACGAGCGGATGACCCTCGACGTGACCGCCCGGGAGAACGGCACCGAGATCGCGAGCACCTGGGCGCTGAACGAGGTGACGGTCGAAAAGGCGGCGCGCGAGCGCATGGTCGAGGTCGTCGTCGAGGTGGACGGCCGCCCGCTGTCCCGCTGGGGATGCGACGGTGTGGTCTGCGCGACGCCCACCGGGTCGACCGCCTACGCGTTCTCGGCCGGCGGCCCGGTGGTCTGGCCTGAGGTGGAGGCGCTGCTCATGGTGCCGATCGCGGCCCACGCGCTGTTCGCGCGGCCGCTGGTCGTCTCGCCGCGCTCGGTCCTCGCCGTGGAGCTGCTGCACGCTGCCGTCGGCGCGCACAACCAGATCGGCGACACCGAGCCTAGTGTCCCCGACGTGGAGCGGGCGGTGCTGTGGTGCGACGGCCGCCGCCGGTTCGACCTGCCGCCCGGCGCCCGCGTCGAGGTGCGCCGGGGGAAGATGCCCGTGTTGCTTGCCCGGGTACAGGGGCTGGCCGGCTCGCCGCCGGGCGGCGGCGAGTTCACCGACCGGCTGGTGGCCAAGTTCGGCCTCCCGGTCACCGGATGGCGCGGCCGGCCGGCGCGTTAGCGTTTTCGTTCCGACATATTTGCGTCAGACCGCCGCACATTAGACACTTGATGCAAACATTTAAGCGAAACAGCGGGAAGGCGGCCTGTGCTGCGGGTGCGAAGGCAGGCGCGAAGCCTGGCGTGGCGCGACGCCCCGGGAGTGTCGGCGGCCGCCGGTACCGTGAGCTTGAGCGGGCCGTCGGCCGTCGGCAGGCAACGCGGCGGGACCGTCGCCCCCCGGTCCGGCCATGACGGTAGAGTCGGCCTTGCCGCATGGCGGGGCCGGCGGAGTCGGCTCGAGAAGGAGACGGTTGGCACTCATGCTTGAGGAAGTGCGCATCACCGGGCTCGGGGTCATCAACGACGCGCTGCTTGAGCTCTCACCTGGCTTCACCGCGCTGACCGGCGAGACGGGTGCCGGCAAGACCATGGTCGTGACCGGGCTCGGGCTGCTGTTCGGCGGTCGCGCGGACCCGGCCCGGGTCCGTCCGGGCGCGCAGCGCGCCTCGGTTGAGGGACGGCTGCGCACCGACCCGCGCGGCAAGGTCGCCGCACAGGTGGAGGAGGCCGGCGGCGAACTCGACGAGGACGGCACCCTCGTGCTGACCAGGACGGTATCCGCCGAGGGGCGGTCCCGGGCGTTCGCCGGCGGGCGCTCCGTGCAGGTGTCGCTGCTCACCTACCTCGCCGACGACCTGGTCGCGGTGCACGGCCAGTCCGACCAGCAGCAGCTCCTCAAGCCCGGCAGGCAGCGCGAGTCGCTCGACAAGTACGCCGGCGCGGTGCTCGGCGAGGTCCTCGCCGACTACCAGCGCGCCTACGGCCGGCACCGGACGGTGGTCGAGCAGCTCACCACCTTGACCACCCAGGCGCGGGCGCGCGCCGCCGAGGCGGCCGAGCTGCGCGCGGGCCTGGATGACATCGAGAAGCTCAACCCGGTGGCGGGCGAGGCGGCCGCGCTGCGCGCGGAGGAGGAGCGGCTGGCCAACGCCGACGCGCTGCACGCCGCCGCGACCGCCGCGCACGAGGCGCTGCTCGGCGACCCGGCCGCGGGCAACGACGGCATGGACGCGGTGACCCTGCTCGGCCACGCGCGCCGGGCGCTTGAGGCGGTGCGCCGCCACGACGCTGAGATCGACGGCGTCGCCGCCCGGCTGTCCGAGGCCGCCTACCTGGTCTCCGAGGTGGCCGGCGAGCTGGCCTCCTACGTCCAGGGCATCGACGCCGACCCGGCCCGGCTCGCCGCGGTCCAGGAGCGGCGCGCCGCGCTGGCCCGGGTGATCCGGCTGTACGGGCCGGGCGGGGTCAGCGCGCAGGTCAACGGGACCCCGGTGCGGCTCGCAGTGCCTGACGGTGACCCAGTGCCCGGCAGTGCCACGGTGCCTGGCAGCGACGGGGTGCCTGACGGCAACGCGGCGGACGGCGGCGAGGCGGCCCTTTTCGCCATGCCGGACGCCGTCCCGGCCGATGCCCCGGCCGGCGAGCCCGACGAGATCGCCTACGTGCTCGAGTGGGCCAGGCTCGCGGTCGCCCGGGTCGGCGAGCTCGACAACGACGATGAGACGATCGCCGCACTGACCGGCACCGAGGCGGAGCTGTCCGCGCAGGTCGCCGACCTGGCCGCGCGGCTGTCCCGGCTGCGCGCCGAGGCCGGGGCGCGGTTCGCCGCCGCCGTCACCGCCGAGCTGACCGCCCTCGCCATGCCGCACGCCCAGGTCTCCGTCGTGCTCACCGCGCTCGCCGAGCCAGGTCCACACGGCGCCGACGACGTGGAGATCCGGCTCGCCCCCCACCCCAGTGCGCCCGCCCTCCCGCTGCACAAGGGTGCCTCCGGCGGCGAGCTGTCCCGGGTGATGCTGGCGATCGAGGTGGTGTTCGCCGGCGCGGACCCGGTCCCGACGTTCGTCTTCGACGAGGTGGACGCTGGCGTAGGCGGCAAGGCCGCGGTCGAGATCGGCCGCCGCCTCGCCAAGCTGGCCAGGCTCGCGCAGGTCATCGTGGTCACTCACCTGCCGCAGGTCGCCGCATTCGCCGATAACCACCTGGTGGTCGCCAAGTCGGAGGACGGCACCATCACCAGCACCAGCGTGGTCCGCCTTGAGCACGAGGCCCGCGTCCGCGAGCTGTCGCGCATGCTCGCCGGCCTCGAGGACTCCGAGTTCGGCCAGGCCCACGCCGCCGAGCTGCTCGCGATGGCGGCCGAGCAGGCCTCCCGCGCCTAACGCCGCCCGGGGCCGCGGCAAGGCCGGCGATTAAGGCCGTGACCAGCGTCTAGCATCCGCAGCGCGGGTCCAGGGCGGCCCGCGGCCGGCCCGCTTACAGCTCGCGCGCGTAGAAGCAGTTGTCGCCGGTCTCCGGGTAGCCGCCGAACGGCCCGGTGGGGACGAAGCCGGCCGACTCGTAGAGCGCGCGGGCCGCGGCGAACCCCGGCGTCGTCCCGGTCTCGAGCAGCACGCGCCGGTACCCGCGCTCCCGCGCGGTGTCGAGCAGGTAGCCAAGCAGCGCCCGTCCCACCCCGCGCCCCCGGGCCTCGGCCGTGGTGTGCATCGACTTGACCTCGACGTCCGCCGCGTCAAGCTCCTTAATCGCCGCCACGCCGAGCACCGCGTCGCCGTCCCGGTAGCTGACGAACGTCACCTGCGGGTTCAGCAGCCCGTCCACGTCGAGCGCGAAGCTGTGCTCGGGCGGCGTCTCGGACAGGCAGAACGCCAGGTGGCGCTCGAGTACCGCCCGCACCTCGGGCAGGCGCGGGTCGTCGGTGATGATCTCGCCGGCAGTCACCGAAGCAAGTGTACGAGGCCGACATATGCGCCTTAACGGGCAGTTAACCTACGGGCCGACCCGCGGGTAACGGTTTGATCAAGACGTGGCCGGCGGCCAATCCGCGGCGTGGTTGGCGCCGAATCCGTTGCGTCACCGCAGTCCGGAGATAGCCAGGAAAGGACGTCATGCCTACTCAGCTTCCCTCAGAGCAGCCCGCCCCGGGAGTCGCGCGCCGGTCCGTGCTGCGCGGTGCCGCCGGCCTCGGCGCGGCCGGGCTCGCCGTCGCGGCGGGCGCGGGCGCCGTCGTCGCGGCCACCCGGCCGGCGAGTACCGCGGCCAGCCCGCCGCCGCGCACAGCGGCAGGCACCGCGGCGAGCGCTGCGGCCCAGCCGAGCGGCGACCCGCTCGTGGTGTACCTGCGGGACGCCACGGCCGGCGAGTTCGAGGTCTTCCGGGGGACCCAGCAGGTCAAGGTCCGCAACCCGAAGCTTGTGGCGCAGCTGCTCGACGGCATCGCGACGGCTCAGTAAACGTCCCGCCCATTCACACCGAGGTGAGGTAGCACAGTGTCTTCGCATCGCGAGGCTCCGGAGATCTCGAAGGACCCGGTAGCCGACAGTACCGACGTCTACGCGTTCGTCAGCCCGGACCGCCCGGGCACCATCACCCTGATCGCGAACTACATCCCGCTCGAAGGGCCGGCCGGCGGCCCGAACTTCTACTCCTTCGGCGACGACGTGCTGTACGAGATCCACGTTGACAACAACGGCGACGCCGAGCCGGACGTCACCTACCAGTTCCGGTTCAGGACCGCGCTGGCCGACCCGGACACGTTCCTGTACAACACCGGCCCGATCACGTCGCTTGGCAGCAAGAACTGGAACCGGCGGCAGACCTACAGCGTCACCCGCGTCACCAGCGGCGGTAGCTTCGCCCTGGCGAGCGGCCTGTCCTGCCCGCCGTGCAACATCGGCCCGCTGTCCACGCCGAATTACGCCGGGCTCGCGGGTGCCGCGGTCCACAGCCTGCACGGTGGCGTCAAGGTGTTCGCCGGCCAGCGCGCCGAGGGCTTCTACGTGGACCTTGGCGCGATCTTCGACCTGGGCGACCTGCGCCCGTTCGAGAACCTGCACGCCCAGTACGGCATGAACGTGTTCAGCAGCGCCGGGGCCGGCGTGAACGCCACGGCCCAGCTGAACGTGCACTCGATCGCGATCCAGGTGCCGACCGGCGACCTGCTCGGGCACGGCCCGCACGGCAAGGTCACCGACCGGGGCTCGGTGATCGGCGTGTGGACCACGGCGAGCCGCCAGGCGGCCCAGGTATGGGACGCGGCCGCGAGCTCAAGCGTCGGCTCCGGCCCGTTCCGCCAGGTGTCGCGACTGGGTAACCCGCTGATCAACGAGGTGCTCATCCCGCTCGGCCAGAAGGACTACTGGAACACGCAGCCGCCGAGCTTCGACAAGCAGTTCGCCAGCCGCGTCACCCATCCGGAACTGGCCGGGCTGCTGCCCGCGCTTTACCCGGGCGTGTTTCCGAACCTGGCCAAGCTGGTCGCCGCGAAGACGCCGCGCGCCGACCTCGAGGCCATCTTGATGACCGGCATCCCGGCGGGCATCGTGCCCGGCTTCCAGAACTTCACCGGCCCGGTCATCGCGGACATGCTGCGGCTCAACACGGCCATCCCGGCGAGCAAGAGCCCGAACATCCTCGGCGTCGCCGGCGGCGACCTGGCCGGGTTCCCGAACGGGCGCCGCGTCTTCGACGACGTGGTCACCGTCGAGCTGCGCGCCATCGCCGGGCTGTTGCTCCCGCTTGTCGACAAGACATTCAAGCCGGACGGGGCGGCCAGCCTGGTCACCGACGGCCTGACAAACGCGAGCGTGCCGTCCGGTTACCTGAGCAGCTTCCCGTACCTCGGGGTGCCGTACAGCGGCTTCTCCACCCCGAGCTGAACCAATGACCGAGCACATGCACGGCATGTCGGGTCCGGGCAGCGTCATCCTCGAGCTTGGCGAGGGCGTCGGCGCCCTCATCCTGGATGCGCCGCCGGACCTGCACGGCCATGAGATCGAGATCAGCCCGGTGGCGGGCGGCGCGCGCACCCACTCGCTGGTGCGGGAGCGCCGGACCGCTACGAAGACCCTCTACGCCGCCGTCTACCCCGCCCTCGCCGAAGGCGACTACATCGTCTGGGATGAGGACGGGATCCCCGCGGGACGCGTCAGTATCCGCGGGGGTCGGGCAACTAGGTTCCGCTGGCCGGAAGTGGCTCCGGCCAGGCTTGCCTGACCGATGCGTCCCGCATGGCCCGGCGTGCCGGGTGCACCTCCCGCACCCGATGCGCCGGGCCGTTCACGTGCCTGGCGAGCTTCGCCGGCCAGCCCAGGTCACGGCCAGCCCAGGTCACGATCAGCGCGGCGTGAGCACCACGATGGGCGTGGTGGTGGGCGCGCTGGTGCCCCCGGCCGGCTCGACCGTGACGCCGACCGCGTCGTCGCGCGACAGCCCGGACGCGAGCACGAGCACGGCGGCCGCGCTGTCCGGGTCGGGCGTCGGCACCAGGCCCGCGGGCCGTACCCCGGCGGACCCGATGAACCACAGCTCGTAGACCGACTCCGGCGGCAGCACGGGCAGCCCTGAGCTGGTGAACACCATGGTCCCGCCGCGCCGCGACGCGACGACGGTGGCCGTGCCGCCCGCCGAGGTCGCGGCGCTTGCGACCCGCGCGTCCGCCGCCGACAGCAGGGCGGCGATCTCCGCGTCGGCCGACCGCGCGGCGTCGAGCGCGGCGACGTCGGCGAGCACCCGCCCCTTGAGCGCGGGCGGCGGCGTGGCCGCGGCCGCGAGGCCGAGCGACGCCGCGACCGCGGCGAAGCCGCGCACCTCGGCCGGGCACGTCGAGCAGCGGCGCAGGTGCCGTTCGTACCGGGCGCGCTCGGCCGGGTCAAGCGCGTCGAGCGCGTACGGGCCGGCCAGCGCGTGACCCGTGCGCCAGGACAGGAGGCGGGGGATCCTCACCACATCACCCCCAGGCAGTCGCGCAGCCGCCGCAGGCCGTCGCGGATCCGGGTCTTGACCGTGCCGAGCGCGACGCCGAGTGCGGACGCGACCTGCGGGTAACTGAGGCCGGAGTAGTACGCCAGCGTGATCGACTCCCGCTGCGCCCCGGTTAGCCCGTCCAGGCAGCGCCGCACTCGTTCCGCCTCGAGGGAGGATTCCACGGTCTCGGCGACCTCGTCGGCGCGCGGCGGGTCGGCGGTGGAGGCAGCGCGCGCCTCCCGTTCGGCGGCGGCCCGCTCCGACCGCACCCGGTCGACGGCGCGGCGGTGGGCGATCGTCATCACCCAGGCCAGCGCCTGGCCGCGCGCCGGGTCGAACCGCCCGGCCGTCCGCCAGACCTCGAGCAGCGCCTCCTGGGCGACCTCCTCCGACTGCGCGGCGTCCCGCAGGACCCGCAAGACCAGCCCGAACACCGCGGGAGCGACCCGGTCGTACACGGTCTCGAACGCCACCTGGTCACCGCGCGCCACCAGCGTGAGCAGTTCACCGAGGTCCGGTCCTGGCGGGCTGACAGGATCCGGCGCCTGCCTGGACTCCACTAGTCCCGCGAGCCGGAGAAGATGCGCAGGAAGAACCAGAACACGTTCAGGATGTCCAGGAAGATCGACGCGGCGATCAGCGGCGCCGAGTCGAGCCCCTGGGAGCGGCGCAGCCGCTGGAAGTCGGCGGCCGTCAGCCCGGCGAAGATCACGAGCCCGAGCACCGCGTAGATCAGTGACGCGTGCGGGATGTGCACGAAGATCAGCACGATCCCGGCGAGCAGCAGCACGATCAGCCCGATGAACGAGATCCGCCGCCACGCTGACAAGTCTCGCTGCGTCAGGTAGCCGAAGGCGCCGAACGCGCCGACAAACAGCGCCGTTGCCCCGCCCGCCTGCCACAGGATCGCCGGGTTGGTGGTGGCGTACCAGACCAGGGTCGGCGCCGACGCGACCCCCATCAGCACGCCGAAGATCACCAGCAGTACCGTCGCGCCCGCCACGGACCGGCGCGCCACGAAGTTCATGATCATCAGCACCACGAAGGCGGCGATCCACGAGACGATGAGCGCGCCCTCCGACAGGTTGCGCCCCGCGTAGGCCCCGGCGGCGAAAAACCCGGCCGTCAGCGCGACAAGCCCCATCGTCTGCCCGAACAGCGTCGCCGTCCGCCCCGGGGCCGCGTAACCCCGGTAAGCCATATCCGAGTACATGGGATCCATTCTCCTGCCTGAGCCCGCCCGAACAATCAAGATCGAGCCACATAAGCAGAACGGACGAACTCTTTCGTCCTGTTCCCCTGAGCGAGCCTGCCGGCCGGGATCGTCAGGACGAAAGAGTTCGCCGTGTCGCACCCGGTTCCGGCTAGTCCAGCGGCAGGTCGGAGTGGGCCGTGATGGTCAGCGGGTAACTGAGCCGGTCGCGGACGGCGACGACGCCCTCCACGTGCCGGGCGGCGGCGATGATCTCACGGCCGGTCTCGGCCGTTTCCGGGGTGCCCGTGATGGTGACGACGCCGGACTTGACGGTGACGTCAAACCTGGCGGGGTCACACAGGAAGGTGTCGAGGATCAGGTTCTCGGTGATCTCGTGCCTTATCTCCGTGTCCGGCCGGCGGTAGACGCTCAGCACGTCGGAGCGGGTCACGATGCCGATCAGGGTCCCGTCCTCGCTGACGACGGGGAGCCGCTTGACCCGCTTGCTGTACATCAGCCGGGCCGCGTGGCTGGCCGGCTCGTCGGGGCCGATGGTCACCGCGCGCCTGGTCATCAGGTCCGCCGCGGTGAGCCCGGTCACCTGCGAGCGGACGTGCCGCTGCGCCAGGCTGTGCAGCGTCCCAGGGACGGTGCCCTCCAGCGCCTCCTTGACCAGCAGGTCGCTCTCCGAGACGATCCCGATGACCTTGTTGCCGTCATCGATGACGGGGAAGGCGCTGACCCGCTGATCGCGCAGCATGGCCGCCATCTCCTTGTACCCCGTGCTTGGCCGGACGGCTATCACGTGGGTGCTCATGACGTCCTTGACGGTGGAGCTCATGGCTGCCGCCTCCTTTGCGGGTGCCTGGTCAGGCCTTGTCGGCCGGGACGACGACGACGGGGCAGTGCGCGTGGTGGGTGAGATGGGTGCTGACCGAGCCGAGCAGCAGCCGCTTGAACCCGCCGACGCCGCGGGCCCCCACGACGAGCAGGTCCGCGCCCTCGGCGGCCGCGAGCAGTTCCTCGGCGGGCAGGCCGGTCACCGCCCGGACCGTGACCGACGGCGGCCGAGATCCCGCGTCGAACTCGTCGAGGACGTCGTCCGTTTCCTTCTGCACTTCCTTACGAGCATGCTCGATAAGGCCCGGGTCCCCCGGGTACTGCATGGGCTCGCCCCAGTAACCCGTCGCTGCCTGGCGGACGGTGAGCACGGTGAGCGGCGCGTGCCGCGCTGCGGCCTCGCCGGCGGCCCATTGCAGGGCCCGGCGGGAATGGTCTGAGCCGTCGATACCGACGATGATCCCTGGCATCTTCTTCTCCTCCCGCTAGTCTTCACCGACACCACCAACGTTAGCTTTCGTAACGTTCGGCGATCAGGGGCCCACATCCCGTCGCTCAAGGCCGTCGGGCCTGCCCCGCCGGGACCAAGGTCCTTTGGCGTAGCGCGGTTACCTCCTAGGCTGGAGCCTGCGTGACCCCGTCGAGCGCCGAGGTTTCACGCCCGGACACGATGCCGAGGGAGATCGCGATGACAAGCCAGGCGGATGGCGACGGCGGTACGCCGAAGCAGATTGCCGTGTTCCTGCTCGATGACCATGAGGTGGTCCGCCGGGGCGTGCGCGACATGCTCGAAGCGGAGCCGGACATCAAGGTCGTCGGCGAGGCGGGCACGGCGTCCTCCGCGCTTGCCCGCATCCCGGCGCTGCGCCCGGACGTGGCCGTGCTCGACGTCCGGCTGCCGGACGGCGACGGCGTGACGGTATGCCGGGAGATCCGCTCGCGGATGCCCGAGGTCGCCTGCCTGATGCTGACCTCGTTCAGCGACGACGACGCCCTGTTCGACGCCATCATGGCGGGCGCGGCCGGGTTCGTGCTCAAGCAGATCCGCGGCACCGACCTGATCGGCGCGGTACGGACGGTCGCCGCCGGCCAGTCGATGCTCGACCCGGGCGCGGCCGCCCAGGTCATGGCCAGGCTGCGCGGCCAGCAGGACAAGCGCGACCCGCTGGCCGGGCTCACCCCGCAGGAGCGCAGGATCCTGGAGCTGATCGGGGAGGGGCTGACGAACCGGCAGATCGGCGAGCACCTGTTCCTCGCCGAGAAGACCGTGAAGAACTACGTGTCCGCGCTGTTCGCCAAGCTCGGCATGGAACGCCGTACCCAGGCGGCGGCGTACGCGGTCCGCGTCTTGGGTGACGCCGCTGACGGGCGCGGTCATGGCCGAGGGCCCGCCAGGTAGGGACCTTGTTCCCTCGGCAGGCACCCCCGGGTGCGGGCATCCTGCATGCTATGGACTTCAACGGCACGACGCTCGAGCAGCTGTCACGGGAGGAGTGCCTGCGGCTGGTGGGCCAGGTGCCGCTGGGCAGGATCGTGTACACGCGGCAGGCGCTGCCCGCGGTGGAACTGGTGAATTTCGCGCTTGACGACGGCGACATCATCATCAGGACCGACTCGGGCGGCAAGCTCGCCGCCGCGACCCGCGGCGCGGTCGTGGCCTTCGAGGCAGACAACGTGGACATGACGGGCCATGCTGGCTGGAGCGTGACTATCATCGGGTACTCCCGGGCGGTGACCGACGGCGCGGACATCCGTCACCTGGAGCAGGTGGACCTCGTCCCGTGGGCACCGGGGAAACGCGACCACTTCATCCGGATCTCCCCGGAGATCGTCAACGGGCGGCGGCTTGCCGCCCCACGGCCGACAGGAATCGGAAATGCGCGTTCTGTCTGAACGGCAGCTGGCGGTGGTGCTCGGCGCGCTGCCCGGCACGCCGCGGGTGGTGGCAGGCGGTAATTTCGCCACTCCCTGGCGGGCGCTGTCCGTGCTTGACGGCGTGGTGGCCAGGTACCACCTTTTCGCGCTGAACGCGCAGCCGGGAATGCCGGACCGGGAAGGCGTGACGCTTGAGACGCCGTTCGTCGGGCCTGGCATGCGCGGACGCGAGCGGCTGAGGTACTTTCCCTGCCGGCTGTCGCTGGTGCCCGCGTTGCTTGCCAGCGCGCTGCCGCCGGACGTCGTGCTTGTGCAGACGTCGGTGCCGTCGGATGGCAGCGTGTCGCTCGGCACCGAGGTGAACATCCTTCCCGCGGCGATCGAGGCCGTCCGGGCCCGCGGCGGGCTGGTGATCGCGCAGCTCAACCCCCGGGTCCCGTACAGCTACGGTGACGCGGTGCTGCCCTGCGACGCCATCGACTACGCGATCGAGGCGGAGGCGCCGCTCGCCTCGCCGCCGGACCGGCCCGTGACGGACACGTCCGCCCTCATCGGCGACCGGGTCGCCGCGCTCATCGGCGACGGCGCGACCCTGCAGGCGGGCATCGGCGCCGTCCCCGACGCCGTCCTCGCCGGGCTGCACCGCAGGCGGGGGCTGGCCATCTGGTCGGAGATGTTCAGCGACGGCGTGCTCGGCCTGGCCAAGGCGGGCGCCCTTGACCCGGGCCAGCCGGTCACCGCGTCGTTCGCGTTCGGCAGCGCGGACCTGTACGCCTGGCTGGACCGCAACCTGGACGTGCGGATGCTGCGCACCGAGACGGTGAACGACCCGGCGCGCATCGCCCGGTGCCACCGGATGGCCTCGGTTAACAGCGCGCTTCAGGTCGACCTGTTCGCCCAGGCCAACGCGACCTGGGTCAACGGCCGGGTCCACTCCGGGTTCGGCGGGCAGACCGACTTCGTGGTCGGAGCCCTGCACTCCCCGGGCGGCCAGGCGATTATCGCGCTGCCGTCGTGGCACCCCAAGGCGGAGGTGTCCACCGTGGTGCCCCGGCTGGACGGGCCGGTAACGTCCTTCCAGCACAGCTACATCGTCAGCGAGCAGGGCACTGCGGTCATCTGGGGCCACGACGCGTCCGGCCAGGCGGAGCAGATCATCGGCCAGGTCGCGCACCCCGCGGCGCGGGAACACCTGCGGGAGGCGGCGGCATCACTCGGCCTGCGCGCCTGAGCGGTTAGCCGTCCTGTTCAGCCGCGGGGGCCGGTACCCGCCACTCCAGCCTGGTCCCCGGCCGTGCGGCAGTCGGCTCGGCCGCGCTCAGCCGCATCTCGCCGCCGAGCGCCACCGCGCGCTCCGCCAGGTTGCGCAGGCCGCTGCGGCGCGGTCCCGGCGGGACGCCCGTCCCGTTGTCGGTCACCGTCACGGCGAGGAACCCGTCGTCACCGATGTCCACCGTCACGTCGGCCCGGGTGGCGCCCGCGTGCCTGGCCACGTTCGACAGCGCCTCGCGGAGCACGATCAGCGCCTGCTCGGCCAGTTCCTCGCGGTCGAGCGTGCGCAGCCCGGGGCCGAGCCGCAGCGACGGGGCGAAGCCGAGCATTTCCGTCATGTCCTCGACCAGCCGGACGATGCCGGCGCGCGGGTCCCGCGCCACCTCGGCGTCCCGCGCCTGCAGCGCGAAGATGGCGCCGCGGATCTCCCTGATGGTCTCGTCCATGGCGTCCACCGCGCGGTTGACCCGGTCCGCGACCTCGGGCCTGACGATCATCGGCATGGTGCCCTGCAGCGACATCCCGGTCGCGTACAGCCGCTGGATGACCAGGTCGTGCAGGTCACGGGCGATCCGGTCCCTGTCCTCGTACACCGACAGGCGCATGGCCTCCGCCCGGCTGTCCGCCAGCTCGAGCGCGACGCCCGCCTGCGCGGCGAAAGAGGCCGCATAGGACGCCTCCACCTGGGGAAACGGCCGCCTGCCGTGGCGGCGCCCGATGGTGAACACGCCCCGGCGGCTGCCTGGAGCGCCAAGCGGGAAGAGCACCGCTGGCCCGACCTGGCTCATCGCGGCCCGGGCCGCGGCGGAAGCGCGCTCGTCGGCCGCGAAGTCGGCGCTCGTTACGGAGTCGCCGGTCGCCAGCACCCGCCCGGACAGTGACTGGCCCGCCGGGAGGACCAGGCCGCGCACCGCCGCCGCGCCGTCCCCGTCCGCGTAGGCGACCGTCAGCCGCTGCCCCTCCTCATCCGGCAGCGCAAGCAGCGCGAGGTCGGCATCCGACAGCTCGCGCGCCTGGCTGGTGATGCGCGCGAGCACCTCGCCTGTTTCCGCGCCGGACAGCAGCGCGGTGGTGAACTCGGCGCTCGCCTGGACCCAGCGCTGGCTGCGCCGGGCGGCCTCGTACAGCCGCGCGTTCTCTATCGCGATGCCGGCCGCGGCCCCGAGCGCGAGCAGGACCGCCTCGTCGTCCTCGGTGAATTCCCCGCCGCCGCGCTTGTCCGTGAGATAGAGGTTGCCGAACACCTCGTCCCGGACCCGCACGGGGACACCGAGGAACGACCGCATGGGCGGATGTCCCTCGGGAAATCCCGACGACTCAGCGTGACCGGAGATGCTGGCCAGCCGCAGCGGCCGCGGCTCCTTGATCAGCAGGCCGAGCAGGCCGCGCCCTTCCGGCCAGTGGTCGATCCGGCCGATCTGCTCCTGTGTCAGGCCGACCGGGATGAACTCGGCGAGCTTTCCGTCGCCGATAACGCCGAGCGCGCCGTAGGTCGCGTCCACCAGCCGGGCCGCGGTCTCCACGATCCGCCGCAGCGTCGATTCCAGGTCAAGCCCTGAGCTGATGGCGACGACGGCCTCGAGCAGGCCGCGCATCTGGTCCCGTGCGGTCAGCACCGCCTGCAGCCTGCTCTGCAGCTCCGACAGCAGCTCGTCGAGCCGCAGCTGCGGGAGGAAACCAGGACGGCTTCCGGCGTCAGGCTCCACGCACAGCTCCTTATGGAAGGCGGTCAACCGGAAGCGTATCGGCTGCCGCACTCGCCGGAAATGGGGCGTTCTGCTCCGGGACCTTGAGCACCTCACCGGGGAGGTCCGGCCCCGGGCTTGCCACACCAACATCCACGGTGTCATTCATAGGGCGGGACGGGGCTGTTCAGCAGCTGGCGGATGCGCGCGACTCGTTCGTCGCCCCACGTGACTGCGGGGTCGGGTTCGAGGAACGCGGTCGCGACGCTGCCCGCGCCCAGGGCGGGCAGCGACCACTCGCGGGTGGTCGCCGCGCCGAACGGGCTGCCGCTGACCAGGGACGCGGCGATCCCGGGGACCGGCTGCGCCATGATGACCAGCCCGCGCAGCGTGGCGTCGACCAGCGTGACCAGCGTGTCGAAGGTGGCACCGGTCTCCGGCCGGATCCGGTAGCCGAACAGGTCGGCGAGCAGCTCCCACGCGGCCGCGACGCGGGCCCGGCGTTCCTGCTCGGCCGCGGCGAGGGCCGCGCGGACGCGGTCGCGCCGCGCAGCGTCCGCGATAGAGCCGAACGCCGCCTGCAGGGCGATGTACGTCTGCCACTCCGGAGAGCCGGCCAGGGCCTGGAAGTCCAGCAGCGCGAGCCGGCGGAACAGCTCGGTCATCAGCTCATGGCGCTGCCCGGGCGTGTCAAGCTCGCCGGGGAACTCGCTGACGACCTGCTGGATCAGCGCGTACTCCGCGCGGACGATCCCTGGCGGCAGGCCCTCCTTGGCCAGTTCCTCGACCAGGTCGACGTAGAACAGGTCCTTATACGGCCAGTGCCGGTAGGCGGCGCTGCGCGAGACGCCCGCGTCGCGGATGACGTCCTCGAAGCTGATGTGGTCCAGGCTGACCGTTAGCCCGGCGTGGTGCACCATGGCGGCCGCCGCCCCCAGCATCCGCCGCCGCAGCTCCTCGTCGGGGAGCCGCTGCCCGCGGCGCCCCAGGCCGGTCGGGGCCTGCGCGTGATCTGGCACTGTTACCTACCCGCTTCTGTCAACGTCCTGAGTAAGGGACCTTGGACTCTGGACTCGAAATATCGTATTTCAGATTCTGGAACCTGAGACCAAGCGTAATTGGAGGAGGCCATGAAGACGTGGATGTCCTACAGCGACAGGCTGCGGTCCATGTACCCGGGCGGCCGGGCCGACGCGCGAGCGCGGCGTCTCTCGGCGCTGTGGGCTGCCCTATTCGGCCTGGGCCTCGGGCCGCGGCGGTGGGTAAGCTTCGAGGTGACGGGGCGCAAGTCCGGCCGGGTCGTCCGCTTCCCCCTGGGCATGGCGGACCTGGCCGGCCAGTGGTACCTGGTGTCGATGCTCGGCGAGCACTGCAACTGGGTGCTGAACGTGCGGGCCGCGGACGGCCAGGCGGTCATCAGGCACGGGCGCGCCGTCCACTGCCGTCTGGTCGAGGTGCCGTCGGCCGAGCGCCCCGAGATCTTGCGCCGCTACCTGCGCAAGGTGCCAGGCGGCCGCCCGCACATTCCCGTCAGCCGGCACGCGTCGGCGGCTGACTTCGCGGCCATCGCGCCGAGGTATCCCGTGTTCCGCGTGGTTCAAGCAGAGGGCGGCGAGCCGTGAGCGGGGCGGGCCGCCGGCGCCGGTGGTGGCGGTGGACGCTGGCCGGCGTGGTACTCCTGGCCGTCATCGTCGTCGGAGGCGCCGCGATCTTCGTCAAGTCCCAGCCGTCCGCGGCGCCGCTGGCCCTGCCATCGGGCACCGCCAGCCCGCCGGCCGGGCTCGTCGATGGCACCTGGGACGTGGCCACGGGGTCTGTCGCCGGGTTCCGGATAAGGGAAAGCGCCCTCGGCTTCGGTAGTGACGTGACCGGCCGGACGACCGCCGTCACTGACCAGCGGTTACCGCTTGTGCGGGACAATCACGACCGGGCAGGCCGAGTGCTGGACGACCTCGCTGCTCACTGAGCCCATGAGCAGCCGGGTGAAACTGCTGGCACCGCGTGTGCCGAGAACGACCAGGTCCGCATCTTGGGAAGCATCGACCAGTTCTTTGACCACGAAGCCGCTCACGGCGTGCACATCGACTGAGGCAGGGCCAGCATCGCCCAGCCGTCCGGCTACCTTCTGCGTCATCTCCTCAGCGGCTTGGCGCAGACTCTCCAGCAGCGGCTTGTCCGCCGGACCTATCACCGGGATGTCGCTCCAATAGCTCTTCGGAACCTCGTGCACCGTGATGACCGTCAACGGGGCCCGCACAGCCGCTGCCTGCCTCATCGCCCAGTCAAGCGCGTGTTCAGAGTTGGGTGAGCCATCTATGCCCACAACGATTCCAGGCATTGCCTGCTCCCTTTCCTTGGACGGCCGCTCCTGCGGCGACCACATGTTCATGTACCCACGATCGGGGACGACAGGACTCGTCAAGCGGTTGCGGTCATCAACAGGTCAGGGACGACCACGGTCTCCGGGACGATGGCGATGGGGCCATGGGCGTGGCTGAGCACGGCATGCTGGATCCCGCCGATGGTGTGACCGCGGCCGTTCCTGCCGATCACCACCAGGTCAGCGCGGCCCGCGTAGGCGGAGAGCACCCGGGCGGGATGGCCGTGCAACACGTCTTGCCGGACGGGCACGCCGGGGTACTTCTCCCGCCAGGGTTCCAGGGCCTCGGCCAGGCTCGCGTCCGCCTCCGCCGCGACGCGCTCGGCGTCGGCCTGCCGCCAGATCGCGGCGGAGAGCGAGTTCCAGGAGTGCACGACGACCAGGGCCGCGCCGCGCAGGGCGGCCTCGCCGAATGCGAAGTCCAGGGACGCCGTGGCGTCGTGCGGGTCGCGTACGCCGACGACGACCTCGCGGTGCACCGCGTTCGTCTCCTCCCGGACCACGATCACCGGGCAGGCGGCGTGCATGGCCGCGTACCTGCTGACCGAACCGAGCAGCAGCTGCGCGAACCCCCCGGCACCGCGGGCGCCCACCACGAGCATGAGCGCACCTGAGCCGGCGGCGGTCACCGCAAGCGCAGGCGGGCCGTCAAGCAGGTCGGCATCGATGAGCGGCCGGGAGGAGAATTCCCGGGCCCGGGTGACAGCCTCGTGCAGCGCCCGCTCGGATACGCCGGACAACTGGTCGGCCACCGTCTGCGGGACCGCGTTGCGTGCGTGCATGCGTGGCGGCAGGGCGGGCGCGCAGACGATCCGCAACGGCGCCCCGTGCCGCTGTGCCTCAAGCGCGGCCCATTCGACGGCGCGCAGCGATTCCTCCGAACCGTCCACGGCCGCCACGACGGGCATCGTAACCATGATTACCTCCTTGGCCTGTCGATGGTCTCGCCTAGAGTCGGCTGCCCACGAGGACGGCCAGGTCGGCGAGGCGGCAGGTGTAGCCCCACTCGTTGTCGTACCAGCCGAACACCTTGACCAGCGTCCCGGAGGCCTGGGTAAGCGGGGAGTCGAACACGCAGGACGCCGGGTCGCCGATGATGTCGCGGGACACGATCGGGTCGGTGCTGTACCGCAGTATGCCGGCCAGCGGGCCGGCGGCAGCCGCGGCGAACGCCTCGTTGACCGCCTGGGCTGTTACCTCGGTGCCGACGACGACCGCCAGGTCGGTGAGCGACCCGTCCTCCACCGGCACCCTTACCGCGACCCCGTCCAGCTTCCCGGCCACCGCGGGGATGACCTCCCCGGTCGCGCGGGCCGCCCCGGTCGTGGTCGGCACGATGCTCAGCGCCGCCGACCGGGCGCGCCGCAGGTCCTTGTGGGGTCCGTCGAGCAGCATCTGGTCCCCGGTGTAGGCGTGGATGGTGGTCATGAACCCGCGCTCGACGCCGAACGCCTCGTGCAGCACCTTGACCATCGGCGCCACGCAGTTCGTGGTGCAGGACGCGTTGGAGATCACGTCATGCGCCAGCGGGTCGTAGGCGCCGGTGTTGACGCCGAGCACGACCGTGAGGTCGACGCCCTTGCCAGGCGCGGAGATCAGCACCTTCCGCGCTCCGCCCTTGAGGTGCGCGGCCGCCGCCTCGCGGCTGCGGAACTTGCCGGTGGACTCCACGACGACGTCCGCGCCAAGGGCGCCCCAGTCAATCGCCGCCGGGTCGCGCTGCGACAGCACGGCGATCCGCCGTCCGCCGACGATCAGCGCATGCTCATCGAACTCCACCTTCTGGCCGAGCCGGCCGTAGGTGGAGTCGAATTCCAGCAGGTGCGCCATCGTCCTGGCATCGGTGATGTCGTTGACCCCCACCACTTCCAGGTCCTCGCGCTCCTCCGCGAGGCGGGTGAATGCCCGCCCGATGCGGCCGAAACCGTTGATCCCGACTCTCGTTGTCATCTGCTTCCTCCCTAGTCCTGATCCCCAGCCTCGTTCCGGTGTTCGCCGCGGGCTAGCGGCATTGGTCGCGAATGGCCGGGACCTTTGGCCCGACGGGGGCCCGAAGGTCCCGGCCAGGCCGGGCGAAACGCCCCTTTTACCCCCGCGCTGGGCGCGGGACCGTGGACTCGGCAGACCGTATCCCCCTTGATCCCGGTAGGCCGTATCCCCTTGATGAGGTGAGACCGATGGGCGGCAGGCAGCGAAAGCCCAGGTCCACGCTGGCGGGCAGGTTCGTCCGCGGGCGGCGGCTCGACCGTAACCCGCTGCGGCGCGCGTCCGACCGGGTTGAGACCTTCGTGATCATGCTGCTCGCGGTGGCGTTCCTGGTGGCCGCGCCGTTCGCCGCATTGGCGTCCGGATCGTGGGCGCACGCGGCGGCGCAACGGACCGAGCTTGCCCAGGCGGCGTCCATTAGCCAGGTCACCGCCGTCGTCGTGTCGCCACCCGCGCCGCCGGCGGTGGCCCAAGAGGCCTTCGTGTCCACGGCGAAGGCCCGCTGGACCGCACCGGACGGCACGGTGGTGACGGGCCTGGTACCAGTGCCCGTCGGCACCCACGTCGGCGCGAGGCTGCCCCAGTGGACGACCCGTGACGGCCGGCTCACCTCGCAGCCGCTGAACGGCTCCCAGGTCGCGTCCCTGACGGTCCTCGGCGCGGTAACCGGGGTGGCCGCGCTCGCCGCGGTGCTCGCCCTGGCCGGCGTCCTGGCGCAGTGGTCGCTGAACAGGCGCAGGCTGTCCGGCTGGGACGCCGACTGGCAGTCGACCGAGCCGCGCTGGACCACCCGCACATGAGAGTCCGGTCCGCGGCTTTATGACCGAAGGCCCTGGTGACGGGGGACGTCCGGCCGTGTCCCGCCGGGCATTTCCGGCGGGACACTGAAAAGCCAAGGGAAAGGGAAGTGACCTGCGATGTCCCGAACTGACAGCCACTTCGACGGGATGCTGCGGCACCTGGGTGCCGCATACTACGACTCGCTGCAGGGAAAGGCGACACAGGCCGACGTGAACCGGGCCGTCGACAACGTGGCGGAGCACCTGAACGAGCTCGCGCTGCCCGCGGGACCCGATGCGGCGGATGCCGCCAAGAAGGCGGCTCACGCGCGCTTGGTCAGCCATGACCGCGGCTTGCACGGCTGGTCCCGCCGGGTCAGCGACGTGATGGCGACCTCCGTGGTGACCGTCGACCGGGCCACGCCGTATAAGGAGATCGCCCGGCTGCTTGCGGAGCACCGGATCAGCGGCATGCCGGTGCTCAAGATGGGCCGCGAGGTGGCCGGCGTCGTGACCGAGGCGGACCTGCTCGCCGCGGAGGCCAAGACAGCGAGCCGGGTGCGTTCCGCCCGCCGTCTGAGCCTGTGGTCCCGTGCCGAGCGGCACCCGGCGTTCACCGCCGGAGAGCTGATGACCTCGCCGGCCATCACGGTCGGCCCGCACGTGACCGTGCACGCGGCCGGCCGCCTGATGAGCGACCGCCACGTCAGGCTGCTGCCGGTCGTCGATGAGCACGCCAGGCTGATCGGCGTGGTCAGCCGCCGCGACCTGCTCGCCGTTTTCCTGCGCCCGGACGAGGACATCGCCGCGGACGTCCGCGCGGTGCTTAGCGAGATCCTGCTCGCCGAGCCCGGCGAGGCGGACGTTGCCGTGCGGGACGGGATCGTGACGCTCACCGGCACGCTTGACCCCATGACAGGGGCCCATGGTGACCTGATCCCGGTCGCGGTCCGGCTGATGTGGGACGTTGACGGCGTCGTCGACGTCATCGACCGGCTGGGCCAGTCCCAGCCCCAGCCCCAGCCCCAGCCCCAGCCCCAACCATAGAGAGGCTAGAACGATGAGCATCATCATGCGACGGGACGCGAAGACCGTGATCCCGGACTTCATTGACTGGTTCGAGGAGCCCTTCCTGACGCTCAGGCCGTACCTGGGCCAGCCGATCAGGATCGAGGACTACACCGAGGACGGGCACTACGTCGTCCGTGCCGAGCTCGCCGGGATCGACCCGTCGAAGGACCTTGAGGTCTCGGTCGGGGCCGGCTACCTGCTGATCCATGCGGCCCGGTCGAGCCACGCGGAGGGCAAGCACCGCTCGGAGTTCCGCTACGGGTCGTTCAGCCGCACCCTTGAGCTCCCGCCAGGCGCGGACGCCGACGACGTGACCGCCGACTACACCCATGGCATCCTGACGATCAAGATCGCCATCAAGGGCGAGCAGGATGCCACCGTGAAGACGGTCCCGGTCACCATCGGCAAGAAGTGACCCGCACCAGACCGGCCGGTCGGCCTGCTTCACCGGGCTGGCCGGCCGGAGCCGTGCGCCCGTGATCGCCGCGGCATAGGTGCAGCTGCCCCGGCAGGTTCCGCGTGGACCGGCAAATAAGTGCCGCGAATCCGGAAGCGAGATAGCAAGTCAGCCATCTGAAGTTAGGAGAAAGTCCCATGAGGACAATGAAGGCCGCCGTAGTCCCGGAACTGGGCGCCAAGCTCGAGATCAGGGAACTTCCCGTCCCTGAGCCCGGCCCCGGCCAGGTTCTGATCCGGCTGCAGGCCTCCGGGCTTTGCCACACCGATATCCATGCCGCCGCCGGCGACTGGCCGGTGAAGCCGAACCCGCCGTTCATTCCGGGTCACGAGGGAGTCGGCATTATCGAGGCGACCGGACCGGGTGCCAGCCTGCACAAGGTCGGCGACCGGGTTGCCATCGCATGGCTGGGCAAGGCATGCGGGCACTGCTCGTACTGCATCGACGGCTGGGAGACGCTGTGCGAGTCGCAGGAGAACAGCGGCTATTCCGTGGACGGCGCCTGGGCCGAGTACGCGCTCGCCTTCGACAGCCATGTGGTCACGGTTCCCGAGGCCGTGTCATCCTTCGATGCCGCGCCGCTCACGTGTGCCGGGGTCACCACGTTCAAGGCACTCAAGGTCTCGAGGATCCAGCCTGGCGAGACGGCCGTGGTCTTCGGCGTCGGCGGCCTTGGGCACCTTGCCCTGCAGTACGCGAGGGACTTCGGCGGCAGGGTGATCGCCGTGGACATCGAGGACTCGAAGCTGGACCTCGCCCGGCAGCTCGGCGCCGACCAGGTGGTGAACGCGAGGACGACCGACCCGGTTGAGGCCATCAGGGACCTCGGCGGTGCCGATGTCGCTATCGCTCTCGCCACGGCGCCCCGGGCGTTTGAGCAAGCGTTCGGATCGCTGCGCCGCGGCGGCCGTCTGGTGTGCGTGGCGCTCCCAGCGGACGACAAGATGACCGTCCCGATCTTCGACACCGTTATCAGCGGGAAGTCGATCATCGGGTCCATCGTAGGCACCCGCAAGGATCTCGCCGACGTGTTCGCACTGCATGCCGCGGGGCGCACCAAGGTCATCGCGCAGGAGCGGCACCTTGATGACGTCAACACGTGCATCGAAGAGGTCCTAGCGGGCCAGGTTCCCGCGCGCCTGGTCTTCACCTTCTGACCGGCAAGCCGGACGGCACAGGACGGGTGGTCATTGCGCCTGCCAGGCCGAAACCAGGAGGAACGAGGAAGCCGGGCCCCGGCAGGCGCCCGGCTTCTGCCGTCAGCCGAAGCGGCGCAGCTGGGTGCTCGTAACCTTGCGCCGGAGCAGTAACAGGCGTTAACTGGCCAAAGCGGCCTGGCTAGTCCAGACCTTGCGATCACCCGCCGCTTATCTCAGTGACGGCGGGAGAACTTATGCGTGACCAGGTCAATTCTCCTCATCGGTACCCGCTTGGCCTGGTATTTCCGCCTTGGGACGGTCAGCTGCCCTGGGCACTGCCGCGGACCAAGGGCGCCGCCCCCGAGGCGCAGCAGCGATGACCGCCATGGCAGATGGTACGACGGCAGGCCGGGCGGACGCTGCGGACGCGGCCGGCGGGCTGGGCTTCCCCGACGTGCCGCGGCCGGAGCTCGAGCAGGCCCTGGTGCAGCTGGTGGAACGGGCGAGCGACGTGCTCGCCGCACAGGGGCGGCTGCGCGGGCTGCTGCGCGCCAATGCCCTGGTAGCCGGCGACCTGAGCCTGCCAGTGGTGCTGCGGCAGATCGTTGACGCCGCCCGGGACCTGCTCGGCGCCCGGTACGCGGCGATCGGCGTGCTCGGCCGCGACGGGGAGCTTGACCAGTTCGTACACGCCGGCATGGACGACGCCCTGGTGGCGGCGATCGGCGAACTGCCCCGCGGCCGGGGGATCCTTGGCCTGCTGACGGGCGAGCCGGTCCCGATCCGGCTCGCCAGCCTCAGCGTTCATCCCGCTGCGGCGGGGTTCCCGCCTGGGCACCCGCCGATGGGCAGCTTCGTCGGCGTCCCCATCCGCACCGGGGAGGATATCTTCGGCAACCTGTACCTCACCGAGCGCACCGCGGGCGGGGAGTTCACCGCGGACGATGAGGAACTGGCGATCGCGCTCGCGGCAGCCGCCGGCGCGGCGATCGCGAACGCGCGGCGGTTCGAAGAATCCGAGCAGCGCCGCCGCTGGCTCGACGCCTCCGCCGAGCTGACGCCCATGCTGCTCGCCGACAACAGGGAACGACCATACGCCCTGATCACCGGGCACGCCGCGGACGCGGCGGACGCTGACTTCGCCGTCCTCGCCGTACCCGGTGACCCGGACCAGGTGATCGTGACAGGTGTCACCGGCACGCTGGCCGCGGGACTGATGAACCGCACAGCGCCGCTGGCCGGCTCGCTGGCGGGGCAGGCGATCCGCAGCGGCAAGCCAAGCCTGATCACCGGCGACCGCCTTGCGGTGGCGGCCTCGGCACTCGGCACCGGGATAGGCCCGCTGATCGCCGTCCCGCTGGCGGCAGGCGAGCGGGTCCTCGGCGCGCTGATACTGGGCCGGCTGGCCGCACGCCCGGGGTTCACCGAGTTGGACCTGGGCATGGCCGCCTCCTTCGCCGGTCATGCCGCCGTGGCCATGGAGCTCGCTGAGGCCCGCGCCGACAAGATCCTGCTCGCCCAGGCGGAAGATCACGACCGCATCGCCGGCGACCTCCACGACCAGGTCATCCAGGAGCTGTTCGCCCTCGGCATGAAACTCCAGGGGCAGGCTGCCCGCGGCGACCCCGCCACCGCCGAGCGGGTCAACGGCTACGTCGACACCCTCGATAAGGTCATCGGGAACATCCGCACCAGCATCTTCGGGCTTCGGCAGCCCCGCCAGGCCCCCGCCGACCTGCAGGTCCGGGTCATGGAGATCGTCGAGGAGCACGCACCGCAGCTCGGTTTCACCGCCAGCGTCAGCTTCATCGACTCGCCCGGCCCTGAGCCGGATGAGACCCTCGTCCACGACATCCTGGCCGTCACCCGTGAGGCCCTTTCCAACTGCGCCCGCCACGCCCGCGCCACCGCCGTCACCATCACCCTGACCCGGCAAGACGGGCTGATCACCCTCGAGGTCACCGACAACGGCCGCGGTCTTCGCACGCCCGCCAGGTCCAGCGGGCTGGCCAGCATGCGCCGCCGCGCAGAAAACAACGGCGGGACCCTCCAGACCACCGCCCCCGTCGGCGGCGGCACCTGCCTGACCTGGACCGCCCGCCCGCGTCACTAACTCCCGCGCCACCGGTCGTAGACCTGCGGTGAGGACCTAGGACCCTAGCCACGCGGCTGGGGCCGACGTGCAGTGGAAGAGGCAGAGTCCGCCGGGTGCGGCGGAGAGCGGCCAGTGTGAAACCCGGTGGCCACCGTGCCGGCAGCGAACTGCGTCGGGCGGCCCTGAAGACCTGCCGCACCGAGCGCGACCGCATGCAAGTCGACAAGGAGCACCACGTGGACGGGCCAGATCAAGGACCCATGACAGAACCGGAAGCCGCCAGCAATGGGCATCGTACGGGAACCCCGGGCGCCGCCGGCAGCAGGCGGGGCGCCGCCGCGGGTCCCAGCGTTTCCGGCCGGCCTGCTGACCCGCTTGAGCCGATGGCCCAGTTGTTCCGTGACCTGCGGGCCGTGCCGGCTGGCTTGTCGGGGCGTGAGGCGGCGCGGCGGCTGGAGGTGTACGGGCCGAACGAGCTGGCCCGGCGCGGGGGCCGGCGCTGGCCGGGCGAGCTTGCCGCGCAGTTCACCCAGCCGCTGGCCATCCTGCTGGCGGTGGCCGGCGTGCTGGCCTGGGTCAGCGGGACACCGCGGCTGGCGATCGCGATCGCCGCGGTGATCTTGCTGAACGCGGGCTTCGCGTTCGCGCAGGAGATGCAGGCGGAACGAGCCGTTGAGGCCCTGGCGGCGTTCCTGCCCGAGCAGGCCAGGGTGCTGCGTGACGGCGCCCGCCAGGAAATCCAGGCGCGGCTGCTCGTGCCCGGCGATGTCCTGCTGGTTGAGGAGGGGGAAAGCGTCTGCGCGGACGCCCGCCTGATGAACGGCACCCTGGAGGTGGACATGTCGACGCTCACCGGTGAGTCGGTGCCGGTGACCCGCTCCGCGGAGCCGGCCGATGCCGGCGTGCCGCTGCTGCAGGCGGCTGACGTGATCTTCAGCGGCACCGCCTGCACCGGGGGCGAAGGCGAGGCCCTGGTGACCGCGACGGGGATGCAGACCGAGCTCGGCCGGATCGCCGCGCTCAGTCAGCGGGCCGGGCGCAGCGACAGCCCGCTGGAACACCAGGTCAAGCGGGCCACCATGCTGATCGCGTTCGTCGCGGTCGGGGCCGGGCTCGCGTTCCTGCCGATCGGCCTGGCCGCCGGGCTGAGCGTGGCCGCCGCCGCCAGCTTCGCGATCGGGCTGCTGGTCGCTAACGTCCCGGAGGGGCTGCTGCCCACGATCACCCTCGCGCTCGCCGTCGGCGTCCGCGAGATGGCCCGCCGCGGCGCCCTCGTCAAGCGGCTGTCGGCGGTGGAGACCCTCGGGTCCACCTCGGTCATCTGCACCGACAAGACCGGCACCCTGACTGAGAACCGGATGCGCGTCACCGCCATATGGACCCGCGACGGCGAGGTCAGCGTACCGGGCACCGGGGCCGTCGGCCAGCCCGCTCGCGCCCCGGCGGGCGACGGCGCCGACGGCGCGCTCTCCCTGCTCGCCCAGGGCGTGGCCGCCTGCAACAACGCCGACCTGCACGGCCCTGGCGGTAAGCGGGCCGGCGACCCTACCGAGCTCGCGCTGCTCGACCTGGCCGCCGGCTGCGGCGTTGACACCTTGCTGGCCGGCCGGCAAGCGCGCCGCCGCCAGCTGTACCGCTTCGACCCCCGG
>Ga0265337_1000316_pt1 | contig 25715 bp, 23 predicted proteins | sample 42122metaG_FD_192441 | JGI IMG/M metagenome (GOLD analysis project Ga0265337, IMG submission 192441) | Rhizosphere microbial communities from Carex aquatilis grown in University of Washington, Seatle, WA, United States - 4-21-22 metaG | ecosystem: Host-associated > Plants > Roots > Rhizosphere >... | reverse complement strand
TGTTGCGGTTGGTTCTGTCGCCATGCTCGATGAACACGCGCACCACGGCGTCGGCGATTTTCGTCGCCGCTTCGGGCTTCGCGATCACGCCGGTCTCGCGCGCGAAATCCCCGTGGCCGGTGATCCCGCCGAGCGCGAGCCGGAACCAGATGCCGGCGCTTGCCCCGAACCCGTCTTTCACCTCCACCGCCTGAAAGCCGATATCGTTGGTGTCTTCCAGAACAGGAATCGTGCCTGCGCCGTCGAAGGCGACGTTGAACTTGCGCGGCAGCCCGTAAAGCGAGCGATCATTGAGGATGTGGAAATGCCATTCGCGCGCGTTGGCGCGCGTGTCGATCAGCTCGTTCGGATCGATGCCGGCCGTGGGCGTGCCGGTGACGTTGCGGATATTGTCCGCGCCCGCGCCGCGCGAGGAGAGGCCAAGGCCCTGGATCGCCTCTACCATGGCGACGGCGTTCCTCGCTTCGATTTTGCGAATCTGCAGATTGGCGCGCGTCGTTACATGGGCGTAACCGCCGCCATATTTGTCCGCGAGATCGGCCACTCCGGCGAATTGCCAATGCGTGAGGATGCCGTTGGGAATGCGCAGCCGGCACATATAGGCGTTCTCGGCCGGCGCCGCGTAGAACAGGCCGTAATAGCGCCAGCGGAAATTGTCGGCCGGTTTGGGAAATTCATCCTTCGCCGCTTGCTCGTTCAGCCGCGCATAGGCATCGAAGGGGTGCTGCTCGCGCTTGAATTTTTCCTGGTCGGACAGTTTTTCGCCGCGTGCAAGCACACGGTCCTGGGCTTCAAGATGGGCTGCGTCCGGGCCTTCGTGCTGCGGGGCCGCCTGCGGCGGTGACCCTGGTTTGCGCGCAAGCCGCGCCACTTCCAGGCCGGACGCGAGGCCTTCGAGATAACGTTTCTGTTCCGGCGTGAAATCGCTCGACATCGTTCACGCCGCCTCGAATTGGTCAGGATCAGCGGCTCTCTTTGCTGCCCGGCGTTGAGCCAAATCCCTTCGACCTTGCCGGCTTTTGCCGGGCCGAAGGACCGTCCATTTCATTCAATCTTCGTGCCACGGCGATGACGGAAAAATACAAGCAATCTCCGTGGTTTGGCGGGGCAGACGGTGGCGAATGAGGCACATGCGACGTGCATTTGCCTACGAATTGATCAGTGGTGGCCGGGCTGCTGCGGCTGGCGCCACTCGTGTCTTGACATCGGCTGACGGCCATTCTTTCGTTTATGCCTTGGGATAGCGGGAGGATCGCAAAATGGCGGCAGTCGATAATGGCGTGAACGTTGAGGCGTTGCTTGGCGCGCGCAAGGCGCTGTCCGAGGCGCCCGAGGCGGCAAAGTTCAATTGGCGCGCCTCATGCAAATGGGTCAACGGCACCCATAGCAATTCGATCGTCCAGAATTTCTTCGGCTTGGGCGGCGAGCAGCAGCACCGGACGGAATTCTCGTTCGATGCCGACCATCCTGAGATTTTCGCCTCCGAGGACAAGGGGGCAACGCCTGTCGAGTATGTGCTGGTGGGACTGGCGAGCTGCCTGACGGCGGGCATTGCCGCCGTGGCTCAAAACCGCGGAATTCAATTGCGCTCCGTGTCCGCGACCATCGAGGGCTCGATGGACATCCAGGGAATCCTGGGCATCGATCGCGATGTGCGAAACGGGTTCGACGGCATCAAGGTCAAATACCAGATCGACGCCGACGCTACGCCGGATGAGATCAAGGCCCTTGTCGCCCAGTCGCAGAAACGCTCGGCCGTCTTCGACATCGTCACGAACCCGACCAATGTCAGTGTCGAAGTGAACTGACGCGGAGCGCGAGCGCGCCGAGCGGCAACAAGGGGGGCAGTCCGTTCGTACCATCGCGTCTGTCGTGATCGGCGCCGGGCACGCAGGCCTCGCGATGAGCCGCTGCCTGAGCGCGCGCGGGATCGAGCACGTCGTGCTCGAGCGGGGGGAAATCGCGAATTCCTGGCGAACCGAGCGCTGGGATTCGCTCCGCCTGCTCACCCCCAATTGGCAAAGCCGTCTGCCGGGCTTTTGTTATGAGGGCGATGATCCCGATGGCTACCGCACCATGCCGGAGCTTATCGAGTTCATCGATCGCTATGCGCATGCGATCGCCGCTCCGGTCCTGACCCATACAAGTGTTACCGCGGTTCGCGGCACCGATCCCGGTTATCTGGTGGAGACCGATGCCGGAGAATGGCAATGCCGGACGGTGGTGATGGCGACGGGCGCCTGCAACATCGCGACCGTTCCGGCATGTGCGGAGGGCGTTCCCTCGCCGGTGCGGATGCTGACACCAATGGAATATCGCGGGCCCGCGCAGATCGAAGCGGGCGGCGTGCTGGTTGTCGGCGCCTCCGCCACGGGAATTCAGCTTGCACATGAAATACACCGCTCCGGCCGGCCCGTGACCCTGTCCATCGGCGAACACATCCGGGCGCCTCGTCTGTATCGGGGAAAGGACATCCAGTGGTGGATGGACGCGACGGGGCTGTTCGACCAGCGTTACGACGAAGTCGACGACATTGTCCGGGCCCGCGGACTTCCTTCGATGCAGCTTGTCGGTACGCCGGAGCGGCTGACGCTGGACCTGAACGCGCTGAGCGCGGCAGGAGTCAAACTTGTCGGGCGGCTCGCGGAGATCAGGGGCGGCCGGGCGCAATTTTCCGGATCGCTGCGCAATCAGTGCGCGCTTGCGGACCTCAAACTGGGGCGGCTTCTGGACACGTTCGATGCGTGGGCGCGCGCTCGCGGGCTTGACGATGCCTTCGAAACCCCGGTCCGTCTGCCTCCGACCGCGAGCCCGGAATCGCCGCCGCTGGAGCTAAACCTCGCAAGCGGCGAAATCAGGACCATCCTGTGGGCGACGGGATATCGCCCCGATTATTCCTGGCTTCAGGTCGGCGTGATGGATCGCAAGGGCCGGATCCGCCACGATGGCGGCGTGACAGCGTCGCCGGGACTTTACGTCATGGGCCTGCAGTTCCTGCGCCGCCGCAAATCGGCTTTCATCGACGGGGCCGCCGACGATGCGGCCGATCTGAGCGAGCATCTGGCGGCGTATCTGGATCGAAAAGCGTAAAAGCGCGCTCAAAAATCGGGTTTGCCGGCCTGCGGTATCTTGGTGGAGCCGTTGTTGTAATATTCCTGCGTGTTCTCCGCACAGACATTTTCCACCCATCCGCCCGCACGGCGGAAGGTCACGGCCGCCGACCACGGTGTGTTGAAAACCTTCTTGTCATCCACCGTGAACTGGATCTGCAGCCCCTTGCCTCTGTAACCCTCGTCGATATAGGCCGCCTGCTGGGTCTCGACCGGACCTGCGTCGCGGATATTCCGCTCTTGCGCGGCTTTGGCGGTTTCGTAATCGACCAGGCGGTAGCGCTCCACGACATGGAGCGCGTCGCTGAACGGCGCGCCGTACATGTCCACGATAGGCGCGGGCCCCAATTTCACCCCGACGGTATCGACCACCAGCGTATCGCCTTCGTAATGACCGATGGAATCGCCATACCAAGAGGGCGTCACGTTCGCGGGATGCTGTGCATTCAGGCGCACACGGCGGACCTGGTGATCCTGCATGAAGAGGAAAACGATCTCGTCCTTCTTCTGCAGAATCTGCATTTCCTGAACCCGGAAAATATAGGGCGAAGCCATCGGCAGACAATTGAGCGACGGATTGGGATAATCGACGCCGCTGCGCAGCATTTCGCTCCGCTGCTTCACCACCGCGGCGGCACCCGGCGTCAGCATGGGATTGTTGAAATCTCCTCCGACATTGGGGCGGTTCAAGTACCGGCCGATGGGGCCGGGACCTGACGCGGGCTGCTCAAATCCGAAGGTCAGTCGCGACCACGCGCCGGTCATATCGGGAGCGGCTGCGGCTTGTGCACCCGTTGCAGGCGTCATGGAACCCAAGGCAAAGACAGCGATCAAGCCGGTGAAAATCTCCTCCCGAACCCGGCGCCCCATGCGAGCCTCCATGTCTTTCGGCCTATATACCATACTCTATGCGGCGAAGCGGGTGCGTTCCGCCGTTCTCCCCGCTCAGAATTGGGGAATCTTTTCCTCCGGAATCGTGCCGAAGGTCGAACCTTCGGCGAAGCTGCGATCGTTTTCCGCGCAAACCATTTCGTCGAACGAATTTACGGTCTTGTCCTGCCGGTATTCCGCCATGCCCTTCCACGGCATGGTGAAGGCGCCCGGGTCTTCGACCCGGACAATGACCTCCAATCCCGTGCCGAAGGGCGTGCGGAACGGACGATAACGCTCCACGACGTGGAGTTTGTCGGTATGCGGGGTCCCGAAAGGATCGACGACCGACATCTTGTGGGATTTGAGGCCGATGGTATCGACCACGAGCGTATCGCCTTCGTAATGTCCGACCGATTCTCCGTACCAGGACGGTTTCGGATTCGCCGAATGGGCCACATTGAGCCAGACGTGGCGCGCCTGATGATCCCGCCGATAGAGAATCACCACGCGATCCTTCAGTTGAAGAAATTGCACTTCGTCGAGCAGGTTCACGGCCTGGGGCACGCCCGAGGGCCAGCAGGAATCGTCGGCCGTGTAGACATGCTCCAGGCGGATTTCGGCCTCAGCGTTCTGCTTGACGATTTCGCGCGCCCAGGGTTGCAGGATCGGGTTGGCCGAATCGCCGGCCCAGATGTCTTCGGCGTCGGGGCTATTCACGGTCAGGCGGTCGATCGGCTTGCCGTCCTTGTCATCCTCCAGCGCATCGAACCAGAGATCGCCGACGCGGACAAAGTAACCCGAAAAATCCGGCACGGCGCCGGGCGGAGGACTCGTCGTCGCGGGCGCAGCAAACGCTGCGGCGCAAATGCCGAACGTGACGCATGTTGCAGGAACGATCCTCACGCCACGCTTCCTCCGGACGCCCGAACTTTCTTATCGCTCATAGTACAGCAAATCGGTTGGGTTGCCTTCCGCGCAATCGGGAACGATGGTAAGAACCGGCGTCCGCGGCCGATTTTGAGCTGGAAATCCACAGTGAGGGCCAAATGTTCAAGATAGCATCTCCGGGATTTTGGCAGGGCGGGGCGCGCCGCGCGCTTGCGGGCGGCAGCCTGATCGGCGTGGTTTGTGCTGCTGCCGCGCTTCTCCCGGCATTGGCGGCCGATTCGGATACCGCGGGTGCATCGATCCCTCAGTTCATGCAGTCGCCCGAAGTCGGCTGGACGGGCTATCTGCCCGGCAAACCCGATTACGCGCATGCCCGCACCTTCGCCGAATGGCAGCCTCCGCTCAGCGGTCTTGGCCCGATTACCGATGATCCCCAGCATCCCTATTACAACAACCAGGTGGCTCGCGAGACCGGCAAGCCCTCGACCTGGCGGGTGGCCGACCTCAACAATGAGGCGGCGAAGAACTTGATGCCGTGGGCCTTGGAGGCGCTGAGAAAGCAAAACGAATTGGCGCTGGCCGGCAAGAACGGGGAGCCCCGCCAGATGCGGTGCTGGGACCAGGGCGTGCCCAACATCCACGAGGCGCCCTTTGTCCTCTATTTCATCCAGACGCCCAAAGAAGTCGTCATGATGCAGGCGATGAAAATCCGTCGCGTATATCTGAACGTGCCGCATTCGAAAAATCCGAAACCATCCTGGTTTGGCGAATCGGTCGGCCATTACGAAGGCGGCGACACCCTTGTCGTTGATACGATCGGCCAGAACGACAAGACCTTTGTGGACGGCTACCGCACGCCCCACACCACCCAGATGCATGTGGTGGAGCGCTTCAAGATCGCCGATGGCGGCAAGCGGCTCGATGTCGATATCACGGTCGACGATCCGGGCACGTTCTACAAGCCATTCTCGGCCAGGCGGTCGCGTTTCCATGTTGCAAATGAAGCGGTGACGGAAGACGCCTGCGCTTCAAACAATGACGACATTTTCCATCTGGGCCTGGACCCGGTGCCGACGGCGGACAAGCTCGATTTCTGAGCGTTTCGCGCTGCGCCGCGATGCGGCTCACTTTACGCGCAGGCCCACCGTGCGGCCCTCGAAACCGGCGGCATCGAAATATTTCACCTCGCCGACGGTTTGATAATTCAGCACCGTGGTCAGCCCCTGCGCCGGTTCGGAACGAAGAATCTGGGACGCCGGCCGAGGCTCCGCCTCTCCGTTGCGAAGGGCTTCGCCGATCACGCGCCCGGTGAGTTTTCCCTTGGGCTCGCGTTTCAGGTCGAGCAGGCGCGAGAGGGTCATTCCGATATCAGCATTGCTCACCGGCGCGCCATCCCGGTAATGCGCTTTGAAATCGGGACCGATGGCGGCCATGAAATTCGCCGTATCGGCGCGGCTGAAGCTGCCGTGTATCCCTTGGCCCTGATAGAGCGTGCTGTCCGCGACTTCCACAGCGCATGTCAGCGGTGTGCCGCAGCCCGTGTCGAAAGAGCGGAAATTCACCACAATGGCGGGAACGGGCGTCAGCGCGCGGCCCTCCAGATTGATCGCACTCAGCGGCAAGGCGCCGGCCACGCGGCCGAGCGTATCGTCCACGAAGATGCCGCTGACATAATCCTGCGTCAGCAGGAACTGCACGATCTTCGGCGCCAGCGAAGCTGCGTTGGATTGCGGCAGATAGATCAAGTCCGAACCGCCATTGGCCGCCACGATGATGTCGGGCTTGTTGGGGTCGTTGCCGACGAGGCCGTTTCCCCGGCGCGGATAGTCGCCATTGGCCGGATCGATGCCGGCGCGAAAGCGGTCCGGGTCGACCAAAGGCAGCTTGAGCGCGCGCGAAAGATCGATCGCCATAAATCCGGGCGGCAGCGACCCCGTCGCGACATCGTCATAGCGGCTCTTCGCTGCGGAACTCGTCTTGCTCTCCTTGGACACGGTGGAGAACCCATGGTCGGCGCTGACGACGATATCGGTTGTCGCCGCGAGCCCGAGCCGGTCGAGCGCCGCCCGCAAATCGCGCAAATTGGAATCGGCATTACGAATGGCGCCGAGCGAGCTTGGACCGTTGATGCCGGGGACAAGCTTTCCATCTCCGTCGTTCTGATTATGCTGCGTGCCATCGGGATCGCGCGACCAGAACACCAGCACGAAGGGCTTTCCGGCCGCCTTGAACCTCGGCAGAACGACCTTGGTCGCAACGTCCAGGAAATAGCGTTGCTGATTGATGTTGGGCGTGCTGTCGGAGCGCGGCGGCGGGCCGGGAGGAAGCCCGGCTGCCTTCACCGCGGCCTGGAAATCCGCTGCCAGCTTCAGACCTCCGTTTCCGGTATCGTCATCCACGATGATCGTGCCGGTTCCCTCGCGCGCGGCCGAATCCTGAATCAGCACGGGGCCGAGCTTGCCGATGGCCGCCGTCGAAAAGCCGCGGCCCCGTGCTGCCGCCAGCACGGTCGTTTCGTTCAGGTAATTGCCGCCGAAGTGGCGGTCCATTTCGCCGATCACGTCGTCCTGTTCCAGAAACGGCGTCACACTCGTTCCGGCATTGGCGACGGGAAATCCGGGATAGATTACGTTGCTGAAATCGCCGGTATCGCCGAGATAATGGCCGGTCGCGAACGCCGATGCGTTGGCGGTGGTGAACGTCGGAAACAGCGAATGCGGATTGGCGAAATCGACGCCGTCGCGGCGTAGCGCCGAGAGCGCGGGCGCGGTCTCATCGTCGACGATTGCCGCTCTCAGCCCATCGGTGACGAAGAGAATGACATTGTTCGGCTGCGAAGGGGCGGTCGCGGCCGGTGAGGTCAGGCCCGCCAGGACCGCGGCGAGGATGCCGAACTTTCGAAGCTGCATGATGTTCTCCTAGGCCGCTTGCGCGCCGGCCTTGCCGGTTTCGACGACGAAGCTCTTCAGTGTGGAAATACCGGCATTGGGGTCGGTCGCATCCGAGACCGCCCGGAACCGGGTTTCCATGCGGCCGCGTTCAAGCGTCACCGAGACATAACCGTGCACCCGGCTGTCGAAGAATTTCACATGCGGGTTTGCGGGAAGATCCTTGGCGAAAACATCGTAACTCGGTGCGTGCGACGTGATCGAGCCCCCGACGAATTCGGTCGCGACGGCCGGGGATGCCGCGTCGGCGAAATCGAGCTTCAGATCGTTGGTCCAGAAGGAATGAATATCGCCGCCGATCACCACCGGATTCGATACGCGGCTGTCGTTTATATGCTGCAGAAGCCGGGCGCGGTTTTGCGGATAACCGTTCCAGTCGTCGGTCCAAAAGGCGGTTTCGCCGGCGGCGTTCCTCTGGCGAAACTCGGCCATCATGACATCCTGAGCGATCACGTTCCAGCGGGCGCGCGATTGCGCGAGCCCATCATAGAGCCACGTCTCCTGCGCCGTGCCGATCATCGAGCGTGCTGGGTCCAGCCGCTCGGGGCAGCTCGCATTGGTCTCAAGGTGGCCGCCGCCGTTCTTGGGAGGCGCATAGCACGCCTCGCGCGAGCGGTATTGCCGCCCGTCGAGCATGGAGATTTCCGCCAGATCGCCAAATCGGTAGCGATCGTAAAGCCGCATCATCGCGCCATCGGGGTGCGAGCGCGGACGCAGCGGCATATGTTCATAGAAGGCCCGATAGGCGGCCGCTCGCCGCAGCAGGAACGTCGCCGGATCGTCGAAGTCCTGTGAAGCCTGATTGGCATAGTCGTTCTGCACCTCGTGATCGTCCCACGTCACGATGCAGGTGGTTTCGGCGTGAAGCTTCCGCAGATCGGGATCGAGCCGATACTGCGCGTAGCGATTGCGATATCCCGGCAGCGTCCTTGCTTCCGCGTTTTCGCTGTGGCGGCGGACAAGATTGGCCGGGCGGCCCCCATCCAGGCCCATCGGGCGCATGTCGACATATTCGTAAATGTAATCGCCAAGGAACAGCACGACGTCGGGCTGCTCCTCCGCCAGGTGGCGGTAGGCGGAGAAATAACCGTGCTCATAATCCGAACAGGAGACGAACCCGAAATTCAGCCGGCCGGGCGTGCTCTGCGGCGCAGGCAGAGTCGTGGCGCGCCCCGTTGCGCTGACCGCGCTGCCGCTCGTGAAGCGGTACCAATAGGGCCGGGCGGGCCTGAGCCCGCCGATCTCGGCATGGACCGAATAGGCGTAATCGGGGTCTGCGATGGCCTTTCCCCGTTTGACGATGGTTTTCAGGCCGGGGTCTTCCGCGATCTCATAAGAGACCGGAACCGGGCCGCCCACCATGCCGGCCGGCATCGCCGGATCGTAGTTCTCCGGCTCCGGCGCCAATCGCGTCCACAACACGAATCCGTCGGATGAAGGCGAACCTGCGCCCACGCCAAGACTGAACGGGTCGCTCACCCATTTGGGTCCGGGGACGGCCGCCCGCAAAATGGAAGGTGCTGCGATGAGGCCAGCACTTGTCGCGAGAAAGGACCGGCGGCTGATCTGGGGCTGCGGACGGGCGATCTTCATCGAAAAGCCTTTGAGTGTCTGTCGGCGAACCAAGCACGGAATTATGACACTGAAGCTTAAGCAGCAATTGGATTTGTCGGCGCTGAAAGGCTGTGCCGCCCGCTTGCATCGCCGCCTGATCGAGTCCGGCAGGGACTGATGGCGATCGCCCTTGCCGATCGCCAGCGCGAATAAGCGATGCCGCCGAGCAACCCCCGCAATGCGCGAAACGATGTCTCGTCACGTTATGCTTGAAAAACGTCTGCGCGCGCTCGACGCCTGTGCGGCGCGTGTGCCTCGACCTCGGCCAGCTTTCCGGGGCATGGCCGATGCGCCTGCGTTTGCGCGCAATTCACAGCTTTCGCGGCGAGGAATTGAAAATCGCGACGATTGACCCGGAAGAGCCCGAATAGGCCGAACTCGGCGCCATCGATGGTTCCCTTCCGCGGGATCTAAAATTGTCACAGCCACGGGACTTCGGGTGCTCACAATAAAGTTTGGAAATCGCGGTCGATCCTTTCATTAATAAGACTCCACAGAGTCACAATTGACGCGTAAGATTTTAACCTTGTCCGCTGTCCTCTCGAGGGGAATTGAGACGGTGGTTGCTGGCTTGTAGCGCAAGCAGGCGGAGCCTTTGCATGGCGAGCACCCTGTCCGGATTTGAACAGTTATCATTGCGATTTCCCTCTCAAGCTTCGGATGCCACTCCTTTCCGCGTTATGTCCATTGCGGTTCCTGTTTTGGTACGAAATCGCGCACTTATCTGCACCAAGCGGCTGCCTGCCGCGTAAACAGCCGGATTTGGGGGCGATATATGGTCCGTACGGGCGAGGTCCATTCTCCGGCAGCGGATCGCAGAGAGAATTCGCCTCAACCGGGGCCGCCCAGTGTGTTCATCGTGAGCGACACAAGGCTGTTGTGCGAAGGCCTGATGCTGGTTCTGGCGCAGCAAAGCGCAGTCAAGGCAGTGGGATGGTCTGGTCTCGCGGCTTCGCCGGCGCGCGTGGGAGACGCCAAACCCGACGTGCTGCTATTGGACATCGGAGCGCCGAGTGCGTTCGATGCCGCTTTGGAATTCCACAGAGAGCTGCCAGGAATTCGGATCGTCGCCATCGCGGTTGCGGAGGTTGAAAACGACCTCATCGCCTGTGCCAAGGCCGGTATTGTGGGCTTCGTGTCGCGCGAAGGCTCGGCCGAAGATGTCATCGCCGCCGTGCAATCGGCCCTGCGCGGCGAATTGGTTTGTTCGCCGCGCATGACGGCGCTGCTCTTCAGCCGCATCGGCGCGCTGTCGACGAAAATCGGCGCAAAAGCCGAATGGGAGGCGTTGACCGGCCGCGAACACGAAATCGCCGGGCTTCTGGGCGAAGGCCTTTCGAACAAGGAGATCGCGCGCGCATTGCGCATTCAAAGCGCGACCGTGAAAAATCATGTTCACAGCATCCTTGGCAAGCTGCACGTGCGGCGCCGGGGCGAGGCGGCCGCACAGTTCCGCAAGCTCCGTCCCCCTCGCTCGGGATCGCATTCCTCTCACGTCTGAACGACACGCGCCCGTGGAAACCTGCGTCTGAAAGGCCGCCAGGGGCGTGCGTGAGAGGAAAACCGTTTGCCCGGCCAAACGGTCTAGATCTTCTCCTGTATCTCTCCTGGACCGCGCGGTTCATTCGCGACCTCGCCGCCGCAGTCATCATCCTGCGCACGGAAAGGGAATCCCTTGAAGCGGATTCGTGTCCTGCTCGCGCACATGCCCAAACTCTTGCTCGACATGCTTGACCGAGTGGTCGCGTCGGCGCCCGACATGTCGGTCGTTGGCCGCACCGAAGAAAACGACTTGGCAGCTGCGGCCACGCGCATGCGGGCTGACGTGATTCTGGTCGGCGAGGAGATGAAGCCCCGTCCCGGCGAATACGCGAAACTGCTGATCCGGCATCCCCGCCTCAAGGTGCTTGCCATCACCGACGACGGCAAAACCGGCACGCTGCACGAAATGCGCCCGCAACGCTTTCCACTGGGCGAAATCTCGGCCGATTCGTTGCGCGACGCCATTCGCGGACGTCACCTCGAAGATGCCGGCGACGAACACACCCCTTCGTCTGCCGATGCGCAAACCCTGCCCCGATGAAGATCGATAGGAGCCGCCATGCCCCAAGCCCTACTTCAGCCAGGTGTTTATATCGAAGAGATTTCGAGCGGCGTACGCACGATCACCGGCGTCGCGACCTCGATCGGATTGTTCCTCGGCTGGGCGCCGCGCGGGCTTTCCGACCGCGCCGTTCGCATCTCCAGTTTTGCTGATTATCAGCGAGCCTATGGAGGGCTCGATCAGCGCACGCTGCTCGGCTACGCCGTCAAGCAGTTCTTCGAGAACGGCGGCAGCGATGCCTATATCCTGCGCCTGATCGGCGGCGGCGCTTTGGCCGCCCATGTGACGATCGGCGACCTGACGATCACCGCTTCGTCCGAGGGGCTGTGGGGAAACGGCTACAGCGTCCGCACGACCCAGCGCGCCGACGACAATACCCGCTTCAAGGTCGAGGTGCTCGACAAGAACAACAACAACGCGGTCGTCGAAAGTTTTGAAAACATGTCGATGACCGGCTCGGATTCGCGCTTCGTCGAAAGCGTGATCAATGGCCGCTCCGGCTTCATCACGGTCAGCGCGGCGACGGCAACCACGCCCTCCAATACCACAAGCGATCTCGCCAGCGGCGCGGACGGAACCGTGCTGGCGCCGTCTTCGCCGGCCGGTGCATTCGAAACGGCACTGCTGGATCCGGCCATTTTCGGGACCGGCAGCATTACCGACAGGATCGACATCTTCAACCTCGTCTGCGTGCCGGGGGAAACCGATGCGGCGACAGTGGCGACGCTTCAGGGGTATTGCCGGAGCCGGCGCGCCTTCCTGATCGTGGACGCCGACCCGCTGGCGACGGTTGCTTCGCTCAATGCGGGCGCGCCGGGTTCTATGACGGGCTCTGACGCGATCAACGCCGCGATCTACTTTCCCTGGGTGCGTGCGCCCGATCCGCTCGCGCAAAACGCACTTGCCGATTTCCCGCCCTGCGGTTTTGTGGCGGGCGTGTTCGCGCGCACCGATGCCGCACGCGGCGTGTGGAAGGCGCCCGCCGGAAGCGACGCTTCGCTGAACGGCGCAACGGGCCTCGCGATCACCATGAGCGACGCCGAAAACGGGCAGCTCAATCCTCTCGGTATCAATTGCCTGCGCACGCTGCCGGTGTACGGCAATGTGGTGTGGGGTTCACGCACGCTGCAGGGCCAGAACGACCGCGGCTCGGAATGGAAATATGTCCCCGTGCGGCGCATGGCGCTGTTCCTGGAGGAAAGCCTTTATCGCGGCACGCAGTGGGTGGTGTTCGAACCCAATGACGAACCGCTGTGGGCGCAAATCCGCCTGAACATCGGCGCGTTTCTGCAAGGGCTGTTCCGCCAGGGCGCTTTCCAGGGGCGTACGCCCAAGGAAGCCTATTTCGTCAAATGCGATCGCGAAACCACGACGCAGGCCGACATCAATCTCGGCATCGTCAACATCTTTGTCGGCTTCGCGCCGCTCAAGCCTGCCGAATTCGTCGTCATTCAGATCCAGCAGATCGCCGGCGACATCCCGACTTAGAGCGCTGAAAGGAGACTTCCATGGCTCAGTTCTCGGTAAATCCGCAGCGCTTCGACCCGTATAAGAACTTCAAGTTCCGGGTGAAGTGGGACGGCCGCTATGTCGCGGGCATCAGCAAGGTTTCCGCGCTGAAGAAAAGCACGGAGGTGGTGGAGCATCGCGAAGGCGGCGATCCCTCGACGGGGCGCAAATCGCCCGGCCGCACGAAATTCGACGCTGTTACGCTCGAGCGCGGCGTCACCCATGACACCGAATTCGAAAAATGGGCGAACAAGGTGTGGAACTTCGGCGCGGGTCTCGGGGCCGAAGTGTCGCTCAAGGATTTCCGCAAGGACATCATCCTCGAGTTCTACAACGAAGCCGGACAGCTCGCGATCGCTTACAAGATTTTCCGCTGCTGGGTTTCGGAATTCCAATCGCTGCCGGATCTCGACGCCAACGCAAATGCGGTCGCGATCCAGCATATCAAACTCGAAAACGAAGGCTGGGAGCGCGACCTCGACGTCACCGAACCGAGCGAGCCGACATTCACGGAACCGGCATAAGGAGGCTTGCGCGCATGCGTCTGCCTGCGCCGGAACAGCGCGAGCAGCAGATTCTGTCCTTGTGGGAGCGCGGCGCCGGACTCGCGCGCTTCGACCGCGAGGACGCGTTGCTTGCGGGTATGGGAAATCGCGTGACGGCATTGGGTGCGCGCAATGCTGCGTTGCTGTCCTTGCGCAGCCAGCTGTTCGACGGCGCATGGCCGCTCAAGAGCTGCTGTCCGGCCTGCGGAAGCGATTGCGAATTCGAAGCCGACAGTCTTTCTCTGTCCGAAGCCCTGAAGGCGCTGCCGTCGCAGCGCGAAACCCAGGCCGAAATCGCGGGGCGGCGTGTGCAATTGCGGGCGCCGACGGTGGACGATCTCAAATTCGTGGCGGCGCGGCGCGAGACAGCATCTGCAACGGCCGCGCTCCTTGCCCGTTGCGTATCGGGCGATATTGCGCTCGATGATTCCGATGCCGATGTCATCGCCGGGCTCGAAGCCCTTATCGAGCGGCTCGACCCCGGCGCCGTCGTCAGCTTCGCGCTGGATTGCCCTCAGTGCGCCCATTCCTGGTCCGCGCCGATCGATGTCGGTGACGCGCTCTGGACGGAGCTGAAGCGCGCCGCCGAGCGCTCGCTGATTGAAGCCGACGCGTTGGCGCGGGCCTATGGCTGGACGGAAAGCGAGATTTTCCGGCTGTCGCCGATCCGGCGTGCGGCCTATCTGCAGCTCATAGGGGCGTGATGGCCGGATTCCTCCACACGCTCGCGTCCATGGCCCGGGGCGAGGGATCGCCCGGCGCGGCGCGTGTTTCATTGCCTGCGCGCTTCGCCCCGGTTGCGGCTGCCAACCTGCCGGACGGTGCGCAGCAACATCCCGAACAAAACCGAGCCGCCATTCCTGCAGCGGCCGAGTCCGTCCGCCATTCGCAGCCCGGTGAGGATACCGCAGCGCCCCATCCCACAGAACCGAAACCCGTGCCACAGGCTTTACACCGCCCGGCCGCCAAACCGTTTCTTCCTGTAGCGCCTGCTTCGACAGTCAAACCTGTTCGGGCTTCGCGCGCCGTTTCGCATCAACCTGCGCCTCATCTCACGGCGGTCCCGGATCGGCCGGAGCCTTCGTCTTCCAGCACCCCAAGCCCGGAACGCGGGTTGCGAGCCACACCCCGCGCGCCTCAGAACCTGACTCCGATTGGCGTAAGACCTGCGGCCGAAGCGCAGGCTCGGGGTGAGGCCCTACGGCGGACGGCACCCTTGGATGCGAACGCGGTCGCAGGCCGGCTCATTACGGGCGCCGGCGAACGAACCGAAATGCACGTCACCATCGATCGGATCGAAGTCCGCAGTCCGGCCGCCGCCAAACCCGCCGCATCGTCCAAACGGGTGCGCTCCTCTTCGGCGGTTTCGCTGTCCGATTACCTCAAGCGCAACGGGGCCCATCCATGAGTTCCCCGCTCGCCATCGGAGCGGTGAGCGCGGTGCTCCGCAATCTGCTCGACAACGGCATGATCGAAGCAGGCGCGGCCATCGGCGCAACCGTGAATGTGAGCGCGGTCGCACCCGACGTCATCGACACCGACAATGTCGAAGAGCCGCCGCGGCTTAACATCTTTCTGCATCAGGTCACGCCAAACGCAGCGTGGCGCAATGCCCAGATGCCCTCGCGCGATTCGGTCCGCGGCGACCGCCTGACCAATCAGCCGCTCGCGCTCGATCTCCATTACCTGCTCACGGCCTATGCCCGCGCCGATTTCCAGGCGGAGATACTGCTTGGCTATGCCATGCATCTGCTGCACGAACGCCCGGTTCTCGACCGTGCCGCCATTCGCCGCGCGCTCGACCCGAGCCCGCTGGATGTGAGCATGCTGCCGCCCGCGTTTCAGGCGGTTGCCGCGTCCGACCTCGCCGATCAGGTCGAGCAGATCAAGATCACGCCGGCCGTCATGAGCAACGATGAAATGTCGAAGCTCTGGTCGGCGATCCAGACCCATTACCGCCCATCGTCCGCCTATCAGGTGTCGGTCGTGCTGATCGAGGGCACAAAGCCCGGCCGCACGCCCTTGCCGGTTCTCTCGCGCGGGACCGTCGATCCGGTCACACATCGCGACCGCGGCGTGGTGGTGAACGCCGATATGCTGCCGCCTTTGCCGACATTGTTCACCGCCGATCCGCCTTCCGAAAAGAACAGCGCCGTGCTCGGCGATGTCATCACGGTGTCGGGCGTGCGGCTGGCGGGCGCAGGCCACAGCGTGCTGCTGACGCATCGCCTCGTGACGACGCCCTTGACGCTCGTGCCGGCGGCGCCGAATGCGGCTGGAACGGAAATCAAATTCACCCTGCCCAACGATGCGGGGGCGCAGACGGCCTTCGCGCCCGGCCAATGGGCCGTGAGCATCCTCTTCACGCCGACCGGCGAACTGAATCCGCGCGAGACCAACGCGATCCCGCTTGTGCTCGCGCCGGCGCCCGTCATCGCCGCCGATGTGCCGCTGGGTCTTCCGGCCGCAAGCGTAACGCGCGGGGGAGCGCCGCCGCAGGTGACCGTGACGATCGACTCCCGCCCGCAGGTGCGTCTCGAACAGCGCGCGACCCTATTGCTGGACACGGTCGAAGCAACAGCACAACAGCGGGTCAATGCCTCCGATCCGCTGGTGTTCCAATTCCCGAACAGTCTCGCCGCCGGGAACCATTGGTTGAGGCTGCGCGCGGACGGCGCGGAAAGCGTGCTCATCGACAAGAGCGGGCCTGCTCCGATCTTCGATCCCACGCAGCAGATCGTGGTGCCGCCGTGAACGCGCGCACCAAGACTCCCCCGCCGGATGGAATGGCGCCTGCGTCGGATTGGCCGGAACGCAATCAGCAATGGCTCGTCGCGGCGATTGGGCGGCTGCGCGCGCGGCTCCAGAGTTTCGCGGCGCAATCGGGGTCCGACGCCGTGAGGGACTACGTCGAAAGCGGCGACGCAGCCGATTTCGTGCCGGCGCTTCTGCAATGCGCGGAGACGTTTCGGCTTTCGCCGTTCGAGCGCGAGCTTTTGCTGCTCGTTGCCGGGCTCGAACTCGATGAAGGGTTGCGGAGCGCCGTCGCCGCGCTGAATGGCGGCGCATCGAACCGGGCGAGCTTCGGTCTCGGCTTCCGCGCGCTGACCGCCGCGCATTGGGACGCTCTGTCGCCCGACGCGCCCTTGCGCCATTGGCGGATGATCGAGCCGGAAACAGGCGCGCCGCTCGCACTTGCGCCGTTGCGCATGGACGAGCGCATTCTGCACTTCATCGGTGGCGTGCCGGCTACCGATTCGCGGCTCAGCGCCATCGCGCGCGTCGTTCAACCACACGTCCGAACGCCCGTCGCACCGGAGGTGGCGATCGCCGGTGAGATCGCCCGCGCGCTCTCGTCCGATATCCAGAGCCGCATCGTGGCGGTCCAAAGCGAGCGCGGCGATACGGTCGCCTTGCGCGATTGCGCCTTTGCCGCGCTCGCGCATATCGCGCAATCGGGGCTCTGGATCGCCGCGCAGGATTTGCCTGCAGACCCAGGCGAAATGGACACCATCGCCCTTCACGTGGATCGGGAAGCCGCGTTGACGGGCGCCGTTCCGGTTCTTTGCGTGGATGAAGCGAGCGAACGGCTTGCAGTGAATTTCACGGCGCGATTGCGCGGTGCGCTACTCTGGCTCGGTCAGCCGGCGCCCGTGCTCGCCGCTCTGCCGCACGGCCCTCGTATTGTGCGCTTCACCTTGCCGTCCCCGGATGCGGCGCACGCTCGGGGCGTCCTGCTCGCGCGATGGAATGAGCTTTCGTCGAATGCCGATGGAGCCGAGGATGTCCGCGTCGCGCTTGGCCGCGCCGCGATGCAATTCCATCTCGGTCCCGCCGCGACAGACGATGTGGTCGAACGCCTGCTCGCGAGCCCTCCACCGGAGCGTGCCGCCGCCGCTTGGCCGCTCGCCCGCGAAGCCGCGCGCGGCGGGCTGGACGCGCTGGCGCAACGCATCGTGACCCGCCTCGATTTCGACGATCTCGTCCTGCCTCCCGCGCATCTCGCGACCCTGCGCGACATGGCGCGCCACCTGCAGCACCGGGAGCGCGTCTATCAGGACTGGGGCTTCGGCGAGAAACATGCGCGCGGCCAGGGGATGACGGCGTTGTTCGCGGGCGAATCCGGCACCGGCAAAACGCTTGCCGCCGAAGCCATCGCCAACGAGGTCGGGCTCGATCTCTATCGTGTCGATCTCGCAACGCTCGTCAGCAAATATATCGGCGAGACCGAGAAGAATCTGAAACGCCTGTTCGATGCGGCGGAATCGAGCGGCGCAGTCCTGCTGTTCGACGAAGCCGATGCGCTGTTCGGCAAGCGCAGCGAAGTCAAGGACAGCCACGACCGCTACGCCAATATCGAGGTCGCTTATTTGCTGCAGCGGGTAGAGGCTTATCGCGGGCTCGCGATCCTCACCACGAACATGAAAAGCGCACTCGATCGCGCGTTCCTCCGCCGCATCCGGTTTGTGGTGAATTTCCCGTTCCCCGATGCCGCGGCGCGCGAACAGATCTGGCGCCGTCAATTCCCGCCGCGGGCGCCCTTGGGCGATGTCGATTTCAAGGCGCTGGCGCGGCTCAGTCTGCCGGGCGGGCACATTCACAGCATCGCGCTGAACGCGGCCTTCAAGGCAGCCGACGGCGGCAGTCCGATCGATCAGTCCGTGCTGATGAGCGCTGCGCGCGCCGAATTCGCGAAGCTCGAACGTTCCATGGGCGACGCGGCGACGAGGGGTGCCGGATGAAGCCGAACGCGGTCCATCTCCACATCAAGAAGCTGGTGCTGGACGAGCCGATGCCGGACGGCATGTCGCCGGACGTGCTGGCAAGCGCCATTCGCTCGCAGCTTCAGAGCGGGCAAACGCAATCCGGTCCGCTCGCGCGCGCGGTTGCGGGAGGCATCGGCGAACGGCTTGGTGCAATGAACATCAATAACGGCGCGAAGCAGAGCGGAGGCCGGCATGACTGAGCGCACGCTTGCGGTCAAACCCGGCATTGACGCGCTTGCGTCGGGTGCTGTCGATGCAAGAGGCAATCCATGAGCGGTTTCAGCGCTTCGCCCCGGCTCCTGAAAGGCGGCCTCGTGGTTCTGGCGCCCGGCGGCGGCGCGGTGCAGCGCACCATCGCGCTGCAATACAATCCCGACTCGCTGACCCGCAGCTATCAGGTGCAGGGCGTGGGCGGGGATGGCGGCGGGGAACGCGCGCAGCCTTTCCGCCTGAAAGGGCCTGCCATCGAATCGATCAAGCTCGACGCGGAAATCGATGCCACCGATCAGCTCGAATTTCCCGATAGCAACGCCAATGCAGTGCAATTCGGAATCGGGCCGCAGCTCGCGATTTTGGAATCGCTGGTCAATCCGTCCGTAGACGAAATCCTGAACGTCGCCCAGCAAACCGAAAACGGCACGCTGGAGATCATTCCGCCCGAAGCGCCGCTGGTGATTTTCGTCTGGAGCAAGAATCGCGTCGTGCCGGTCCGGGTGACGGAATTCTCCATCACCGAAGAGGCGTTCGATCCCGTGCTCAATCCCATCCGCGCCAAGGTCAGCCTGGGCTTGCGCGTGATGAGCACCGACGACCTCGGCTTCACGCACAGAGGCGGCACGATCTTCCTGAGTTATTTGCGCAATCGCGAGGCACTGGCTGCCAAAGCCGGCAGCGCTTCCTTCGCCCCGCTCGGCATCACCAACATCCCATGATGGACGCATGAGAATGGCCACCACGACCACCGACCCTGTGCAATTGCTGATAAACGCGGGCGCCATTCCCTCTAGCCCGTTTGGCCCCAACAGCCGCTATGCCGGCGTGCCCCTCGGCCGCTATGTGCGCGATGCATCCGATCCGGGCGTGGTCTATCTCCTGCGCCGCTTCATCCCGCAGATGCGCGACATCCCGATTTCGGGTGAGCACATCGTCAAGAGCGGCGAGCGGCCGGACGGACTCGCGGCCCAAGCCTATGCCGACCCGGAGCTCTATTGGCGCATTGCCGACGGCAACGCGGTCACCGATCCCTTTGCGCTCACCGACACGCTGGGCGCGCGGATCGAGATTCCGTTTCCGCCGGGGACATGAGCTGAAAGCGCAATCATGAAGAACAGCGTCCTGCTCTCGCTTCGTATCGGTCCGGTCCCCATCCCGGCGCCGCGCGAAGTCGTGGACGCGCTGGTGAACGTGAAAGTCGAGAACGGATCGGGCGACACACAAAGCGGATTCGAGCTGGTCTTCGAGTTGCCGATCCGCTCCCCCTTACGCACGCTGTTCCTGCTGACCGGCGGGGGCAGCCTGCCGCTGATGCGCGTTGTTCTGGTCGTCACCATCAACGGAAGCGCGCAATCGATCATCGACGGCGTCACCACCAATGTTGAAATGCAGCCGGGCGAGGGCGGCGTCGGCAAACTGGTCGTGAAAGGCAAGGATCTTTCCGCGCTGATGGACATCATCGAGATTCCGGGGCTTCCTTTTCCGGCGATGCCGCCTTCGGCGCGGGTGCTGCTGGTGCTGGCGAAATATGCCGCCCTCGGCGTGATCCCGATGGTGATCCCGAGCATCCTCGATATTCCGCCCATCCCCGTGCAGCAGATTCCGCAGCAGCGCGGCACCGACTACGCCTATGTGATGAAATTGGCCCATGACGCGGGCTACGTGTTCTATCTCGAACCGGGACCCGCGCCCGGCACATCGAAAGCCTATTGGGGGCCCGAGATCCGGGTCGGCGATCCTCAGCCTGCGCTGACCACCAACATGGACGCGCAGAGCAACGTCGAGCAGCTCTCCTTCAATTTCGACAAGGAGAAGAAGACCATCCCCATCGTCTTCTTCCAGGAGCCGATCAGCAAGGCTCCCATCGGCGTTCCCATTCCCGATGTCACGCCGCTCAATCCGCCGCTCGGGCTGGTTCCGCCGCTGCCCCCCAAGATCGAAAAGCTCGACGACACTGCTCATCTCTCTGCGCCCGAAGCGCTGATGGCGGGTCTGGCCTATGCCGGTCAGCACAGCGATTCGGTGTTCGGCAGGGGACGGCTCGACGTCGCCAAATATGGGCGCCTCTTGAAATCGCGTTCGCTCGTCGGCGTGCGCGGCGCGGGCCTTCCCTTCGATGGCCTCTATTACGTGAAGAGCGTCACCCACGAGATCGAGCGCGGCTCGTACAAGCAGAGCTTTTCGCTCGCGCGCAACGCGCTCGTCTCGACCTTCCCGACGGTGCCGACATGACGACCGCACCGCTGTTCGGAAAATATCGCGGGACCGTGGTCAACAATGTCGACCCGCTGCAGATCGGGCGCATCCAGGTGATGGTGCCTGACGTGGCGGGCTTCGTTCCCTCCACCTGGGCGATGCCGTGCATGCCGGTTGCGGGAATCAACACCGGTGTGTTCACGGTTCCCATTCCGGGCTCCGGCGTGTGGGTCGAATTCGAACGCGGCGATCAGGATTATCCGATCTGGGTGGGTGGCTATTGGGGCTCCGCCGCTGAAGTGCCGGTGCTCGCGCATGCGGTGCCGCCCGGGGTTCCGGGGCTCACGATCCAGACGCCCCTGAAGAACGGCATCGTCATCAGCGACGTGCCGGGGCCGACCGGCGGCATCCTGATCCAGACGGCAACGGGGGCAACGATCTCGGTCAGTGACACGGGCATCGTTCTTTCGAACGGCAAAGGCGCGGTGATCAGCATGCTGGGTCCGACGGTCGATGTGAATGCCGGCGCGCTGACGGTGATCTAGGAGCCCATGGATGCCACCCATTCTTCATCTCGGCGCACAGGTTCTCTGCTCCCATGCGGGCCAGGCCATTCCGACCGCCCCGTTCCCGCGCGTGACGCTGTCCGGCCAGCCGGCGGTGACGATCCTGAGCCCCTACGCGATTGCCGGCTGCGCGCTGACGGGCACGCCCAATCCCCCCTGCGTCACCGGCCAATGGGTGGTGGGTGCTGCGCGCGTGATGGCGGGCGGCTCGCCGGTCGTGACCATGGCAAGTCAGTCCGTCTGCGTCGCCCCCGGCACGCCCATGCTTCCCATCTCCGCGCAAGTGCGCGTCCAGGCACTGTGACGAGGCCACGATGAGCGATCTCGACTTTCCTTATCGCTTCGATGGCTCCGGCCGGACCGCTACGACCACGCGCGACGACCACATCCGCGACCTGATCGAGCAGGTGCTGTTCACCGCGCCCGGCGAGCGCGTGATGCGTCCCGATTTCGGCACGGGATTGCTCGCGCTGGTGTTCGAGCCCAACAGCGTGGCGCTGGCCGCGACCACGCAGATGCTCGTGCAGGCGGCGCTGCAGCTATATCTCTCCCATCTCATTGCCGTTCGCGACGTCGATGTCGAAAACGACGATTCCGCTTTGCGCGTGACGGTGAATTACATCGTGCTCGCCGACCGGACGGCGCAAACCGCCACATTCACCGCACCGGGAGGGACAGCATGAAGTTTCATTGCTGCGAACTCCGCCGCCTGGAAGTGCTGAAGGTCAGCGGTTCGGCGAACGCGATCGAGTTCCTGGAAGTGCTCGATCTTGCTTCACCGCCCGGTGCGCCGCGTCAGCAGACATTGTTCATCCGCTTGCTGCGGCCGGGCTTCTCGCTGAACCCCGACAATCTCAGCATCACCGGCGGCGAACGCATCAAGACTGTCGGCATCACCTGGTGCGCAGCCGCAAACGCGCTGCCGCCGCAAGCCGAAGCGGGTCTCGTCGATACGGTGGACGATCTTCCCCACACTCTGGTGGTGCGTACGGATACGGCCGGCGATTTCTCGAACTATACATTCTCCATCGTCGCCAATTCCGGCACCGGCGATCCGCCGGCCGGCTTCGATCCGAAGCTGTCGTCCATCGATTTCTCGTTCAAGGTCGAATGCCCGACCGACTTCGATTGCGCGATATCGGCTCCCTGTCCGCCGGAACCGGGCAACGCGCCTGCCATCGATTATCTGGCCAAGGATTATCAGGGCTTCCGCCGCCTGATGCTCGACCGGCTGAGCCTCCTGGTGCCGGGCTGGACCGAACGCTCGCCGGCCGATCTCGGCATCGCCCTGGTCGAATTGATTGCCTATGCGGCGGACAATCTCTCCTACCGCCAGGACGCCATCGCCAACGAGGCCTATCTCGCGACCGCCCGCCAGCGCGTTTCGGTGCGCCGCCACGCGCGGCTGGTGGATTATTTCCTGCACGAAGGCTGCAACGCGCGCGCCTTCGTGCATTTCGATGTCGTCGGCCAGAATGTCGCGCTGGTTCGCGGCACGCAATTGCTCACCTCCATGCCGAACCTTCCTGTCGTGGTCACGCCCGGAAGCCAGGAATTGCGCGATGCCATCAGCGCGGGTGCGGTGGTGTTTGAAACGGCGCAGGACGCAGTGCTGGACGAGAGCCTGAACCGGCTCTCCTTCTACACCTGGGGCGATGAAGGATGTTGTCTGCTGCGGGGCGCGACGAACGCGACGCTCAAGGGCCGCATCGATACGCTGCAGAAGGGCGACATCCTCGTCTTCCAGGAGATCGTCAGCCCGACGACCTTTGTCCCTGAAGACGCGGACCACTCCCACCGCTGGGCGGTGCGCCTGACCGGCGTCACGCTCTCGACCGATCCGTCGGGTCAGTTGTTCAACGATCCCCCGGTCGATGGTCCGGTGGACGTGACGGAAATCGTGTGGGACGCGGCCGATGCGTTGCCGTTCCCGCTCTGTCTCTCGGTTGCCGCGCGCGAAGGTCTCGAAATCAGCGTGGCGCTCGGCAATATCGTCATCGCCGACCACGGACGCACGATTGCCGGCGAACCGCTCGGCGCGGTGCCCGATCCCACGATGGCGGTCGCGCCGATTGCCTCCAGCGACTGCTGCGATGCGCCCGCGCCCATCGTTGTGCCGCCGCGCTTCCGCCCCGCTCTGTCGCAAGCGCCCCTGACGCATGGCTTCGACATCGCCACGCTCTTTGCGGTGCCCATCACCGCCGACGATCTGTGGTGGCCCGCGAGCACGCTCCTCTCCATCGATCCGCGCACGGCGACGCCGCGCATTGCCGAACTGCTTGGCACGCTTGGGGCCGTCACCGAACCCTGGACGCCGCGCCGCGATCTGATGGCGAGCTTGCCCGACGCCGCCGATTTCGTGGTGGAGATCGAAAACGATGCCACCGCTCAGTTGCGTTTCGGCGACGACGAACGCGGCAAGCGGCCCGATCCCGGCACCGAATTCGTCGCGACCTATCGCATCGGCAATGGCGCGGCCGGCAATGTCGGCGCGGAATCCATCGTGCATATCATCAGCGTCTTGAACGGTACGTTCACGGCGCTGTCGAACCCGATTGCCGCTGCGGGCGGCGTGGAGCCGGAAGACATCGAGGCCGCGCGCCGCGACGCGCCGCAGGCGTTCCGCACGCAGGAGCGCGCGGTGACGGCGGCCGATTATGCAGCCGCCGCCGAACGGCTCCCCGACGTGCAGCGGGCGGCTGCCACGTTCCGCTGGACGGGAAGCTGGTACACGGTCTTCGTGACACCCGACCGCATCGGCGGCGGCGAAGTCGATGCGCTGTTCGCCGCGCGTCTGCGCCGTCATCTCGAGCGCTTCCGCATGGCGGGCTACGACCTCGAGATCAATTCGCCTCGCTACGTGCCGCTCGACGTGGCACTGCACATCTGCGTCAAGCCGGACTATTTCCGCAGCGACGTGCTCTTGGCCGTTGAAGAGGCGCTGTCGAGCACGGTCCTGCCGGATGGGCGGCTCGGATTGTTCCATCCCGACAATTTCACCTTCGGCCAGCCGGTTTATCTGAGCCCGATCATCGCCGCTGCCCAGGCCGTAGAAGGCGTGGACTCGGTCACGGTCGATACCTTCCAGCGGCTCTCGATCACCAATTCGACCTCGCTCGCGGATGGAGAAATCCCGATCGGAGCGCTTGAGATCGCCCAACTCGCGAACAATCCGAATTTCCGCGAGCGCGGCCGCATCGTCATTGACGCGGGAGGCGGAAAATGAACGCACCCACTCCCAACCTGAAGCCAACCATTCCGGCGCCGCCCGACAATTGCTGCGGCTGCTGCGAGGGCGTCGATGTCGCGACCCCGCAAGGGGTGACCAATCGCGACGGCTTGTCGTCCATCGCCTATCGTATCGGCGATTACGCCCAGTTCCGCGCCAGCCTGCATGCGCGGCTGTCCTCTTCGCAGTTCGCGCCGCTGGCGGGTCTGCGGACGCGTGACGACGGCGATTTCACCATCGGTCTTCTGGATGCGTTCGCCTGCTCGGCCGATGTCCTCACTTTTTACCAGGAGCGCATCGTCAACGAATCCTATCTGCGCACGGCCAAGGAACGCGTCTCGCTGCAGGAGATGGGCAAGCTCGTCGGCTACCGCTTGCGTCCGGGCATCGCGGCGGAGACCTGGCTCGCCTTCGCACTGGAAACGCCGCCTACGCCGCCTCCCAATCTTTCCCCGGAACCCGGTAATTTCATCACCGGCATTCCCTCGACGCTCGCCCTCGACATCGGCTTCAAGGTCCAGAGCGTGCCGGGGCCCGGCGAAAAGCCGCAGGTGTTCGAGACTGTCGACGTGCTGCCCGACGCGCGGCCGCAATGGAACGCGATGCGCGCGGTTACCGACGAGGACCGGCCGCCGCTGTTCGGAGCGGTGGAGACCTGGCTTACCGGCACCTCGACGCAGCTCAAGCCCGGCGACACGCTGCTCTTCGTCGGTCCGCAATTTGTACAGGATTCAACCTCGAACCGCTGGGATGCGCGTGTGCTCACCAGGGTCGAGCCCGACAATGCTAACGCGCGCACCCGTGTCGCCTGGGACACGCCGTTGGGATCGGTGGCGCCGTTCATGCAGACGGCCGATCCGCCGTCGATCTATGCGCTTCGCGAACGCGCGGCGATCTTCGGACACAACGCCGCCTCCTGGCCCGCTCTTAGCGATGAATTCAAGGCGAGCTATCTCGGCCTCGAAAGCCCGAGCCAGCTCACCCAGGCCCAGCGCAAGGAATGGCCGCAATTCGACATCTTCGCGCCCGGCACCGGATCGGGTCTCCAGATCGTCACCCATGTCTCGGCGATGGAAGCCGCCAACGTGCTGCGCGACACGGTTCACGCGACCGAATTGTCGATTGCGCGCGAAAGCGCAACCTCGGCTGCGACC